>Ga0335076_10006904_pt1 | contig 11450 bp, 13 predicted proteins | sample Lox_Sample_25_FD_206717 | JGI IMG/M metagenome (GOLD analysis project Ga0335076, IMG submission 206717) | Soil microbial communities from Loxahatchee National Wildlife Refuge, Florida, United States - Lox_Sample_2.5 | ecosystem: Environmental > Terrestrial > Soil > Wetlands | place: USA... | reverse complement strand
CTAACCTCGCCCCACCCCTGAATCGTTGAGGTTAATTAGCTAAGTGGCATTGGGCCAAGGCCAGGCGTAGACCGCTACCAGCTAAGGCATGTCGGCACTGTCAGCTGGTACGGCTGATGATGCAGCTGATACGGCCGATGATGCGATTTGAGGCGGGTCACGCAGACACGTGATAGCTCCCGGCAGTTCGGCAGGCCGACGTTGCGCTCGCAGGTAAGCCCCCTGACCTGCATATTAACCGTGGAGCGGGTGACGGGAATCGAACCCGCACTATCAGCTTGGGAATTGGACAGTTCGTGGCCGTCGATGCCGCTTTAATGGCACGGTGATCGAGGACAGCACCGTGCCTGATGCCTCTGTGACCTTCCGCTAATGAGGCCGGACATATCCCCAGTTGGCGCGGATCGTGCAAGCGTTATGTGCTGTCGCCGGTCGCTGCCGATAGCCGTTGGCTGCTGCCGTTGCTGTCAGCCGCTGGTCCTGTTGCCCATCTCCGAGGTCTACCCGGCGCCGTGACAATGCCCGCCGCGCTGACCATCCCTTCGGTGGCAGCGGCCAGGGATTCCCCGGCGCCGTCCGCCGCCACCCTGCTACTGATCGCGGCCAGCCCGGCGCTGAACGCCGCCGCGCCGACAGTGGGAAACACCGAGAACACCCTGTCCCGGCCCGTCAGCAGCAGCAGTCGGGCCACCGCACCGCGCGGCCCGGCCAGCAGCACGTCACCGCCCGCCAGCCGGGCCCGCTCCCGCGCCCCCGTCAGGACCCCGAGCGAAGTGCAGTTCATGCAGGCCAGATTCGCCAGATCCACGATCACCCACGGCACGCAAGACACCGCGGCAGCGAGCTGCGACGACAATTCCGCCCAGTCGCTGATATCCAGGTCGCCCCGCAAGGTCAGTACCGCACAGTCGGCGTAATTCCGGGTACTCGCAAAAGAACACGCCACCGGGTCATCCTCCAGCGCGACAGCCAGGCGGGGTCTCGACCCGGGACGGGAAAGAACGCTATCCGTCCTCTAGATTACTCTGGCGTGTCAACGGCACCCTGGCGTAAATGAGCAGAAGACGCCCTGCTGCCGCTGGAATTTGCCCTGTGACCGCCCGCGCGGTGCAGGGGATGGCCCGCGTCCGGTCCGGGCAGGCCCCGGCCTGGCCCTTGTCTTCTGACCGGAGTGCCCACAGAGAGGCTCCGGTGTCAAGCGTGACTTCGCGTGTACGTTGGCCGGGGCCTTTCCGCCTGGAATCGATCTCCCGGCCGGGTCCCAGTTTTCTGGCACCTGCCGGCGCTGCTGGACCTGGTTGGTCAGAGCTGGTTTAGCGCTGTGCGCATGCCGGCCTGCGCTTGTTTGCCGAGCCGTTCGAAGGCGGGCCTGAGCAGCGGGGCGAGGATACGGGACGGGCCTTTGAAGGTGAACTCGGCTGCGTAGGTCACCTCGGTGCCGGCATCGATGCTGCGGAAGGTCATGGTGTCGACGGCGATGACCGTCTTGTTCTCTCCGCGGAGCCGGATGCGCTCACCGGGGATGAACTCGCGCACGATGTAGGTCAGCTGGGTCTTCCGGCCGAGGAAGGTGGAGGTGTTGAGGTAGGTGGTGCCGACCCCTCCTTCGCCGTGCTGGTTCACGGTGACCACCGTGCCCGGGTCCCACTCCGTTGTGGTGGTGAAGTCGGAGAGGTAATCGAATACCGCGTCCCGCGGCTTGTCGATGACGACAGTCTTCTGCAGTCTCATGATTCCTTCGGGTTCCTTGGTCCTGGGCGAGGTGGTCGGGTCGGGCGTGGTCAGGTGAGTGAGGTGCGGGCCCACAGGGCGGTCCACGCACGAGCGGGGACCAGGCGCGCCGTCTTCATCAGCAGCGCCATCCGGGTGGGGAAGACTATCTCGGTGCGGTCACGCTCCAGTCCGTCGCAGATGGATCGTGCGGCCTGGCCGGCATCGATGATGAAGGGCATGGGGAAGGGGTTGCCGGCCGTGAGGTCGGTACGGACGAAGCCTGGGCAGATCGTCGTCACCTGCACCCCGGTCCGGGCGATGTGGACGCGGAGGGACTCGAGCAGGTTGATCTGCGCCGCCTTGGTCGCGCCGTAGGCTTCGGAGCCGGCCAGCCCGCGGTATCCGGCCACGGACGCGATGCCGGCGATGACGCCGTGGTGCCGCTGCAGCATGCCGGGCAGCACGGCCGCGATGGAGTTACTCATCCCGGCGAGGTTGACCCGGATGTGCTGGTCGAAGACCTCGGTGTCCCAGTCCTGCGGGTCCATCTGCTTCCAGTAGCCGGCGGACAGCACGGCAAGGTCAATGGGCCCGAGCTCTTGGTGTACTCGTGCGGCGGCGGCCGCGACCGACGCAGCGTCCGTGACGTCGAGTGGCACGACGAGCATGTGCCCTCCCGATACCTCCCGGAGCTGCTCGTCGCGGCGGGCCGAGATCGCGACGGTGCCTCCACGGCAGGCGAGTTCCCGGGCGACCGCTGCGCCGATTCCGCTCGAGGCGCCGAGGACCCAGGCGACCTTGCCGTTCAGCTCCATGCCGGCTCCCGTGCCACCTGGAGCTGGCTCACGCCGAGGTAACCGCTGCGGAAGCCCGCCTCGGAGTACGCGAGGTAGAACTCCCACATCCGCCGGAAGGTCCCGGTGAACCCCTGCGCCTGGATGTGCGGCCACTGGTCATTGAAGCGCTCCCGCCACAGGCGCAGGGTCCGGGCGTAGTGCGGCCGGAGCTCACGCCGTTGGGTGACCCGCAGGGTGGTGTGCGCCGCCAGGGTGTCATCGATCGCCTGCAAAGACGGGATGATCCCGCCGGGGAAGATGTACTTCTGAATCCAGCTGAAGCTTCGCCGGGTGGCGAGGACCCGGTCGTGAGCCATGGTGATTGTCTGGATGCTCACCTTTCCTCCGGGCGCCAGAAGGCGGTCGAGCGTGGCGAAGTAGGCAGCCCAGTAGGCTTCGCCCACCGCCTCGATCATCTCGACGCTGACGATGGCGTCGTACTTGCCTTCGATCTCGCGGTAGTCCTGCAGTCGCACGTCCACGCGGTCGGACACGCCAGCTGCGCCGACCCGCTCGCAGGTGAATTCCAGCTGCTCTCGGGACAGGGTGACCGTGGTGACCTGGGCTCCTCGTTCCGCCGCGCGGATGGCGAGCGTGCCCCATCCAGTGCCGATCTCCAGCACCCGGGTGCCTCCACGTACGCCGGCGAGGTCGAGAATCCCGTCGATCTTGCGCAGCTGTGCCTCCTCAAGCCGGGTTGCGGTCTGCACGGGCTCGCTCTCGTCAAACCACGCCGCGGAGTAGGTCATCGTCCGGTCCAGGAAGCAGGCGAACAGGTCGTTGCTCAAGTCGTAGTGGGCGGCGATGTTGCTGCGCGCGCCGTCAGGGCTGTTCTCGTGACCGGCGGGGACGCGCTTGTCCACGAGGGCCCTCAGTTTCTGCAGCGGCGCGGGGACCAGGGTCGCTAGCCGCGCGGCAAAGCGCGTGAGCAGGTCGGCCAGGTCCGTGCCGGGCCCAGCCCGCCAGTCGCCGGCCATGTAGGCCTCACCGAAGCCGACCTTGGCATCGCGGCCGAGCCGGGCGAAGAATGCATTGGGACGGAGGAGCTTGAACTCAGGTGAGGTCCCCGAGCCGCCGCCGAGTACGCGCCCGTCGGGGTAGGTCACCCGGACAGGGACCCGCCGTACGGCATGTTCGAAGATCATCCGCGCGATGGTGGCCCTGAGCGGCGCCCGCGGTGTGGCGGCGGGCCAGTTGATGGAGGCGGAGACGGTCATGGTCAGACCCCTTCCTGTGGGGTGTGGTGTGGCCGGGAGCGGATGGGCAGGCGATGGAGCCAGAGCCAGATGCCGTGCACCCGGATCAGGGCCGAAATCCGCTGGGGCATGAGGGGCTGCCGGATGAGCCGGCGGGCCAGGGCCAGGCGCGTCGCCGGTTCCGGCCGACCCCGGAAGGTCGCGGTGAACGCCACGGCATCGTGGCGTCGCAGCGTCACGGTCGTGGCGACAAGGTCCGGCGTCAAGGTGAACCGCAGTTCGTAGGTGCCGCTGACGTCGAAGAACGGGGAGACATAGAAGCCCTTGTCCGTCACGGCGGTCCCGGCCTCGTCCGGATGGAGGAGGTAGGCGTGCCGCTCGCCGTAGGTGTTATGGACCTCCGCGACGACGCATACGAGGACCCCGTCGCTGTCATAGCACCAGAAGACCGAGAGCGGGTCGAACACGTGGCCCAGGACCCGGGCGTTGGCCAGCATGAGCACCCGGCCCCGGTCACCGAGGCGGATGCCGCCAAGCGCCAGGTAGTTCTCGATGTTGCGCTTGATCGGCAGGCAGGGGTCGCCCAGGTGGTCAGCGCTGCTGAAGTGCGCGAACGCCCGCAGGTGCCAAGGCTCGCGGGGGAGGCAGTCCAGGTCGACCAGCCACTGGTAGATCCGGTGCCGGAAAGCGTGCCGGACTGGTCCGGGGCGCCGGTGCGTGACCTGGCCGACGACCAGGGCCGGCAGCGGGGGCAGCTGCGGGCGTGCGGGTGCGGACGCCGGCGTGAGCGAGGCCGTGCTCACCAGGTCACTCCGAAGTGCCGTGCTGCCTCCACGCCGGAGCGGCAGCCGTCCTCGTGGAATCCCCACCCGTGGTAGGCGCCGGCGTACACGGTGCGGCCGGTGGCCAGGCTGCTCAGCCGGGACTGCGCGCGGACCGCTTCGGGGGTGTAGACCGGGTGCTCGTAGTCCATCGTCGCTACGATGGACTCCGGATCGAGGCGTTCGCGGTCGTTGAGCGTGACCAGGAAGTCCTGCGCGGCCCGGTGTCCCTGGAGCCGGTTCATCCAGTACGTCACCACGGCGGGCTGGTCGGGCCGGCCGCAGGACATCATCCGGTAGTTCCAGCATGCCCGGGCCCGCGCGGCGTCCGGCAAGATCGAGCTGTCGGTGTGCAGCACGGTGACGTTGCGCGAGTAGCCGAACTCCTTGAGGGTGCTGACCTCCTCATCGCTCGGGTCGGTAAGCAGGCCCAGGGCCTGATCGGCATGGGTCGCGATGACGACACGGTCCACGTGGGTGAGGTGACCCGTGACGTCACGGATCTCCACGCCCCCCGCGCCGCGGGTCACGTCCGTGACAGCGCGGGCCGCACGGACGTCCGGCAGCAGCGCGGCGAGCCGGCCGACGTAGGCGCGGGACCCCCCGGCGACGGTGTACCACTGCGGGGAGCCGCTCACGCGCAGCATCCCGTGGTGGTCGAGGAACCTGAACAGGTACCGCGCCGGGTAGCGCAATGACATCTCGCGCCCCGCGGACCACACGCACGATACGACCGGCACGGCGTAGTGGGCGATGAAGTAGTCACTGAATCCCTCCCGCTGGAGGAACTCACCGTAGGTCGTCAGGTCGCTGTCAGCGGCCGCCCGCAGGAAGGCGGCGGCTCGTCGGTGGAAGCGCCTGACCTGCAACAGCATGCGGATGAACCGCGGATCGAGGAGGCGGTGCGGCTGGGCGATAATGCCGCGCAGCCCGCGTCCGCCGGCATACTCCAGCCCGCACTCCTCGCACCGCACGCTCATGCTCATCTCGGCGGGACGCACCTGGACGGCGAGCTCGCCGAAGAGCCTGCGCAACCACGGGTAGGTCACGTCGTTGTGGACGATGAACCCGCTGTCGACGGCGTGCCGCCGGCCATCCCAGTCCGTGACGTCGTGGGTATGCGCGTGACCGCCGAGCCGGTCCTCCGCCTCAAAGACGGTGACGTCGTGGGTGCGGGAGAGGAGGTAGGCAGCGGTCAGGCCGGAGACTCCTGCCCCGATGACGGCAACCGACGGCCGCCGCGTGCCCGCAGCTGTGCCATGCTCCTGGGAGGCGGAGCCGGCGGCGGTCGCCGGGCCATTGGCGCCGGAGTCCATATTATCAGCCTTCGTCTAGAGTATGTCTAATGTTTGTCTAGATGAGACAGTAGCTCTCGCGGAGCAGCCTTGTCAAACGTTTGTCTAAGTATTGTAGAGTATTTGCATGGATACTCCCGAGAGCTCGCCGCTGCTGCGTATCGGTGAGCTGAGCCGGTGCCTCGGCGTGAGCGACCACGTCCTGGGGGCGTGGGAGAGCCGCTACAGCCTGCTTCAGCCGGTGCGTTCGGCGGGCGGGTTCCGGCTGTACTCCGAGGCGGACGCGCGGCGGGTCCGCCGGATGCAGGCTCACCTCGCCCGCGGGCTGTCGGCCGCCGAGGCGGCGCAAGCGGTGCTCCGGGAGGACATCGGGGCTGGGGCGGACCCCGGCCGAGCCGCCGGCCCGCACCGCGCCGCGCCGGCGGCGAGTGAGCTGTCCGGTGTCCTCCGGCAGGCCCTGGACGCCTTCGATGAGCCGGCCGCACAGGCAGTCCTTGACCGGCTCCTGTCCGACCTCTCCCTGACGACGGTCCTCCGGGACGTCGTACTGCCCTACCTCGCCGAGCTCGGGGAGCGCTGGGAGCGGGGAACAGCCAGCGTCGCCCAGGAACACTTCGCCAGCAGCGTCATCCGCGGCCGGGTCGCCGGGCTGGCCCGGGGCTGGGGGAACGGGCACGGCCCCCGCGCCGTCCTGGCCTGGCCCCCAGGAGAGCTCCACGACCTGGCGCTGATGATCTTCGGCATCGTCCTGCACCGCAGCGGATGGAGGATCGACTATCTCGGGATGGACACCCCGGTCGAGGAGCTGACCCGGACGGTCGACGCGAGACACCCGGCCCTCGTCGTCATGGCCACGACCCTGCCGGAGACCCTCGAGCCCCTCGCCGCGCAGTTCACCGCGCTCGCCCAGCACGCTACACTCGCCCTGGCAGGAGCCGGCGCCACGCCGCAGGTCGCGGCCGCCGTGGGGGCCCGGCTGCTATGCCGGCGCCGTGGGGCAGCCGCCGACCCCGGGGGTTCCGGTTCGTTGAGCTGCTAGCGCTCGGGCTGCAATGGCAACCTGCCCGGCCGACCATCGACGGCGGCATGGCGGCTGCGATCCGCGACCAGGGGGTGCGGCGCCGTGGACGGCGGGCGGGCGCTTTGACCGATGTGGCGATCCGCTGCACCAGCCCTGTACTGGTCGAAAACTCTGCTACTACCGCTGGCCTGGGCTTTCATGCCGACTGCCGGTATTCGTTGATCAGTCCTGCAAGCCTGGCCCGGCGCTCGACCCGGACGGCCGGGACGGGGAAGGCGATGACATCCGGGGCGTCGTCCGGCGCGCGCAGGCCCATGCCCTCGCCCTGGTGGCTGCGGCCGGTGTTGTAGTGGCCGATGTACTCGGACAAGATCACACGCAGGTGCTGTTCGCCGACGATGAGCATCCGGTCCGTGCACTCCGCCCGGACCGTGCGCACGAAGCGCTCGGCATAGGCGTTGGTCTTTGCCGTGTGACCTGCGGTGACGCTTGTGGACCCGATCGGCAGCTGTATTGCGTCCCACGAATGTCCCACGCGGTGAGGATCGGGCTCAGAACGACATGCCCGGCCGCTGATCTCGGGCTGACTAGCGCACGGGGCGTCATCATCTTCACCGTATCTCCACGGCTTCTCCATACCGCCTTCACGCCGTCGCCTTGGTCTCGGGGCGTGACGGCTCCTCGGGCATCGCTTGAAGCGTGACGTGCATCGACGCTGCGGGTCGTGTGCCGCTCGGCCAGACCGGTGGTCGCGGTAGCAGTGTTCCGTGCTAGCACGTCGCGTGCGAGCCCGCACCGATGATCGCCGTCGGCTAGGCGGCGGACAACCAGGGAGGGGATTCATGAAGCGACAAATATCATGGGCGCTGCTGGCCGGGGGGACGGCGCTGGCTGCCGCTATCGCGACGGCCGCGCCGGCTGCCGCGGCTACCAGCGGGAGCGAGACGGTCAAGGGCACCCTCGTGGCCTCGGGGGTATCAGGTACCCGCACGATCATCACTAGCGTGATCATCTTCAAGGGGGCGTTCAGCGGCGTCGGCCGGATCGTCGAGGTCGAGAACCAGCCGGGTGACCCGGACAACGTCACCGGGGACGACCTGGTCTTCGCCAGCGGCACCATGCACATCGTCAACACGAACCTGGACTTCTCGATCTCCGTCAACCCGCGCAACTGCGTGGCCAACGCCGCGATCCCCCAGACCGGCGAAATCGTCGGCGGCACCGGGCAGTTCGCCCACGCGACCGGCAGCTTCAGCGGCACCGTCACCGGAACGGTAGTCCTGGCCCGCAACCCCGACGGCAGCTGCTCCATGGAGCATGATCCGCTCCACGAGGTGGACATGATCACGGCATCCGGCACGCTGTCGTTCTGACGAATCGCTGGAAACCGCTTCTCATCACGGGAGCCAGGAGTGAGTATGGATGTGATGGCCAAGCTGGAATACCTGGAAAGTGAGATCGTCGATCTTCAAGCCCGGAATGCTCGAAAGCGGGCCCAGGACAAGAGAGAGGCGATGCGCTTCCGCCTCGCCACTGTCGTATTCTCCGGTACGATCACGATTCTCCTCGGCCTACAAGTCGCGGACCAGGTAAGCCAGATTCTATCGAATGTGGCCCTTGGCCTGGGCGCTCTCATAACAGTCGTCAGCGCGGTAGATGCCTTCTACGACTACCGGGGGCTCTGGATCCGACGAACGGTGCTATTGGCGCGTTTGTCGGATCTCAAGACCAGCCTCGATTTCTATAAGTCCGGCCGCGAGGAGGACGAGATCGACGAAGAAGTTGTGGACGGATTCCTATCTACGTTCCAAGACATTCGGGCAGAAGACCTTCGAGCTTGGCTGCAGATGCGCGGCATCTCCGGCGGTTCGTCCTCCTCTCAGATCTATCCGCCGCTGACGAACAAGGCGCCCCAAGGGGGTGACATGACCTCACGAGGCTGAGATTCAACGAGCGGCGCAGCTTAGGTCAGCTTATGGTCGGCTAATTGCCCGTAAAGATCAACAGGACGCGACCGGGATAGGGAGCCATGTTCGGCGTACCCGCTGACCTTGTGTTCCCTCGCTGAGCGGGTGACGGGCCGGGTGACGGGAATCGAACCTGCACTATCAGCTTGGGAATTGGACAGTTCGTGGCCGTTGATGCCGCTGATCAGGCAACTTGGCTGACCGGCTGTAGCCGTGATTGACCGCCCGTCGCCCCGGCTAATTGCACGTCAATTGCACGACGATCTTCCGTGTCGCGGGGTGTCTCGGACCTGGGCGCCTTCCCGCTCCGCTCCGCTGGGCCACGGTCGCGCCCTGGTCCTGGTCATCACCCGGTGACCTACGCATTACGAGGGTGTCACCGTGCGTTGCGCACGGGTTCAAACCCGCGCTAGCTTCATGCTCGCAGGGTGCTGCTTTTGCCGGTCGTTGGTTGCTGATGGCCTTTCGGGTGTCGGCGTTCACGTAATTAGGTGAGCGCCCACATCCGGGGGCATCTCGGGGCACACCTACGTAGTTCTTACCGTGGCACTTGATGCCGGAGGGGCGGACACGTGCACTCCGCGGGCCGTTCCCGGACCCGGCCTCCACTATTGTCTCTGTACCTTTCCGATCGCGTCGTCGTGGACCAGAGTGCTCACCGTTCAACCGAGAGCGGTCGCCGCTAAAGACGGGGAAGTCCTGCGGCCGCCTGCGTGGGGCTACTGTTCACTGCCGTGCTTTGCGCAGGTGGCGGACAACCGCTGGTAGAACCAGACGGTCTGGTATCCGTCGGTTCCCCGCGCAGTGCGCAGCGCTATGGCCAGATCGACGTAGGCGGTGCCAGCGATGCGCAGGTCCGGCCAGCGCGAGCTGGCGAACTGGGTGCGGATCTTGGAGTATTCGGCCGCGGAGACGTCTTGTGTGCTCAACGGGTAGGCGCAGGCGACGAGGCCGCTATCCTGCGGCGCGCCGTGGTGGGTGCTGCCGAACGCGGGTGTAGCCAGCAGAACGGCGGCGGCCACCCCGGCCAGGACAGTGGCGATACGGCGGATGTGCCGGATTCCGTTCATGATGATCCCCTTCGGCTGGTAATGCGATCTGTCAAGGCCCAGTGTTGACAGGCCCGCAGCAGGTCCGCTATGCCCCGTTCTGCGTATGTCCAGTCCAGCGCTGCGGGCGTAACGTGAGACCATCAGGCAACAAAGGGGGGCGCGATGAGCATTTCGGTAGCCAGCGACAGGGACCTGCAAACCTTGGCGGGCATCGTCAGCGACGACCGCGCCGACCTCCCGGCGGTGGGGTTGCCGCTGTCCCTGCTGGCTGATCTGATGGGCCAGATCCGCTGCGATTTCGTCTCGTTCGAGGGCCTCGACAGCGGGCGGCATGCGCTGTGGTTCTGGCAGGAAATCCCTATCCCAGCTGACGACGGCGCAGATGAGGCCTGGTGCGAGGGCTCGGACCGGCGGCACTGGTCCCACTACTGGGACTGCAAACCCTCCAGCTACCCGTGGGATGCCTGCGCCTCATAGTTTCCGGTCCGTGGCGGGTCCAGGCGGCAGTCATGCCTCAGTACGCGGCACGGTCTGGGAAGGCGCGGGTGACGGCGGCGGTGCGACTGGAGACCTGGAGTCGGGTGTAGATGTTTTTCAGGTGGGTGCGCACGGTTCCCTCAGATATGCCCAGGTGCCGGGCGATCTGGGTGTTAGTGTGCCCGGCGGCCACCAGGCGCAGCAGCTCGCGATGCCGCGGCGTGAGGCGGGGAACGGGGTGGCGGCGCCGCTCGGCATCCAGGTAGGCCTGGTGCAGGTGCGGGCGCAGCAGCGTGAGCACCGCCCGGTCCCGCTCGGAGAAGTCCGGCCCGGACCTGCGGTCCAAGGTTAGCCGCACGTGCCGCCCGGGCCCGGCGGTTCGCGGCGGCGCTTCGGGCAGGCACAGCATGAGACAGTGCTCGATCCCCATCAGCCGGTCGAAATCGGTGTACATGACGGTGGAATGCCATTGCCGGGCCGAGTAGAAGTCCGAGATCTTGATTACGCCGCGCAGGTCGCCGGTGCGGATCGGGTAGGTGTCGAACTGGCTATCCCGGTAATAGTGCCAGTACGCCCGGTCCGAGTCCTCCGACCCGAGGGTGGACGGGACTTCCTGCACAAACCAGTGCGCTTGCTGGCCGCTGTCGAAGCCGTTGAAAACCACTGCATCGCAGCGGATCTGGCTCATCAGGTCGGCCAGCAGCGATTCCGGCAGTCCTCCGTCGGCAGGCAGGTCTGCGCGGGCCTCGCTGACGATGCCCGCCAGAGCGCGCAGGTCCCGTCCGCTGGCCACCACCGGAGCTGTCATCAGATCCCCTGCCCACCATACGCCGATCGGCGGCGGCCCGGGTATCCGCAGAACGTCGGGATAGCCGGTGCTACCCGGATCTGCCCACACTGGCATCAGGACAGATCACAAACCTGAGTCGGGAGGTGCTCAGGAGTACCGCAGGTAACGTACCTGGCGATGGCGGTATGGCCGGGCTGGCAGCCAACACGCTATGGGGCGTCTGGTGGCTCGACGGCGCGGTCGCCCTCGGCGTCGCAGGCTGGGCAGTAATCGAAGGACGGC
>Ga0335076_10006902_pt1 | contig 11451 bp, 7 predicted proteins | sample Lox_Sample_25_FD_206717 | JGI IMG/M metagenome (GOLD analysis project Ga0335076, IMG submission 206717) | Soil microbial communities from Loxahatchee National Wildlife Refuge, Florida, United States - Lox_Sample_2.5 | ecosystem: Environmental > Terrestrial > Soil > Wetlands | place: USA: Florida... | reverse complement strand
CATGGCGACGATCTGGCCTTCGCGCTTGAGCAGGTCCACCAGGCGGACCTTGTGCTCGGGGGTGACGCGGGCGATCACGCCGACGTCGGCGACCGCCTCCATCGCCTCGTCATCGGTCATCGCACCGAACTCCGCCCCGCTGATGACCTTGCCGTCGATGCCGAGCTGGCGGGCGATCGCGGCGGCGGTCACCGCGTGATCACCGGTGATCATGCGGACCTCGATCCCGGCGGACTTCGCCTGCCCGACCGATGCCCGGGCACCGGGCCGCGGCGGGTCGACGATCCCGACGAGAGCCAGCAGTTCCAGATCGGTCACGAGCGGGAGCAGCTCAGCCCCCGGATCGAAGGTAGCCGGGCTGAAATCCCTGCGTGCGGTGGCCATGACCCGCAGACCTTCTTCCGCGAACCGGTGGTTATCGGCCAGGTACCGCTCGCGGAGATGATCGTCCAGCGGGAGCGGCCTGGTGTCTGGGTCCAGCACTGCGGCGGCGCGGGCCAGGAGCTGATCGGGTGCCCCCTTCACGAAGCAGCGGATCACCGCCGTCCCCGATTCATCGGTCATCTTGTGGAACGTCGCCATGAGCTTGTACTCGGCGTCGAAGGGGAGCTCGGCGATCCTCGGATACACCTGCCTGGTCGAGACGGCGTCGATGCCGCCTTTCGCGGCCAGCGCGACCAGGGCTCCCTCGGTGGGGTCGCCGATCAGCTCGCCATCGCTGAGTACCGCGTCGGAGGCCAGGACCATCGGCATCAGGAACTGGTCCAGTGGGATCTCCGCCTGTCCGGCGACGCGGTTGATGCGCCCGTGGGTCGAGTAGCCCTTTCCCTCAGCCGTATAGCGGTGCCCGGCGACGGTCATCTGGACCGCGGTCATCTGGTTCAGCGTGAGCGTCCCGGTCTTGTCCGTGTTGATCGCGGACGTGGACCCCAGGGTCTCGGTCGAAGGGAGCTGCTTCATGATGGCGCCGACCTTGACCAGGGCCTGGGTGCCCCAGGCCAGGATCGTCGTCACCACCATGGGCAACTGCACCGGGACCGCCGCGATGGCGAAGGCGACCGCGGCGGGCAACACCGCGTTGAAGGTGTAGCCGCGAGACAGGTTCACGGCCATCGACGCGATCAGCGCGATGCCCGCGACCAGCAGGAGCTGCTTGGAGAGCCGGTCGAGCTGGCGGGTGAGCGGGGTCTTGACCGTCGGCTGCGCCTGGAGCAGTCCCGAGATGTGGCCGACTTCGGTCGCCATCCCGGTCGCGGTGACCACGAACTCGCCCGTCCCGCGGGTGACAGAGGTGTTCATGTACACCATGTCGGTCCGGTCGCCCAGCGGCATGTCGGCTTCCCCGGCCGGGGCCGTGCCCTTCGAGACGGGCAGGCTCTCCCCGGTCAGCTCGGACTCGGCGACCTCCAGCGTGGCCACCCGGAGCAGCCTGCCGTCAGCCGGAACGACGTCACCCGCCTCGATCGAGACGACATCGCCGGGGACCAGCTGTGCAGCGGGGATCTCCGCCTGCTGGCCATCGCGTCGCACCCGGGCGGTCACGATCAACCTCCGCTGGAGCACGGCGACCGCGCTCTCAGCCCCGCCCTCCTGCTGCAGGCCGAGAACCGCGTTAGCCAGTGTCAGCAGAATCAGCAGAAGGCCGGTTCCCAGCTGCCTAAGGGGGAAGAGGCTGAGGAGGCCGGCCACTAGCAAGACGATCTGCATGGGGTCGGAGTACTGGCGGATGAACGCGCGCCAGCGAGGCTCTGCCCTGCTTGCGGCGAGCGTGTTGGGGCCGAACCGGCCGGCCCGCGACGCCGCCTCCGCCGAGCTCAGGCCGTGCCGCGGGTCTGCCTCCTCGGCTCGCAGCACCTCCTCGGCGCTAAGCGTGTGCCACGCGGCCTCTGGGGCCAGCGCCTGGCGCTCCACCCCGGGCACATCGACCAGTCTGGCCTGCACGGGACACCCCCTTCCCGGCGAGCTACGACCGAGACGACCCGAACCCCCGGCGCCGACGCCGGAGCAGCCGGGGGAGGGGAGGTCCTCGATGCCGTCCGGATTCCTGCTGGTCATCGCCTGTCCTCAGCGCGGTGGGCCGGGGGAACGCCCGCCAGGCACTGCGTCCCGGCGGCCCGCTGCAGCCTGTTATGCCGCCGCTGGAACTGGTCGGCTACCAGCGCGGTGAGCAGGGCGCAGGAGGTGCCGAGCAGGATCCCGGCGGTGGCGTCGGAGAGCCAGTGGGCGCCCAGGTAGGCGCGGGAGAGCCCCATCACGATCGAGAACGCCACCGCGGCCGCGCCCCACAGGGCGCGCCGCCGTCCCGGTGGGACCAGGGCGATGACCGCCGCGACGACGGTGACCGACGCGGCGATGGCGTGCCCGGACGGGAACGACGCGCCGCTCGTGGCGACCAGCGACCCGGGCGGCCTGGGCCGGTCGTAGACGCCCTTCAGCGAGCCGATCAGCACCTCCGACAGCACGATGGCGGCCGCGAACGCGGCCAGATGCCACCACCGGCGGCGCAGGGCCAGGAACCCGGCCAGGACGATCCGCACCGGCAGCGTGACGTACACCAGCCCGAGAACGTTGAAGAGCTTGGCGATCGCCGTCAGCGGGGGCGCCCGGCCGGAGATCATCAGCCGCAGCCACGCATCGTCCAGCCGCTGGATGCGGGCCAGCGTGCCGTGGTCGGCGACCAGGGCGAACACCACGGCGGTGAGCGCCACTACCCCGGCGGTGAGGAGAGCGGCCCGCCGGGGGCGGCCAAGAAGCGCCTCCTCCTGCGGCCGGGCTGTGGCCGGCCGGGTCATCCCGGGCATGCGGCACCTCGCCCGCACAGGGCCAGGCCTTCGGTGCGCTGGACGTAGCCGACCAGCGCCGACCGGGGAATGAACGCCACCGCGGTGTCGACCGTGGTGGTCACGACCGGGGACGAGCCGGGGGCGAGGACGAACCGGTAGGTCGCGCAGCCGCCGGGGAAGGTGTAGTAACGGAGGCCGGAGAACTGCGGCGCCAGGCTCAGCGGATGCTCGAACCGGCGCGTGCCGGGTTGGTCGGAGGGGACCTGCTGGGCGCCCAAGGTGTCGCAGGTCGCAGTGAGGGTTACGGTGACCGCTCGCGGCCCGGCGCGACCCGAGTCCAGCCAGAAGCTGGCTTTCCCACTGGCGATGTCCGTGCCGCCAACGCTCCAGCCCGCCGGGAGCGCGGCGATGCAGGGCAGCAGGGCCGCGGACGGGACTGCCTGGGCGCTGAGGATCATCGAGTGGCCGGTGCCGCAGCTGGGGGCGTGGGTGCCCAGATTCCGGGCCGCGGGGAAGAAGGCATTCCACGTTTCCCCCACGGCGGCGGTGATGATGGCGAGCATCGCGACGGCTAGAGCGACCCGCCGGATGTTCCAGCGTTGCAGCGCGATCGGCGGCCGCTGCGGGGCGAGGGCGCGGAATTCGCCGAGCAGGTCGCGCGGGTGCCGTTTCATGAAGGCGCGCAGCTGGGTCGGGCTGGCGACCCCGCGGGTGGCGGCGAATGCTTCGGCGAGCTCGGCTTCGGTGAAGTATGCCAGCGCCCGCCGGTAGACCCGCTGCGGGTCGGTGCGCACGGCCAGGACGAGCATCATGTTGCCCAGGTCGACCGCCTGCCGCCATGGTGACGGGCGCACCTGGACGAAGGCCACGTCGATCAGCAGCAGCTCCCCGGAGCGGACCATCAGGTTGCCTGGTTTGATGTCGCGGTGGGCGATCCCGGCGTCCCACAGCGTGCGGATCAGCTGCAGTCCCTGGTCGATCACCGAGTCGTCGACGTCGGCTTCGCCGATTTCGACGGCACCGGTATGGAAGCCGGTGACCAGCATGTACTCGCGCTCGGGCGTGATCTCCACGATGCCGTACGGCCGGGCCGTGCGGACCCCGATGTCCTGCAGCAGGCGCAGGGCATAGTCCTCGTACTCGACCAGGCGCCGCACGGTCTGGAAGGGGTGCTCGTCCTCCAGGGAGCCGTACAGGATGGTCCGCCACAGCTTGTACCAGCGGTCGGCGCGGACGTGGCCCTTGGTGTAGAGCTTGGCGAACAGGTACTCCTCCGGGCTGCCTTCGACCCGCAGCCGCAGCGGCGTGGAGCCTGCGGACGACTCCAGCCCGACGGGCTTGATCTCGGCCACCGTGAGCCCGAGCTGGTCACGCACGGCCTGGCGGATCGCCACCCCCCGCCGGCCCGTCACATCCACGTGCGCGGTGTTGCCGCGCCGGTAGGCGACCGGGAACGCCTCGTTCGGGGTGAAGAAACGGAACGCGGTGACCGGGATGGCCACGCCGAGCGCCACGCCCAGGAGCAGGTCATCCACGTGATCGACGGCCAGGTACAGGCGGGCCAGACAGAACACGGCGACCACGACGGCCACCGCCGCCTTGGCGCGGGAGCGGGCACGGCCCGGCACGGCCAGGCAGTAGACGATGCCCATCAAGAAGATCGTGACGACCGCCACCGGGGGCGACACCCCGGAGTACCCACCCCAGCTGCCGATGATCGGCACGCCGTACGGGCGTGGCCTGGACAGCCCGAAGTAGATCGATGTCCCGGCAATCTCCAGGAACAACACGCTGCCCAGGAACACCAGCAAGTGCCGCCAGCGCCGGAACGCCATCGTCAGGGCGACCACCGACAGGCCGAGCGCGGTGGCCCCCCAGCCGGAGCCCGCCCCGTTGATCCCGTTGGCCACATCGGTCAGCCACGGCGTCCGTATTCCGGCCAGGAGACGCAGCACCCACGTGCTGGCCCGGTCATCGATCCGGAGCCACGGCGTGTGCTGGGACACCAGGAAGGCGCCCGCGAGCGCCACGGCCCCAAGGATCAGCCACGCTGCTGTGCTGATGGTGAAAGGGTGCGGCAGCGGCGGCGGCGCACCGGTCGGGCGGCGCTTACGACGGTCCTTATGGACGGCCGGGCCCGGCGGCAAGCTGGCCGGGCCGTTCCCGGCGACCACGGGCCTGATGTCGTCACCCAACGTGCGTCACCCCCGCCGAGATCAGCCCGTGCGCGCGCAGCCAGCTGCTGGCCACCACTATGAGCACCGTGCGCGATTTCATACGTGCTCCCGCCGTGGCAGGGCGCGCGAGCTGGGCCCGTCGCGGGCCGGCGGTCACACGTATCCCTGGTGCTGCAGGGACCGCCAGCACAGCCAGCCGGGTAGTACCGGCAGCCAGTAGGTGGCCAGCCGGTACAGCAGCACGGCCGAGACCGCTGGTCCGGGCTGCATGCCGACGCCGGTCAGCCCGGCGACCAGCGCCGCCTCAATCGCGCCCAGACCGCCGGGCGTGGGCGCTGCTGCCGCCAGCGCGGCGGCACCCAGGTACACCGCGCCGAGCACGATCAGGCCAGGGCCCCCGCCGAACGCCTGGGCCGAGGCGGCCAGCGCGGCGATGTAGGCCAGGGTGATCAGGGCCGAGCCGCCGAGCAGCAGGCCCAGCTTGACCGGGCTGGCCGCGGCCTGCCGCAGGCTGCCGACCGCGGACCGGGCGCCGGGGATCAGTTTCTTCCTGGTCCAGCGGCGGCCGGGCCGGGTCGCCAGGACGATGCCGGTGACCGCGAGGATGACCGCCAGGGCGAGCAGGATCTTGCTGCCGGAGGGCAGCTTGAACGCCTTGGTGAGGTCGTGGCCGGCCAGCGTGAAGAACACTACGATCAGCGCGACGTGCATGACGGCGCCCGCGAGGGCGTTCACCCCGACCGCCGCGACGCTGGCCGGGGTGCTGGTTCCGCTCTTCTGCAGGAACCGGGCGTTCAGCGCCATCCCGCCGACGTTGGCTGGCGACACGCGGTTGATGAACGATGACGCGCCCTGCGCCAGCACGGCCGGGGCGAACTGGACCGGGCCGGGCACCGAGCCGATCAGCGCTATCGCGCTGGCCACGTAGGTCAGCGCGGACAGCGCGATGATCACCGGCAGCCAGGCCCAGTTAGCGTGCTGCAGCGCGTGCCAGCTGCTGCTCACCTGGGCGATCTGCGGCAGCAGGAAGTAGAAGGCGCCGGCCAGCGCGGCGATCGCCAGCAGGGTGCGCGGCCGCACCCGCTGCAGCCGGGCCAGCTCCTGGTCGGCACCGCCGCCGCTGGCTGCGATCGCGGCCGCGCGGGTGTTTTTCAGCAGCCGGTCCTGGCCCTTGATCGCGCGCCGGGTGCTGGCCGACAAGGCCAGCGGCTGCAGCAGCGGCACGGCCGCAGCGACGCCGTCGGCGCCGATCGCGGTCGCTGCGGTGGCGGCGGCCCGGTCCGGGCCGATCCGGCCGGCCAGCGAGGTGAGCAGCTCGGCTACGTCGATGGCGCGCTGACGGCTGGTCGCGGCGAGTTCGGCGAAACTGAAGTCGACCAGCCGGGGGCAGCCGTTGTCGCCGATCATGATGTTGCTGCCGTGCAGGGACCGGTGCGCGATCCTGGCCTGGTGCAGCCGGCCGACCTCGCGCCACAGGCTACCGGCCAGCTGATCGGTGATCCGATCGGCCGGGACCTCGTCCAGGGACTGGCCCGCTACCAGTTCCATGGTCAGCAGCACTGACCCGTCGCCGGCCTTGATGACCTGGCCGACGTGCGGCACCGCTACGCCGGCCCGCTCGGCCATCACGGCCAGCAGCGCCTCATGCTCGACGGCCTTGAAGAGCGAGGCCGCGGGCCTGGTATCGCCGACTCCGCGCAGCCGGATGCCGCGGTAAGCCCGGTACAGCAGGTCGGCATCCCGCTGGTCCGAGCCGAAAACTTTGACGAACAGGGCACGGCCGTCGCCAGTCACCGCCTGGAACGGCCGCGAGCCCTTCGCATGGCGCACCGGTCCGGTCACCTGGCTGACAGGCACGCCGCCCGCGCGTAGCGCCGCTGCCACCCCGGCGGGTCCCATCCGCCGGTCCGGCACCCCGAACGCCACCAGCAGGCCCGCCCCCACTACGACCCCGGCGGCCAGCGCCAGCACCAGCTGTATCGGCAGCAGCCCGCCAGTGATCAGCCGGGCCACGCCGGTCAGCAGCGGTACGGCCCAGGCCGCCCGGCGCCAGGGCCGGCTCAGCCACGGCGCCGCGGCCACCGCGACAGCCGCCAGTCCCGCCAGGACGGCCGGATCAGGGAACCCTGCGCCGGTCAGCCACGAACCCTCACGCAGCCCCGCGGGCAGCGTGGCAGAGCCGGCTGGCCCGGCCAGATAAGAGATTCCGGTCATCAGCGCCGCTGCCGCCGCGAATCCGCCCGCCACGGTGGCCAGCACCCGGAACCGGCGGTACCGCAGCGCGGTCACCAGCAGCAGCAGGGCCGCTGCCGCGATCGTCACCTGCACCAGGCCAGTCAGCACCCGCCCGGCCGCGGTCGCGGGCCCAACCCCGGTGATCGAGGCCGCATCCGGCCGCAGCAGCGCAGGCAGCAACGCAGCCATCACGGCCGCCACCACCAGCACCGAAGCCGCCGCGGCCAGGCGGATCACGTCGCCCGGATGCCGGTACCGCGTCGGCGGCAGGACATGACCCCAGGGACTCGTCTTCGGCTCACCGGCGGCCAGCCGCACCTCGGGCGACCCCGCCGTGGGCGGCTCTCCGGTGACTGTGCCGCTAGTGCGGGCAGCGGCTGGAGAGGGGCGCCTGGTCGCGGTCATTCCAGGCTCTACGGCCGGGTTACCTGGCTGGCGATCCGCCCCTGTCTCCCCGGACATGCTGGGCCGGAGGTGCCCTGCCCTAGGCACGGGCCTTAACCAATTCCAGGAGGCGCAGGGCTTGGCTTACCGCTGGGCTGTGCCGGGACATTTTCACGGGCTGCTCACGGGCACGGCGACGGGCTCCGGGCGGCCAGCAGGACCATTGCCACCGCAAAGGGGAGTGTGAGCAGGATGATCCGGACCGGGCCGATTGATCCCAGCTGCTGGGCGAGTTCCAGGCCGGCGAAGAACAGGACTGCCAGCCAGCGCGGCACGCTCTGGCTCCGCCACGGGGCAAACCCCATGAGCGCCGGCGCAGCGAAGATGCCGATGAAGTAGACCGCAGCGAACACCTGGCAGGCGCGGGAGTTGAAGGTGGTGACCAGGAACTGCGCGGCCGCGTCGGGGACATGTGAGCCGTCGCAGCGGCGGCGAGGTTGTACCCGACCAGGATGTTGATGAGAGCTCCGCAGAAGGCACCTATTCCCCCGATCAGCGCGGCGATGGTGGCATTGGCCCAACCACGGTTCCTGACCAGGGTGGATCGCCGCGTAGGAGACAGCCAGCGCTCCCGGCGCGGGCCGGCCGACGCACTGGCGGCAGTGGCGGAGAACAACCCGGCTGCCATGAGCATGGCACAGGCGGCCGGGGCGGCTGTCAGCCTGGCCCAAGTGCTGGTGCGTCTGGTGTGCGGGATGGCGGTGGTCATGTCATCGCCCTGGAGTGGCGGGCAACGAGGCGGCTGCGGTGCCCGGCGGCGTTGCTGCCGGCGTGCGGGTGGCGCCGGTCAAGGGGGCGGGGCGGCCCGCGGCCCGCCAGATCCAGACAGCAAGCAGGAACATCCCGACAGCGAACGGCGCCATGAACAGCACGACGATGGGCCCGATGGCGCCCATGGACTCAGCGAGCTCCAGGCCGGCGGTGAACAGCACGGCCAGCCAGCGCGGCACGGCGCGGCTGCGCCACAGCGCGAACCCCATCACCACCGGCGCGGCGTACTCGCTGGCGAAATAGACGTACTCAGCCACCTGGGCCGGCACCGAGCCGAAGCTGGTCACCAGGAACCGGGCGGCCGCTGTCTGGGTCATGTGCGCTGAGGCCGCAGACGCGAGGTTCACCCCATTCATGATGTTGAACAGGGCCCCGGCGAACGCGCCCAAGCCGCCCAGTAGCGCCCCGATCGTGGCGATCACCCAGCCGCGGCCGGTGACCAGCGTGGCGATCGCCGCATACGACACCGCCAGGCCCCCCAGTGCCAGCACCGACAGCGACCCCGATACATACAGCTGGGACGAGTGCGCCGCCGCGATGGGCAGCAGCTTGACCGCGACGGCCGTCGAGGTGACCACCTGGTCGGTGCCTCTGGGGTTCAGCGCCTCAGCACTGATGTAAAGCACCGCAGTAATGGGCAGGAACACAGCCAGTATCTGCTGGCGCACCCGGGCAGCCCTGCCGGCCGCGCTTTCCACCGGATAGCGATGGGCCGCCCGCTCATCCGCCAGGGGGTGTCCGTCGTCAGTTGGTGGTGCGTACCCGCGGGAGTGCCTATCGTGCATTTCTGCCTCCTGGATCTTGCGGCATCTGGTCCCGGATGGCGTGTGCTGATGGGCAACGAGCTACCCGGTGGTGCCAGTGGGGCAGGCCCTGGGCAGGTCCGGTCAGCTGGCCGGCGCGGCCGGAACCGGGACGTGAGCGGCCGACCCTGGCCCGAGGTCCTCAGGTGCGGGCCCGGCGGGCGCGCCCATCCCGCCCTGGTCGAGACGGAACGGCGGGTAGGCGTCGGTCATCAAGGCGGCGTACGCGATGACCCGTATCACCCAGCGGTTCATGCCCACGACGAAGTCGTACAGCCCGCGCGGGTAGCGGCCCGCGAACAGCAGCGCGATCGCCGCGAAGCACACCAGCAGCCCGATCAGCCCGCCCGAGAGGGCATCGGCCTGCCATGTGTGCCCCGAGCCCCCGGTCGCGGCATAGGCGGCGCCGCCAGCGAACACGGCGGCGATGGCGTACTGCGGGATGGCCAGCAGCCACCACTTGACCAGGACCAGGCCGCGGGAGAGCCGCTCGGGATAAGCGACGTCCAGCGTCGCGGGGTAGTCCGGCTCCTCACCCAGGCTGAACGGCGGGTACCGGTCGGTCCCCAGGGCACTGTAGGTGTAGTAGCCGACCCGCCACGACCAGCGCAGCACCCCCAGATTGAAGCCGAACAGCGAACGCGGGTAGCGCCCGGTGAACAAGATCGCGAAGAACGCGATGACGGTGACCACGGCGAACGCGACCCCCAGGAAGAACAGCACGATGTAGTGCGGGATCGCCAGCAGCCACTTGACCAGCCACAGCCAGCGGCTCAGCGGCTCATCGAGGCGAGCCCGCACCTGCACGGGATAGCTCTGGTCCATGGCTTCTCTCCTAAGTTCCTTGTCCGTTTCTTGTCCGTGCATTCGGAGGGCTGGTCACGCCGAGCCCGGCCATCGGGACGTCACCCGGCTGGAGCCTGCGCGTCCAGCCGTTCGGGCACCCGGGGCAGGCCGCCTCGCTCTACGTCCATTGCGGCGGTGATTGGGCAGGGCCTGAAGCCCTTCACCACCAGCCACAGGCCTAGCGACAGCTCCCAGGCAGCCACCGGGAGTGCAGCGAGATGGGCCAGGGCGGAGGTGTGCTCGATGTTGCCGGACAGCGTGGCGAATACGGCGATGAGCTGCAGGGGGGCTCCGATGAGCCCGATCACGGGGATGATGCGGGGGACGAGGCGGGACCGGTACATCAAGGTGCCCAGCAGCAGGGCGTTGATGGCCGGCATGAGGCTCTGCCCAAGCAGGAACGTCCAGTCGTAGACCGCGACGTGCGACGCGCCGGTGGTGACCAGCGAGGCTGCTTGCGCTCCGGCTGCGCCGTCCAGGTTCTGCTGCACGGTCACCAGTGACAGCAGGCTGAAGACACCGGTGAAGATGATGCCGGCTTCCAGGACACGCGAGGTGACAAAACCCAGGGCGAGGCCTTCGTTCTGCCGCTTGACCACCGGGTACAGCGTGACGGCGGTGCCGATGCCAGCCAGGGCAACGATCACCTCCAGGACGCCGCCCACGAGCACGCCCGTGTGGCCGCCGGAGCTGAGGATCCAGTCCCGGTGGTCCTTCACCGGCCCGTAGAGGGCGAGTGTGGGGATCGAGATGAAGGTGATCAGGTAGAAGACGCCGGCGACCAGCGCGATCTTCCTCAGTGAGGTCATCGGGATTCCTCTCGCTGCTTTTGCTGGCGATGCGGCCGCTTGATCACCATGTCGGTGTTCTTGTGGATTGCCGGTTAGCGGGCCCCGCCTGCGGCGCATGGCACGGCCGGGTTTCGGCGCGATTGACCGAGATCAGGGCAGGCCAGGTAACGCGGTTCCTGCAGCAAGCCACGCGGCGCGGCCTGGCCTGCTACCAGGGCATGGAAGATGCGGTCTCGGCCCGCCGGCCGGAACCGCGAAGACGCGTCCGTGAGCAGCCCGGGCACGCATGCACCAGAAACCACTTGCATAACGGCGCCCGGCGATGCAGATGCCCGGGATCGTCGTGCCGGGCTGGTGCGCGGCCCGGCGCCGTCATCGGCCGCCGCGGGCGGGAAGCCGGACGGCAGGCAATCCTCACGCAGGGACACCTGCCGCCAGGTGATATGGCGGCCGCCGGGAAATGACAGCCGCGGAACGTACGAAAGCGGGATAGACATCAGGTCCCCCTACCAGGCCGGATGCGGGAAAGCGCCCGTCCTGTGTCCCCCAAGCTACGTTCGCATCCTGAAACTAGCAATAGATTTCTAGAAATGATCTGTGA
>Ga0335076_10006901_pt1 | contig 11451 bp, 8 predicted proteins | sample Lox_Sample_25_FD_206717 | JGI IMG/M metagenome (GOLD analysis project Ga0335076, IMG submission 206717) | Soil microbial communities from Loxahatchee National Wildlife Refuge, Florida, United States - Lox_Sample_2.5 | ecosystem: Environmental > Terrestrial > Soil > Wetlands | place: USA: Florida... | reverse complement strand
GTCGACGCCGAACTCGAGCGCCACCTCGCGCAGGGAGCGGCCCGACTTCGAGGCCTCCTTGACGATCTCGGCGCCCTTGTCGTAGCCGATGTAGGGGTTGAGCGCGGTGGCGGCCGCAAGCGTCATCTCGGCCGAGGCCTTCAGCCCAGCCTCGTTGGCCTGGATCCCGTCAACGCACTTCTCGGCGAAGATCCGGCAGGCGTTGGTCAGCAGCTTGATCGACTCGAGCAGGTTGCGCGCGATCAAGGGCACGCGGACGTTGAGCTCGAAGTTGCCCTGCGAGCCGGCGATCGTAATCGCGCCGTCGTTGCCGATCACCTGCGCGGACACCTGGAGCACGACCTCGGGGATCACCGGGTTGACCTTGCCGGGCATGATCGAGGAGCCCTTCTGGAGCTCGGGAAGGAATATCTCGCCGATCCCGGCTCGCGGCCCGGAGCCGAGCCAGGCGAGATCGTTGGCGATCTTGGTCAGCGACACGGCCAGCACCTTCAGCGCGCCGGACAGCTCGACGAGCGCGTCGCGGTTGCCCTGCGCCTCGAACGGATCCTCGGGCGGTCGGATCTCGAGGCCGGTCGACTCGGTCAGCCGCGCGCGAACCCTGGTGGCGAACTCCTGGTGCGTGTTCAGCCCGGTGCCGGTGGCGGTGCCGCCGAGCGGGATCTGGGCGACCTGAGGCAACGTGTTTGAAATCCGCCTCGCGCCCAGGCGCACCTGTGCCGCGTAGCCCCCGAACTCCTGCCCAAGCGTCACGGGCACGGCGTCCATCAGGTGGGTGCGCCCTGACTTGACCAGGTCCTTGAACTCGTCTCCCTTGGCCTGGAAGGACGCCTCCAGCTGGTCGAGCACCGGGAGTAGGCCGTTGGTGACGGTATCGAGCGCGGCCAGGTGGACGGCCGACGGAAACACGTCGTTCGAGGACTGACCCATGTTGACGTCGTCGTTGGCATGCACGCCCTCGCCCGCCACCGTCGCGATCACCTCGTTGGCGTTCATGTTCGACGAGGTCCCCGATCCGGTCTGGAACACGTCGATCGGAAACTGGTCGTCGTATTCGCCGGCAGCGATGCGGTCGCCCGCCGACGCGATTCGCGCGGCCTTATCAGCGTCGAGCAGCCCGAGCTCCCCGTTCACGTGCGCGGCTGCACTCTTGATCCGACCGAGCCAGCGCACCACGGGCACCGGGACCCGCTCGCCCGAGACCGGGAAGTTCGCAACGGCCTTGGTGGTCTCCCCGCCCCAGAGCTGCTCCTGTTCCTGCACGCCCATGTCTGTCCTTTCGAAGTTTCAGTCTTGGCGTCAGGCTACCGCGCGGATCGTGAGGCGAGCAGCTCACGCGCGGCCTCGACGTCCTCCCCGAACGCGCGGTCCTCGAGGCCCGGCGGCAGCACCCCGGAGGCCGCGTCGAACAGCGCGCGCACGCCCGCGCCGGCCGGCGTCCGCCCGCCGACCCGCAGCGCCCTGACCGTGACCACGAGCTCGGTGGCGACGAGGACCGTCATCGCGTGGAGCAGCTCGGCGGTCCGGACGGCGGCGGTGGCGGCGAGGCTCGCGTGCGACTCGACCCCGAGCGACGCCCACACGCTCTGGGCCGCCATCGGCGAAGCCAGCGAGCGCGCCTCGGCGGCCGCGGCGTGGGCGGTGTACTCGAGCATCATCACGCCGGAGTCGGGGCCTGGCTCGCGCGCCAGGAACGGCTCGAGCCCACTCATCCTCGGATCGAGGATCGCGCTGACCCGTCCCGCGATCAGCGACGCCGAATGCGCGAACGCGGCGCGCAGCCCGTCGAGCGCGGCACCGAGCTCCGCGGCGTGGAAGTTGCCGGTCGCGAGTGCGCGGCCCTCGTGGATGAGCGCGTTCTCGGGACGCGCGTTGAGCTCGCGCGCGAGCACCTCCTCGAGCGTCCGCAGCGCGTCGTTGGCGACGCCGTCTACCTGCGGCAGCACGCGGAACGGGTAGGGATCCTGGACGAGCCGGTCGGGCCCGCGGGGGTGCAGCGGCGCGCCCGCGAGCAGCTCGCGCATCCGCTCCGCCACCGCGCCCTGGCCGCGCGCCCCACGCCCCGCCTGGACGCGGACGTCGAGCACGACCGGATCGGCGTCCAGCGCCTCGAACGACAGCGCCGCAACCTCGAGCCACCGCTCGTGAAGGGCCCGCGCGTCGACGCTGAGCAGCGCGGCGTGGCCGGCGGTCATCGCGTTCGAGCTCATGAATCCGAGCGCGTCGCGCAGGCCGAGCTCGATCGCCTCCGCGGGAGCGGGCGCATCGACGAGCTCGCCATCCCGCCACACCTTTCCCTCTCCGAGCAGCGCCAGCACGATCTCGGACAGCCCTGGAAGGTCGCCGGTCCCCAGCGACCCGAACTCGCGGGTCAGCGGCACCAGACCGACGTTGAGGGCGGCGATCAGCGCATCGAGCAGTGCCGGCGGCACTCCCGCCCCGCCGGCGCCCAGTTGGTTCGCGCGCACGACCATCCCGGCGCGGACCAGCTCCGGCGCTAGCGGCCGGCCCGCGCTGACGGCATGGCTCCGCAACAGGTTCCACTGGAAGCGCTCGCGGTCGGAGTCGCCGATCACGCGGTCGCGCAGCGCGCCGACCCCCGTGGTGGCGCCGTACAGAGCCTCGCCGCGGTCGAGCAGCGCCGCGATCGCCTGCCGCGCGGCGAGGTTGCGCTCGCGTGCCTCGGGCGCGAGCTCCACGGACCGACCCAGTCGGGCGACGGCGTCGACCCCAGTCGGCGTGAGCGAGGCGCCATCGATCAGCAACACCGGCATGGTTAGCATCGGACCTCGTGGCCGCCACCAAGACAGAGACGATGCCGCGGAGTTCCGGGATGCTCGGCCGGGCGCCGTCGGGCGTGCTCGTCGTCAGCGCGATCGCATCGGTGCAGTTCGGTTCGGCGATCGCGGCGACGCTGTTCGCGCAGATCGGGCCTGCCGGCGCGGTCTTTCTGCGGCTCGTGTTCGGCACGGTCATCCTGCTCACGCTGTGGCGGCCGCGGCTGCGCGGGTACACGCGCTACCAGCTTGGACTCGCGTGCATCTTCGGCCTCGTGCTCGGGTGCATGAACCTCAGCTTCTACAGCGCGCTGCACCGGATCCCGCTTGGAATCGCGGTCACGCTCGAGTTCGTCGGCCCGCTGACGGTTGCGGTCGCCGGGTCGCGACGACGCATCGACCTGCTCTGGGTGGGGATCGCCGCCGCCGGGATCATCGCGCTCACCCAGGGCGACACCAGCCACCTGAACGCGCTCGGCGTGTTCTTCGCATTGCTCGCCGGCGCGCTGTGGGGCACGTACATCATCGTCAACGCCCGAGTGGGACGCGCGTTCGAGGGCGGGACCGGGCTCGCCCTCGCGATGTGCGTCGCATCGGTGGTGATCCTTCCGTTCGGAATCGCCCAGGGTGGCTCGCATCTCCTCGAGCCACGCTCGCTCGCGCTCGGGGCCGCTATCGGCCTTTTGTCCTCGGCGATCCCCTACTCGTTCGAGGTCGAGGCGCTCCGGCGCATCCGCCCATCGGTGTTCGGCGTGCTCATGAGCATCGAGCCGGCGATGGCCGCGCTCGCCGGGTTCATCGTGCTGGGACAGAGCCTGAGCGCCCGGACGTTGCTGGGCATGGCGTTGGTGGTGGTCGCTTCGGTGGGTGCGGCGCGCCGCACTTCCGAGGCGCCGATTGCCGTCTAGTGACAAGGATTTCCATTCTACGGTAAAGTCTTCCCCGATGCCGGAATCGGGAACTCGAACAGTCGAACGCGCGCTGGCCCTGCTTGCGGCGGTCGCCGAAGGCGGCGGCACGCTCAGCGAGCTCGCGCGGACGGCCGAGTTGTCGCCCAGCACGGCGTCGCGTCTGCTCGGCACGCTCGTGCAGCGCGAGCTTGTGCGCCGCGACGAGCACGGGCGCTACCAGGCCGGCACGCGCCTGCGCCAGCTGGCGGCCGCGACCCTGCGAGAGGATCCGCTGTACGAGCTCGCCGGCCCTCACCTGGAGGCACTCGCCCAGGAGACCGGCGAGACCGCGAACCTGGCGATCGCCGCCGACGAGGACCAGATCGTGTACCTGCGCCAGGTCGTGAGCCAGAAGCTCGTGCAGACCGCGGGCTGGGCGGGCCGCACGGTGCCGCGCCGTGGCACCGCGGTCGGCGACGCTTTACGCGGCGCGGTTGACCGAAGCGGATATGTTGCGCGCATGGGCGCAGTCGAGCCCGACGTGACCTCGATCGCCGCACCGGTCTACAGGCCCGACGGAACGATCGCGGGCGCGCTCAGCGTGCTCGCTCCGAGCTACCGAGCACCGCGCCGGCGAGTCGAGAGTTACGGGCGCGCGGTCGCGAGCCATGCGGCCGAGCTTTCGCGGAGCCTCGGGACGCCTGGAGCGGCCGCCGCATGAGCGCCGGAGCTCTCCGTTGCAAGGGGTGGCAGCAGGAAGCCGCGCTCCGCATGCTCGAGAACAACCTCCATCCCGACGTCGCCGAGAAGCCGTCGGAGCTCGTCGTGTACGGAGGGATCGGGAAGGCCGCCCGCAACTGGCCGAGTTACCACGCAATCGTGCATGAGCTCCAGCGCCTCGACGACGACGAGACGCTGCTCGTACAGTCGGGCAAGCCGGTGGCGGTGTTCGAGACCCACGAGGCCGCTCCCCGTGTGCTGCTCGCGAACTCGAACCTGGTCCCGGACTGGGCCAACTGGGACGAGTTTCGAAGGCTCGACGCGGCCGGGCTGATGATGTATGGGCAGATGACCGCGGGCTCCTGGATCTACATCGGGAGCCAGGGAATCCTGCAGGGGACCTACGAGACGTTCGCCGCCGCGGCGCGCAAGCGCTTCGACGGGACGCTCGAGGGCCGACTCGTCGTGACCGCCGGCCTCGGCGGGATGGGCGGCGCCCAGCCGCTGTCGATCACGATGCTCGGCGGGACGGCGCTGTGCATCGAAGTCGACCTCCAGCGGATCGAGCGACGGATCCAGACCGGCTATCTCGACGAGCGCGCCGCCGACCTTGACGACGCGCTCCAGCGCCTCGACGCCGCGCGCCGCGAGAAGCGCGCGCTCTCGATTGGCCTCGCCGGCAACGCCGCCGAGGTCGTCCCCGAGCTCGTCCGCCGCGGTGTCCACGTCGACGTGGTCACCGACCAGACCTCGGCCCACGACCCGCTGAACGGCTACATCCCCGCCGGCCTCACGCTCGAGCAAGCCGAAGTGCTGCGCCAGGCCGATCCTGACGAATATCTCAGACGCGTCGGCGAGAGCGCGGTCGCGCACGTGGCCGCGATCCGCGAGCTCGGCGCCGCCGGCGCGGAGGCATTCGATTACGGCAACGCGCTGCGCGGACTCGCGTTCGAGAACGGCGACAAGGACGCCTTTTCGTATCCGGGGTTCGTGCCGGCGTACGTGCGGCCGCTGTTCTGCGAGGGGAAGGGTCCGTTCCGCTGGGTCGCGCTGTCGGGCGATCCGGCCGACATCCACGCCACCGACCGAGCGATCCTCGACCTGTTCGGCGACCAGGAGCACATCGCCCGTTGGATCAAGCTCGCATCCGAGCGCGTGCACTTCCAGGGCCTGCCGGCGCGGATCTGCTGGCTGGGGTACGGCGAGCGGCACCTCGCGGGCCTGCGCTTCAACGAGATGGTCGCGTCGGGCGAGGTCAAGGCGCCGATCGTGATCGGGCGCGACCACCTCGACGCCGGCTCGGTCGCGTCGCCCCAGCGTGAGACCGAGGCGATGGAGGATGGCTCGGACGCGGTCGCCGACTGGCCACTCCTGAACGCGCTGATCAACACCGCGTGCGGCGCGAGCTGGGTCTCGATCCATCACGGCGGCGGGGTCGGCATGGGCAAATCGATCCACGCCGGCCAGGTTTGCGTCGCCGACGGCACGGACCTTGCCGCGACGCGCCTCGAGCGGACGCTGAAGGCGGACCCCGGCATGGGCATCGTCCGGCACGTCGACGCCGGCTACGACCTCGCGGTGTCGGCCGCTCGGGATCACGGCCTGCGGATCCCGATGCTCGAGTCGGAGTAAGGCGCCGGCGCGCGCACCTCCGGACCGCGTCGCCCATGTATTTCGCCCGCAACCCCCCTCGTTCCACCCCGCCACCGGGACATGAGCATGTGGGGGATGCTTATGTCCCGACGGCGAGCCGGCGGGCAGGGGTTTCGGGCGTTGTACATAGAACGGACGAGCGCGCGTGACGACGTCGTTCGACAACGCCGCCCAGGTGCTCACGCCGCCCGAGCCGGGGCTCCGCTACCTGCGGAGCGACCGCGCGAACGAACTCGCCCTCGAACCCGGCGGAATCACCGTCGAACACGGGCGGATCGCGGCGCTCGAACCCACAACAGACGCCAACATCCACGTCGACGCGGGCGGCTGCGCGCTCCTCCCGGGCTTCGTCGACTGCCACACCCACCTCCCGTTCGCCGGCTGGCGCGCCGGGGAGTACGAAATGAAGGTCACCGGCGTCCCCTACGAGGAGATCTCGCGCGCCGGCGGCGGCATCAGGTCATCGGCGAGAGCCCTCCGAGAGACCGCCGACGAGACCGTACTCGCGCAGGCGCAGGAGCTCGCCGACGAGATGCTCCGGTCCGGGACGACCACGTTCGAGTGCAAGTCGGGCTACGGGCTGTCGACCGCCGGCGAGCTCCGGGCCCTCCAGCTCGCCACCGAACTGCAAGGGATCGTCTCCCAGAACACCACCCGGACCGCACTCCTCGCCCACGCCGTCCCCGACGGCTACACGACCACCACCTGGATGGACGAGGTGGAAAAAATGCTGCCCGAGGCGCTCGAACACGTGAGCGCGCTCGACATCTTCGTCGAGTCGATCGCGTTCGGTCTCGACGATCTCGACCGCATGGGCGCCCTCGCCGAGTCAAACGGCGTCAACCTCCGCGCCCACGTCGAACAGTTCACGACCATGCGAAGCGTCCCGGTGGCGCTCAAGCACAACGCCCGCTCGCTCGACCACCTCTCGACGATCCACCCCGATGACATCGGCCCTCTCGCACAATCGGAGTGCGCGGCAGTGCTCCTACCCGGGGCGGAGTTCATGGGCGCCGAATCGACAGCGCCGGCGCGTGAGCTGATCGACGCCGGCGCGATCATGGTGCTCGCCACCGACGCCAACCCGGGCACCTCGCCGATCTTCTCGATGCCGCTGACCGTCGGCCTTGGCGTCCGTCGCTACGGCCTCAGCACCCGCGAAGCGCTGCTCGCAATTACCCTCAACGCGGCGTACGTCCTCGATCTGCAGAACGACCTCGGATCGATCGAGCTCGACAAGCGCGCCGACCTGGTGCTGCTCGACTGCCCGGCCGAGCAGGTCGCCTACCGCCTCGGCCGCAACCCGGTCGCGGCGACGTTCGTCGGCGGCGAGGCGGCCTACGTGCGCCCGGACGCCGCGTGGCGCATCATGGAGCGGTGAGCTTCGGATCCGCCGACGCGGAGCGGACGTTCCCACTGGGCGCCGCCGTCACCCTCGAGCAGCTAGATGAAGACCCCCATCCGGTGCTGGCCGCCCTGCGCGAGCGCGAGCCGGTGTCGTGGTTGCCCGCCCTCGGGGGTTGGCTCGTGACGCGCTACGACCTCGCGGTCCACGTGATGCGGGACGCGGAGACGTTCACCGTTGACGATCCTCGCTTCTCGACGGCGCAGGTCGTCGGGCCCAGCATGCTGAGCCTCGACGGCGACGCCCACGCGCGCCACCGCGCGCCGTTCGCGGCGCCGTTCCGGCCGATCGCCGTCCGCGAACGCTTCGCCGACGCCGCGAGAACCGAGGCCGACCGCCTCATCGACGCCTTCGACGCTCGCGGCCACGCGGAGCTGCGGCGCGAGTTCGCGGGACCGCTGGCTGCGTCGATCATGGCCCGAGCGCTCGGGCTCGACCAGGACGAGGTCGCAACGATGCTCGGCTGGTATGACGCGATCGTCGCCGCGGTCACCGAGGTCACGGCGGGTCACGACGTCCCGGCCCGCGGCGGCGAGGCGTCCGATGCGCTCAGCGAGCGCCTTGCGGCCGTGATCGCGGCGGGCCCGGACGCATCGCTGCTGGGCGCCGCGGCGTCGCGCGGCGACCTCACCATCGACCAGGTCGTCTCGAACGCGGCCGTACTGTTGTTCGGCGGGATCGAGACGACCGAGGGCATGATCGCCAACGCGCTGGTCCACCTGCTCGAGCATCCCGACGTGCTCGAGTGGATCGAGCACGACCGGAGCCGGCTCGGCGGGGCGCTCGAGGAGTCGCTCCGGCTCGAGCCGGCGGCGGCGGTCGTCGATCGCTACGCCACCGCCGACGTCGAGCTCCGCGATGCCCAGATACGCCGGGGCGAGCTCGTGCGCGTCTCGATCAGCGCCGCGAACCGCGATCCGGCGCTGTTTCCCGACCCTGACGGCTTCCACCCGACACGCTTCGACCGCCCGGCCACCCGGGGCCATCTCACGTTCGCCCACGGCCCGCACGTATGCCTCGGCGTGCATCTGGCCCGCCTCGAGGGACGCACCGCGCTCGACGTCATCTTGCGCCGGCTGCCCACGCTGGCGCTCGACCCCGCCCGGCTCGCCCGGATCCAGGGGCTCGTGTTCCGCAAGCCGCCGACGCTGTACGCGGTCTGGTAGCAACGCCACCCGCGCGGCCGAGCGGCTCGCCCGGCCGGAACCAATGACATAGTTCCCGACCGGGTGCGCGTCTTTCGTAGAGCCCTTTTGGTCGCAATCACGGGCGGGGCTCTGGGGCCGGTGCTCTCCTATCCCGTGGCCGCGAACGCAGCCACGACGCCTCCTCCCTCGAATCCGAACCCTGCTCGCGTCAGCGTGCGCGTGAGCGCCACGCGGGTCACCGGCCCGATCCCGTCGGGGTTCATCGGCTTCTCGTTCGAGTTCCAGGCGGTCCGCGACTACACCGGGTCTGATCCGCGCGCGATCAACCCCGTGCTTGTCCAGCTGATACGCGACGTCGCGCCCGGACAGTCGCCGGTGCTCCGAATCGGCGGCAACAGCACGGACCAGACGTGGTGGCCGATGCCGCAGACGACCCAGCCGCCCGGGGTCATATACACGCTCGACAAGAGCTGGCTCGCGACGACGCGCGCGCTCGCGGTCGTCACCGGCGCGAAGCTGATCCTGGGCGTGAACCTGAAGCTGGACGACGCGGCCGAGGCCTCCGCCGAGGCACACGCGTACCGGACCGGTATCGGCTCCCGCTACATCGACGCGCTCGAGATCGGCAACGAGCCGGAGCTGTACAAGGTGTTCCCGTATTACGAGGAAGGCGGCGCGCCGTTCTACGCACGGCCGCCGACGTACAACTTCGCGAGCTACGCCGAAGACGTCGCGGCTATCGCCCAAGGAATCCGGAAGCTTCCCCTCGCCGGCCCGGCTACGGGTATGGCGTCTTGGCTCGCCCAATCGCCCCAGCTTTTCGCGGCCGATCCGCACCTGAAGATGGTCACCTACCACCGCTATCCGCTGCTCGCGTGCTTCTCGCAGCCCGGCGACCCCCGCTACCCGTCGATCCCGAACCTGCTGAGCTCGGACTCGGCCCGTGATCTGCTCAGCGGCATCGGCGACGCGATTTCGGTCGCCCACCGCCACGGCGCCACCGTCCGGATCGACGAGCTCAACTCGGTCGCGTGCGCCGGCCAGCCCGGCGTCAGCGACACGTTCGCGTCCGCCCTGTGGATGCTCGACACGCTGTTCGCGATGGCGCGGGCCGGCGTGGACGGGGTCAACATCCACACGCTTCCCGGAGCTTCCTACGAGCCGTTCGTGTTCCGGCGCATCCGCGGCCGGTGGCTTGCGACCGTCCGCCCCGATTACTACAGCCTGCTTATGTTCGCGCGGGCCGCCTCGCCCGGCGCGCGCATGATCGCCGTCCACGAGACCGCCAGCACGGATGTCCGCTCGCGCGCGACGGTCACGCACGACGGCGATTTCCACGTGGTGCTGATCAACGACAGCCTCACCTCCGGGCACGTCGTCCTCGTCAGGCCGCCGGCCAAGGCCAGGGAGGCCGTGCTCGAGCGGCTCGAGGCCCCGAACGCCGCCGCCACCAAGGACGTCACGCTCGCCGGGCAGACGTTCGGCAACGAGACCGGCACCGGCACTCTCAAGGGCAAGCTCAAGACGGTCCGGGTCGCTCCGGATCGCCGCGGGCGCTACCTGATCAGGCTGCCCGCCTCGAGCGCGGCGATGCTCACGTTCGTCCCAGCCGCAACCGGACCCCCGCCAGGTCCTCGTAGAGGCGGATCGCGCTGATCTCGCCGGCGTCGTCGCCGTACTGGGCGCGCGCTCGCCGGTGGATCTGCTCGACCAGCGCGGTCAGCTCGACCGGTACGCCCACGTCTCGCGCGAGGTCGACGGCCAGCCCCAGGTCCTTCGTCACGAGCCGCATCGGAAACGCCTCGTCGTAGTCACCGTCGTCGAGCACCATGCGCACGTCGCGCTCGAGGAAGACCGAGTTCGCCGGCGACCCAACCAGCGCCGCGTGCAGGCGATCGAGCGACACGCCGGCGCGCACGCCGACGCTCAACACCTCGCCGACGGCCACCGACTCGATGAACCACAGCAGGTTGAGCAGCAGCTTGACCGTGTAGCCGGCGCCGTTCGGGCCGAGGTGGAAGATCCGGTCCGGGTCTCCCATCGCCTCGAACAGCGGCCAGGCCCGGGCGACCGCCTGCTCGGCGCCGCCGACGTAGATCGCGAGCGTGCCCGCCTGCGCGCCGATCGATTGGCCCGCGACGGGCGCGTCGAGCACGTCGACGCCGCGCTCGCGAGCCGCCGCCACCATCCGCGCGCCGACCGCGGTCGAGCTCGTGCTCATGTCGACCGCGAGCGAGCCGGGAGCGAGCGCGGACAGGGCGCCGCCTTCGCCGAGCCACACCGCTTCGACCTGCGGCGGCGCCGGCAGCATCGTGATCAGCACCTCGGCTCCGCGCGCGCACTCGCTCACGGAACCAGCGGCCTCCGCGCCGGCGTCCACCAACCGCGACAGGGCACCCGCATTCACATCGAACGCGCACACCTCGTACCCGGACGCGACCAGGTGGCCGCACATCGGACCGCCCATGTTCCCGAGCCCGATGAAGCCGACCCGCATCATCAGAGCGCCACCCAGGTCGTCTTCAGATGGGTGTACGCGTCGAGCGCGTGCAGCGAGCGGTCGCGCCCGTGACCTGAGTCCTTCACGCCGCCGAACGGAGTCGTGAGCGACGAAGCGTCGATCGTGTTGATCCACACGGTCCCGGCGCGCAGCCGCCGCGCGACCCGGTGCGCGGTCGTGATGTTCGAGCTCCACACCGCCGCCGCCAGGCCGTAGCCGGTCCCGTTCGCGAGCGCCAGAGCGGTCAGCGGCGATTGCTCGGCCGGCTTCAGCACGACCGAGTTGCCGGTCGCCAACGCGGGCGCGAGCTTCCAGGCGGTGATGATCAGCAGGTAGTTCCAGGGAATGACCGCGCCGA
>Ga0335076_10006900_pt1 | contig 11452 bp, 9 predicted proteins | sample Lox_Sample_25_FD_206717 | JGI IMG/M metagenome (GOLD analysis project Ga0335076, IMG submission 206717) | Soil microbial communities from Loxahatchee National Wildlife Refuge, Florida, United States - Lox_Sample_2.5 | ecosystem: Environmental > Terrestrial > Soil > Wetlands | place: USA: Florida... | reverse complement strand
CCGGCGCCGAGGAACCCGACGCCGGTCGCGACGCCCTGAATCACGCGCGACATCGCGTCGTTGCCCATGTCGACCTCGGCAAACACGAACAGCGTGACGCCCATGCTGACGAGCATGTGCGTGCGCAGACCGGCCGGTGCGTGCGAGTGCTCGCGCTGCAGGCCGACGACCGCGCCCGCGATCAGCGAGGCCAGCAGCCGGATCGTGACGCGCACGGCTTCGTGCGCGTCGGGCAGCGATCTCGAGAGCTCGTCGAGGATCGCGTTCATCTTTTGGGGCCCTCTCTGAATGGCGCTCGAATTCGGCCGAGAGCCTAGCAGAATGCGCGCGGCACTGTAGGTCGTTCGTTGACCCCGGCTCGTCGACTGCGCACACTCGAACGTTTCGGGGGAACCGTGACGAAGACGGTCGACGTCGCTGATGTCATCGACGCGCGCCGAGTCGGCGCGCTCCAGATCCGCGCGTTCCTCCTCTGCGCCGCCGTGCTGTTCGTCGACGGTTTCGACGTGCAAGGCATCACGTACGTTGCGCCCGCGATCAGCCAGGCGTGGCATCTACAGCGCGGTGCGCTCGGCACGACGTTCAGCGCCGGTCTCTTCGGCGTGATGATCGGTGCGCTCGCGCTCGCGCCGGTCGCGGACCGAATCGGCCGGCGGCGCGTGCTCGTCTGGTCGTGCGTCGGCTTCGGCTTGCTCACGCTCTCGACCGTGCTCGCAGGCTCGCTCGCGCCGCTCGCGATCCTGCGTTTCCTCACCGGGCTCGGGCTCGGCTCCGCGATACCGAACGCGATCGGCCTCGCTTCGGAGTACGCGCCGAAGAAGCGCCGCGCGTCGCTCGTGATGTTCGTCTCGAGCGGGATCTCGCTCGGCGCGATCGTGGCCGGCGCGGTCGCGGCACGCGCGGTCGCTGCCGTGGCAGGCCCGGCGCCCGCGTTCACATGGCAGATCATGTTCGTCGTCGGCGGCGCGCTGCCGCTTCTGCTCGCGGCGGCGCTCCACCTCTGGCTGCCGGAATCGATTCGCTTCCTCGCGCTGCTGCCGGAGGAGCGCGCACAGACGGAGGCGAAGCGCCTGCTGGTCGAAATCGAGCCCGAACTCGCGCGCGACGGCGCGGCCCTCAGGATCGAGGCGACGGACCACGAAGGCGGTCACGCAACGGTCGCGGATCTTTTCAAGGAGCGGCGCGGCACGGCAACCGTGCTGATCTGGATCGCGTTCTTCATGAGCCTGCTCAACGTCTATCTCGCGATCAACTGGTTGCCGACGTCGCTGAACGCGTCGGGCTTCACGCAATCGCAAGCCGCCGTGATCACGTCGATGTATCACGTCGGCGGCGTGCTCGGCACGTACGCATGCGGGCTGCTGATGGATCGGCTCGGTGTGCGTGCGATCCTGATCGCCGCGTTCCTGCTCGCCGTCGTGGGCTTCTACACGTTCGCGACGGCGCCCGCGATGCCGCAGTGGAGCACCACGCTGCTGCTGATGGCGACCGGCTGCGGCGTGATCGGCGGGCAGGTCGGCATCACGACGCTCGCGTCGATGATCTACCCGGTCGCGATCCGCTCGACGGGCCTGGGCTGGGCGCTCGGCATCGGCCGCATAGGCTCGATCGTCGGCCCTTCGGTCGGCGGCTACCTGCTCGCGACCGGCCTCGACGCGAAGCACGTGTATCTCGCTTGCGTCGGCCCAGCGCTGATCGGCTCGGCGTGCATCGCGCTGCTACGATGGCAGCCGGGCGCGCAACCCGCGCCCGCGCGCGCGGCCTGACTGCCTCGGCCTCGCGCGCGCGAATCCCGCGGACCGTCACAACTGGAGCAATCCCTTTGAGAACCGACCTCGGCTTCAAGCGCATCGCGACCGAAGAGGCGTTCCTGACGAAATCGATCGGCAAAGCGTATCGCGACCTGCTCGCGAGCGGCGCCTCCGACGACATCGGCTTCAACAGCCTCGTCGGCTACTACCAGCGCAACCCAAGCGAGCGCACGCGGGCGGTCGCGGAGCGGCTCGAGGATCTCGGCGCGCGGCGCCTCGCCGACATGGACGCGACCGGCATCGCGATGCAGATCCTGTCGCTCACGGCGCCCGGCGTGCAGATCTTCGACGCGGACTCGGGCGTCGGGCTCGCGCGCGACGCAAACGACGAGCTCGCGGCCGCGATCGCGAAACACCCGACGCGGTTCTCCGGCCTCGCCGCGATCGCGCCGCAGAACCCGCAAGCCGCGGCGAAAGAGCTCGAGCGCGCGGTCACGAAGCTTGGCCTCAAGGGCGCGATCGTGAACTCGCACACGCACGGCGAGTACCTCGACGACGAGAAGTTCTGGGACATCCTCGCGGCGGCCGAGTCTCTCGACGTGCCGATCTACATCCACCCGCAGACGCCGCCGAACGCAATGATCAAGCCGTTCCTCGATCGCGGCCTCGACGGCGCGGTGTTCGGGTTCGCCGTCGAGACCGGGCTGCACGCGCTGCGGCTCGTCGTGAGCGGCGCGTTCGACCGCTTCCCGCGGCTGCGCGTCGTGCTCGGCCACCTCGGCGAGGGCCTGCCCTATTGGCTGTTCCGGATCGACTTCATGCACGGCGGCAGCGTGCGCTCCAACCGCTACGGCGCCGCGCAGCCGAAGCTCGAGCGCAAGGTCAGCGAGTACTTGAAGGAACGCTTTTGGTATACGACGAGCGGCATGGCATGGACGCCGCCGATTCGCTACGTGCAGGAAGTGATGGGCATGAACCGGGTGCTGTATGCGCAGGACTACCCTTACCAGTTCGTGCCGGAAGAAGTGAACGTGACCGACGAGCTCCGGCTCTCGTACGAGGACCACAAGGCGTTCTATCAGACAAACGCCGAGCGCGTCTTCAAGCTCTGAGCGCTGGGCCTACGGGCGGATCGGCCCCGCCGGCTTCGTCGACTTGAACGAGCCGCGGCCCTTGCCGAGCGGCTCGAGCCGCAGCGCCTCGCCGTCGACGAAGCGCGTGAGCACGATGTCGACGTAGACGGTCTCGTTCGGCCGAATCCATTTGTCGAACGCCGCCTTGTCGAGGTGAAATTCGGCGCGCATGTAGCCCGCGAACTCGTCGGGCTTGCCGTCCGGAGCGCCGTACGTCGGGCGCGCGTCGACGCGGATGCCGAGATGCGCCGTCGCCGCGAGCACGTCGTAGTCGAGGTAATAGACGAGCGCCTGCGAGCTCGGGTTCTTCTGCTTGTCGACGAAGAAGCCCTTCGGCAGAGCGTCGGGCTCGAAGTCGTCTCCAAGCAAGACGAGATCGTAGTCGCCGATCGTGCGGCCCGCGTCGTCGCTGATCCTGAAGATGAACATCACGAAGCGCCGCACCTTGCCGCCGTACTGCTGCGCGTTCGCCTGCTGCGTCGCGATCGTGAAATTACCGAACGAGGTGATGCAGGCCGCGTAATCGGCCTGGTCCTCGACCTGGAGGCACTCGACGATCCGCGCGACGACCGGCTTCTGGCTCGCGTTCTGCGGCGTGACGCTCGCCATGATGCCGATCTCGTCGCCCGAGTGGCTCGCGTTCGGCACGACGCAGAACGGCGTCGGCGGCGGGCGCGCCTTCGTGCGCGGCACGACGGCGAGCCGATAGCCGAAATCCTCATTACCTTCGTAGCGCTCCTCGGTCTGCACGAGGCGGAAGAACGTGTAGTTCAGGTTCGCGCCCGCCAAGCGCACGACGCCGTCGGAGCCCGCCTCGACGAGATAGCTGTTCACGAAGTCATAGAACTTCGTGTCGATCGTTTCGCCGCTGAGCACGAACGGATAAAGCTGCGACTTCGCGAGCGCGTAGCCGGTGTAGTCGTCCTGGAGCTGCCAAGCCTCCGAGCTGCCGAGGCAAAGCCAATCGAGTATCCCTTGTCCCGGCTCCACGCCGCTGAGCCACGCCTGCAATCGGCCGACGCGCTCCTTGCCGAGAATCGCGAGAGCCGAGCCGTGGTTGGCGGGCGCGAGCATGATCAAGTGCCGTAGCGGGCAGTCCGCGAGCCGATCGCCGTAGTGCCGGTCGACCCAGCGACGCACCAGCGGCCCGCCCGTCGAGTGCGTGATGCACGAGAACGTCTCGACGCCTTTCAAGTCCGTCTGCACGGCGTGCTCCATCGCGTCCGCGAGGTCGTCCATCTGCACCTCGTCGCGAAAGCTGATGTAGCGCGCGAGATAGATGTTCTTGAGCACGACCGACACGCCGGCGGCCGTCGCCGCGGCGCTCACGGCCTCCGGCAGCTCGCCATAGGTGTCCTTGCTCGTGACGCTCCAGCCGTGCACGAACGCGAGAACGATCGGGTCTGCCAAGAAGCGTCTCCTTCGGGTCCTGCGAACCTCGCGGGGCGCGTACGTGCCGCGGTCGTCGCCGCTGTATCAGCCGAACCGTGCGCGCGCGCGCTCGCGCGCCTTCTCCGCCTCGACATCGCGATTGCGGGGCGCGGCCGTCGTCTCGAGCGAGAGGATCAGCTTGCGCGCGGCGGAGGTCACTTCGACCACCGCGCGATCGAACACTTGCTGGTTGGCCTTCGACGGCGCGTTGAAGCCGCTGAGCTTACGGACGAACTGGAGAGCGGACGCGCGGATCTCGTCGTCGGAAGCGACGGGGTCGAAGTTGAACAGCGTCTTGATGTTGCGGCACATCGGCTCGCTCCGGAAAACGGAAGTGCTTCGATGCTAATGCCCGCAGCACACAGCGGCAACGGCCCGCGTGGTGTAGGCTGATCGAACGTCCATGCGCGGCTCATCGCAACCCCTCTTCGACGTTAGCGGTCGGAGCGCGAGACGCGGGCTGGCCGCGGCCACGGTGCTCGCGCTCGCCATCGCGGCGGCGCCCGCCGCACGCGCCGATCTCGTCGCGAAGATCAACGGCCTGCGCAAGAACGAGTGCGCCGCGCGGCCCGCCGGCGCGCCGCCGCTGCACGTCGACGATGCGGCGGCGAACGTCGCCCGCGAGCTCGCGCACGGTCACAAGCTGCCGGACGCACTGAAGCGCGCGAGCTACCCCGCGTCGACCGCGACGTCTCTGCACGTGAAGGGCGCTCAGGGCGAGGACAGCGTGCGCCGCGAGCTCGCGGAGAGCTACTGCTCGGCGGTCGGCGACCCGCACTACGCCGAAGTCGGCGTGTTTCGAAGCGGCGACGAATATTGGATCGTGCTCGCGAGCCGCAAATTCGTGCCGCCGCCGCTCGATGCGGCCGCGGCCACCGCGCGCGTGCTCGAGCTCGTGAATGCGGCGCGCGCCATCGCGCGCGACTGCGGCGAGGGGCACCACTTCGACGCCGCGGGGCCCGTCACCGTTTCGCCGACGCTCGACGCGGTCGCGCTCGAGCATTCACGCGACATGGCCGAGCACCGCAAGCTCGGCCACCCGGGCTCGGACGGCAGCGCACCGGCGGACCGCGTCACACGCTCGGGTTACGCGTGGCGCGGCACCGGCGAGAACGTGGCGTCGGGGCAGCAGACGGCCGACGCAGTGATGAAAAGCTGGCTCGATAGCCCGGGCCACTGCGAGAACATCATGGAGCCGAGGTTCACGGAGATGGGCATCGCGTTCGCGCTCGCGCCGGACCAGAACCCGAACATCTACTGGACCCAGGTGTTCGCGACGCCGCGCTAGAGCCGGCGGTGCGCAGCACGAGTGCGACCCCGAGCGACAACCGCTAGACTGCTCAGCCGTCTGCGTCATCCACACTCCTGGGGGAGCGTATGCCGGTGACAACAAGAATTGGGTCGACGAGGCGGTTCGCGCTGGTCGCGCTGGGCTCATGTCTCTGCGTCGCCGCCGCGAGCGCCGACCAGCCCTACACGACCTGGCGCGAATACGGAGGCGGCGCGCACTCGTCGCAGTACTCGGCGCTCAAGCAGATCGACAAGTCGAACGTCGCGCAGCTCGAGGTCGCGTGGACTTTCCCGAGCGGCGAGCGATCGTTCGAGTTCAATCCGTTGATCGTCGACCGCACGATGTACGTGGCCGCGCGCGACAACGAGATCGTCGCGCTCGACGCGGAAACCGGCAAAGAGCTCTGGTCGCATCCGAACGAGAGCGCCGTCGGCGCGCGCGGCATGAGCTACTGGCAGAGCAAGGACGGCTCCGATCGGCGCCTGCTCTATCAGAGCGGCGGCTTCCTGACCGCGATCGACGCGCGCACCGGCAAGACGATCGAAAGCTTCGGCGACAAGGGCAAAGTCGACCCGCGCACCGCGCTCGCGGGCGACGGCTTCGACGTCACGAACGTGCGTCCGCTCGTCACGAGCAACCCGGGCCGCGTGTTCGAGAACCTCGTGATCCTGTCGCTGCCCGCGCAAGGCGCGGGCTACACGTCGACGCCGGGGGACGTGACCGCGTGGGACGTGCAGACCGGCAAGCTCAAGTGGATCTTCCACAGCGTCCCGCATCCCGGCGAGTTCGGCTACGACACGTGGCCCAAGGACTCCTACAAGACCGCGGGCGGCGTGCACAACTGGAGCGAGTTCACGGTCGACGAGGCGAACGGCATCGCATTCGTGCCGTTCGGCACCGCGCGCTACGACTTCTATGGCGGCAACCGGCCCGGCAACAACCTGTTCGCGAACTCGCTCGTCGCGATCGACGCGCGCACCGGCAAGTATCTCTGGCATCAGCAGCTCGTGCATCACGACCTCTGGGACTACGACCTACCGCAAGCGCCGAAGCTGCTCACGATCCACAAAGACGGCCGCGCGATCGACGTGGTCGCACAGGCGACGAAGCAAGGCTTCCTGTTCGTGTTCGATCGCAAGACCGGAGCGCCGATCTGGCCGATCGAGGAGCGCCCGGTGCCGCAGTCCGACTTGCCCGGCGAGCACTCTTCGCCGACGCAGCCGTTTCCGACCAAGCTCGCGCCGTTCGCCGTGCAGTCGTTCACCGAGAAGGACATCAACCCGTTCCTGCCGAAGGACGAGCAAGAAACGCTGCGTCAGCGGCTACGAACGTCGCGCAACGAGGGCTTGTTCACGCCGCCGAGCTTCCAGGGCACGATCGAAATGCCGGGGCACAACGGCGGCGCGAACTGGGCGAGCTCGGCCGTCGATCCGATCAACGGCGAGCTCTATGTCGTCTCGAAGAACTTGCCGGTGATGTTGCACGCGCAGGTGAGCAACGACGAGCCGAGCGCGCGCAGCATCGTCGGCTCCGTCGTCACGCCCGAGGAGGCTGCAAAGAACCTCGCCGACGCCAAGGCCGCGGTCGCGAAGGGACCGGTTCGCTACGTCGTCCCCTACGACTTCTTGCGCAGCCCGACGAACGGGATGGCCGCAATCGGCCCGCCGTGGTCGCACCTCACCGCCTACGATTTGAATACCGGCGAGATCAAGTGGCGCGTGCCCGACGGCGCGACGCTCGGGCCGGGTATACCGTCGGACTCGGGCGCTCACTTCCCGCGCGGCGCGCCGCTCGTGACGGCCGGCGGGCTCGTGTTCGTCGCGACCGCACAAGACCGGCGCTTCCGCGCCTACGACCGCGCCAACGGCAAGGTGCTCTGGTCGAAGGAGCTGTCGAGCGGCTCCGAGGGAATTCCCGCGTCGTACGAGGTGAACGGGCGGCAGTTCATCGCGCTGCCCGTCGCCGCGGGCGACGGCCTGTTCCCGCCGACCGCGCAGCCGAATGCGGCGCCGCAGCAACGCGGCTACGTCGTGTTCGCGCTGCCGAAGAAGTAGCCCGGCGCGGCGATCGAGAGCCCAGAAACGTCGAGGCCGGCGCACCGCGTAAGCGATGCGCCGGCCTCCTAACGCGACCGCGCCCGCGCGCGGCCTATCCGAATGACGTGCTACCTCGGCGGCGAGAGCTCCGCGCCGTCCCAGTGCTCGTCGGCCTTGCCGTCGACGAAGCGCCAGGTGTCGAACCAAGTCGTGTAGTACATCTGATCGTCGGCGCACTTCGCGCGTTGCGCGGGCGGCTTCTTCATCTCCTGCTCGCACTGCGAGCCCGGCTTCGGCAGGTGGCGCGGCGTCATCACGTTCACGTAGTCGCCTTCGGCGATCACCGCGACGTATTCGCCCGTCAGCGCGGGGCAGCTGTCCATGCGCTTCGCGTTCATCACCTTCGTGAAGAAGAACACGACCGCATCGCGGCCGGTTTGCGCGTTGGGATTGTGTTGGTGGTAGGCCGGCGTCAGCCACTCGGCCGCTTTGTCCCACTGGCCGCATTGAATCAGCTCGCGCTCGATGTGCAGCGCCGCTTGCTTGTTCTTGTTGAGCTTAGGGTCGCTCGACTTGAACAGCGACTCGGGATTCTTGACGCCCATGACGGGCTCCTGCGCGCCGAGCGCGAAAGTAGCGAGCGCCGATGCGACGATTAGCGAGGCCGTGCGTATTTTCATTGTGGACTCCCCCAGCGTTGGTTCGGAAAAGTCCATGATCCGCGCAAGCTGACTCGCCAGTCAATTAGCGCCGGCGCGCAAACGAGCGCGTCGCGCGGACGCGGAATGAGGGTGGCTGGGCTACCCGACGCGAGCCGCGCTACCCGATGCGAGCCCCGGCGCGGAGCCGCTGCGCCAAACCAGGACCGATGATCAGCGCTTGGCCTTCGTCGGCGCGACGCCGAGAGCCGGCGAATCGATCAGCGCCTTGGCTGCGTCGTAGATCGACGCGACCTGGTCTTTCGTCTCGCTGCCGATCCGCGCAGACAGCGCGCCGATCAGGATCAAGCTCAGCGAGTCGCCGAGCAGATCCGGCTGGTTCGCGCCGAGGTCGCGGCACAGGCCGCGCAAGCGCTTCGTGAGCTCCGCCTTGTGCGCGCGCATGACCGCGCGCGCGGGATGGTCCTTCTCGACCACTTCGACCGCCGCGTTGCTGAGCGGACATCCGCGCTCCGCGCCGTACGCGATGCAATCGCGGATCTCGGAGAACAGCGCGTCGAGTTGCGCACGCGGATCGCCCGGATGTTGCGCGACGACGGAGTCCCACCATTTCCAGAAGCGCTGCTTCTGCTCATCGAGGACCTTCGCCACGAGGTCGTCCTTCGATTCGAACAGCCGATACAAGGTGACCTTGGTGGTCTCCGCCTCGGCCGCGATCGCGTCGACGCTCACGCCGCGGATGCCGAACTTGTAGAAGAGCTTCCGCGCTGCTTCGAAGATCCGATCGCGTGCGCAGCTCTCCGTGTCGCACTTTGCATCGGCCGGGAACGGCGATGACTCGGGAACTTTCATCTCGGGTGTTGACATGTAACTAACCGGTAAGTACCCTGCGATGTAACTGAACGGTATAGTAACACGTGAAGCCGCTGTTACCAACAGCGCGCCGAGGCGATAGGGAGGCCAAGGCAAAGCTTCACGAGTCGGACCCAATCCCCCTCTGGAAGGTAAATCCTATGAAAACTAGGACAAGGACGCTTTTTGCCTCGATTTTGTCGGCCGGTGCCGTTGCGCTGGCGGGTTGCGGGTCCGGCGAGGCCCATAACGCGCCTGCGACCCCACCGGCCGCGCAGGTGACGACCGCCGTGGTCGCGACCCGCGAGCTGAACGATTGGGCCGACTTCACGGGCCGCCTCGAGGCGGTCGAGAACGTCGCGGTGCGTCCGCGCGTCGGGGGCTACGTCGAGAGCGTGCAGTTCGCGGAAGGCGCTCGCGTCGCGCAAGGCGACCTGCTCTTCCAGATCGACCCGCGGCCGTTCAAGGCCGAGGTCGAGCGGCTGTCGGCCGAGCGCGATCGCGCCACGGCCGAGCTTTCGCTCGCGCGCTCGTATGCGGATCGCGCCGAGCGCCTGCTCGCGCAGAACGCGACCTCGCGCGAGGAATACGAGCAGCTCGCCGCGAACGCTTCCGTCGCCCAAGCGAAGCTCGCGGCATCGCGCGCCGCGCTCGAGGCCGCGCAGCTCAATCTGTCGTTCACGCACGTTACCTCCCCGATCGCGGGCCGCGTCTCGCGCGCCGTGGTGACCGCGGGCAACTTGGTCGACGGCTCGACGCTGCTGACGACCGTCGTATCGGATTCCCCCATTTACGCGTACTTCGACGTCGACGAGCAAACCTACCTCGACCACCTGCACGGCGGCGCCGGCAGCGATGTCGTGTACGTCGGGCTCATCAACGAGCAGGGCTATCCGCATCGCGCGCGGCTCGACTTCGTCGACAACCAGATCGACCCGTCGCACGGCACCATCCGCGCGCGCGCGGTGCTCGACAACGCGGACGGTGCGTTCACGCCAGGGCTCTTCGCGCGCATGAAGCTCGTGAGCGCGAAGCGTTTCCGCGCGGCGCTCGTCGACGACCGCGCGATCGGCACCGATCTCGGCCGCAAGTTCGTGTTCGTCGTCGACGCGCAAAACGTCGTGTCGTACCGGTCGGTCGAGACGGGCCGCTCGCTCGAGGGCCTGCGAGTGATCAAGAGCGGGCTCGAGTCGGGTGACGTCGTGATCGTCAACGGGCTGCAGCGTGTGCGGCCGGGCGTGACGGTGAGTGCGACGCAAGTCGCGATGGACCAAAACGCCCCGGGCGCGCTCGAGCGCCTCGGCGCCGCCGACGTCGCAGAGGCCACGGAAACGTTCGCGCACGCGGTGCGCTAGGGAGCGAGTCATGGAGTTCTCACAGTTCTTCGTCCGCCGGCCGATCTTCGCGGCCGTGCTCTCGGCGATCATCTTCATCGCGGGCGCGCTGTCGCTGCGCCTCCTGCCGATCTCGGAGTACCCGGAAGTCGTGCCACCGACGGTCGTCGTGCGAGCCACGTACCCCGGCGCGAACAGCCAGGTGATCGCCGAGACCGTGGCCGCGCCGCTCGAGCAAGCGATCAACGGCGTCGAGCACCTAATCTATACGTCGTCGACGGCGACGACCGACGGGCTCATGACGCTCACGGTCACGTTCGGGCTCGGCACCGACCTCGACAAGGCGCAGGTGCAGGTCCAGAACCGAGTCTCGCAAACCTTGCCGAAGCTGCCCGAGGTCACGCAGCGGCTCGGCGTGACGACCGAGAAGTCGACGCCCGACCTCACGCTGCTCGTGCACCTCACCTCGCCCGACAACCGCTACGACATGCTCTACCTCGCGAACTACGCGACGCTGTACGTGCGCGACGAGCTCGCGCGCATCGACGGCGTCGGCGACGCGCGCGTGTTCGGCGCGGGCGACTACGCGATGCGCGTGTGGCTCGATCCGGACAAGGTCGCCGCGCTGAGCTTGACGCCGAGCGACATCGTGAACGCGATCCGCGCGCAGAACGTGCAGGTGGCCGCGGGCCAGCTCGGCGCGCCGCCGGCGCCGAACGGCGCCGACTTCCAGCTGCTGATCGATACGCAGGGCCGGCTCGTCACGGAGGAAGAGTTCCAGAACATCGCCGTCAAGGTCGGCGAGCACGGTGAGATCACGCGCTTGCGCGACGTCGCGCGCGTCGAGCTCGGCGCGAGCACGTATGCGCTGCGCTCGCTGCTCGACGGCAAGCCCGCGGCCGCGATTCCGATCTACCAGCGCCCCGGCAGCAACGCGATCGACATCTCGAACAAGGTGCGCGAGA
>Ga0335076_10006898_pt1 | contig 11453 bp, 10 predicted proteins | sample Lox_Sample_25_FD_206717 | JGI IMG/M metagenome (GOLD analysis project Ga0335076, IMG submission 206717) | Soil microbial communities from Loxahatchee National Wildlife Refuge, Florida, United States - Lox_Sample_2.5 | ecosystem: Environmental > Terrestrial > Soil > Wetlands | place: USA... | reverse complement strand
GCCAATGCGCTGCTGCCGCAGCCGGTGAGCCGCCTCGAGCTGCTGGGTTTCGCCATGGCCGGGGAAGCGGTGGCGAGCGGCGATCGCCACGCGGACAACATCGCGCCGTCACTCTACGGCGGGCTGGTGCTCACGGTGGGTATCGATCACCCACGCGTCAAGCAGATCCCGGTGCCGCGCGAGGTCCGCGCCGTGATCGTCCGTCCGCACATGTTCCTCGCGACCGCCAAGGCGCGGGCGATCCTCAGTAGCAGCGTCGAGCTTACGGACTTCGTCTGGCAGACCGCGCACCTCGCCGGCTTCATCTGCGGCTGCTACACCGACGATCTCGACTTGATCCGGGCCTCCTTCGAGGACGTCGTGATCGAGCCGCAGCGCCAGGCGCTCATCCCCGGCTTCCATGACGTGCGCCGCGGTGCCATGGAGGCGGGGGCGCTCGGGTGCTCGATTTCCGGGGCCGGGCCCTCGATGTTCGCCTGGACGCTCGCCGCCACGGCCGAGGCGGTGCGGGCGGCGATGCGGCGTCAGTTCGCGCGGCAGTCCCTCGGCACCGACGACTGGGTGGTCGAGGTGCGCTCGGCGGGCGCACGCATCATCGAATGAGTGGCCGATGAGCGGCGCTTTTCTCTTCAGGAGCTCGCGCGGGGAGGCGCCCATGGTGCCGTTCAGCGCTGCGCTGCTGCGCGGTCTGGCACCCGACGGCGGCCTGTACATTCCGCTCGAGTGGCCGCACCTCGAGCCCGAGGACTTTGCCGGCCTCGAGCAGCTGCCCGCCCTCGCGGCACGGCTGCTGGCGCCGTTTCTCGATGAGGATCGGCTGCGGCCGATGTTGCCGGCGATCGCCGAGGAGGCGTTCGACTTCCCCGCGCCGCTCGTGCCGCTCGCCGCCGACGATGCGCTGTCGGTGCTCGAGCTGTTTCACGGCCCGACGGCGGCGTTCAAGGACTTCGGCGCACGCTTTCTCGCCGCCTGCTTCGCGCGACTGCGTGCCGATGAGCCACAGACGCTTACCATCCTGGTCGCGACCTCGGGCGACACGGGCGGTGCGGTCGCGGCGGCCTTCCACGCCCGCGCGGGTGTCCAGGTCGCGGTGCTCTTTCCCAAGGGCCTGGTGTCGCCCACTCAGGAGCGGCAGCTCACCTGCTGGGGTGGCAATGTCAGCTCGCTGCGCGTGCGCGGCAGCTTCGACGACTGCCAGCGCCTCGTGAAGGCGGCTTTCCTCGATCCCGCTCTTGCCGCGCAGCGCACGCTGACCTCCGCCAACAGCATCAATCTTGGGCGGCTGCTGCCGCAGAGCGTCTACTACGCCGCGGCGAGCCTCGCCATCTGGCGCCGCCACCGCGAGCGGGCCTGCTTCATCGTGCCGAGCGGCAACCTCGGCAATGTGCTCGCCTGCCTGTGGGCGCGCCGCGTGGGGTTGCCGATCGGCGAGGTCGTGCTGGCGCACAACGCCAACCGCACCGTGCCGGACTTCCTCGCGAGCGGCGAGTGGCGGCCACGCCCGAGCATCGCCACGCTGGCCTCGGCCATGGATGTCGGCGACCCGAGCAACATGGAGCGGCTGCGGGCGCTGTACCCGGACATCGGCGAGCTGCGCGCCACGATGAGCGCCTATTCGGTGAGCGACGAGCAGATCCGCGCGCGCATCCGCACCGGCTATCATGAATACGGGCAGATCTGGTGTCCGCACACCGCCACGGCGGCGGAAGTTTGGGAGCGGCTGCCGCCCGCGTGGCGGCGCGGCCGGCGCTGGGTGCTGGTGTCGACGGCGCATCCGGCGAAGTTCCGCGAGCTCATCGAGCCGCTCATCGGGCATGAGGTGCCGCTGCCCGAGACGCTGGCGCGATTGCTCGCGCGGCCGGTCGAGTGCATCGAGATCGACGCGACGCTCGCGGCGCTGCGGGCGGCGCTGGCAGGGGAGAAGAGCGCGTGGAAGACTTGAAGAGACTGCCACCGGCTGCGTGGATCCTGATCGGGTGTGCCCTGGTCCTCGGCTTTGTGCTGGCATTCGCGTGGCGCTGGTATCGCCGCTACCGCGCTCGGCGCGCGCTGCGCGCCGCGGTCACTGCCGGCAGCGCCGATCACCTGATGGACAGCCTGGTACCCGACGGCATGGGGGGCGCCTATCACGTCGATTTCCTGCTCCTGACGCTGCGCGGCGTGGTGGTGATCGACCTGCGTGACGTGCCCGGCAACATCTTCGGCGGCGACCAGATGGCCGAGTGGACCGTCATCGACGGGCCGCACCGCTTCACCTTCACCAATCCGCAGGGCGCGCTTTACGACCGCGTCGCCGCGGTGAAAGCGGTGGCCGGCGATGTGCCGGTCGAGGGGCGTATCGTCTTCACGCGCCGCGGTACCTTCCCGAAGGGATTGCCGAAATGGACGCTCATGCTGGACGCGCTGCGCAGCGAGTTCCCGGCGGCTGACTTCGAGACGCCCGCCGAGAGTGGCGCACGCTACCGCGAGGGTTGGCAGCGGCTGCGCGATGCGGTCAAGCCGAGCAACATGGTCGACATGCGTTAGGCGGCGGACAGCGTGCGCGCGTGATCGGCGAGCACCAGCGCCACGCACGCGGTCAGGTTCCTGGCGTAGTCGATATGCAGGAACTCGTTCGGCCCGTGGGCGTTGGCATGCGGGCCGAGCACACCGGTGATGAAGAACTGGGTGCGCGGGAAGCGCTCGCCCAGCATACCCATGAACGGAATCGTGCCGCCGCAACCGACGTGCACGGCATCGCGGCCGTACACGGCGCGCGAGGCACGGTTGATCGACTCCTCGAGCCATGGGGCGAACACGGGCGCATTCCAGCCGCCGGTGGCTGAGCCTGCCTCGAAGCTCACCTGCGCGCCGTAGGGAGGGTCGCGCTCGAGCGCCTCGCGCACCGCCTGCGCGGCGCGGTGGGCTTCGCAGGTGGGCGGCAGGCGCAGCGACAACTTGACGGCGAGCTCGGGCAGCAGCACGTTGCCTGCCGAGCCGACCGGGGGCAGCCCCTCGGCACCCGTCACCGCGAGCGTGCCGCGCCAGGTACTGTTGATGATGAGCTCGGTGGGATCATTGGAGACCGCCTGCGCGCCCTGCACCCAGGGAAGCTTGCCCGCGACGCTGGCGCCGAGCACCTCGGCCGCCGCGCTCGCCTGCGCGCGGCGATCGCGCGGGATGCTGACGTGCAGCTCATCGAGCAACAGGTCGCCGGTCAGCGGGCTCTCGATGCGGGCGAGCAGCTGCTCGAGGATACGAAACGGTGTCGGCGCTATGCCGGTGGCCATTCCCGAGTGCACACCCTCGGTGAGAACGCGCACGCGCAGCGTGCCGACGAGATTGCCGCGCAGCGAGGTGGTGCACCAGACCTGCTCGTAATTGCCGCACTCGGCATCCAGGCACACCACCAGCGAGGGCTCGCCGAGCGCGGACCCGAGAGCGGCAAGGTGCGCCGGCAGATCGACGCTGCCGCTTTCCTCGCACGCCTCGATCAACACCACGCAGCGCGGCAGAGGTACGCCTTGTTGCTTGAGCGCGGCGATCGCGGTGAGCGAACTGAAGACGGCGTAGCCGTCGTCGGCGGCGCCGCGCCCGTAGAGTTTGCCCTCGCGGATCACCGGCTCCCAGGGCCCGAGGCCCGCCAGCCAGCCGGTGAATTCCGGCTGCTTGTCGAGATGGCCGTAGAGCAGCGCGCTGCCGGGCAGCTCACCCGGCACGTCGATGAGCAGCAGCGGGGTGCGGCCGGGGAGCCGGTACACCTCGACACGCGCGCCGGCGAGCGGCTGCGCACGGCACCAATCTGCCATCAGCTTGACGGCCGCCTCCATGTAGCCGTGGCGCTCCCACTGCGGGTCGAAATCCGGTGACTTGTTCGGGATGCGCACGTACGCCACGAGGCGCTCGATGATCGAGTCGTCCCAGGTTCTGCCGATCGAGGTCCGCAGCCGCTCCAGATCCATTTTGGGTCTCATTTCGTATTTTTTAACAGTAGGTTATGTGTGTATCTGCGAGTTAAATCTCATATGGTCGGCAGCCGAAACAACGCGCGTGCCGCCGCGGTGCTCGAGCGCGCGAGCGACTCGAGAGGCTCGTTGCGGGCGCGCGCCACCGCGGCCGCGACCTGCGCAAGATACGCCGGTTCGTTGCGTCGCGAGGCGGGGCGCGGCTTGAGGTCCCGCGGCAGCAGGTACGGGCCGTCCGTCTCGAGCAGCAGTCGGTTGGCCGGGACGCGCGGCATGAGCGGTGCGAGATGTGTGCCGCGCCGCTCGTCGCAGATCCAGCCGGTGATGCCGATCGCGAGTCCGAGCTCGAGACAGCTCTCGAGCTCGTGCGCATCACCGGTGAAGCAGTGCGCGACGCCCCGCCACTCGAGCGCATGCTCGCGCAGTATCGCGATGAAATCCGCGTACGCATCGCGCTGGTGCAGAAACACGGGTTTGCCGAGCTCGAGAGCGAGCTCGAGCTGGCGGTGAAAGGCCTGCTGCTGCGCCGCGCGCGGCGAGAAATTGCGGAAATAATCGAGTCCGCATTCGCCCACCGCGACGATCTCGCCGTGCCGCGCGAGCGCGGCGAGCTCGGCGAGGCGCTCGCCGGTGAGCTCGCCGGCGTGATGCGGATGAACTCCCGCGGTGGCAAACAGTCTCCCCGGGTGCGCGCGTGCCAGCGCAATTGCCTGCGCGGTGCTCGCGATGGACGACCCGGTGACCAGCATCTGTGTGACGCCGGCATTACGCGCGCGCGCAATCACCGCGTCGCGATCGGCGTCGTAGCTGTCGTGTGCGAGATTGATGCCGATGTCGATCAGTGCCGGGGCCGCCACGGAGGTGGGCGCCGGCGCGGTTGCTGTACTATCGTTTGGCATGCGCGGGCACATTCTACTGAACAGCGCAAAGCCGCAGCGGACCGCACGCTCCGACACCCGTGTGCCTGAGCGCGGCGGGCGCCGCATGCGCTGGGCACGCCGGGCGCTGTGCGCTGCGGCGGCGCTCAGCTGCTGCGGCGCTGTCGCGCAGACCGAGAACCAGACCTGGCGCGACATTGAGAGCCGCATCCAATACGGCTACTACACGGAGGACGCAGCGGCGCTGCGTAAGCTGAGCGAGACGATGGCGGGCGGGGAAGGCCGCGACAAGATGCGCTCCTACTATGCGGCGCTGCTCGCCTGGCGCATGGCGCTGCTCGCGGCGCCGCCGGGCGCCGCCACGGCGGGCTCGATGGAAGATCTCGCGCACCGCTGCGTAAACGAGGTCGACGGCGCGCTCGCCGTGGAGGCGGACTTCGCCGACGCGCTGGCGCTGCGCTCGGCCTGCCTCACGACGCCGCTCGAGACCGCGGGCGGCTACGCCCCGCTCGCCAGCCACCGCGCACGCAAGGATCTCGACCGCGCGCTGCAGCTCGCCGCGCGCAACCCGCGCGTGCTGCTGGTGGATGCGATGAGCGATTACCAGCTGGCCCCGGCCCGCGGTGGCAACAAGGAGCGCGCGCTCACCAAGCTGCGTCAGACCGTGGCCGCCTTCGAGGCCGAGCGCGGTGGTGTCGAGCACGTGCCGGGTTGGGGTGCCGCGGAGGCATGGTTGCTGTTGGGGCGTGACCTGCTCGATCACGGCGACCCGGTGGGTGCGCGCGATGCGCTCGAGCACGCCCTGCTGATTGCCCCGGAGTTCGCCCAGGCACGGCGGCTGATGGCGAAGATCACCAACGGCTGAGTAAGGCAACGCGGGGCAGCAGATGTTATCGTTGCGCGCTTTTCGCGTGCGGATGGCAACGGGTGACCTCGGAAGCCGACAAGAAAGCACTGTTGGGACAGCTGCGTATCGACCGCACCGCGCCGGCGGCGGACGGCGTTTCGCGGCGTCGCCTGTGGATCGCCGGCGGTGTCGTGGCGCTCACGGTGCTGATCGCGGCGGGCGCGTGGTGGGCGCTGTCGGCGGGGGCGGCAGTGCCGGTGCACACGGTACTGGCGCTGCCGCTCGGCGGCAGCGATGCCGCGTCCTCCGTGCTCGATGCGACCGGCTACGTCACGGCGCGCCGCGAGGCCACCGTGTCGGCGCAGATTACGGGAACGGTGTCCGAGGTGCTCATCGAGGAAGGCGACCGCGTCAAGGCGGGGCAGGTGCTCGGGCGGCTCGATGACACCGCGCAACGCGCCGCCCTCGCGCAGGCACAGGCGCAGTGGCACTCCACACAGGCGCTGCTCGTGCAGTACGAGGCGCAGCTCGCGCAAAGCCGTCGCGACGTGCAGCGTGATGAGGATCTCGTCAAGCGCAATCTCGTCTCCGAGCAGGCGGTAGAGCAGGCGCGTACGCAGGTCGACACCCAGGCCGCGCAGGTCCAGGCGCAGCACAAGCAGATCGACGTCGCCGCGGCCAACGTGCGCGCGGCGCAGGTGCAGCTCGATTACTGCACGGTGCGCGCGCCGTTCGACGGCGTGGTCATCGCCAAGGCCGCGCAGGTCGGGGAGATCATCTCGCCGCTGTCGGCCGGCGGTGGCTTCACGCGCACCGGCATCGGCACGCTGGTCGACATGGACTCGCTCGAGATCGAAGTCGACGTCAACGAGGCCTACATCAATCGTGTAGAGCCCGGGCAGCCGGTCGAGTCGGTGCTCAACGCCTACCCGGACTGGCGCATCCCCTCGCACGTCATCGCCATCATTCCGACCGCCGATCGCTCCAAGGCCACCGTGAAGGTCCGCATCGGTCTCGACGTCAAGGACCCGCGCATCGTGCCCGACATGGGCGCGCGCGTATCATTTCTCGAGCAGAACAAGAACGCCGCGCAGGCGCCGCAGCGACCGCGTGGCGTCCTGGTGCCGGCCGCAGCGGTGCGCAAGGACGGCGAACAGGACGTGGTGTTCATCGCCCGCGACCACCGTGCCGCGCGGCGCGCCGTGACGCTCGGGGGCACGAGCGGCGAGCAGCGCCAGGTGCTCGCCGGCGTCAGTGCCGGCGAGGCGGTGATCGTCGATGCGCCGCCGGGGCTGAAGGACGATGCGCGGGTGAAGGACGCCGGGCGCTAGGCGGCTGTGGCGCCCGCAGCGGAGGAGGCAGCTGATGTCGGAGTCGATGGTTGAGGTGCGCAACGTCACCAAGGTCTATGAGCGCGGCACGCAGCGAGTCGAAGTACTGCACGGGCTGAATCTCGACATCCCCAGGAGCGATTTCGTTGCGCTCATGGGGCCTTCGGGCTCCGGCAAGACCACGCTGCTCAATCTCATCGGCGGACTCGATCAGCCGACCTCGGGCGAGGTGCAGGTGGGCGGCAGCCGCATCGACCAGCTCGGCAGTAGCGAGCTCGCGCGCTGGCGCGCGCATAACATCGGCTTCGTGTTCCAGTTCTACAACCTGATGCCGGTGCTCACCGCCGAGGCCAACGTGGAACTGCCGCTGCTGCTCACCAGGCTCACCGCCGCGCAACGCCGCAAGAACGTCGCCGTGGCACTCGAGATCGTCGGCCTCGCCGACCGTGCCAAGCACAAGCCGAAAGAGCTCTCCGGCGGCCAGGAGCAGCGGGTCGCGATCGCCCGTGCCCTGGTGTCCGATCCGCAGCTGCTGGTCTGCGACGAGCCGACCGGGGATCTAGATCGCAAGACCGCCGAAGAGATCCTCGGCCTGCTGCAGGTGCTGAACCGCGAGCACGGCAAGACCATCATCATGGTGACGCACGATCCCAAAGCCGCGGAGTTCGCGCGGCGCATCCTGCACCTCGAGAAAGGGCGGCTGCTCGAGCAGGCCGCCTGAGCGGCCGCCCGAAGGCACCCCAAGGAAAATCCATGACCAAGGCCGGGTTCGTCGTCGCCAATCTGTTCCGCAAGCGTACCCGCACGATCCTGACGCTGCTCTCGGTTGTCATGGCGTTCCTGCTGTTCGGGCTGCTGCAGTCGGTCAACAGCATATTCAGCTCCGGCGCCAACTTCGTCGGGGCGACGCGGCTCTTCGTGCAGGCGCGCGTGTCGTTCACCCAGGCGCTGCCGATCAGCATGCTGCCAAAGCTCGAGGCCATTCCCGGCGTCGTCGCCGTCGCGCACCAGATGTGGTTCGGCGGGGTGTGGCAGGAGAACACGCCGCTCATCATGCTGTCGCTCGATCCGCGCACCTACCACCAGGTCTACCCCGAGTGGGTCATGCCGGACGCGCAGTGGCAGGCGTTCATCCAGACGCGCACCGGCATGATCGCGGGCAAGCTGCTCGCCGACCAGTACGGCTGGAAAATCGGGCAGAAGATCCCGATCTCGTCCAACATCTGGCCGCAGAAAAACGGCAGCAAGGCGTGGATCTTCGACCTGGTCGGCATCTTCGACGGCAAGGACGAGGACTGGAAGCGGCGTGCCAACCTCGCCTTCATCCAGCAGGACTACTTCGACGAGTCCAACCAGTTCGGTATAAAGGGGCGCGTCAATTTCTTTATCCTCAAGCTCAGCGACAGCAGCAAGGCCGAGGCCGTCAGCAAGACCGTCGATGCCATGTTCGAGAACTCCCCGGACGAGACCAAGACGCAGACCGAGAAGGATTTCAACATGAGCTTCGTCAAGCAGATCGGTGACATCGGGCTCATCGTGCGCTGGATCCTGTTCGCGGTGTTCTTCACGCTGCTGCTCGTGGTCGGCAACACCATGGCGCAGAGCGTGCGCGAGCGGGTGCCGGAGCTCGCGGTGCTGAAGACCCTCGGCTTCACCGACCGCAGCGTGCTCGGCTTTGTGCTGGCCGAGGCCTTTGCGCTGGTGCTGTTCGGCGGCCTGCTGGGGTTGCTGCTCGCCTCGATCGCCGGGGCGATGGTGGAGCGGGGCACGGGCGGGCAGTTTCAGCTGCGGCTCGACGGCGGGGTGTGGCTGCTCGGCGTCGTCGCCATCGTCCTGATGAGTCTCGCGGTCGGGCTGTTACCGGCGCTGCGCGCACGGCGCTTGAAGATCGTCGACGCGCTTGCGGGGCGCTAAGCGCGGTACACGCCCAAGGAGAATCCGCCTTGTTCGGTCAAGCTCTCGCCATCACCGCGCTCAGCATCCGCAGCATCCCCGAGCGCTGGGCGCCATCCCTGGTCATCGTCGTCGGTCTCACCGGCGTGGTGGCGGTGTTCACCGCGCTGCTGGCGATGGCCACCGGCTTCGAAAGCACGCTCAAGGCCACCGGCCGCAGCGACGCCGCGATCATCCTGCGCGGCGGCTCCGATGCGGAGCTCAACTCCGCCTTCGACCGCGACTCGACCGACCTGATCAAGCAGGAGCCGGGCATCGCGCTCGGTGCCGACGGCAAGCCACTCGCGTCCGCCGAGCTCATGGTGATCGCCGAGCTGGTCCGCAAGGATGACGTGAAGAACGGCGCGAACATCACGCTGCGCGGCATCGATCCGGCGGGCTTCGAGCTGCGCCCCGGGCTGAAGATCGTCGCCGGGCGCAAATTCACTCCTGGCCTGCGCGAGCTGATCGTCGGACGTGGGGTGGCGAGGCAGTTTCAGGGGGCGCAGATCGGCGACGCGGTGCGCATGCGCGGCTCGCAGTGGCAGGTGGTGGGGATCTTCGAGTCGGGCGATGCGCACGACAGCGAGATGTGGACCGACATCAACGTAGCCCGCAGCACCTTCGGGCGCATCGGCTCGAGCTCGGTGCTCGCCGCGCTCGACGGTCCGGATGGACTCGCGCGGCTGAAGAGCGCGGTAGCCGCCGAGCCGCGCCTGTCGCTCGACGTGCTGCGTGAGCAGGACTACTTCAGCGGTCAGACCCGACAGTTCCGCAAGACCATCGGCTTTCTCGCCGGTGTGGTGACCGTCATCATGGCGCTCGGCGCGGTGTTCGCCGCGCTCAACAGCATGTACGCGGCGGTCGCCGCGCGCGGCAAGGAGATCGCCACGCTGCGCGCCATCGGCTTCGGCGGGGTGCCGGTCGTCGTGTCGGTGATGATCGAGGCACTGCTGCTCGCACTCGTGGGCGCGGTGCTCGGAGCGCTGATCGCCTACCTGCTGTTCAACAACCTGTCGGTATCGACGCTCGGGCAGAGCTTCACGCAGGTGGTCTTCAACTTCAAGGTGACACCGCAGCTGGTGGTACGGGGCCTGGTCATCGCGGTCGTCATCGGCATGTTGGGCGGACTGCTGCCGGCGCTGCGGGCTGCGCGGCTGCCGGTGACGACGATGCTGCGCGAGCAGTGACGCCAGTGGCAGTGATGCGGCGCGCGCAGTGACTCACATGCGGCCGAGCGCGGTGCACAGCGCCGCCACGTTCTCCTCCGGCTGGTCCCAGGAGACCACGAAGCGCGCCTCGCCGGCGCTCTCGGCACCCCAGTCGTAGAACTCGAAGCCGGCGGCGCGCAGTGCCGCGCGGCGCGTGACGCCGAGGCCGATGAATACTTCGTTGGCCTCGACCGGGTGCAGCAGCTTCTCCCCCGCGGCGCGGCCGATGCTCTGCGCCAGGCGGTTGGTACGCTGCGCATTGCGTTGCCAGAGGCCGCTCTCGACATAGGCGAGCAGCTGCGCCGCGACGAAACGGGACTTCGACAGCAGGTGACCGGCGCGCTTGCGCCGCAGCTCGAAGTCCCGCACCAGCGCGCGGTCGAAGAACACCACCGCCTCGGCGGTGAGCGCGCCGTTCTTGGTTGCGCCAAAGGACAGTACGTCGACACCGGCCCGCCAGGTGATGTCCGCGGCATGACAGCCGAGAAAGGCGAGCGCATTGGCAAAACGCGCGCCGTCCATGTGCACCTTCAGACCGTGCTCATGGGCCGCGGCAGCGAGCTGCGCGAGGTCGTCCGCGCGGTAGGTGGTGCCGAGCTCGGTGGCCTGGGTGAGCGACAGCGCCGCCGGCTGCAGCGTGTGCACGTCCACGCGGTGCGCGGCGAGCGCCGCGGCGAAGCTCCCGGGCGCGATCCGCCCGTGCTCACCCGGCAGCAGCGCCAGCTGCGCGCCGCCGGAGAAGAAGCCCGGCGCACCGCACTCGTCGCAGGCCACGTGCGCCTCCTGGTGCGCGAAGATCGCGCCGTAGGGCGGACTCAACGTCGCGAGCGCCAGCGCGTTGGCCGCCGTGCCGGTGGCGACGGCGAAGGCACGTACCTCGGCGCCGAAGAATGCGCCCAGCGCGCCATCGAGGCGCGCGGTCCACTCGTCATCCCCGTAGGCACGCGCGAGCCCGTGATTGGCCGCCTGGATGGCGGCAAGGATCTCGGGGCAGGCGCTGCCGGTGTTGTCGCTGAGGAATCGCAAGATGTTGGCTCCGGTGTGCGGACGGATGCGCGCTAATCGATGCGCCAGCGGAACGACCAGGCGCCGAAAGCGAGGAACGCGAGTGTCGTGAGCGCCAGGAACGCGAGGTTCGGCGCGATCTGTGCCATGCCGGCGCCGTCGAGCATCACGGCGCGGGCGGCATCGAGGATGTGGGTGAGGGGGAAGATGTGCGCCACCCATTGCACCCAGCGCGGCGAGCCCTCGAGCGAGAACCAGATACCCGACAGCAGCATCATCGGCCAGGTGAGCAGATTCAGTATCCC
>Ga0335076_10006897_pt1 | contig 11453 bp, 10 predicted proteins | sample Lox_Sample_25_FD_206717 | JGI IMG/M metagenome (GOLD analysis project Ga0335076, IMG submission 206717) | Soil microbial communities from Loxahatchee National Wildlife Refuge, Florida, United States - Lox_Sample_2.5 | ecosystem: Environmental > Terrestrial > Soil > Wetlands | place: USA... | reverse complement strand
CCTCACCCTAACTCCGCAGCTCCAACAGTCCATCCGCCTGTTGCAGCTGTCGACGGTGGAACTCAACCAGGAGTTGGAGCGCTACCTCGCCGAGAACCCGCTGCTCGAGAGGGCCGACGCGGGGCATTCCGAAGAATCGCAGGCGATGCCCGCGGGCCCCGGGTCCGCCGAGGGCGCGCCCGCGCAGGAAGGCGAGGCGGGCGAGGAGCAACGCCGCGAAGAACGCAGCGACGACCCGGCCAATTTCTCCGATGAGCATTCCTTCGCCGAGGAACATGGCGGCGGCAGCGGGGCGCGCCGCGAGGACGGCGATCGCGACGACTTCACGCAGTTCGCGGCCGCCGAGCCCACGCTGCAGGAGCACCTGCTGCAGCAGGTCGCGCTCACCGGCCTCACGCAGCGCGACAAGCGCCTCGCCGCGCTCATCGTGGGCCACCTGGACGAGGACGGCTACCTCAAGCAGCCGCTCGGGGAGATCCTGGAATCGGCCCTCGGGGCCGTGCCGGACCTCGAGATCGACGAGCTCAACATCGCGCTTCGCCACGTGCACAACCTCGAGCCCGCGGGCGTGGGGGCGCGCGACGTGCCCGAATGCCTCGAGCTGCAGCTGAAGGCGCTGCCCGTATCCACGCCGCATCGCGACACGGCGTTGACGCTCGTCACGCGCCACCTCGACGTGCTCGCCGCGCGCGACTTCAACCGCCTGAAGCGCCTGCTCGCGGTCTCCGAGGACGAGCTTCGCGACGTGCGCGCGCTGATCCTGTCGCTCGATCCCAAGCCGGGCCGCGCGTTCGGCCAGGGCGACGTGCGCTACGTGGTGCCCGACGTCGTGGTGCGCAAGGCCGCGGGCCGCTGGTACGCATCGCTCAACCGCGACGCGATGCCGCGGCTTCGCATCAACAAGATGTACGCGGACATCCTGCAGGCCTCGCGCGAGAACGGCGGCAAGCATCTCGCGGGGCAGCTCCAGGAGGCGCGCTGGCTCATCAAGAACGTGCAGCAGCGCTTCGACACGATCCTGCGCGTCACGCAGTCCATCGTCGACCGGCAGAAGAACTTCTTCGAGCATGGCGAGGTCGCAATGAGACCCCTCGTGCTGCGCGAGATCGCCGAGGCGGTGGGCCTGCACGAATCGACGATCTCGCGGGTGACCACGCAGAAGTACATGCTCACGCCGCGCGGCATCTTCGAGCTGAAGTACTTCTTCGGCAGCCATGTTTCAACTGACACGGGTGGCGCCTGTTCGGCGACCGCCATCCGTGCTCTGATCAAGCAACTGGTCGCCGCGGAGGACGCCCGCAAACCCCTATCCGACCACCGCATCTCCGACATCCTTGCGCAGCAAGGCATCCAGGTGGCGCGCCGGACCGTGGCCAAGTACCGCGAGGCCCTGCACATCCAGCCCGCCAATCTCCGCAAGTCGATCTAGCAACAGAAGGAGGTCCTGATGAACCTGCACCTCACCGGACACCACGTCGAGATCACCGCTTCCATCCGCGAGTACGTGATCACCAAGCTCGCGCGCGTCAACAGGCACTTCGATCACGTGATCGACGTGAACGTCATCATGACGGTGGAGAAGCTCGACCAGAAGATCGAGGCGAACGTGCACCTGTCGGGCAAGGACATCCACGTGCGGGCCAACCACGGCGACATGTACGCGGCGATCGACGGCCTGATCGACAAGCTCGACCGCCAGATCCTCAAGCACAAGGAGCGCTTCCAGCCGCGCCACCCGGAGGGCATCAAGCGCATCCGCCCCGCGTGAGGGCGTTTTAGGCATAGAATGCGCCCGCCATGAACCTCGTCTCGAGCCTGCTGCCGGTGAACCACGTCGTCCTCGACATGGACGTGAGCAGCAAGAAGCGCCTGTTCGAGCAGATCGGGCTGCTCTTCGAGAACTCGCGGCAGATCCCGCGGCTTCGCGTGTTCGACAGCCTCTTCGAGCGCGAGAAGCTGGGCTCCACGGGCCTGGGATACGGAGTGGCGATCCCGCACGGCCGGATCAAGACCCTGAAGGAGCCCGTGTGCGCCTTCGTGCGCACCGCGGCCCCGATCGCGTTCGAGTCGCCCGATGGCGCCCCCGTTTCGCTCGTCTTCGCCATGCTCGTGCCCGAGCACGCGACGGAAGCGCACCTGGGGCTGCTCTCGGAGCTCGCGCAGATGTTCAGCGACGCGGGCCTGCGCGAGGCGCTCGCCTCCACGCGCGACGTCCAGGCGGCCCACCGTCTGATCACGGAATGGTCGCCCTATGCCCCGGCTCAGCGTTCAGCATCTCTTTGACGAGCGGCGCGAGCGCCTGGGCCTCGAATGGGCGGCCGGCCCCGTCGGCGCGGGGCGCGAGTTCACGGGCGAGATGCTGCGCAAGCCCGGCGTGGGGCTCATCGGGCACCTGAACCTGATCCATCCGCTGCTCTGCCAGGTGATGGGCAGGCGCGAGGTGGACTACATCGAGAAGCTCGATCCCGCGGTGCGCGCCGACACGGCCACGCGCATCTGCAAGGACGAGACCGTTTGCGTGATCGTCTGCAGCGGCCTGAAGGCCCCCGGGGCGCTGGTGGAGACCGCGGGGCGCACGGGCACCGCGATCATCGTCTCCACGGAGCCCAGCCAGTTCGTGATCAACGTGCTGCGCCCCTACATGCAGCAGGAGCTGGGCGAGGTCACCACACTGCACGGCGTGATGCTCGACGTGCTCGAGATCGGGGTGCTTATCACGGGCGATTCTTCGATCGGCAAGAGCGAGCTAGCGCTGGAGCTCATCTCGCGCGGCCACGGACTCGTCGCCGACGACGTGGTGGAGCTGCAGCAGATCGGCCCCGAGACGGTCCAGGGACGCTGCCCGCCGATGCTGCGCGACTTCCTCGAGGTGCGGGGCCTGGGCGTGCTCAACATCCGCTCCATCTTCGGCGAGACCGCGGTGCGTCCGAGGAAGGCGTTGAGGCTCATCGTGCACCTCGAGATGCACGAATACCGCATGGAGCCGCCCGATCGCCTCGCCACGCGCTCGGGCACGCAGGAGATCCTGGGCGTGGAGATCCCCACCGTCACGCTCGCGGTGGCGCCGGGACGCAACCTCGCGGTGCTCGTGGAGGCGGCGGTGCGCAACCACATCCTGCTCACGCGCGGGATCGATTCCACACGCGAATTCATCGAGCGCCAGGAAGCGGCGATGCGCCAGGAGAACGCGCGCTCCGACGAGGACGCGTAGCGCCATGCAGATCGTGCTCCTTTCGGGCGTGTCCGGTTCCGGCAAGAGCGTGGCACTTCGCGCGCTCGAGGACGCCGGCTACTTCTGCGTGGACAACCTGCCCGCGGACCTGATCACGCGCCTCGTGGACTACGCCGCCTCGCGCGGCGAGCCCAAGCTCGCGATCAGCGCCGATGCGAGGAGCCGCGAGAGCCTCGGGGGGCTGCCCCAGATCGTCGAGACCGAGAGGAAGCGCGGCAACGAAGTGCGCGTGATCTTCCTCGACGCGAACGACGAGAGCCTGGCGCGCCGCTTCTCGGAAACGCGCCGCCCGCATCCGCTCGCGAGCGAGGGGCGGCCGCTCAAGGACGCCATCGCCGAGGAGCGGGGGCTCCTCGCGTGGCTCGCGGAGATCGGCCAGCGCATCGACACCAGCGCGCTCACGCCGCCGCAGCTTCGCGGCTGGGTGCAGGACCTCGTGGTGTCCGACCCGTCGCGCCTCGTGCTCACGTTCGAGTCCTTCGGCTACAAGGGCGGCGTGCCCCTGGACGCGGACTACGTCTTCGATGCGCGCTGCATCCTGCCCAATCCCCACTACGATCCGCACCTTCGCGCGCTCACCGGCCACGATGCCGAGGTGGTGGCTTTCCTCGAGCGCGAGACCCAGGCGGGGCTCCTGGTCGAGGACATCCAGCGCTTCCTGCAACGATGGATCCCGCGCTTCATGCTCGACCAGCGGGCCTCCATCACGGTGGCCGTCGGCTGCACCGGCGGGCGGCACCGCTCGGTGTACATCGCCGAGCAGCTGGCGGAGCGCTTCGCCTCCGAGTACCAGGCGGTGGCGCGCCACCGCGACCTCAAGCCCTGAAGGCCCAATGGCGCTCATGAACCTGCTCGCCGGCGCGCGCAAGCGCCGCACGATGCCGATCTTTCCGCTGGGCGTGGTGCTGTTTCCGGGCGCGCTGCTGCCGTTGAGGATCTTCGAGGCGCGCTACATGGACATGGCCAAGGCGTGCCTGAAGGAATCGAGCCCGTTCGGCGTGTGCCTCATCCGGGAGGGCCAGGAGGTGGGCGCGCCCGCGGTGCCCGAGGACGTGGGCTGCGCGGCGCGCATCGCGCATTGCGACATGGAGGAGCTGGGCATCCTCAAGGTGAAGGCCGAGGGGCTCACGCGCTTTCGCATCGTCTCGCGCGAGGTGGCGAAGTCGGGCCTCATCGTGGGCGAGGTCGAGGACACGGCTGCCGAGCCGCGCGTGACCGACGCGCCGGGGCTCGCCGAGAGTGCGATCTTCCTTCGCAAGGTGATCGCGGGCATCGGGGAAGATCGCTTCGCGCCGCCATTCGACTTCGAGGACGCCACGTGGGTGAGCTTCCGCCTCGCCGAGATCCTGCCGCTGCGCGTGGACGCCCGGCAGAAGCTGCTCGAGCTCACCGACGCCCCGATGCGGCTTGCGATCCTGCACAAGTTCATGAAGCAGCAGGGCCTGCTGTGATGTGACCCCGGCGAAGCCCGTGGCCCGATCACTTTTCAGAGACGCCCTTCAGCAACCGCTTCACGGGACTGGGCAGCGCCGCTCCCGGAATTTCCGCGAGCGGCATCCATACGGCGCCGCGACTTTCCGCGAAGCGCGATGCCTTGCGCACCGTGACGCGCCAGGGCTGCACTTCGAGCGTGAAGTGCGTGAACGCGTGCTCGAAGGGTTGGATGCGCTCCACGGTGCGGGCCTCGATGCCCCAATCGCGCGCGAGCGCTTCCTCCGGCGCCTCGCCCGCAGCCGCTTCTGGCAGCGACCAGAGACCGCCCCAGATGCCCGTGGGCGGACGCTTCTCCAGCAGCACTTCGCCGCGCGAGACCACCACGAGCATCGCGATGCGACGACGCTTGCCCACGGCCCGCGCGCGCTTGCCGGGAAGCTCGCCGATGCGGCCGTGGCGCAGCGCGAAGCAATCCCCGCTCACGGGACACGCTTCGCAGCGCGGCTCGCGTGCGAGGCACACCGTCGCGCCCAGGTCCATCATCCCTTGCGTGTAGGCCCCGACCGCGCGATGCGGCACTCGCGCTTCGGCCTGCGCCCACAGGCGCGCGAGGGTCGCCGCGCTCGAGGGATCGCCATCGATGCCTGCGTGGCGCGCGATCACGCGGCGCACGTTGCCGTCCAGGATCGCGCCGCGCTCGCCGCTCGCGAACGCCGCGATGGCCGCGGCCGTCGATCGCCCGATGCCGGGGAGCTCCGCGAGCTTCTCCGACGAGGCGGGGAAGATGCCGCCGTGCTCGCTCACTACCCGTTGCGCGGCGCGGTGCAGGTTGCGTGCCCGCGCGTAGTAGCCCAGGCCGCTCCAGAGCGCGAGCACGTCGTCTTCGCCTGCTGCCGCGAGCGCGCGAACATCCGGGAACCGCGCGACGAATCTCTCGAAGTACGGGATCACGGTCGCGACCTGCGTCTGCTGCAGCATGATCTCGGAGAGCCAGATGCGATAGGCGTCGCGCGTGCCCTGCCAGGGCAGGCCGCGGCGGCCGTGCCGGCGCTGCCAGGCGACGATGCGATCGCCGAACGGGCGGAGGGGTGGGCGCTTCGCAGGGCGTGCCATGGATGGCGATGGTAGCCCGATCACTCATGGGATAATGCGCGCCATGGTCCTCAAATGGCTCGACGCCACCAGGTCGGTGGCATTCGGACGGGAGCTCGCCGCCTTCATCATGGAGGACCTGTCGCATTCCCTGCAGAAGCGCGACGCCAAGTTCGCCGCGAAGGCGGAGAAGGTCCTCGCCAAGGCCGCGCGCAAGATCACCGACTTCAAGGCCGCGGAGCGCCTCAACTTCTACAAGAAGTCGAAGCTCGCCAACGAATTCCTGTGGGCGCTCAAGGAAGCCGGCTGCCCGCACGACTACACCAACGAGCTCACGCGCTGGCTCACGGTTCGGCTGGGCTGATGACCGCGGCGGAGTTGCGCGCGCGCGGCAACGCGGCGCTCGGGCAGGGAAATCTCGACGAGGCGCTGGATCTGTACCGCCAGGCGGGCGAGGCCGATCCTCGGGACCCGGTGCCGTGGCTCAACAGCGGCTTCGTGAACGTGGAGCTCGCGCGCTGGGCCGAAGCGCAGAAGTGCCTGGAGCGGGCGCTCGCGCTCGCCGCCCCGACCGACGACTTCGTCGCCGATGCCTACTACCTTCGCGGCCGCGCGCAGCAGCAGCAGGGTGCGATGGAAAGCGCGCTCGCCGACTATCGTGCCGCCGTCGCCGCGCGCGCCGGTTTCGCCGAGCCCATGGAATCGGCGGCGCAGCTGCTCCTCGACATGAAGCGATTCGAGGAGTCGCTCCAGTGGGCGCAACGGGCGGCGGGCGTGCGGCCCAATCCCCAGAGCGACATCGTGGCCGCCCAGGCGCTCGACCGGATGCACCGCTCGGCCGAGGCCATCGACGTCCTCTCGCGGGTCCTCGCGCAGGATCCCGACAACGTGACGGCGCTCGAAGGGCGCGGCACGCTGCTGCTTCGCCTCGGGCGCGACGGCGAGGCGCTCGGGATGTTCGAGCGCGCGCTGTCGCTGGGCGGCGAGAGCGTGACGCGGCTGTCGAATGTCGCGCTCGCGTCGCATCGCCTCGGGCGGATGCAGGAGGCCGTGGGACATGCCGAGCGCGCCCTCGCCCTCGGCGCCACCACGCGCGACGATGCCTACAATCTTTCCGCCGCGCTTCTCGAGCTCCACAAGGTCGACGAGGCCATGGCGTTGATCGAGCCGTTCGCGAAGCGCCTTCCCGAAGACGCGAACATGGGATGGAACCTCGCCAACGGCCACCTGCTGCGCGGAGAGCTCGCCGAGGGCTTCAAGGCCTACGAAAGCCGCTTCACGTGCGATGCCTCGGGATGGAAGAAGAAGCCCGAGGACTTCGGCCGGCCGCGCTGGACGGGGCGCGAGAATCTCCTGGGCAGGTCGATCCTGGTGATCGGGGAGCAGGGCCTGGGCGACGCCATCCAGATGCTGCGCTACCTGCCGCAGCTCGCGTCGCAGGCGGGCCTCGTGCTCCTCAGGATCGATCCCGGCGTGGCGCCCCTCATGGCGAACCTGCCGCACAACTGCCGATGGGATCCGGCCACGCGGCCCCCGCCGCCCACGGACTTCCAGATTCCCCTCATGAGCCTGCCGCTCGCCTTCGGGACGACGATGCAGACGCTTCCCGCCAACGTTCCCTACGTGCAGGCGGACCCGGTCCGCGCGGCGGCCTGGCGCGAGCGCCTCGACGCGCTGGGCCCCGGGCCGAAGGTGGGCGTCGTCTGGTCCGGCAATCCGGGCCACTCCAACGATCACAACCGCTCGATACCCCTGCACCACTTTCGAAAGATCGCGCAGCCCGGCATTCATTTCGTGAGCCTGGTGCCCGAGGTGCGCGAGAAGGATCGCCAGGAGTATTCGGCGTGGACGGGACTCGCGCGCTTCGGCGAGGAGTTGCGCGACTTCGCCGATACCGCCGCGCTGGTGAGCAACCTCGACCTCGTGGTGAGCGTCGATACGAGCTGCGCGCACCTCGCGGGCGCGCTGGGCAGGCCGCTGTGGGTGCTCCTGCCGCACTACCCGGACTGGCGCTGGATGCTCGGGCGCGACGACTCGCCGTGGTATCCGTCGGCGCGCCTGTGGCGACAGCCCAAGCCCTCGGACTGGAATGCGGTGCTCGCGTCGGTCCGCGGCGAGCTCGGCGCCATCGCCGCTTCGGCGCCGTCTTCCGCGCGATGACCGCGGCGGAGCTTCGCGCGCGCGGGAATGCCGCGCTCGCGCAAGGAAACCTCGAAGAGGCGCGACGCTGCTATCGCGAAGCGACGAAGGCCGATCCGAAGGATCCGCTGCCGTGGCTGAACCTCGGATTCGTCGGCATGGAGGCGTCGCAGTGGGCCGAGGCGCAGCAATGCCTGGAGCGCGCCATCGCGTTGAGCAGGCCCGGCGAAGACTACCTGCCCGACGCGTACTTCCTTCGCGGGAGAGCGAGGCAGGAGCAACGCGATCTGCGGGGAGCGCTGCCGGACTACGAAGCCGCGATCGCGGCGCGGCCCGATTTCGCAGAACCGATGGAAGCGGCCGCCCAGGCGTCGCTCGAGCTCGCCAGGTTCGACGAAGCGATCGCGTGGGCGCGGCGGGCGCTCGCAGCGCGGCCCAATCCACAGACGAGCCTTGTCGCCGCGCAGGCGCTCGACAAGCTCGATCGCCCCGCCGAGGCATTGCAGGCGATCGACGCGATCCTCGCGCAGAACCCGTCCTTCGCCACGGCGCTCGAGGGGCGCGGCGTCATGCTGTTGAAGCTGCAGCGTCCGGCCGAAGCCCTCGCGGCCTTCGAGCGCGCGCTCGCTGTCGAAGGCGAATCCGCGTCGCGGCTGTCGGGAAGCGCGGTGGCGCTCCAGCGCCTCGGGCGCCTCGACGAGGCGGTGAAGTTCGCGCAGCGGGCGTTCGCCCTCGCGCCCGACCGTCGCGACGAGGCATACAACCTTGCGGCGATACTGCTCGAGATGTTGCGCACCGATGAGGCGATGCCGATCCTGCGACGCGTGAGCGCGCAATATCCCGCGGACGCCGACATTGGATGGAACCTCGCCATCGGCCACCTGCTGCGCGGCGAGCTGCGCGAGGGATTCGCCGCGTACGAGCATCGCTTCCTGTGCGACGCCTTCGGATGGAGGAAGCCCGCGCCGGACTTCGGCCGCCCGCGCTGGACCGGGCGCGAGAGCCTCGAGGGCAAGTCGATCCTGCTCTTCGCGGAGCAGGGCCTCGGCGATTCGATCCAGCTGCTGCGCTACGTCCCGCTCGTGGCGGCGCGCGCGGGCGCCGTGCTGCTGCGCCTGCCGCGCGCGCTCACGCCGCTGCTCGAGGGGCTGCCTGCGAATTGCCGCTGGGTCCCGGAGTCCGAGCCCGCGCCGCCGACGGACTTCCAGTGCCCGATCATGAGCCTGCCCGACGCGTTCGCGACTACGCTCGCGACGTTGCCCGCGAAAGTCCCGTACCTTTCGGCCGATCCGGCGCGGGTCGATGCGTGGAAAGAACGGCTGCGCAAGCTCGAAGGCCCGTTCACAGTGGGCATCGTGTGGTCGGGTAATCCCTCGCATCCCAACGATCGCAATCGCTCGATTGCGCTCGAGGCGTTTCGCAGCATCGAGGTGCCGGGCATCCGGTTCGTGAGCCTGCAGCCCGAGGTGCGCGAGAAGGACCGGCCCGCCTACGAGGCGTGGACGCGGCTCGCGCGATTCGGCGAGGAGCTCCGCGACTTCGCCGACACCGCGGCGCTCGTGAGCGCGCTGGACCTCGTGGTCACCGTGGACACGAGCGTGGCCCACGTGGCGGGCGCGCTGGGACGCCCGGTGTGGGTGCTGGTTCCGCACTATCCCGACTGGCGATGGATGCTGGGCCGGGACGATTCGCCCTGGTACCCGTCGGCGCGCCTGTGGCGCCAGCCCCGCCCGCGCGAGTGGACCGCGGTGCTGGCCGGGGTTCGCGCCGAGCTGGAGCGGGTGAAGGGAATCGAACCCTCGTCGTAAGCTTGGGAAGCTTCTGCTCTGCCATTGAGCTACACCCGCGTTCCCGGCGAATTCTACAGTCAATCGGCGCCTGCCACGGCCCGTTCGCGCCCGCCAGGCGCAGCTCGTCGCAGCCCCCTGAAGCCGGGGCGCTCCAGGGGTACGATTCGGGCATGAAGGAAGCCCCGCAGCTTGCGCCCGACTGCGAGACGGAACCCCAGTTCCATCCGCTGGAGATCTTCTCGGTCTTCAAGCGCATTCCGCCAAGCCCGGTCCGCAACCTCGCCTACACATTCGTCTGGTCCTCGGGCCTCGGGTTCCTGATCTTCCTCGTGGGCGCCGTTTTTTCGCCGCACCTGCCGGACCGCGAAGACCTGGTGTGGACGTTCCTCTTCTCCAACGCGATCGGATACACAATCCACGGGCTCTTCGCGCTGGGCGACCGCGCCGGAATCGAGTCGCGGGTGCGCGCGAGCGGGCACTTCGTGAAGACCGCGTACTACGCGGGCGTGAGCACCGCGGGCGTCCTCCTGGGCTATACCTGGATGGCGCTCACGATCGATGCGCGGCTGCTCCTGCACTGGCTCAAGAATCCGCAATGGCTCGCCGCGTTCGCGTTCACGAGCCTCATGATCTCGTTGAGTCTCTCGCTCGTCTTCTTCTGGCGCGAGCGCCACGCGCGCGCCGAGGCCGACCTGCAGGCCGCGCAGGCGCGGGCCGAGCGCACGGAGCGCGAAGCGATGTTCGCCAACCTTCGCGCGCTCCAGGCGCAGATCGAGCCGCATTTCCTCTTCAACACGCTCGCCAACGTGACGAGCCTCGTCGATCCCGATCCCGCGAAGGCCAAGCGCATGCTGGAGAGCTTCATCCGGTTCCTGCGCGCCTCGCTCAACGCCACGCGCAGCGAATCGACCACGCTCGCCGACGAGGCCGAGCTCATCGCCGCCTATCTCGACGTGCTCCAGATCCGCATGGGCAAGCGCCTGTCGTACGAGGTGAACGTGCCGCCGGAGCTGCATGCGGTGACGCTGCCGCCGATGTTGCTGCAGCCGGTCGTCGAGAATTCAATCAAGCACGGACTGGAGCCCAAGGTGGACGGGGGCACGGTGAGCGTGCGCGCCCATCGCAACGGCGCCGGCGTGGCCGTGGAGATCGCCGATAGCGGCGTGGGGTTCGCCCCCACCACGCGCGGCGGCGTGGGGCTCACCAACCTGCGCGACCGCCTGCGCCTCATCTACGGGGATCGCGCCTCCCTCGTGGTGGCGGAAGCGGCGAAGGGCGGGGCCGTCGTGACGCTCACGATTCCGGCATGAGCCCGCGCGCCCTGATCGCCGACGACGAGGCGAACCTCGCCGAACACCTGCGGGCGCGCCTCGAGCAGGCGTGGCCCGGGCTCGAGATCCTGCCGCTGGCGTTCAACGGCATCGACGCGCTGCGTGCGATCAACGACGAGGTGCCCGAGGTCGCGTTCCTCGACATCCGCATGCCGGGCCTCACCGGCATCGAGCTCGCCAAGCGCATCGACACGAAGACGCACGTGGTGTTCGTGACGGCGTTCGACCAGTACGCCGTCGAGGCCTTCGATCGCGACGTGGTGGACTACATCCTGAAGCCCGTCACCGACGAGCGCCTCGCCAAGTCGGTCGAGCGCCTGCAGCGCAAGATCGCGTCGTCGGAGAAGCCGCCCGCGCTCGACGACGTGCTCGCGAAGCTCGCGCGCGCCATCCCGGGCGGCGGCGCCAGGCTTCGCTGGATACGCGCGTCGAAGG
>Ga0335076_10006896_pt1 | contig 11454 bp, 12 predicted proteins | sample Lox_Sample_25_FD_206717 | JGI IMG/M metagenome (GOLD analysis project Ga0335076, IMG submission 206717) | Soil microbial communities from Loxahatchee National Wildlife Refuge, Florida, United States - Lox_Sample_2.5 | ecosystem: Environmental > Terrestrial > Soil > Wetlands | place: USA... | reverse complement strand
GGCGCCTGCCTGCTGATCGTGGCCTACCTCGGGCTCGCCACGCTGCTCGCGCTGCTCGCCCGCAACATCGCGCTCGGCCTCAGCCTCACGGGCATCTTCTGTTCGCCGGCCTTCGGGTTCGCGGGAGTCGGTTTCCCGACCATTGCGATGTTGCCGTTCGCGCACGGCTGGGGCGCCATCCTGCCGCTGCGCTGGTACATGCAGATACTCTTCGATCAGGCGGCACGGGGCGCGCCGGTGGCCAGCTCCAGCCTGCCCTTCGCCGCGCTCGCCGGCCTGGCGATCCTCTATGGCGGCCTCGCCTGGTGGCGGCTGGCGGCTCTCGCCCGCGGTCTGCGGCCGCCCGTCGCGCGGCGGGCAGCACTGCCGCCGGTCGCCATGCCGGCCAACTTCGGCGCGGCCGTCATCGGCGAAGTCAGGCGGGTTTTCGCCGACCGCGGCGTCATGGGTCTCATGGTCCTGGCACCGTTTCTCTACGGTGCCCTCTACCCGCAACCCTATGTCGGCCAGCTGCTGCGGCATCTGCCGATCGCCGTCGTCGATCACGACCGTACCGAGATCAGCCGCCGGCTGATCTCGACGCTCGATGCGGATGCCGCGCTCCAGGTCGCCGTGCGGGCCGACACGCTGGCCGAAGCCCAGACCGCGCTGTTCGGCCGCCGCGTCTTCGGCATCGTCGAGATCCCCGACGGGACCACGCGCGACCTGCTGAAGGGCGATCCGGCCCGGCTGCCGGCCTATGTCGATTCCGCCTACTTCCTCGTCTACAGCCGCACGCTGCAGGGCGTCAGCGAATCGGCCGCGACCCTGAGCAACGCGCTGGCGACGAACGACGCGCGGGCGGACGGCACCGGCAAGGCGCGGCTGGCGGTCGCGAGCCCGGTGGCGATCCTGCCGGTGCCGTTGTTCAATCCGACGGGCGGCTATGCCAGCTACGTCGTGCCGGCGGCCTTCATCCTCATCCTGCAGCAGACCTTGCTGATCGGCTCGGCCATGCTGGCCGGCGTCGCTTTCGAGACCGGCGGCAGCGTGGCGCAGGCGGCGCGCGGCACGGCCCGGGCAGTCCTCGCGCAAGGCGTCGCGCACCTCCTCGTCTACACGCCGGCAACGCTGCTGTACCTCGTCGTCCTGCCGCATGTTTACGGCTACACGATGGCCGGGCGCCTGCCGGACCTGCTGCTGTTCGCGGCGACGGTCCTGTTGGCGACCAGCTTCATGGGCCAGGCCGTCGGCGCCTGGGTGCGGCATCGCGAGACCGCGGTCGTGCTCTTCATCGCCACCTCGCTGCCGCAGTTCTTCCTGGTCGGCGTCTCCTGGCCGGTCGAGGCGATTCCGCCTGTCATGCGCTTCGTCGGCCAGATCTTCCCGTCCGAGCACGGCATCGACGGCCTGGTCCGGATCGATCAGATGGGCGCTAGACTCGCCGAGGTCGCGCACGACTGGATCGGCGTCCTTGTGCTGATGCTGGCCTATTTCGTGCTCGCCGTGTCGAGCACCGGCATCCGCCGCTGGAGGCTCGCGCATGCCGGCTAGCCTGCGGCACGCCGGCCGCATCGCCGGCATCGTCGTGCTGGTCGCCGCCGTCGTCGCGGTCGTCGACCTCGCCCTGCGGCCGTCGCCGCCACCGCCGATCGTCGGCATGGTGCGGACGACCGAAATCAAGATCGCGCCGGAGGTGAGCGGCCATATCGCGACGATCCCCGTGAAGCCCGGCGACCGGGTGGCGGCCGGCGACGTGACCGCGACGCTCTCCAATCCCGAGCTTTCCGCTTCTGTCGGGGAGGCGCGCGCCGCCCTCGGCCAGGCGCGGGCGCAACGCGCGCACGTCTATGCCGGCGTGCGGCAGGAGGAGGTCGACATCGCCGCCCACGCGGTCGACAAGGCCACCGCCGACCTGACGCTGACCGAAGAGGAGTTCCGGCGCACGGCGAGCGTGGCCGGCGCCGGCTTTGCCTCGAAACAGGCCCTCGACAATGCGGAAGCCGCCTTGGCCGGCGCGCGGGCAAATCTGACAGAGATGCAGGCCGAACTCGCCGAGGCCCAGCACGGCCCCACGGCCGAAGAGCGCGCGTCGGCCGATGCGGCCGTGACGGCGGCGGAGGCCTCGCTGACCGTGCTGGAGCGACGGCAGGACAAGCTGCAGCTGCGGGCGCCCGTCGACGGCGTCGTGCAGACCGTGGTCGGCGAGATCGGCGAGGCGACGGTGCCCGGCCGCACCGTCCTCACCCTCACGGCATCGGGCGAACCCTGGTTCAGCTTCAACATCCGGGAGGACGCGCTGCGCGGCCTCGACATCGGCACCGCCTTGACGCTGACGGCATCGGGCAACGACAAGCCGTTCCAGGCGAAGGTGACCGAACTCCGCCGGCTCGGCGACTTCGCCACCTGGCGCGCGGCGCGCGCGGTCGGCGATCACGACCTCAACACCTTTGCGGTCCGCGCCGACCCGGCGCGCCCGGTCGACGGCCTCGAGCCCGGCATGACCGTCTGGATCGCGGCGCCGTAGGGACGGCCCCCGACCGTCTCTGGCCCTAATTTATCGTCGCTCTATAGGGGCGGGTCTAAGACCCGCCCCTACAAGGTTTGCGTCAGGCAGATGGTCCCGGCGCGCCAGACGGGCCGAAAACCGGCGGTGGCAAAGTTGGGACATTTCGGCGGCCGCGATTTTCGGCGAGCGGTTGCGTGTAGTTTCCCGATCGAGCCGTATCGGTTCCTCGTTCCCCGAGAGAAACCCGACTCCCCGCGGCTCTGCGTAAGCCCCTGCGCCCGGACGATCCCCCAATCGTCCGGGCGCGTCCATTTCCGGCGCGCCGCGATCGGCGGCTGACCGCCACCGCGGGTCGCTACCCGCCAACGTCCACCGGAGGTCCAGCGCGGACGATCCTCGTCGACATCGTGCGGTCTCGCGGTGGCGGCCAGCGGAAGAAGACCGCGCGCCAGCGGCTTGTTCCGCGCCCGGCGCGCCGGGGCCTGTTGTCACTTCGTGTCATTCCGCCGCCGCCGGAACCGGCCGCCGCCGGCCGCGGTTCTCCCCCGTGGCAAAGGAACCGATGCAGCGCGCGAGCCGCGCCGAGGAACGAATTCAAATGTTCAAGGTCCTGATTCTCCTGTGCTCGATCAACATGCCGCAGCCGGACTGCCGCCGCGATACGGCGGTCGACGTCATCGTCGGCCCGGACTCCACGAACTCGGCGACCTGCCTGTTCAACGGCATGGCCTATGCGGCCAATGCCGGATTCACGCCGCGCCCGGACGAATACCTGAAGACGGTCTGCGTCCGCAGCTCGATCGGCAAGAGCACGGTCGGCTGAAGACCGCCGATGATCGCGACGCTGACCCCGGAGATCTGGCGCACCGCCGTGGCGATGGTGAAGCACTACGGCGCCGCCGCGGCCGCGCGTGCGGCCACGCAGGCCGCGGCACATCTTGCGCAAGGCGACATGCGCCACACGCTGGCCTGGCAAAAGGTGGCGGAAGCGATCATCCTGCTGCAATGCGAGCGCCGCCGCGGTGACGAGACCGTCCACTGAGCGATCGTTCCGCGCCGGATGCGGCCCGCGTTGCCGCGGCGTGACAAAATCCTGGCAGGGGATGAACCGGGTCGCCCCCAGGACAATATGAAGGTAGCTTTGACCCGTGGCCCCCGTGACAGCGTGGGAGGCAGTGGCATGGCTCGCATTCTCGTCATCGACGATGAAGACGACGTTCGCGCCGTCATCCGCGCCATCCTCGAGTCCGGCGGACACGAGGTCGAGACGGCCAGCGACGGCGTCGACGGCGTGCGCAAGTTCCAGCAGCAGTCCTTCGATCTGGTGCTCTGCGATTCGGTCATGCCGAACAAGCCGGGCGAGGAGATCGTGGGGGAGATCCGGCGGCTCTCCGGCAGCATGCCCATCATCACGATGAGCGGCCGGCCGCCGGAGCACCCCGACGATACCCGCGCCGTCCGGCACCTGGCGAAACCTTTCCGGGCCCGCACGCTGCTCTCCGTCGTCGCCGAGTGCCTGGCAACGCGGGGCGGTTCCGGCTAGTACTGGCGGCTGATGGCGTCGACGACGTCCTTCAGGTGCTTCTCGGTCACCTCGGTCAAGGCGGTCAGCCTGTCGTTGGTCTGCGCCAGCAGCCCCTGCAGGTCCTGAACCGCGCGGCGCAATTCGACGATCGCATTCACGATTTCTTCGCTACCCTCGTCCATTTTCCGGCCCCCTCGGATCGTCCTGGCGATCGCCCATCTTGGCAGCATCCGCGGCCGCATGCATCTGTCGCGGCCGCCGCCAGTATCGACGATGGGGCCGGCCGTGCTAGAACCGTGCGGGAACAGGTTCAAGCGGGGGGACTCGATGCCGACTTTACGCCGTCGCCGGAATGCTTGGCTCGCGCTTGCCGCGGCCGTCCTGCTTGCGCTCGACACTGCCGCCGCGCAGGCGGCGGAGACGGTCGTCGTTGCCGTCACGGCGATCGACCAGCATCCGGCGTTGACCGCCTGCCGCGACGGCATCCGGGACGCGCTCAAGGCCGCCGGCTACGCCGACGGCAAGAACCTGAAATTCCTCTACGAGAGCGCCAAGGGCGATCCGGCGACCGCGCTGGCGATTGCCCGGCGGTTCAATCAGGCGAAGCCCAACGTCATCGTACCGATCTCCACGCCCTCGGCACAGGCCGTGGTTGCATCGACGATCGGCATCCCCGTGGTCTTCGCGGCCGTCACCGATCCGCTCGGCGCCAAGCTCGTGCGCGACATGAACGCGCCCGGCGGCAACGTCACCGGGATCAGCGACCTGTCGCCGGTCCGGACCCACTTCGATCTGATCATGCACATCACCCCGGGCGCCCGCACCGTCGGCGTGCTGTTCAACCCGAAGGAGGCCAACTCCTATACGCTCGTGCAGCTGATGAAGAAAACGGCGCTGGGCGTCCACATGACCGTCGTCGAGGCGCCGGTTGCGAAGTCGGCGGACGTGCCGGCGGCCGCCGAGGGGCTCGTCGGCAAGGCCGACGTCATCTTCGTCCCGACCGACAACACGGTCGTTCCGATGATCGATGCCGTCGTCAAGGTGGGCATCGAGAACCATGTTCCCGTCTATGCGGGGGACATCGACACGGTGAAGCGCGGCGCCGTCGCGGCGATCAGCCTGGACTACTACAACCTCGGCTGGCAGACCGGCAACGTCGTCGTCCGCATCCTCAAGGGCGAGAAGCCCGGGGGGATTCCCGTCGTGGTGGCCGACAAGACCGAGCTTTATGTCAATCCGCGGGCGGCCGAGGCGATGGGCATCACGATCCCGCGCGACGTGCTCTCGGTGGCGGACCAGGTGATCAGATAGCCGAGCGGGGCGTCGGCCGAGGGCCGATTCCGAGACTTCCCTTCGCCAGAATTTATGCCTAGAATGACGCGCGGTCTCGCGACCGCGTCACCCACACGCTGAAGCCTTGCCCCGCCGCGACTTTCGTCCGGCGGGGCTTCTTCTGGGACCGGTCGTTCGCGATCGATCGGCAGGCTACATCGGCTGCATCTGTCCGCCGGCGATCTTGGCGCAGGTGCCGGCGGGGACGTAGATCCACGACGCGGGATCGTTCGCCTTGGTCGCGGTCCCGGCGCAGGAATGCGTGGCGGTCTGGCAGTCGTTCTTGCCGGCCTGGGCGATGCCGTAGCACTTCTCGTGATCGAAGCCGGGCACGGCGGCCGGGCCCGCGCTGGCGCTGGCGAGAACGGCAACCGACAGCGCCGCCGCGATGGCGGATGCGTTGAGCAGATTGGGCTTCACGATTGGACCTCCGACGAGTGGGTTTGCGACGGCCCGGAAGCTAACACCCGGAGTCGCTCACGCGGCGTCACGATGGTGCGACTGCGGCGTGATCCCGACAGCGGATATTCTGCAGAAAGATGAACGTAATATTACACGCGTGTTTCTTTGCCCCAGTCGATCGGAAGATTTCACGTCCTTTCAAATTGCCGTGTGCGAAATCGCACACGGACGCCGACCTCTGTGTCCTACGTCACAAGGAATTCCCCAAGACGGAGAGACCGAAAATGCGCGCCAATTCCCTTGCCCTGTCCGCCCTGCTGCTGGGCGGCCTGCTGAGTTCGACCGATGCTCTGGCCACCCCGACACAGACCTACCCGACGGATCAGATGGCGGCCGCGAAGGCGATCCCCGCCGGCACCCTGCAGCTCGCCGGCGGAAGGTTCGGGGGGGCCGGCGCCAGCCCTGGCAACAAGCTCAACGACAAGGCCCTGGTCGGGAAATCCGGCGGCCGGACCGGAGTCGGCGGGACGGAAAGTGTCATGTTTCCGACCAAGCCGGCTACCAGCACGGCGCAGACGCCGCCGAACACGACGCAGCCGAAGAAGTAGGCGAGGGCGCATCGTCCAGCGCCCTGTCGCGTCAGCGCTTCCGACATGCACCCCGCCGCCACGTCGCCGGGGTGCCGAGGCTATGCGAGCGGCTGCACCAGGTCGGGCGTGTCGTTCTTGACGTTCCCCACCTTTGGGCTCACCGGGTAGGCGGCCATCAGCTGGGCCGGGAACGGCTGCAGCATGGCGAGGGGCGCGGCCGTGTCCCTGGCGCCGAGCCACGCGTCCCAGTGATCCGGCTCCAGGATCACCGGCATGCGGTCGTGCAACGCGGCTGTCAGCGAATTCGGCTCGCCGGTGATGATCGTGAAGCTCTCGATCGGATCGGCGCCTTTCTTCCATCGCTCCCAGAGGCCGGCAAGGGCGAAGGGCGAGCCATCGCGCATGCCGATGTAATGCGGCTGCTTGCCGCCGTCGGGCAGCTTCTTCCACTCGTAGAACCCGTTCACCGGCACGAGGCAGCGACGATGCCGGAAGGCCTCGCGGAAGGCCGGCGCCGTGGCGACCGACTCGGCGCGGGCGTTGATCGACTTGAATCCGATCTTCTCGTCCTTCGCCCAGAACGGAATCAGGCCCCAGCGCAGCACCGCCAGTTCGCGGCGGCCGTCCCGGCCGAGCCGCACGACCGGCAGCTTGTCGGTCGGCGCCGCGTTGTAGCGCGGCGGCAAGTCCGGCGCGGCGTTCTCGAACCGGAACAGCCGGCGCATCGCCTCCGGCGCTGTCGTGATGGAGTAGCGGCCGCACATGGGCGCCACGATATCGCAGCCCCGGCGCGCGGAAAATCCGGATCGGCCGCCCCTACCCGGCTCTTCCGACGCCGGGTTCGAGAAGATCCACGTAGGCGTCGGTCGTGCGGCGCACGGTGAACATCTGCGCCCGCTGGCGGAGCGGCTCGGGGTCGGGGCGCGCCGCCAGGGTCCCCAGGAGCGCGGCGGCAAAGGCGTCGACGTCGCCGGGGGCGACGAGGCGTCCGTAGCGGCCGCCGTCCAGGATTTCTGCCGGGCCGCTGAGGCAGTCGGTCGCGACCACCGGGCAGCCGCAGGCGAGCGCCTCCACCAGGACGTTGCCGAAGCCTTCGCGGATCGAGGACAGGGCGAAGACGGCCGCGCGCGCCATATAGGCGTACGGATTCTCGGTCCACCCGGCGAACTTCAGGTCCACCGCGATCCCGAGACTGTGCGCGAGCGCCTGCAGCCGACGCTTTTCCCGACCCTCGCCCAGGATGATCAGCCGGGCGTCTGTCGTCTGGCGGACGCGCACGAACGCCTGCAGCAGTGTCGCGAAGTCCTTCTTCGGAACGAGGCGTCCGGCGGCGAGGATCACGGGCGGCATCCCCGGCTCGAGCCAAGGCTCGGCTGGGTCGGCGGCCGCCCTTGCGTCCAGATCGGACGTCACGATCGGATTGTAGACCGTGCGAATGCGCGCGCGGTCGATGCCGGTCCGCGCAGCGAGATCGTCGGCCACGCCGTCGGATACGGCGACGATGGCATCGGCTTTCGGATAGACCCGCGCGAGCAGGGCCGGCGCATAGCGCCAGCGCCACGCGCCCCGATCGCGGCCGGTGCTGATGTGCTGCGACAGATGGTCGTGCTCGCTCACGACGACGCGGGTGGGAACGCCGGCGAGGTCACGGGCCCAGATCGCCACCAGGTTCATGTAGGTCGTCGCGCTGATCAGCACCGCGGGCCGCTCGGAGCGCAGATAGCGGACCAGGGACGGAAGCAGGCGCAAGGGCTCGGGCGCGATGAGGCTGAAGAGGACGGGACGGGCAAGGACCGGGAAGGCGGAAGGATCGGCCCGCCAGGCCATGATGCGTCCGATGAACCGCGGATAACCCGCAAGCACCTTGGCTTTCGTACCCGCCGGCGGCGGCGGCTCCTTTCGTCGCGCCCGATACAGCAGCGTCACATCGAAATCGCGGGCCGCCAGCCCGCGGGCGATATTCAGCATCACCACCTGGACCCCGCCGCCCGCGATGCCGCGTGTCAGCAGGGCGACGCGCGGCCGCTGTTGGCGGGGGGACGCTCCGGGCTGCTCTCCGCCGGCGACGGCAGCCTGTTGTCCGGCAGCGTCGATCATGCCCCGGTTCTCTCGGCGTGACGCGCCGCCTTGCAGGCGAGCCTTCTCTCGATATCCACCCGGCACTCCATACGATGGTGAGTCGCGGGCTTTCGTAGCAGATACGGGCACGCGACGAAAAGCGAGCGGGTTTCGCGGCTGCCGGGCCATGATGTGTGTCAAGCGGTCGCAGAAAATTCATTCGCCCTGGGCGATCAGAAGGTGCCTAATGAGCGGCACAAGAAGACGATCGATCCTGGGGGGACCGCGCCATGACAGGGAGCGCAGGCCGTGCCCGTCTATCGTTTCCGGTTTCTCGACAAGTCGGGTCGCGTCATCGCCGGCCACTACAGTCGCTGCGAAGACGACGCGGCGGCGCGCGCGTATGCCGAGGGTCTCGCCGTGCAAACCGGCAATTCGAACATCGAGATCTCGCGGGGCGATCGACCGGCTTCACGCGGGACCCCCGAACCTTTGTGGTGGATGGCGATCGATGACCGGCCAGCGCCTTCCGTCGATCGCCGGAAGAAGGTGAGGCGGTGGGGACCGGGCCTCCGCAATTGCCCGCGATGCGAAAGCCCCGATCTGTTTGTCATCCGTCTGCCAATCGTCCGCTGCCTCACCTGCTCTTGCGCCTATGAGTGCGACGTACCGGTCGAGGGGGTGCAGGCGCCCGAGGACGAGCCACTCCGTCCCTCCTAGGGAACACGGGGAGGTGGCTACGGTCGTTCGAGTCGGTCCGAAGCCTTCTATTCGAGCGTGAGAATGACGGCCCATCCGGCGGGATCTCTTTTGTGACATCCCCGTGAATTCGTTGCACAGGCCGCACATAGGAGCGCAGTCCGGCTAGGCTTTCATCTGCGAGAGATGCCCCTCCGTGCACCTCCCGCTTCCTCGTCTGCCGATTTTCCCCGAGACCGGCAGGCAAGACCCGCCCCGCCGTGAGCCCCCCTCCGGCGGGGCGCCCATCCCTGTGCAAAGAATTGCGACGGCGCGCGACGGGCGGCTGCGACACCGGCGCTGACCCGGACGTCGCTTCCCGTGCGGTAAAATCTGTGCTGGCTACCGGGCCTTGGCCACGGAGTGGTGGGCGCAGGACTTCGCCGATGACGCTGGAGGAAACAACGAACTTGGTAGCTGCCTTCGTACGTCAGCACCAGGCCTGGGGGCCGCCACTCGCATTCGTTCTCGCATTCGGCGAGTCGCTTGCATTCATCTCGCTGCTTCTGCCCGCAACAGTGATCCTGCTCGGCGTTGGTGCGCTCATCGGACAGAGCGGTATTGCATTCTGGCCGATATGGATCGGAGCCGCGTTGGGTGCGGTGTTCGGGGACTGGCTCTCTTATTGGATCGGGTACAGGTTCAAGGACCGGGTCGCGCAGATCTGGCCCCTGTCCAGGCACCCGAATCTCCTGCAGGGCGGCCGCGCGTTCTTCCTGCGTTGGGGCGCCGCGGCGGTGTTCATCGGCCGTTTCTTCGGACCGCTCAGAGCATCAGTTCCGATCGTGGCCGGGATCTTTGGGATGCCGCCAACCCTCTTTCAGCTGTTCAACGTCGCGTCGGCCCTGGTGTGGGCGACTGCCGTTCTTGCCCCGGGAACGCTGGGAGTTCGGTGGCTGATGGAGAACTTTTGACGCAAGGCGTGATCGAGCGGCTGCAGGCGCGGGAAAGCCGGCAGAACGGAGACGGTGGATCAATTCCGATCAGTCGAGCTTCTTGACGGCCGCCGCCGGTGGCGAAGTGCAGGAGTCCCATTTCGTCGTGTGTCCACGATCCGAATTCAATCTGAGGACGTACAGGCAATCGCCCGAGCGGGACGACGGCACTGCCTCACCAGTCGCGCAGGCTGCCAAGAGGAGCATGAAAAGGATGCCGGGAACGCTGCGGAACACGGTCGACCTTCTCTCCTGTGACAGGTTGAACAGCTGCAGGCGAAGGCGCCCGCAGGCACGTTGTCGTTCTTCTTGGTAGGCGCGGCGGGGATCGAACCCGCGACCCCTTGATTAAAAGTCAAGTGCTCTACCACTGAGCTACGCGCCCGGCTGCGGCGCTGGGTCTAGCCACGGCGGCGGCGGATTGCAAGGGCAAACGGGCCCCCCGCCCCGCCAATGCTCAGGAGTCCTCCAGCGTCTGCACGCGGGCCTGGGCGTGATTGACGTCGCCGCGCTCTTCGTGGAACCGGGCGACGAGCCGCTGGGCCACGCGCGGGGAGACGAAGGAGGAGATGTCGCCGCCCAGCCGGCCGATCTCCTTGACGAAGCGCGAGGCGATGAACTGGTGCTGCTCCGAGGCCATGAGGAACACCGTCTCGACGTCGGGGTTGAGGCGGGTGTTCATGCCGGCCATCTGGAATTCGTACTCGAAGTCGGAGACGGCGCGCAGGCCGCGCACGATCATGTTGGCGCCGACCGACTGGGCGAAGTGCATCAGCAAGGTGTCGAACGAGCGGGCCTCGATGCGGCAGCCGCCGGGCGGCAGGCGCAGGTCGCCGATCTCGGCGCGCACCAGCTCGAGCCGCTCGTCGACGCCGAGGAGCGGATTCTTGCCGGCGTTGCGGGCGACGGCGATGATGAGATGGTCGACCAGCCGGACGGCGCGCCGGATGATGTCGAGGTGGCCGTTCGTGATCGGATCGAAGGTGCCGGGATAGAGGGCGACGCGTTTAGCCATCCACCGGCCCTCCGCCCGCGTCGCCGGCGCCGGGCTCGCCGTTTCCGGCCTCCGCAGTCTCGTCGGCCAGGCGCGTCACCGACACCACCTTTTCGCCCTCCTCGGTGCGGAACAGCACGACGCCCTGGGTCTTGCGACCGGCGATGCGGATGTCGTCGACCGGGCAGCGGATGAGCTGCCCGCGGTCGGTCACCAGCATGATCTGATCGCGATGCGCGATCGGGAACGATGCGACCACATGGCCGTTGCGGTCGGACATCTCGATGTTGGCGATGCCGGAGCCGCCGCGCCCGGTGAGGCGGTACTCGTAGGCCGAGGTGCGCTTGCCGTAGCCCTTGGCGGTGACGGTGAGGATGAATTCCTCCTGCGTC
>Ga0335076_10006895_pt1 | contig 11454 bp, 9 predicted proteins | sample Lox_Sample_25_FD_206717 | JGI IMG/M metagenome (GOLD analysis project Ga0335076, IMG submission 206717) | Soil microbial communities from Loxahatchee National Wildlife Refuge, Florida, United States - Lox_Sample_2.5 | ecosystem: Environmental > Terrestrial > Soil > Wetlands | place: USA: Florida... | reverse complement strand
CACGGCACGGGGCGACATCGGCGGCCCGCTCCAGGGGCACGGCTATTCGCTCGATCTCGGCGCCAGCGGCCCCTCGCTGGCCGGCCTCGGCGCGATGCTTTCCGAGGACCTGCCCGCGGCCGGGCCGGTGCGCTTTGCGGCCGTCGTGGAAAACGCCGACCGCGGCATCCGGTTCCGCGATCTCTCCTTGCAGATCCGGCAGAGTGATGCATCCGGCAGCCTGATCGTGCAGCCGGGCGCGCCGAACTGGCAGATCGACGCGGCGATGAAATCGAACCATCTCGACCTGGCGGACCTGCGGACAACCGCCGCTCCCGCCATCGCCAGCGACGATCGCCACGTCTTTGCGGCCGATCCCTATCCGCTGGAATGGATCGGCCATATCGACGCGATGGTGAAATGGACGGCTGGCCAGGTCGTCGCCGGCAACGCGGCCCTCACGTCGGTCGACACCGAAGGCACGATCAAGACCGGCCGATTGACATTGGCGTCCCTCCGGTTCGGCTATCTGGAGGGTGAGGTGGCGGCGAAGGGCTCGCTCGACGCGAGCGCCGCCACACCCGAATGGCAGCTGCAGGCCTCGGCGCGCCACATGATCGCCGGCGAAGCGCTGAAGCGGCTCCTCGGCATCGATATGATCAGCGGCGGCACGGCGGATATCGATCTGAACGCAGCCGCGCGCGGCCGCTCGGCGCGCGACCTGGCGTCGACGGTCGACGGCACGGCGACGGCCAACATGGGCGGCGGGCGCATCAAGGACGGCCTCATGCGGCTGCTCTTGACAGACCCGGTGCAGGCGGTTTCCCTGGGCGGCAACGGCGCTGCCGAACTGCAGTGCCTGACGACCCGGTTCGATTTCGCCGATGGCGTCGGGCGCGCCCGCAGCTTCGTCGCCGACACCGGCGCGGCCGCGGTCACCGGCCGCGGCAGCGTCAATCTCAAGGGCGAGACGATCGACATGCGCTTTACGCCGTCGGCGAAGCAGGTGAGCCTCGCGGCGCTGGCCGTTCCCGTCGATGTGCGCGGCGCGCTCGGCAATCCCAGCATCACGCCCGACCCGCTGTCGGCGACGGCGAAGGCGGCGGGCACGGCCGCCGGCATCGCCACCGGCGGACTGGCCGGCGCGGTGCTCGGCCTTGCCGGCGCCGACACGCTGCTCGACGAGCCGGCCGGATCCTGCGCGAGGGCTTCGACGGCGACCGCGACGTCGCGGCCGGCGACCCCCGAGGCGCAGCCGACTGCCCCATCGGCGCAGCCGGCGACGACGGCCCAGCAGAAGACGAAGAAGCGGTCGAAGCGCTCGCCGACCGATCAGATCCTCGACGGCGCGGGCGAGGTCGCGAACGGCATCGGCAACTCGATCGGCGATCTCTTCGGCAGCTCGACGTCGGCGCGGCACGACTCGACATCGACGCAGGGTTCCAAGGACTGATGAAACGGGCCTATCGCGAGGCCCGCGTGGCGCCGGCCGAGGGCGGCTGGCGCATCCTTCTGGACGCGCGCATCCTGCAGACGCCGGCCCGGGCGTCCCTGCTCCTGCCCACGCGGGGACTGGCGGAGGCCGTCGCGGCGGAGTGGGCGGCGCAGAAGGAAACGATCGTCCCGGCATCGATGCCGCTGATGCGGCTGGCGGCGACGGCGATCGATCGCGTCGAACCGCAGCGCGACAAGATCATCGACGAGGTGGCCGGCTACGCCGAGACGGACCTCGTGTGCTATCGCGCCGAGCGCCCGGCGGACCTCGTCGCGCGGCAGCACGCCGTATGGCAGCCGCTGGTCGACTGGGCGACGCTGCATTTCGATGCTCCGCTTCTGGTCGCGACGGGCGTCCTGCCGCGGCGGCAGCCGCTCGAGGTGGTGGTCGCCATCCGGCGGGCCGTGGCGGCGCGCGATGCGCTGCCGCTGACCGGGCTGCATGCCGCCACGACGGCCTGCGGATCGGTCGTCGTCGGCCTGGCGCTCGCCGAGGGCCGTCTCGACGTCGAGGGCGCCTGGCAGGCGGCGCAGCTCGACGAGACCTACCAGATCGAGCAATGGGGCGAGGACCCCGAAGCGGCGGCGCGCCGCGCCGAGCTGCGCCGCGACCTCGAAGCGACAGCGCAATTCCTTCAGCTGCTCTCGCCGGCAGCGTAACCGCGGGCTGGCACAATCGAGGCGGCGGTGCTATCCACATAACCGGAGAACGACTGTCATAAAAATGTAATAATCGAGGAGCGCCATGCAGGAGATCTTGCGCCAGCTCGAGCAGAAGCGCATGGCGGCGCGGGCCGGCGGCGGCTGGCGCCGCATCGAGGCCCAGCATGCCAAGGGCAAGCTGACGGCGCGCGAGCGGATCGAACTGCTCCTCGACGCGGACTCCTTCGAAGAATGGGACATGTTCGTCGAGCACCGCACCGCCGACTTCGGCATGGGCGAGCAGCGCGTCCCCGGCGACGGCGTCGTGACCGGGCATGGCACCATCAACGGCCGCCTCGTGTTCGTCTTCAGCCAGGACTTCACGGTGTTCGGCGGCTCGCTGAGCGAGGCGCATGCCGAGAAGATCTGCAAGATCATGGACCAGGCGATGCAGGTCGGCGCCCCCGTCATCGGCCTCAACGATTCCGGCGGCGCCCGCATCCAGGAAGGCGTGGCTTCGCTCGCCGGCTATGCCGAGGTCTTCCAGCGCAACGTGCTCGCCTCCGGCGTCGTCCCGCAGATCTCGTTGATCATGGGGCCGTGCGCCGGGGGCGCGGTCTACTCGCCGGCCATGACGGATTTCATCTTCATGGTCAAGGACACATCCTACATGTTCGTCACCGGCCCGGACGTGGTGAAGACGGTGACGCACGAGACGGTGACGCACGAGCAGCTCGGCGGCGCCGTCACGCATACGACCAAATCGAGCGTCGCCGACGACGCCTTCGAGAACGACCTCGATGCTCTCCTGCAGGTGCGGCGCTTCGTCGACTTCCTGCCGGCCTCGAACCGCGCGAAGTCGCCGGTGCGGCCGACGCGCGATGCGGCCGAACGCGACGACGCCTCGCTCAACACGCTGGTGCCGGCCAATCCGAACAAGCCCTACGACATGCACGAGCTGATCCAGAAGGTCGTCGACGAGGGCGACTTCTTCGAGCTGCAGCCGGCCCATGCCCGCAACATCATCATCGGGTTCGCGCGCCTGGAGGGCTCGACGATCGGCATCGTCGCCAATCAGCCGATGGTGCTGGCCGGCTGCCTCGACATCGACTCGTCCATCAAGGGCGCGCGGTTCGTGCGGTTCTGCGACTGCTTCAACATCCCGATCCTCACCTTCGTCGACGTGCCGGGATTCCTGCCGGGCACCGCGCAGGAATATGGCGGCATCATCAAGCACGGCGCCAAGCTGCTCTACGCCTTCGCCGAGGCGACCGTGCCGAAGGTGACGGTGATCACGCGCAAGGCCTATGGCGGGGCCTACGACGTCATGAGCTCGAAGCACCTGCGCGGCGACGTGAACTACGCCTGGCCGTCGGCCGAGATCGCGGTGATGGGGCCGAAGGGCGCCGTCGAGATCATCTTCCGCGGCGACATCGGCGATGCCGCGAAGATCGCCCAGCGCACCGAGGAATACCGCATGAAGTTCGCCAACCCCTTCGTCGCCGGCGCGCGCGGCTTCATCGACGACGTCATCATGCCGCACGACACCCGCCGCCGCCTGTGCCGCGCCTTCGCCATGCTGCGCGACAAGCGGCTCGAGAACCCCTGGAAGAAGCACGACAACATCCCGCTGTGAGCCGGCACGTTCCTTGCGATGGTTGGATAGGGCGAGCCGGTTGCCTTGAACCACAGAGGCACAGAGCCACAGAGGTTTTAACGGAGAGAAGGAGCGAGTGCGGCATTTATGTACCAGACTCCCTCATCCGTCATTGCCGGCCCCCGGGTCCGGCCTTCGGCCGGCCCGAGGACAAGCCTTGAGCCGGCAATCCAGTCAGTCGACGCGGGGATCGCGGTGCTTCCGGCATTTGCTGGATCGCCGGGTCAAGCCCGGCGATGACGTTCTATGCATGCATCCCGCGGACTGATGACCCTATGACTATAGTCCTCTCTGTGAATCTCTGTGCCTCTGTGCCTCTGTGGTTCAAGGCCACCGCCCCGGACTGCGATACATGTTCTCAAAAATCCTGATCGCCAATCGGGGCGAGATTGCGTGCCGGGTGATGCGGACCTGTCGCGCCATGGGCATCAAGACCGTGGCCGTGTATTCGGAGGCCGATGCCGACGCCCGGCATGTGCGCGAGGCCGACGAGGCGGTGGCGATCGGGCCGGCGCCGGCGGCGCAGAGCTATCTCGTCATCGACCACATCGTCGAGGCCTGCCGCCAGACCGGCGCCGATGCGGTGCACCCGGGCTATGGCTTCCTGTCGGAGAACCGGGCCTTTGCCGCCGCTTTGAGCAAGGCGGGCGTCGTCTTCATCGGGCCGACGCCCGAGGCGATCGCCGCCATGGGCGACAAGATCGAGTCGAAGAAGCTGGCGCAGAAGGCCAAGGTCACGGTCGTCCCCGGCTATCTCGGCGTCATCAAGAACGACAAGGAGGCGGTGAAGATCGCCCGCGACGTCGGCTATCCCGTGATGATCAAGGCGTCGGCGGGCGGCGGCGGCAAGGGCATGCGCATCGCCCGCGACGACGGCGAGGTGCGCGAAGGTTTCCGCGCCGCCGCGAGCGAGGCGCGCTCGAGCTTCGCGGACGACCGCGTCTTCATCGAGAAGTTCATCGAAGATCCGCGCCACATCGAGATCCAGATCCTCGCCGACCGCCACGGCAACGTCCTCTATCTGGGCGAGCGCGAATGCTCGCTCCAGCGCCGGCACCAGAAGGTGATCGAGGAAGCGCCAAGCCCCTTCCTCGACGACAAGACGCGCGCCGCCATGGGCCGCCAGGCCGTGGCGCTCGCCGCCGCCGTCGGCTACGAGTCCGCGGGCACCGTCGAGTTCATCGTCGATGCGAAGAAGCACTTCTATTTCCTCGAGATGAACACGCGGCTCCAGGTCGAGCATCCCGTGACCGAGCTGGTCACCGGCCTTGATCTCGTCGCCCAGATGATCCGCATCGCCGCCGGCGAGAAGCTCACGCTCAAGCAGAAGGACGTGCGGACGAAAGGATGGGCGATCGAAGCGCGCGTCTACGCCGAGGATCCTGAGCGAGGCTTCCTGCCCTCGACCGGGCGGCTGGTGCGATACCGAGAGCCGTCCGCCGGCAGTTCGGTGCGGATCGACAGCGGCGTCTACGAGGGCGCCGACATCAGCATGTTCTACGATCCGATGATCGCCAAGCTCATCGGCTACGGGGGGGACCGCCAGGAGGCGACCGCCGCGCTCACCGACGCGCTCGATGCGCTGCAGATCCGGGGCGTGGCCCACAACACCCGGTTCCTGTCGGCGCTGCTGCAGCATCCGCGGTTCGCCGCCGGCCGTCTCTCCACCGGGTTCATCGCGGAGGAATTCCCGGACGGATTCCATGCCGGCGCGGCCGACCCGGCGGCGCTCCGCCTGCTGGGCGCGGTCGCCGCCGCGATGCACCACCAGCACCGGGAGCGCGAGGCGGCGATCAGCGGCCGCCTGCATCCGGCCGAGCCTCGGGATGGCAGCGAATGGGTCGTCCTGCACAACGGGGCCAAGCAGACGGTCACGGTCGCGGCGACGGCGGGCGGCTTCGCGGTCATCGACGGCGACGCCAGTTATGAGCTGGTGAGCACCTGGCGGATCGGCGATGCACTCTATCAAGGCACCGTCAACGGGCGGGCCGTCACGGTCCAGGTCGAGCGGCGGGGCATCGGCTATCGCCTGGGCCACGGCAGCGCGCAGGCCGACCTGCTGGTGCTGAGTCCGCGGGCGGCCGAATTCGCGGCGCTCATGCCGCGCAAGCGCCCGCCGGACCTGTCGCGCTTTTTGCTGTCGCCGATGCCGGGATTGCTGGCGTCGCTCGCCGTGGCGGCGGGACAGGATGTGAAGGCCGGGCAGGAGCTCTGCGTCGTCGAGGCGATGAAGATGGAGAACCTGTTGCGGGCCGAGCGCGACGGGCGCGTCGCCGTGCTGCACGCCAAGCCGGGCGACAGCCTCGCGGTCGATCAGCCGATCCTGGAGTTCGAGGCCTGACCCGATAAGCCATGGCAGAAGGCAAAGGCGACATCACGGTCTCGGTCCGCATCCGCGGCACGGTGCAGGGCGTGTGGTTCCGGGCCTGGACGGTCGAGCAGGCGAGCCTGCGGCGGCTGCGCGGCTGGGTGCGCAATCGGCGGGACGGCAGCGTCGAAGCGCTGTTCGCCGGCCCCAGCGCCATGATCGACGACATGATCGCCGCCTGCTGGCAGGGCCCGCCGTCGGCCAGCGTCGAGGCGGTCGAGGTGACGCCGGCGGCGCCCCACGCCGAGGCGAGCTTCGTGACGCTGCGGACCGAATGACGCGGTCCGTCACCCTCGACATCGGCGAGATTACGGTCAATTTCCCGACCTTCCGCGCCGGTCTCGTCGTCGCCACGGGTCTGGCGATCCAGGGCGGGCGGCCGGCGGCGCTCGATGGCTTCATCGCCGAGACGGAGACCCAGGTCGCCGCATGGATGGGCGACCGCGAGCTTGCCGATATTGCCGAGCTGAAGTCCTGGCGCGACGCCTACAAGGCCTTCGGCGTCAAGAAGACCAGCTACCGCAGCTCGGTCGAGCGATTGCTGAAGAACATACAGCGCGGTGCCGGCGTACCGTGGGTCAACACCTTGGTCGACGCCTACAATACCGTGTCGGTACGGTGCTTCATGCCGATCGGCGCCGACGACCTCGAGCGGATCACGCTGCCGCTGGCGTTCCGCTATGCGCGCGCGGGGGACAGCTTCGTTGCCCTCGGCGACTCCGCGCAGACGCCGGACCCGCCGAAGCCGGGCGAGGTGGTCTACGCCGACGCCGCGAAGTGCCTGTGCCGGCGATGGAATTGGTATCAGGACGCGCGCAGCGCCGTGTCCATCAGCACCACCGAGGCCGTCTTGACGGTCCAGACGCTGACGGCATCGCGCGCCGAGGTTGCTGCCGCCGCCGAAACACTGGTCCGTCTCATCGCCGACTGCTGCGCCGCGACGGTCGCCTTCGACATCGCCGACCGTGCGGCGCCCCGCGTCACCGTCGCGACTTAGCTGGACTAGCTAAGACTCCTCCAGGCCCTACGCCAATTCCTCCGGCAGCGCTGGCGACGACCCAGGGAAACTTCTCGACTCGGGGTTGGCAGAGGCCTACCGTGGGTGCGGCAAATTGTCGCAGACTGCAATAAACACGGGAGGGAAAGATGCGCTCAGCTCGAAGTCTCCTCGCGGTCGCCACCACTATCTTGGCGTTCGGCTTAAGCGCGCAAACGGCTTCGGCCGACGACAAGATGAAGCCTCTGAGTATCTCCAAGGAATGCAGCCAGTACACGGGCGGCACGCCCAGCTTCTGCACAATCAAGGAATCGAGCCTCGATTTGATTCCGGCAGGAACAAAGGTCTTATACTACGGGCCGGTGACCAGCAGCCCCCTGTTCACCAGCAGTTCCGCTGTGCTCGCCGTAGGGCCGGGCAATTCGGCGGTCGGCTACTGCATTGTCTATGATACCGCCAGCCCTCCCGTCGGGACGTGCGCGTTCCATGCAGGGAGCGGGACTCTGGCAGGGTTCCAGGCCATCCTTAAGGTCACGGTCGACGACAAGCAAATTTGGCACTGGGACGGCGGGTATCTCCTCGCGCCGGGTTCCTAAGTAGATTCGTCGTTCAGGTCCGACGAACGACCGTCCCATTGGCGAGCGTGATTACTGGGCCGGCCTGTTGTCGAGGCGAGCGGCGGCGAGGGCTTTTTCTAGCTAAGACTAGGCGCCGATGCGCTTGCCATCCTCGTCAAGCAGCACGCAGTCCTCGGGGGCGATGACGAGGCTGACGCGGTCGCCCTCGCGGTACATGCGCTGGTCGATGGCGTTGATGGCCTGCACGCGCAGTCCGTCGACATCGATGAAGTACGCGGCCGTGCCGCCGAGGTAGGCGAGGCTCGCTATGCTGCCGACGAAGGCGTTCGCGCCGTTCGCGCGGTCGGCTGGCGCGACGATGACGCGGTGGGCGCGAACTACGGCCTCGACCTTGCGCCCGGGAGTCATGGCGCCGCTCCCGACCGTGAGGGCGGCGCCGTTGCTCAACCGGATGGTCGATAGTGTTCCGTTGCCGGCCTCCACGACCCCCGGCAGGATGTTCGACTGGCCCAGGAAGTTGGCGACGAAGCGCGACGCGGGCCAGCGGTAGACGTCCTCGGGGGCGCCGACCTGCTCGACCACGCCGTGGTTCATGACGACGACACGGTCGGACATCGCCAGCGCCTCTTCCTGGTCGTGCGTGACGAAGACCGTTGTGATGCCGACCTCGCGCTGGATCGCCTTGAGCTCGATGCGCATCTCCTCGCGCAGGTTGGCGTCGAGCGCCGACAGCGGCTCGTCCAGCAAGAGGACGTCCGGTTCGATGACGATGGCGCGGGCGAGCGCGATGCGCTGCTGCTGGCCGCCCGACAATTCGGACGGCAGTTTCTGCTCGACGCCCGGCAAGCGCACGATATCGAGGGCGCGTTTGACGCGCGCGCGGATCTCCGCCTTGCCGACGCTGCGGTATTTGAGTCCGAAGCCGACATTGTCGGCGACCGTCTTGTGCGGGAAGAGGGCGTAGTTCTGGAAGACGAGACCGATGTTGCGCTTGTGGATCGGCACGTCGTTCACGCGCCGTCCCTTGATGCGGATCTCGCCGGAACTCGGGGTCACCAGCCCGGCGACCGAGCGCAGGATCGTGGTCTTGCCGCAGCCGGACGGGCCGAGCAGCGTGACGAACGTGCCCTTGTCGATCACGAGCTCGACATTCTGGACGGCAACGAAGGCGCCGTAGGCGAGCGTCACCTGTCGCAGCTCGACGGCCGCTTCGCGCGCCGTCATGTCGAAGGTTTGCCGGGGCGGGCGCCAGACCCGCCCCGGTGTTGCCTGTGCGTGGGCGCTACGCGCCTTTGGCGATCCGATCCCACTGCTTCTCCCAGTCGTCGTACTTCGGCGCCCAATAGGCGGGATCGGCGAAGGTGAGATTCTTGAGGGTACCGGTCGGATCGAAGGCCGGCAGGTTCTTCACCTTGTCGGAGAGCTGGACCTTCGTGGGATCGAGAGAAGGCGGGTAGTTCTGCCCTTCGGCGACGGCGATGGCAACCGAGGGCTCGAGCATGAAGTTCAGCAGCTCCTCGCATTCGGCCATCGGCGAGCCCTTGAGCACCAGCATGTCCTCCATCCAGGCGAGGCCGCCCGGCGGATCGAAATAGCCGATGGGGAAGCCGTCCTGCTGCAGCTTGGCGATGCGGCCGGACCACGCCTCGGTGACGACGATCTCCTCCTTGCTCAGGAGGTCCATCAGCTCGGCGCCGGACTCCCAGTACTTCTTGACCAGGTCGCGGCTCTCGCGCGCCTTCGCCCAGATCGCATCCATATCCTTGATGTCGTTCGGGTTCTGGCCGGTCTGCAGGGCCCCGTACCAGACGCGGGTCTGCATCTCGTTGACGGCGCCGATCTTGCCCTTGAGGTCCGCCTTCAGCAGCAGGTTGACGCCGAGGCCGACGGCGTCCTCCTTGGAGACGTACTTGGTGTTGTAGGCGATGCCGGTCGTGCCGTAGTCGTAGGGCGCCGCCGACAGCGCCTTCGGCGTCAGCTTGCGGAACGGATCGACGAGGGCCGTCATGACCAGCTTCAGGTTCGGGATCTTGCTCTCGTCGAGTTCGGACGTGAAGCCGAGGTCGAGGTAGCGCTTGTACCAGTCGACGCCGGAGCTGTGGATCACCTGATAGTCGCCGGGGTTGCTGGCCTTGACCTTGGTCAGCACCTCGATCTCGTCGCCGAACGTGCCCTCGACGACCTTCAGGCCCGTCTTCTGCGAATAGGGCTCGAAGGCGTTCTTGTGCAGCGCCTCCTGCACGACGCCGCCCCAGCCGTCGAAGCGGACCTCGGTCACCGCCGCCAGTGCGCGGGCGGTCCATTGCGTCGAGATGCCGGCGGCGGCCGCGGCCGCGGCGGCGAGGCCGAGAAACCTGCGGCGATCGATGTCGCCGTTCCGGTAGCGGTCGAGCAGGCGCTCGAGCCGCCGTGTGCTACTCATCGTCATTTGTCGCCTCCCTCTTGGTCGTTGCGATTGTCAACGCTGGCCGCGGGCGAGGTAGCGGGCGAGCCCGCCGCCGATCACCGGCAACCCCACCGTGATCGCGATCATCAGCGTGCCCAGCGCGTTGATTTCCGGGCTGATCGAGGTGTGGAGCATGGAGAAGATCTGCGTCGGCATGGTCTCCACGCCGGGCGGGCGCCAGAACATGGTCGCCGTGACGTTGTCGAAGGAGATCGTGAAGGCCAGCAGGACGCCGGCGAACACCGCCGGCATCAGCAGCGGCATGGTGATCTCGCGAAAGGTCTGCCACCGGTTGGCGCCCAGGCTGAGCGCCGCCTCCTCGTACACCCGCTTGATGCCGATGAGACGCGCCTGCACCACGAGGACGACGTAGGGCAGCGACAGCATGACGTGCCCGAGGAGCAGCAGCAGGAAGGTGCGCGGCTGCTGCAGCCAGCGGATAAACAGCAGCAGTCCGATCGCCAGCACGACTTCGGGGATGAGGACCGGCGCGACGAGCAACGTGTTCACGAACTCCTTGCCGGGAAAATCGTAGCGCACCAGCGCCATCGCCGCCAGGATGCCGAGCACGGTGCAGATCAGGGCCGTCAGCACGCCCAGCATCGCCGACATGCGGAAGGCGCGCAGGACGTTGTCGTTGTCCATGAGCACGCCGAACCAATGCAGGCTGAAGCCTGTCATCGGAAAGCCGCCGAATTGCGAGGCGTTGAACGACAGAATCAGCGTCACGCAGATCGGCGCGAACATGAAGACATAGACGGCGACCGTGAGAAGCTTGATGCCGCGCCAGCCCCAGCCGCCCGTTTCGGTCATCGGCTGAGCCCCTTGTAGATGCGCGACAGGCCCATGTAGCGGCTGTAGACCACGGCGACGACGCCGAGGAGCACGAGCAGCACGGTCGAGAGCGTGGCGCCCATGGGCCAGTTCAGCTCGGTCATGATGGCGTCGAAGATCAGGTTGCCGAAGAAGAAATCGCGCGGTCCCCCGAGGATGAGCGGCGTCACGTAGCTGCCGGCGGCGAGCACGAAGCAGAGCAGGGCGCCGGCGCCCAGGCCGGGCAATGACAGGGGCAGCGTGACTTCGCGGAAGGCCTGCCAGGCGGTGCAGCCGAGGCTCCGCGCCGCGGCGACGAGGTTGCGGTCGATGCCCTCGAGGCTGACATAGATGTTGAGGATCATGTAGGGCAGCAGGAAATGAATCATGCCCATGATCACGGCGCCCTCGTTGTACGCCATGGGCAGGGGCTCGCGGATCACGCCCAGCCAGATGAGCGTTGCATTGATGGCGCCCTGG
>Ga0335076_10006894_pt1 | contig 11455 bp, 10 predicted proteins | sample Lox_Sample_25_FD_206717 | JGI IMG/M metagenome (GOLD analysis project Ga0335076, IMG submission 206717) | Soil microbial communities from Loxahatchee National Wildlife Refuge, Florida, United States - Lox_Sample_2.5 | ecosystem: Environmental > Terrestrial > Soil > Wetlands | place: USA... | reverse complement strand
GTTTTCGTTTGTGCGGAGGGTCGTAGTTCGAGACGGTCTGCCCCAACTGCTGATATCGGCGGTATCGCTGTCTGGCTTGAACGTGACTTCCGTCCCTTGAAGCGCTTCACCGGCGCCCGTAAACTTAGAAGATGCACGTGCATGTTCACGGCCCGGGTGGCGCGACGCGAGTTCTGAAGATCTCGATCTTCGTGACCCTCGCCTATATCGTGCTGCTGGTTGTGGCCGGGATTCGTGCGCATTCCCTGGCCTTACTGTCAGAGGCCGGACACAATCTCTCCGACTTTCTGGCGCTGCTGCTTTCGCTCGTGGCTGTCTATTTCCAGTCTCGTCCCGCCAGTTCCACCAAGACTTACGGCTACCATCGCGCGGGAGTGCTGGCCGCACTGGTCAACGCCAGTTCGCTGGTTGTGGTGTCTTTCTTTATCTTCTACGAGGCTTTCCGGCGGTTGCAGCATCCGGAGCACGTGCAAGCCAGCGTGATGATGTGGGTAGCGGCGGCTGGTGTCGCGATGAATGGCGCGATCGCGGTGCTGCTCTATCGTTCAGGCGGGGATGTCAACATCCGCAGTGCGCTTTTGCATGAAGTTGGCGACACGCTGTCTACTGCTGCCGTAATCGCCGGAGGGTGGGCCATCCTCGCCACCGGCAAATACTGGATCGATTCCGCGCTGTCGTTCGGCATCGGCGCGCTGATCCTCTGGTCCGGCTTTGGCATCGTCCGCGAAACGCTGAATATTCTTCTGGAAGGCACTCCTCGGGGCATGAAGCTGGAGAAAATCGAAACTGTCATCCGGTCGGTGGAAGGCGTGAATGACGTTCACGATCTGCATGTCTGGAGCATCGGCTCCGAGACTCACGCACTCTCCTGCCATATTGCGATCGCCGACATCCCGCCGTCGGTCAGCGAGCGCATTCTCCGCGATGTGAAGGAGCACCTGCTGCGCGACTTCCGCATCGACCACACCACGATCCAGTTTGAGCATGTGGAATGCGAAGTAGCTCACGGCTGCGTGATGCCGGTCAGCGAGAGCGAGTCGCATCATCACCACCACAGTCACTAGGAACCGGGCTGTCTATGCTGTCTTTCGTAGATTTCTTTTGCGCGTTCCAGCGTGTCGGCGTCCTCGGCAGACTTGTCGGGTCTCAGCCGCACAATCCTCGGGAAGCGCAGCGCGTAGCCGCTCTCGTGCCGGTCTGACTGCATCATGTTGTTGAAGGCCACTTCCAGAACGATCTTCGGCTCAACCACCAGCCGGAATCCCTGATCTTCGACCGTGTGCTCGAGAAACCATTTCGTCATCTCGGCAATCTCGGCGTCGGTTAAACCGGAGTACGCCTTTCCGATGTTGACCAGCCGATCGTTGTTCCATACCGCGAAGGTGTAGTCGCTCAGCACTCCGATGCGCTTGCCGTGCCCATATTCGACAGCCGTGACCACCACATCCAGAGTGGCGAGTTCGCGCTTCATCTTGAGCCATGACTTCCCCCGCTTGCCGGGCGTATACGGAGACTTCAAGTCCTTAATCATCAGCCCCTCATTCCCGCGCTGTTGAGCGGAAGTGAAGAGCATCTCCAGATCGTCAGCCGAGGCAGCCCGAAACACGGGAGCGCGAATGACGCGCACTTGCGATTCCTCTGCCGGCTCGAAGATGAGCGAACTTTGCCCCAAGCGGGTTTGGGATGCTCCCTGCGTTACTGGTTTCCGTTCAGCGGCCAGCAATGCATCGAGAATTCGTGCGCGCTCTGCCAATGGGCGGTCGATTACTATTTCCCCGTTCGCGTACAGCACATCAAATATGAGATAGGCGACCGGGGTCTCCTGCAACATTTTATGGCTGACCTTTTTCCTTCCCAGCCTTTGTTGCAAGACACTGAAGGGCCGCGCCCGTCCAAGGCTGGCGGCCTTTGACTCGCTCTCGTCCGAGGCAGCTTCATCGACTACTGCATGTGCACCCGATATCTCGGCCGGATATTCCCAGGCCACGATCTCCCCATCCAGAATCGCATTCTGCGGGAGCGCGGCCAACGCGTCTGGCAATTCGGGGAAGGACTCTGTGATCTCATCGCGCGTGCGGGAGTAGAGTCTCGCTTCCCCGTCTTGAACGTGAGCTTGCGCCCGGATGCCGTCATATTTGTCTTCGACCGCGGCATCGGCAAAATAACTCAGGCCGTCCTCAGCCGACTCGATCGGGCTGGCCAACATAAATCCCAAAGGATGAAACAACCGCATCCTTGCTTCGGTCAGCTTGCCGTCTGCCGCAAGTCGCAGGGTTCCACCGATATCACCCAGCAGCATGTTCGCCCGCTGCACGTCGGAGAGAGCTCCGCTGTATGCCTTGGCGATGGCCTCCTCGACCAGGCTCTCTTTCAAACCGATTCGCAAATCTCCGGTCATGATCTTGACGATATATTTCGCTTCGAGCGGGGACACGCGCATCAAGAGGTCTCTCACCATTCCCGCCTTGGCCGATGCCCCACGCGCTGCCGCGATCTGACGAAAGGCCTGCTCGACGAGGATCACGCTCAATCCCTGGTCGCCTCGGTCCGGCAGTACGTCTCCGGCAGCCGCGCCAAGATCCCCGTGGCGCCGGTACGCGGCAGTCATTTCCGCCTCGTTCTTACCCGACAATTCCGCGACGATCTGCCAAAGCGTTCTGCCCCCGATCTGGAGCGTAGTCTCTTCCCATGCCGGAAAAGGCCGGCCCGAAAGAAAGATCGCCGAAACAGCGGCTTCATCGACCGCACAGGACTTCAGGTAGTCGGCAACGATCGCGGTCTTCTGCAGCTTCTTGGTTGTTCCGGCGATAGCCTCACAGGCCACCGCAAATTTCTTCATCAGGCTTGTCTCTATGCGGTACCGATATTTGGTTCCCGCGTTGCCCAGGGCTGGCGTCGTCGAACCCAAGGCTATGCGTCGGTCGATACTTTCGCTAAGTTCCCCAAATCAAGCTACTTAACGGGAAGATAACTCAATCCTAAACGACAAAGCTGTGTTAACCTAGGATCTGCGCCCTGCCCCGGCCCAGGAGCATCCAATACCCGTGCGTTTCTTGCGAAAATACCTGCGTTTCCTTGCCGCCGTGCAACTGCTTCCTGCTCTCGAAAGCGGAGAAGAGACCTTGGTTGGCGGACAAGCCGTGCTCGAGGGCGTGATGATGCGCTCTCCGCATGCCTGGGCGATCGCCTGCCGCAAGCCCTCTGGCGAAGTCGTAACCATGAGCGAGCCCCTGGAACGCCCCTCAGAAAAGCACAAGTGGATGGGCTGGCCGATCGTCCGTGGCGTCATGACCCTTGGCTATGCCATGAGTCTCGGTTATCGTGCACTGCGGTTTTCTGCGAACGTGGCGCTCGAGGAAGCAATGCAGGAACAGGCAACATCATCCACAACACCTGCGCTCGCCGCGGCTGGAAACACCGGTTCCTCAACATCGCAGCCCGCATCGTCTCAGACCCGCGAGAAAGCGGCCACTATAAGCAGTTGGCTGGCTGCCGCCAATATCGTGATCTCGCTTGCTTTCTTTATTTTCATGTACAAGTACCTGCCGTTGCTTGCGGCGACGGAGCTTAAGAAGATGGATCCCGCGCTTGGCGGTCAGATCGTCTTCAATCTGGTCGATGGAGCGATCCGGCTCGGCCTGTTCTTGCTGTTCATTTGGGGAGTTTCGCTCTGGAAGGACATCCGCCGGGTTTACGAGTATCACGGAGCTGAGCACAAGACGGTTTTCGCATTCGAAAACGGGGACCCGCTCGATGTTGCCGCCGTTCAGAAATACTCCACGTACCACCCGCGCTGCGGGACCAGCTTCCTGATGACCGTGATGCTGATCTCGATCGGCTTTTACATGCTGATTCCGTTTACCACGTTCTGGGCCCGTTTCGCGTCGCGCATTGCGTTGCTTCCCATCATTGCCGGCGTCTCATACGAGATTATCCGTTTCGCGGCCAAGCACCGCGGATCTCTCTTCGCCATGATGACTGCTCCTGGCCTCTGGCTGCAGCGGATCACGACTCAACCTCCCACCGATGAACAAGCCCAGTGCGCTATCGTCGCCCTCGATAAGGCGATGGCGGTAGAAAAAGAGCACGGCGGCGAACTGGTGATTGCGTAGCGGTCGCGCCGCGCATACGAATTCCCATCCTGAAAAAGCGTCGTCGGTCGTTGGTCTTTCGTCGTTGGCCTTCCGACCTTTCACAGTTACTGTAATCGTGGAGGGTTGATATGCAATCATCATTCAAGGATTTGCGTGTGTGGCAGGAAGCAATGCGATTTGCCGTGACCGTTTATCGGACGAGTGCCAATTTCCCGAAGCGCGAGCTTTACGGACTGAGTCAGCAATTACGACGTGCAGCAGTCTCGATTCCGAGTAATATCGCGGAGGGAAAGGGCCATCGATCGAATCGCGAGTTCAGGAATTTTCTGATGCATGCGAGAGGTTCTTTACTAGAAGTGCAAACTCAGATCATGATTGCGCAGGAATTACAATACATATCGGCGGAAGACGGAAAAGAGTTGTTAGCGTCGTCGGACGCGATTGGGCGCGGCTTGAACGGTTTGATCAATTCGATGGAGCGCGGACTGCCTGAAGCGAAAAGCGAACGACGAACGACCAGCAACTAACGACCATGTTCGAGAGACTCGACCAAATCGAAGCACGCTACGAAGAGCTAACCAATGCTCTCGCCTCGCCGGAGATCGTCAACGATTCGGCGAAATACCAGAAGACTGCCAAGGCCCACGCCGAAATTGCTCCTATCGTCGAAAAGTACCGCGAGTACAAAGATCTTACGAAGGGTATTGCCGACAGCAGGGCTCTGATCGCCGAAGAGAAAGATCCCGAGATGCGTGCCTATGCGGCGGAAGAACTGGAGAAACTCGAGTCTCGGGTCGCCGGAGTCGAAGAAGAACTAAAAGTTTTGTTAATCCCCAAAGATCCCAATGACGAAAAGAACGTCATTCTTGAGATCCGCGCCGGTACCGGAGGCGACGAGGCTACGCTCTTTGCCGCAGAGATTTTTCGCATGTATACGCGTTACGCTGAGACGCAGCGCTGGAAGGTGGAAGTCCTTTCCACGTCGGAATCGGGCGTCGGAGGCCTGAAGGAAGTCATCGCCATCATCGAAGGCAACCGCGTCTTTTCGCAGCTTAAGTACGAAAGCGGGGTCCACCGGGTGCAGCGCGTGCCGGCGACCGAGCAACAGGGGCGCGTCCACACCTCAGCCGTTACCGTGGCGGTCCTGCCCGAAGCGGAAGACGTCGAGATCAAGATCGAAGCGAAAGACCTGCGCATCGACACGTTCTGTTCTTCCGGCCCAGGTGGCCAGTCCGTCAACACGACGTACTCCGCGGTTCGCATCACGCACATTCCGACGAATACCGTCGTCAGCTGCCAGGACGAGAAATCGCAAATCAAGAATCGCGAAAAAGGCATGCGCGTGCTTCGGGCCCGACTCTACGAAATCGAGATGGAGAAGCAGCAGGAAGCCTTGGCCAAGGAGCGCAAGGCGATGGTGAAGTCGGGCGACCGGAGCGACAAGATTCGCACCTACAACTTCCCGCAAAATCGGCTGACTGATCACCGCATTGGCTTCACGATTCACCAGCTGGACTCGGTGATGGATGGCAAGATCCAGCCGCTAATTGATGCCCTTGTTACTCACTACCAAGCGGAGAAGCTGAAGCAGGAAGCCGCCAGCGTGGTTTAGTGCGATGTGGGGACAGCCGATCTTGGCTGTCCGGCCGGACGAAGGCCGGCAGTACTCGGTGAAGAAACTATGCCTGACCTGTCCTCGACGCTGCCAGAAGTTCTCGCGAGCCGATACTCCACCAACCTCGCCCGGATCCGCGACCTTGCGGCTCCGCTAAGCGACCAGCAATTCTGGACGAAAGCATTCGCATACGGGAACAGCTTTGGACACCTGGTTCTGCATTTGACTGGCAACCTGAACTACTACATCGGGGCGCAGATTGCGAATACCGGATATGTCCGCGATCGCGAGCGGGAATTTACTGATTCGAATCCGCCCTCCAAAGAGGACACCCTGAAGCGGCTTGATGCCGCGGTCTCGATGGCAACCGAGACGATTCGCAGCCAGGCATCTGCCGACTGGGTCAAGTCCTATTCAGCCGCGGGTTCCAATTGCGGCAATCGCCTGGACATCATCATCCAGTGCGCCGCCCACATGCAGCACCACATCGGCCAGATGCTTTACTTGAACTACGAACTGAAGCGCAAATAGACAGATTAGGCATGCCGCTGCGCTTTTGAGCAACCCAACGCGGCCGCGGATCACCTAAACTCGCATGTCTGAAACAAGATCTCGGTCTCTTCTCGCCCTGGCAGCTTTCGGCGCAGTCACAGCCGGGGCGGCCTGGTATGGTGCCCGCTACAGCCGCAATGGAAATCGAGATTCCTGGTACCAGGGGTTAGACAAACCCGGCTTCACTCCTCGCGAAGAGACTTTTCCCATTGTCTGGACCACGCTCTACGCGATGATTGCATGGTCGGGATGGCGAATTTGGAGCGCCACTCCTTCGCGTCACCGCAACGCGGCGCTGCGCCTCTGGATCTCCCAACTCGCTGCCAATGCCCGTTGGTCCAAACTCTTTTTTGGGCAACGCCTTCCCACGCTTGCTATTGCCGATGTGGTTGCGCTCGAAGGCTCGATTTTCGCCTACATCTCGGCTGCCCGCAAAGTCGATCGCGCAGCCGCCAATGCCTTCATTCCCTATGCTGCCTGGGTGGCTTTCGCGACGGTCCTCAATGCCGAGATTGCACGACGCAATCCACAAGCCTGATCATCCCGCTCCCCGCTCCACAATTCCGGGCTGCCCGTGTTGAAATAGGTGCGTGCAACTCAGGCCAGCCCTCCATCGCGCAATTGATCGTCTCACCGGAGAGAAGACACCTTCTCCGCGAATGAACGCGGAGCTATTGCTGATGTTTACTCTGGGCTGTGATCGCGCCTACCTCTATTCGCATCCAGAGCGCGAACTTACAGATGAGGAATTGACGCGCTACGATGCCGCGATCCACGAGCGTGCTCGCGGTGTCCCTGCCCAGTACATCACTGGCCATCAGGAATTCTGGGGGATGGATCTCATCGTCACGCCTGCTGTCCTTATACCTCGTCCTGAAACCGAGCACGTCATCGAAACGGTGCTCGAGTTGTTTCGTCAAAAGACCGAAGAGACGTCCGCACCCCGCATTGTCGATGTTGGAACCGGATCGGGCTGCATCGCCCTCGCCTTGGCGAAAGAGTTGCCAAATGCCGAGATCCACGCTACTGACGTCTCCGCAGCCGCTTTGGAAGTCGCTCAGGCCAACGCTGCCCGGCATCAGTTTGAGCGACGTATTCAATTCCATCACAGCGATCTTCTGCAGGGGCTCTCTCCGCCTTTCGATCTGGTGGTGTCGAATCCGCCATACGTAGGCGAATGCGAAGCCGACCAGGTTCAGCTTGAGGTTCGCAAGTTCGAGCCGCGCGACGCTGTGTTTGCCGGTCCCACCGGACTGGAAGTCATTTCTCGCCTAATCGCCGAGGCACATTCGTTTCTGCGGCCAGGCGGTCAACTCGTCATGGAGATCAGTGGCACAATCGCGGACGCAACCAGGCGAATTTTAGCCGGGTGGGACGATTTACATTTGATACCCGATTTACAAAACATCGCACGTGTTGTGCGTGCGGCCAAGCGAAGAATTTGACAATGTCATGATCCGAAATCGCGGTTAAAAGCCGGTCCAACTTGACGTTTGCGGTTGGCAAGAATTTGCAACTTTGTGTCGAAATCGTTTCTCCACAACAATTTGTCTTGACGTGCTGGCTTGACGAATGGCTTACTACTTTCCCGCTTAGGCATGCTGTTTGTGCTGGTTCAACGATGTTTGCCAATGGAGATAGGTGTCACCGCGATAAAGGAGAAGGATCATGACGTCACTTAGGTTGCTCCGCTTTGTCGTAGGCGCGTTCGCCACAGCTCTTGTCGCTTCTTCGTGTGCGGCGGCCCAAATCTCACCGGAGAAAGTCGCGGCAACCAACAAAATTCTGCAGCAGGTTCAATCCACCATTTCCAAGCTTCCGAAGAGCAAACAGATGTTGCTGGGCGGGTATGCAAACATCAACAATTTGGCCACAGTCTGGCAGAAGTACGGCATGCAACTGACCAACCCGGCCTTCACTGCCCACGCCAAGACAGAGAAGATGGGATTCACGCCCCCTGCGAGTGGCGGAATCGTTCCCGCTTCCAATCCATCAACCGACATCGCGTATTCGTCTTTTGGTGGATTTACCCAGAGCGAGACCTCCACTGCCCGTTGCGGCAACACAGTAGTGGTTGGGTTCAATGACTCCGGCAGCGTCTTCGAAACACCCTACTACTTCACCGGGACTGGCGGCGAGAGCTACAGCGGCTCTGCCTACTCTACTAATGGCGGAGCCTCTTTCACCGACGCTGGTCCGATCAATCCCGGTCCTGACACCTACAACTTTCTGGGCGGCGATCCGGTTGTCAATTGCGCTGACTCCCACACCTTTTACTACAGCCAGATCTTCGACTACTACGACGCCAGCTTCAATCCGTGGGCGGCGATCGCGGTGAACGCGTCTACCGATGGCGGGAAAACCTGGGGAGACCCAATCGCGGCCATCTCCAAGAGCGGCTACTATCACCTTCTCGACAAGCCGTGGTCAACCATCGATCCTTCCAACCACAAGCGCATGTTCGTTTCCTACACCGATTTCGACTACACGTACTCGAGTCCGACCTGCGGTGCCAACGCCCGGACAGCCATCGAGTTCGTCGAATCTGATGACGGTGGCAGCACCTGGTCGACTACTCCGAACATCGGGTACGAAGTTTGCGGCAATGCTGAGGTTAGCGGATCGCAGTTAGCTGTCAATTCAAAGGGAGTGCTCTACATTTCGTGGATCAACCTAGGAAGCAACCCCCCGCTCGGCCCACGCGCCATTCAGATCTCCAGCTACTCGGGTGGTGTTGTCTCTGCGCCCGTCATTGTTGACGCGTCAGTTCAGCCCGGCGGCGACTCATACTATTTGCAAGGCGGATTCGTGGACTTGCTGGATATGGCCATGGCTGTCGATCATTCGGGAACGGATAGGGATGGAGCTCTCTACATTACGTGGGCGGACGGCCGGGACAAGATCGTTCCCGACCCGCTCGGCATTCAGGGAGCTTACGCCTACGACGACGTGCTCCTCCGTGCATCTTATGACGGCGGAAACACGTGGGGATTCGCTCCGATTAAGGTCAACAGCGACATTCAATCCCGACTCGGCAGCGGTCATGATCACTATCAGCCGGGTATCGCTGTCGATAATCGGGGATACGTCGGCCTCTGCTGGTATGACCGTCGCGCCGATAGCGAAAATTTTGCAATTCGGCGTCATTGCGCTGAGTCAACCAACGGCGTTAACTTCCGTGACAACGATATCGGCATGTCAGGTTTCGCTCCAACCCATGGAATCGACGTGTTCGTTCCTCCCGCTTACATGGGCTACTACGACCAGCTCAACAGCGATTTCACCAATGCGAACTCCGGCTTCATCGGAGCTTTCCAGAATCAGACGAATCGCGGGAACCCGGATGCGGTTGTCTATGCCTTGCACTAAACGCGCTTCGGCGTGAGCGATATATGGGGCGGCTTCGGCCGCCCTATTTTTGTTCTCGGAAGTTAAGGAAGTCCGAAACAGGGTGCCCCACTTCTGGCCGCCTCTGCCGGAAGGGTGGATTTTCGAAAGGTGACTTATTCAAAGCCGACCAGCACGCTATTCAGCGCCGAACCGTCGCCGGTTGAATCTCTTCCACATCGACGATGTCCGTCGGGTACTTTCCCGTGTAGCAGGCGGAACAATAGGAAATCTGGTCGCCTTCGCCGCAGGCCTTTTTCAGACCCTCCAGTGACAGGAAGGCGAGTGAATCGGCCCCGATATAGTCCCGGATTTCCGCGACCGATTTATTGGCCGCAATCAGCTGTTTCCGCGAAGGCGTATCCACTCCGTAATAGCAAGGTGAGATGGTTGGCGGACACGAAATACGCATGTGCACTTCTTTCGCTCCCGCATTTCGAATCATGCGTACGATCTTGCGGCTGGTCGTTCCGCGGACAATTGAATCGTCGATCAGCACGACGCGCTTGCCCTCGAGCAGCGACCTTACTGCATTCAGTTTCAGCTTCACTCCGAAGTCGCGCACGCTCTGGCTGGGCTCGATGAACGTTCTGCCGACGTAATGATTGCGGATGAGAGCAAAGCGAAAGGGCAAGCCACTTTCTGCCGCGTAGCCGACGGCGGCCGTCACGCCGGAATCAGGTACCGGAACCACCAGATCGGCATCCACGCCGGCTTCGCGCGCAAGCTGCCGACCAAGTTCTTCGCGGCTGGTCTGCACCGCGCGTCCGAAGACCATGCTGTCGGGCCGAGAGAAATACACGTGCTCGAAGATGCAGCTTGATTGTGGCGCGGCGGTCGAATAGAAGCGGGAACTGAGCCCTTCCGGGCCCACCACGATCAGTTCGCCTGGTTTTACGTCGCGCATGTACGTGGCACCAATCAGATCGAAGGCGCATGTTTCGGACGCGAAGACGATGGTGTCGCGCTTTTGCCCCTCCAGGGCGGGAATGCATCCCATGGCCAAAGGGCGGAAACCGCGGGGATCGCGCACGGCGAAAATTCGGTCATTGCTCATCATGACCAGCGAAAATGCTCCTTCCACCCGCCGTAGGGCATCGGCCATCGCCTCGGGCAGAGTGTGCTCCTTCGAAAGCGCTATCAAATGCAGAATCACTTCCGTGTCGCTGTTGGTCTGGAAAATCGACCCCTGGCTTTCCAAGCGTTGCCGAATCAAATGTGCATTGACCAGATTCCCGTTGTGAGCGACGGCGATCGGTCCTTTGTTCGATTGCACGAGAATGGGTTGCGCGTTCAATAAAGCGGAATCGCCGGCCGTCGAGTAGCGCGTGTGGCCGATGGCCAGCGAGCCGCGCAGCGGGATGAGCGCATCTCCGGTGAAAATATCGGCAACCAGCCCCATCGCCTTGTGCTGATGCAGGTTCAGCCCGTCGGAACTGACGATGCCAGCCGATTCCTGTCCGCGATGCTGCAGCGCGTGCAGTCCGAGGTAAGCGAGCTTCTCCGCCTCGGGATGCGCGAAAATCGCTACCACTCCGCACTCGTCGCGAAATTTGTCGGAAATCAGCATGTCGTTTTGGCCCTTGGTTCGCGTCAATCTGCTGCCACCAGTTCAGGATCCGTGCGCAACGCCGATTCCAGCGCCCGCTCGTACGATTCGCTCAATTCGGAAACTGCTGCGGACACTGCCGGCTGGCCATCGATCGAAATCTCAAGTCTCTCGGCGATCGTCTCTCCGATCACATCCGCCGCGACCGAATATTTCCCGGCTACTTCTTTGATTCGGGCGACCTTCGCCGGGTCGCAC
>Ga0335076_10006892_pt1 | contig 11457 bp, 6 predicted proteins | sample Lox_Sample_25_FD_206717 | JGI IMG/M metagenome (GOLD analysis project Ga0335076, IMG submission 206717) | Soil microbial communities from Loxahatchee National Wildlife Refuge, Florida, United States - Lox_Sample_2.5 | ecosystem: Environmental > Terrestrial > Soil > Wetlands | place: USA: Florida... | reverse complement strand
AGTCGCCGCAGGCGCGCCAGTCGCAGCGGGCGCGCCGGGTGGCGTCAGCGCTGAGGTGTTGACGCCCGGCTCGAGCTCCTCGGGACGGGGGATTTCGCGTGCGGGCGCCGCAGCAGGCGCAGGCACTGCCCCGGGCGCCGACGGCGGCTGCTGGCCACGCGCCGCAGTGAACGGCAGCGCGCACACGAGGAGCGCAAGTGGTGCCGCGGCTCTTCGGCTCACTCGGGATCTGCGCACGAGCTGCATGCTCAACCTCCTGTCTTGGGTGGGGCCGCGGCCGTGGCCGCGCCCGCGGTCGCCGGACTTTGCCCTCGCGGCTGCGGGGCCGGTGCGGGTGTGGACGGCGCCGCGTCCGCAGGGGGTGGGTGCGCTCCCTGGCCAGGCGCTTCGTTCGCAGGGCTCCCTGGCCCGCTCTCCGCACCCGGACGTTTGACGGGCGGCATCCCCAGGCGTTGCCGAAGTTCCGCGATCCAACCGTTCACCGGCTTATCTTCGCCGGTGATCTGCTTGTACTGCTCGAACGCCGTCAGTGCCCGATTCGGGTCCCCCAGATAGAGGTCCGACAGTACGCCAAGGTTCCGCCAGGCGGGTGCGTAGCGTGGATCGGCGGCGATCGCCTGCTCGTAAGAGGTGGCGGCATCCTTGAACTCTCCACGCATCCTCTGCGTGGCCCCAAGCTCCGTCCACGCGACCGCGCTGCCGTTCTCACGGGCCACGGCACCCTTGAGCGTGGTCTCTGCCTGGTCGAGGTGCCCGCCATTGCGCTGGAGGATCGCCAGATTCACGAGCGGCGCGGCGAACTGCGGGTATTGCAGTGCCATCTGCTTGAACCCGAGCTCGGCTTCGGTGCTGTTCCCGGCCCGCATGTAATTGACCGCACGTGTGAAGTCGGTCCGGGCAGCGGGGGGAACATCCGGATGGTTGAGGGTAGTGCCTGCCGCGCCCGCCGCGCCCGCCGCGCCCGCCGCACCGGCGGTGCCCGCCGTGCCCGCCGTGGCCGGTGCCGACCCTGGTGCCGCCTTGCCACTGCCAGCGGTCGTGCCACTGCCCGAGGAAGCTCCCTTCGCCGTTGGCTGCGCAGGCGGGCTCGGTGGGGAGGGGCGGGTGGGCGTCGAGCTGCAGGCGATGAGATAAGCGGCCGCAAGCGCGCAGAGCGCACACGCACCGACGTGCGGCCTCGTCCGCGCGACGGTTCGCGCCGGATCACTCGAGGCTCGTGACCACATCGTGCGTCAGCTCCGTCTTGCCGTAACGGGCGGGCTTCAGCTGCGCCAGCTGCTGGAAGCTCTTGCGCACCCACTCGTCGTAGACACCGTCCCTGGCGCGCGCCGCATTCAATTCGTGCGCCTTGATCGCCTGCTCCTCGAAGGGGAATACCTGCTCCTCGAGGAGCGAGTTGTATTCCTCGAGCTCCTCGCCCTTGAGGTTCTTCGGTCGCTCGGAAGCCATGATGTCCTTGGCGAGCACGGTATAGAGGTCCGCCATCTCGTAGGTCGCTGCCGTCGTCACCTCGGCGACCTGGTATTCGGCCGCGCGCTTGTAGCCCTCCATGGCCGCTTCGAGCGCGTTGCGCTTGACGATGAGGCTCTTCTTCAGGGGTGCTGTGAGCCGCACCGCGCGGAACGCATCCCGTGCCGGCGCGGCGAGCGCCAGCTGCGCCTTCGCGGCGAGGTAGTGCGTGCGCTCGGTGCGTTGCGCGCCCGCCTCCTGGTCAGCGCGGATGATCTCACGGTACCAATAGTCCTGGCGCTTGAGATCGCCATTCTTGCCCGCGTAGTCCGCCAGGCGCTGCCGCGCTTCTTCCGCGTCGGCGACCGGCGAGGGGTTGGCGGCGACGTACTTCTCCAGCATCCCCATTGCCTTGGGTGTGTTGCCCGCCTTGGCGTAGAGATCCGCCGACTGCATCAGCGCCTCGCGCTGCACGGCGCGGGTCTCACTGGGATTGGCCGCGATGCGCTCGAATTCGGCCGCCGCCTCACCCGAGCGGTTGGCCCCGGCGTACGCCACGGCGAGCTTGGCCGTCACGTCACGCTGCAGCGGATTCTGCGGGAATTGGCGGCGAAAGTCCTCGAGCACCGGGATGGCGCGGTCCCACTGCTTGAGCACGATGAGCTGTGCGGCGGCGTCATACTGTGCGTTGGCGCGGATCTTCGCATCGGGGGCGACGCGCCCGACGCGCAGGTAATCGTCCACCGCCCCTGCGGTGTCACCGGCTTTCTGCTTCGCCTCGCCCTGCTTGTAGACGCTCGCCGCGAGGCTCTCGGTGAGGTCGCTGCGCGTCTTGTCGTCGCTACCGGCGAGGGCGCGCGCCTGTACGAAAGCCGGCTCCGCCTTGGCGTACTCGCCCTGGTCGTAATAGGACCGCGCGATGATCGTCCAGGCGATGCGCTGCTTGGCGGGATCGACCGGCGGCTGGCGCGCGAGTATCGACTGCGAGACGCTGACCGCGCGCGCGCGGTCGCCGGCGGCGAAGATCTCCTCCGCGGCGCGTGTCAGCACGCCGGCGCTGTCGGGATGCTCGGGGAAAGTCTGGGCGAACTTCACTCCGGCGTCGGTCGAGCGCTTGTGCCAGGCGTCCTTCTCCGCCCCCGTGAGACCTTCCTCACCCTTCTGGTAGCAGACGAGCGCCGCGTAGGCGGCCGTCGCCGACTTCTCATTCCGCGGGTAGCCGTACGCGGTGGTCTCGTACTCGGCGGCCGCCTCGGCGTAGTGGTGGCTCTCGAACAGGGTTTCGGCCAGCAGGTAGTTGGTTTGCGCCGAATCCGCATCCTGGGGGAAGGACTTGAGGTAATCGCGGTACCAGCGCGAAGCCTCCTCGTAGTCGGCGACTTGCTTGGTCTTCTGCGCGCGCGCGTGAAAGTAGGTGGCAACGTCCTTGAGGTTGGTCTTGAGCTCCTCCACCACGCGCGGGTGGTCGGCGCGGTTGCGCGTCTTCCAGTACGGGGAGCCGAAATTGTAGTGCTCGACGAACTCGTGCTTGCCATCGAGCACCAGGTCGCTGAACCCGCCTTTGCCATAGGCGTCGATCGCCGCCATGTCGAGATCGGGTGCGTGGTCGCTGTAGGGATCGCGCGCCACGTACGCGCGGTAGACGTTGGCTGCGTCCTGGTAGCGCTGCTTGTCGACGTACAGGTCGCCGAGCCGCGAATACAGCAGCCAGCCGTAGGGTCGATCGCCGTGCTGGCGCGTGTACTGCTCGAGAGAGGCGGCCCCCTCATTGTAGGAGAATGCGATGCTCATGACGCGCAGCGTGTCCTCGACCAGCTCGCGATCGGCGCGCTTGAGGCTCTCGAGCCGCACCGCCTTGGCAGGTGTAGTACCGAGCTCGCGGTCGAGCACCGCGCCAAAGGACGGCAGACTCTCGAGCGTGAGCGACTGCTTGAACAGCGACCAGCCGTTCTTGTAGAGGCTCTGCTGGTAGAAAGCGGAGTTCGGACCGCGCTTGATCACCGCCGCGTAGGCGTGCTGGGCCTCCGGATAGCGCTTGGCGGAGAACAGCAGCTCGCCGCGCCGGAACTGCACCTCGTCGATCTGCAGGCTCTGCGGGTATTGCTGCACGATGTGATCGAGCGTCGCGAGGGCGGCATCGCCCTGTCCGGTGGTCTCGTAGGCGCGCGCGAGCTGATAGAGCACCTGGTCGTTGCGCGAGTAGTCGGGGTAGGCCTTGAGAAGCGTCGTATAGAGCTTGATGGCCTCGGCGCCCTGCAGGTCGACCGCGGTGACCTCCTTCTCGAGGCGCTCCATCTCGCCGGCGTCGAGGTTCAGATCGCCGAGCCGGCGCATGGCTTCGGCGCGCAGCTTCGGGTCGGTGTTCTGCAGCTCGAGAAAGTGCCTGTAGTTCTCCATGGCGCGCGTGCTGCCCCCGTTCGCCGCGGTGTCCGCGTGCACTTCCACCTTGCGTTTGTCGAGATCGCCGATGGTGTGCGGTGTGCCGGAGCCGCCCGGCGCGTTGGCGCCCTGCGCCCATGCGGCGCCAGGCAGCCCCGCGCACAGCAGCAACGCGGCAGCGCCGCTGCCGCACGCGGCGCGCGTGCAGCGCCCGCTCATCGCGGCGGCTCCGGTTGGGTCGGTGGCGCCTCGTCCTGCGGCTGCGCGGCCGGCTCGCCAGTGTCGGGCGCACCCTCTTCTGCGCCCTTCTGCACCGGGACCTGCGGCTTGCCGTGCGCGGCCTGCGCGCTCGCCGCGCGGTCGTACATCGTGGCGAGCGCAAAGCGCGCCTGCACCTGGTAGGCAGCCAGCCGGTCCTTCTGCTGCTCGAGCTCGTGCACCGCGAGCCGTGCCAGGTAGGCGCTCTGCTGCTCCTCGGCAGCCGCGAGGCGCACCTGCAGCGCGTCGATCCTGCCCCGCAGCGACGCCACGCGTTGCGCGAATTCCCCGGTGTTCACCGGCATATTCTTGCGGGCGCGCTCGACGCGGATCCAGCGGCTCTGTGCCTCGCTCAGCGCGAGGCCGAGATCCTTCAGCCCGCGGTGCTCCTGCCACAGCCGCGCCCCGTAGGCGTCGTTCAGGCGGAAATACAGCACGCCTTTCACCAGCGCGAGCCGCGCGCGCGCCTCGGCGGTCTCGGGCGTATCGGGAGCGCCGGCCAGGCCGGCTTCCACGCGCTGAATGCGCGCCCACTGGTCGCGCTCGGTGTCGGTGCCGAGCGCGGCCACGTCGTGCTGCGACTCGATGGTGCGCAGCTCGTTCTCGAGGTCCACGTGGCGCTGTTGCAGCTGCTGCAGCGCCCCCGATGCCAGCAGCGCGTCGGTGCGCGGCAGCTGCTCGGCATAGGCGCGCTCGCGTGTCTCGATCATGTCCTGGAAGGCGCCCATGCTGTCGCCCCAGTGATCGAGCGTGCCGCTCATGTACACCAGGTCGCGGTAGTTCTTCACCCCTTCCTGGAAGTCGTGTCCGGCGAGCAGCGTGTACAGGTAAGGAGACTCGGGCGCCCGCGGAAGATGCTTGACCTCGCGAAACCAGCCGTGCGGCGCGAGCGGGCTGGCATCGGGCGTCACCTCGCGCGTGAGCACCTCGCGCAGCATGTCGCCGTGCTCGATGCGGGCGATCGCCTGATCGAGGCGCCCGTTCTCGGCGTCGAAGGAACTCAGCGCGCTCTCATAGTACTCGGCCGCCTGCGAGTTGGCGCTGAGCTTGCTGAAGGCGTAGGGCACGGCGAGGTAGGACTCCTGCACGGCCGAATCGAGCACGTCACGGCTGCGCAGCTCCATCCACGGCGTGAGCGCGCTCTGATAATCCCCGAGCGCCGCCCGCGCCCAGCCGGTGCCGAGCAGCGCCTTGTTGGAATACGGGCCAGTCAGCCGGACGCGCTCGAGGGGCGCGCGCGCCTTGGCCGGCTGGTTCGCCTGCAGCTCGGCGAAGCCGAGGGCGAGGTTGGCGCGGTCGCGCAACGCCGCGAACTCCGGTGTAGTCGCGGGCATGGTGCCGACCGCGGTGAGAAACGGCTCGGCATCACCCAGGCGATTGGCGCGCACCAGCGCCACGCCGAGGTTGAAGCGCGCGTATGCCGACCACACCGAGCCGCCGCGCCACCCCGAGAGCAGCTGGATCGCCTCGTCGAAATGGCCTTCGTACATCAGCACGTTGCCGAACAGCAGCTCCTTCTGGGCCTCGAGGTCGGGTGACATGCGCCCGTTGATCTTGCGCAGCGCCGCCTCCGCCTTGTCGAGGTAGCCGCGCGTGTACCAGACCTGGGCGAGGTAGAACCAGGCCTTGTTGCGCACGCCGGTCGGCACGTCGTTGTTGAGGAGACTGGCGAAGATCTCGCCCGCCTCGTTGTGCACGCCGAGCGAGAGATACAGGCCGCCGGCCAGCAGCCGCGCGTCATCGCCGTCGTGGGGCATGCGCTTCCACTGCTCGTAGGCGAGCAGCCGCGTCAGCGCCTCGAAATCGTGGGCCTCATCGTTCTGGAAGTACAGAAACAGCACATCGCCGTAATGCAGGTCGTGGATGCGCGTCTCCGGCAGCTTCTCCGGGTCGTGGCGGCGAGCGTCGGCTGCGCGCGTGGTGAGCGCCGCCAGCACGGCGGCGAGAAACAGCGCGCGAATGGAGGGCCGACGCGTCAAAGCTCAGTCCCAATCCTTGATCTCGAACTCAGGCTGCAGCTTCCTTTGCCGGTCGTTGATCTTGAGCTCGAGGTACTTCGCGCCCACGGCCTTCTCGAAGCGGATCGAGGCGCCGCGCTTGTAGGCACGCTCGCTCGGGCCCTTGCCGCTGAAGAACGCGACCAGCTCGTGCTGCCCCACCTTGAGATTGCCGATGTAGAGGCGCTGCACCCCGCCCTTCAGCAGCGCCTCGACCTCGCGCGGCGTATACAGGTAGTTGATCACCTCTTTCTGGTCGATCTTGAGCTGCACCGAGTCGAGTGCGAAAAAGTCACCGACGTCGACCGACAGGAACACCGCCACCTGTGTGTTTGAGGGGAACAGCAGCTCCTCCTCGAGGATGAACAGGTCCTTGTTGAGATCGACTACGTCCTTCTTCAGGCCCTGGATCTGCTGATCGAGGCCGCGCGTGTCGGGCGTGCTCTCGGCGGGGCTCGAGGGCGTCGGCATCACCGACTTCACCTCCGCCCCGGCCGCCTCGGCCGCCTTCTTGAACTTCTCGAGCTTCTGTTGGTCGAGAGTGCCCCCTGGTTGCTGCGCGGCAGGCTGCGAGGCGGAAGCGGGCGCCGCCGCGGCCTGACCGGGGTCGGCCGCCGGGGGCGGAGCGGCAGCCGCGGGGCCGCCGACGGTGAGCAGCAACGCGGCGGCGATGCCGGCCGCGAGACGCGCGGCGCGCAATGCACGCCCGGCCAGCGCGGCCGGGGTGGGAGTGAGAGCCATCTCAGGCATGGTGGTTTCCGATCATTCGTTCAGCAGATCGCGCAGCTGTTGCAGGTACACTCCATCGCTCGCCGCCGTGTAGTCGCGCAGCGCATGACGCACGGTTCCGCCGCGATCGATCAACACGGTCATCGGCAGATTGTCGACCTGGTAGCTGCGGCTCACCTGCTTGGCCGGATCGAGCAGCAGCACGAAGCCCACCGTCAGCGAACGCGCGTACTCGAGCGACCTTCCCGGGTCGTCGTCGACTCCGATGCCGTAGATCTCGAGCCCCGCCGAGCGATACGTGGCCAGACTGCGGTTGAGCGCCGCCAGCTGCGCACGGCAGGGGTTGCAGCGGCTGCTCCAGAAGCTTAAGACCACGACTTCGCCGCGATGTTCTGACAACCGCACGTTGCCCCCGGCCACCGCATGGAGCGCAAAATCCGGTCCCGTCCGGCCGATGAGAGGGTAAGCCGGGTCGGCCTGTGACGCGAGCCCGGCAGCGAGCGCCGCCGCTGCAAGGCCCAGCCGTAACCCCACACCCGTGCGCGCACCGGCCGGCCACGAGCGGGCAAAGCGGCGCTCCGCCACCTCACGCCACGCCGGGCCGTTCGGCCGTTGCCATCTCAATAAAGATCCTTCGCCACCGAGGCGGTCTGCCGCGGCGTCAAGCGCGCAAAATTGCACAGCGCACTTAACACTGTCAACGAAGGGAGCGGCGAAATGAGGCCTGCCGCGTGGTTGCGCCGCGGCTGCCGGAAGGTCGTCGTCAGCAGGCGACAACGTGTGGGGAGCCGGCGTGCCGCCCCGGTGCGCGGCACGCCTTGACGCGCGTCACACGATCGGCGCGAACGCCGTGAGGGCGTCCAACTGAGCCGCGCTGCCGAGCGCCATCGACGGCTGGTTGAAGATGGTCGAATACTGGCCGGTCATGTTCATCAGGCCAAGGTAGTTGAGCAGCACCACCTGGACCAGCGTGGTCACCGCGTTGCCGACGACGCTCGAGCTGGTGACGACGTTGCCGGAGGCGCTGAAGTAGCCGATCTGCTGTCCGGCGGTGCCGTTGAGCAGCGGCGGCCGGCCCTTGGGGCTGTACACCAGGAAGAAGGTCGACGCCACCGAGGAGTTGTCGCCCTGCCAGCCGAGCTTGCCGCGCCCGGCGGTGCTGGTGTCGGGCATCATGTTGGAGTTGAGCGAGCCGTCGCTGAAGACGTAGACCATCACCGGCTGCCCCTTGCGCTGCGCGTACTCGAGCACCGCGCCGATCATCTGGCCGGCCTTGAAGTTGCGCGTCTCGCCCGTAGCGCGCGTGCCGTCGTGGTAGTCGTAGCCACCCATGCTGATCGTGCCGGCGGCGGCGTAGCCGTCGATCACCAGCTTCATGACCGTGGCGGTTGCGGCCGTATCCGAGTCGCTGTTGATCTGCGCCGCCGAGAAGATCGGAGTCGCACCGCCGACGATGAGCGGGTCCTGCGTGGGATCGAGCGCCGCCGGGTTGCCGAACGCGTCCGCGGTGTAGGCAGACTTCGCATACTGGCAGCGCACCTGGTTCTTGAGCGTGGTATCGGCGACTGGGTCGGCGAGCAGCTGCACCCCGGCCGTGCTGCCGCTCGGCGCACTCATCGCGCCGCCGATGCTCGGCTCGCTGCCCGATACGTAGGCGCCGTTGCCGCCGCTGATGCGGGTCTGCGACTCGATCACCGCGACCGAGAGCGGATCGGCGCTCGCCCCGCCGGTGCTCACGAGCCCGGTGGCGTCCGAGGGCTGGTTGATGGTGGTCGGCTGGAAGGCCGGGTTGATGAGCGCGGTCGGTGCCATCGAGTTGCCACCGGAGACGCTCGAGACGGTGCCGATCAGGTTGAGCAGCAGTCCCTTGCTGTTCGCCATGGCGATGCCGTACATCGGGTTGTGCGGGTTCGACTGGGTGTCGTTCTGCGACGTGGCGCACAGCACCGCACCGCTGGTCCCGGCGGCAGTCGCCGGCGTCGTGGCAACGCTCAGGATGCCGCGCTTGATGGCGCCGTCGGCGTGCCACAAGAGGCCGAGCGACGGGTCGATATTGGCGGTCGAGCTCGGCACCATGTTGCCCGGGACGCCGAGCAGCTCGTAGCCGGCGGTCGAGAGGAAGTTGGACTGACCGCCCTGCTGACCGACCAACACCTCGGAGCCGACCAGGTTGGCGCCGCCGGCGAGGTCGAAGCAGATGAAGGGAATGCCGGTGGCCTTGGTCGGCACGTTGCACTGCCCCGGTGCCAGCATGTTCTGGATGTCGGTGGCCAGCGCGGCATTGGCGCGCTGCGCCTTGAGCAGCGCGCCGAGCCAGGCGGGCGCGAGCACCACGCCGCTGCTCGAGAGCATCCCGGCGGCCAGGAAGTCACGGCGTGTCACCGGCCGCTTGTGGTTGTCGTACAGCAGCGGCTCGCCAGGCTGATGCGCTCGCGGGGGCTTCTTTTGGATGAAGAACATGTGCGTGTCTCCGAAGTCCTTAAGCGTTACTGCAGCATCACCGCCGCGCTGCCGAGGGTTGCGGCACAGGCGGCCTGCGTCGCCGTCGACACGGTGGCGTTGCCGTACCCGGACAGGGTCGGCACCAGCTGCAGCAGATTGTCGACCTCGCCGGTGACTGCGGTCGCGGTCTGTGGCGAGACACCGCTGCCGACCGCGTTGCTCACCAGTGCGTTCGCGACGATGGCGCGGTTGCCGGCGCTGCTGAAGAACGAGGCCGCGCTGCTGTTGAGGCTCGCATCGAGCCCGCTACCGAAGAAGGCATCGCGGTAGCTCGCATTGGCGAGCAGCTGTGCGCAGTAGGTGTTCGCCAGCTGCCCCATGGCCGTCTGGTTCGGCGCCACGAACGCCGAGATCAGCGCTGATGCCGGCATGGACTGCTGGGTCGTCTGGTACTGGGCATTGACCGCGCTGTTGGTGATCGGCACGCCGGTGATCTTCGCCAGCGAGCGGTTGACGCGCTCGAAGGTAGCGATGCCGAAGTCCGGCTGTGGCGTGTTGTCCGCGGTCGGCGGCGCCACCGTGACCGGCGGATCGACCCAGGCGTGCACGTGCGAGCCGAGCTGGTCGAACGAGAGGAAGAACAGGTCCGCGCTCGGCCCGAGCGTCACCGGCACCACCGTGCCGAGACTCGAGAGCAGCTGCCCGTTCGCCGCCGTGTAGTTGGCGCCACCGAGGGTGGTGGCGACGGTGGTGAACGCCTGCCCGGCAGGCACCAGTGCACCGTTGACGCCGAGGCGGATGCCGGAGAGCTGCAGCCCACCGGGCACGGTCGCCGTCTTGTCGAGGCTGATGAACTTCGGCTGGGCGAACAGATAGCTGTAGTTGTCGTACTGGCTCGCGGTAAAGAGGATGTACGACTGCGCCATCCCGGTGAGCGAGCTCACGCCGAACAGCAGGTAGTACTTCTGGCCGACGCCGGCCGCGAAGTTCTGCTGGATCTGCGCGGCAGTGAGCGCGCGGTTGTGGATGGCGGCGAACTTGATGACGCCCTGCCACTGGCGCTGCCCGGTGACCTCGTTGCCGAGCACCAGTGCGAAGGTGCTGTCCCAGTTGGCGAGCGAGCCACCGCCGGAAGTGTCCTTGTCGCCGGTCCACACACCGTTGACGTAGAGCCTCTGGCCGTTGACCGGATCATAGGTGAGCACCACGTGCTGCAGCGCCGCCTGCGCCGCCCCGTCGGCGGTGGTGGTGGTGAGCGCCGGCATGCCGTTGGTGTCGGTGACACTGCTGCGCGTCATGCCCTGGTACTGCATGGCGGCCTGCGCGAGCGTCATGTCGCGCGTGGTGTTGCTGCCCGAGTAGCTGACGGCGTAGGCATTGGTCTGCGTGACGTTGGCCGGCGCGAGCCAGGCCTCGATCGAGTACTCGCCCGAGCCCTGGATCATGGAGGCGAACTTGGAGCTGGCGCTGGTCGAGGCCTGCGCCTTGCCACCGGCGCCGACGCTGATACCCCAGCCGCCGACCCAGGTGACGTTGCCCGAGAGCTCGAGGTCGGCCTCCGGAGTAACGCCGCTCGTGTCGTAGGCGGTGCTGCCCTGCCCCGTCTCGAACATGTAGATGGCAATCGCGTTGGCGTCATAGCGGCTGCCGCCGGCGGCGATCGTGCCCTGCGCGAGGGTGAGCGCATTCGAGACCACCAGCGTCGGATCGATCGGCGTTATCGGTATGCCGTTGGCGAACGCCGTGAGCTGCGCCAGCATGGCCGCGGCGCTGCCCGGACAGTCGGGCGCGCCGTTGGAGCTCGGCGTCGCCCAGCAGTGGTGCATGTCGTCCGCGAGGCGCTGGTAGAAGCGCGACAGGTTGGGAGTCTGCAGATTGATCTTCGGCTGCGCCGCGATGTAGGCGGCGTTGACGTCGGAGCTGGCGAAGTAAGGCTGCTGCGGGGTGAGCGAGCTGTCGCTGTGGCAGCCGGAGCAGAACGTTTGCAGCAGCGGATAGATCGAGGTGGCAAAGCTCGGGTTGCCGGAGGTAGCCGACGCCGGGAACTGCTTGCCGCCGCCCGCCGCCTGCACCGGCGGTGCCTCCAGCAGGATGCTGCTGGTCGAGGACGACCCCGAGCCGATCCAGTTCTGGATCCACACCAGCATGGTGGCCGCGCAGGCCGAAGGATCGGCGACCCAGCAGTTGTGGCCGCTGCCGACCT
>Ga0335076_10006891_pt1 | contig 11459 bp, 8 predicted proteins | sample Lox_Sample_25_FD_206717 | JGI IMG/M metagenome (GOLD analysis project Ga0335076, IMG submission 206717) | Soil microbial communities from Loxahatchee National Wildlife Refuge, Florida, United States - Lox_Sample_2.5 | ecosystem: Environmental > Terrestrial > Soil > Wetlands | place: USA: Florida... | reverse complement strand
CGCCGCGTTCCGCGAGCTCCGCATGCCGATCTACCACCAGCTGGGGCGCATCCCGAAGAAGCGACACGTCGCCTTCCGCAAGGAGGGCGGCGGGATCCACTACGAGGAGCTCGTCGGCAACCAGGGCTTCACCGGCCCCGCCTCGCTGCTCTACCACCTGAGGCTGCCGACCGCCGTGAAGAGCGTGCAGCCGGTCGCGACGCTCGAGTGGGTGGCCGAGCCCGAGCGCGTCGTCCGGCACCGCCACTTCAGGACGAAGGAGCTCGCGACGGGCCCGAGCGCCGTGCGCGACCGCGTGCCGCTGCTGTTCAACGACGACGTCGCGCTGCTGCTGGTCCGGCCTCGCAAGGACGACGCGGTCTTCTACCGCAACGCCCAGGGCGACGAGGTCGTCTTCGTGGTCGAGGGCAAGGGCGTGCTCGAGTCGTCCTTCGGCGAGCTCCCCTACCGGGCCGGCGACTACGTCGTGATCCCGCGCGGCGTGCTCCAGCGCTGGCGGCTCGGCGAGGGCGCGCAGCGCTTCCTCGTGATCGAGGGCCGCGGCTACGTGCGGACGCCGAAGCGCTACCGCAACGAGCACGGCCAGCTCACCGAGATGGCGCCCTTCAGCGAGCGCGACATCCGGAGGCCCGAGCGCCTGCAGCCGCACGACGAGGCCGGCGAGTTCTCGGTGCTGGTGAAGAGCAACAACCGGCTCGTCGAGATGGTGATGCCCCACCACCCCTTCGACGTGGTCGGCTGGGACGGCTATTACTACCCGTGGGCCTTCAGCATCCACGACTTCGAGCCGCGCGTCGGCAGGGTGCACCTGCCGCCGCCCGTGCACCAGACCTTCGAGGGCGACGGCTTCGTGATCTGCTCGTTCTGCCCGCGGCCCTACGACTTCGAGAAGGACGCGGTCTCGGCGCCCTACAGCCACCAGAACGTGATGTCGGACGAAGTGCTGTTCTACGCGAACGCCGAATTCATGAGCCGCAAGGGAATCGAGCTCGGCTCGATCACGCTGCACCCCGACGGGCTGCCCCACGGCCCGCAGCCGGGCAAGACCGAGGAGTCGATCGGCGCCAGGAGCACGAACGAGCTGGCGGTGATGCTCGACAGCTTCAAGCCGCTGCTCGTGAGCCGCGAGGCGCTCGGCCTCGAAGACGTGACGTACCAGCGCTCGTGGCTCCAGCAGCCGTCGTGACCTCGGCTTCCGCGCGGGCGCTCTTTGCCGGGCTCGTCGACTACGCGGGGCTGTTTCCGCCCGCCGCGCTCGCCATGGACGCCGCCGTCGCCGAATACGCGCGCTGGCGCCGCTCGCCCGAAGCCTGGATGCTCGGCCGCTTCGTGGCTCCGGCGTCGCGCCTCGTCGAGCTCGGTCGCGCCTCCGACGCGGCGCTGCCCGCGCCCGGCGCCGGCGAGCCCTGGCGCGTCAGCGCCCTCGTGGGCGCCGACCTCCGGGGCGACGCCGCGCGCGTCTCGTCGTGGAACGTGAGCCACTCGGGCCGTGCGGCCGTCGACAGCGTCGAGCTGAAGGCCGCGAGCCCCCGGGAAGCCGAGGCCGCGCTCGACGCGCTGCCGCTCGGTGTCGCCGCCTTCGTCGAGCTGCCGCTCGACGCGGACCTGAGCGGCCTGCTCACCACGCTCAAGCGCCGCGGCGCGCGCGCCAAGATCCGCACCGGCGGCGTCCTGCCCGACGCGATCCCCGAGCCGGCGGCCGTGGCGCGCTTCATCGCGGCCTGCGCCCACGAGCGCGTGCCGTTCAAGGCCACGGCCGGCCTCCATCACCCCGTGCGCTCCGACCGGGCCCTGACCTACGAGCGCGACAGCCCGCGCGCGACGATGCACGGCTTCCTGAACGTCTTCGCGGCGGCGGCCCTCGCGCGCGAGGGCCTGAGCGCGGACGAGGTCGAGGCGGTGCTGCGCGAGGACGACCCGGCCGCCTTCAGGCTCGACGAAGCCGGCCTCGACTGGCGCGGTCTCGGCGCGTCGACCGCCGCGCTCGCCGCGGCGCGGCGCGATTTCGCCGTCTCGTTCGGCTCCTGCTCGTTCGCCGAGCCCGTCGCCGAGCTGCGCGCGCTCGGGGTGCTCGCGTGACCCCGGCTGCGGCCCGCAAGCTCGACGGCACGCACGACCCGTCGCTCCGGAGCTTCGTCGAGTCGGCGAACGACGGGACGACCGACTTCCCCGTCCAGAACCTGCCGCTCGGCGTGTTCCGCCGCGGCGCTTCGGAGCCGCGCGTCGGCAGCGCGATCGGCGACGAGGTGCTCGACCTCCACGCCTGCGCCGAGCGCGGCCTGCTGCGCGGCCTGCCGTTCGAGGTCGAGGCCGCTTGCCGAGGCCGAAGCCTGAACGCGCTGATGGCGACGGATGCGCGCGTGCGCGGCACCCTCCGCCATCGGATCTCGCACCTGCTGCGCGCGGAAGGCGGCTTCGTCACGGCCCGCAGCGAGGCCGCGCACGTGCTCTTCCCGCGAGCGCAGGCGGAAATGCTGCTCCCCGCGGAGGTCGGCGACTACACCGACTTCTACGCCTCCGTGTTCCACGCCACGAACGTCGGCAGGATGCTGCGCCCCGACAGCCCGCTGCTGCCGAACTACAAGTGGGTGCCGATCGGCTACCACGGCCGCGCCTCGTCGTTGGTGGTGAGCGGCACGCCCATCGCGCGGCCGCAGGGCCAGACCGAGCCGGGCGAGAGCGGCGTGCCGCGCTTCGGACCCTGCCGCGCGCTCGACTACGAGCTCGAGGTCGCGGCCTTCCTCGGGCCGGGCAACGCGCTCGGCCGGCCCGTCCCGATCGCCGAAGCCGAAGGCCAGCTCTTCGGCCTGTGCCTGCTCAACGACTGGTCGGCCCGCGACCTGCAGAAGTGGGAGTACCAGCCGCTCGGACCGTTCCTCGCGAAGAGCTTCGCGACCTCGATCAGCCCGTGGGTCGTGACGCTCGAGGCGCTCGCGCCCTTCCGCGTCCCGGCCTTCGCGCGCGCCGAAGGCGATCCGCTCCCGCTGCCGTACCTCTCGCACGAAGACGACCGGGCCCACGGCGGGATCGACCTCCAGCTCGAAGTGCTGCTCGCCACGCAGGCGATGCGCGAGCGGGGGCTGCCGCCCGTCCGGCTGAGCCACAGCAACCTGCGCGACGTCTACTGGACGCTCGCGCAGATGGTCGCGCACCACAGCTCGAACGGCTGCAACCTGCGGCCGGGCGACCTGATCGCGAGCGGCACGGTGTCGGGGCCCGAGAAGGAGAACCGCGGCAGCCTGATCGAGCTCACGTGGCGGGGCAGCGAGCCGCTGTCGCTCCCGAGCGGCGAGCAGCGCCGCTTCCTCGAGGACGGCGACGAGGTCGTGCTGCGCGGCCGCTGCGAGCGCGCGGGGTACGCGCGCATCGGCTTCGGAGAGTGCCGCGGCGTGGTAGCGTGTCCGATATGAGAAAGCCCGAATCGCTCGGCATCAAGCGGCTCGAGTCGGTGCACTACTACGTCCACGACCTCGAGCGCAGCCGCCGCTTCTATACGGAGGTGATGGACTTCGCCGAGATCGGCGAGAGCGGAGACGAGCTCACGGAGCGCGGCCGGCAGAAGTCCGTCGCCTTCCTGGCCGGCAACTGCGCGGTCGTGTGCATCGCGCCGCGCGGCCAGGGCGGGCGCGCGTCTCGTTGGCTCAAGAAGTACCCCGACGGCGTCGGCACGCTGAACTTCGAGGTCGCGGACGTGGAGAAGACGTTCCGGCTGCTCGAGAGCCGCGGCGGCACGCCGATCGACGACGTGCGCCGCGTGAAGGACGAGCGCGGCAACGAGTTCGCCTGCTTCTCGATCACCACGCCGTTCGGCGACTCGACGTTCCGCTTCATCGAGCGCAAGGGCTACCGCCCGCTGTTCCCGGGCTTCGTGGCCTACGACGAGCCGCGCGGCGGAAAGAACCGGCTCGGCTTCGTCGGCTTCGACCACACCACCTCGAACTTCGCGACGCTCGGCCACGTCTCGCTCTGGCTCGAGCACGTGATGGGCTTCGAGCGCTTCTGGGAGATCCAGTTCCACACGACCGACGTCGATCCGCAGCAGGAGCACGGCTCGGGGCTGCGCTCGCTCGTCTACTGGGACCCGAAGTCGGGCGTGAAGTTCGCGAACAACGAGCCGTGGCGCCCGAACTACCGCGCGTCGCAGATCAACGTGTTCGTCGAGGAGCTGCGCGGGCCCGGCATCCAGCACCTGGCGATCTCGGTCGAGGACATCATCCCGTGCGTGCGCCTGCTGCGCGAGCGCGGCCTCGCCTTCATGCCCACCCCGGGAGCCTACTACGACATGCTCCCGGAGCGGCTGCGCAAGCTCGGGATCGGGACGATCGAGGAAGACATCGCGGTGCTGCGCGAGCTCGAGATCCTGGTGGACGGCGACGGCCCGGGCAAGTACCTGCTGCAGATCTTCCTGAAGGAGTCGTCCGGCCTCTACAAAGAGGAGGCGGCGGGCCCCTTCTTCTTCGAGATCATCCAGCGAAAGGGCGACCAGGGCTTCGGCGCCGGCAACTTCCGCGCTCTCTTCGAGTCGATCGAGCGCGCCCAGGAGAAGGAGCTGCAGGGGGCGAAGACGTAGCTCTTTGCTTGACGCTCGCGGCCCCGGAAGGTACCGTCCGTCCATGCCCCAGTTCGTGATCGAGCGCGACGTCCCCGGCGCGCACCTGATGACGGAAGCCGAGGTGCGCGCGGTCGCCCAGAAGTCGGTCGAGGCGCTCACCTCGCTGGGGCCGCAGATCCAGTGGGTCCAGAGCTACGTCACCGAGAACAAGATCTACTGCGTGTACCTGGCGCCCGACGAGGCCATCATCCGCGAGCACGCGAAGCGCACCGGCATCCCCGCCGACCGCGTGGCAGCCGTGCGCCGGCTGATCTCGATGTACGACGCCAACCCCGCCTGAGCCGCTCCGGGCTCAGGCGCGGCCGCGTGCGAAGCCCAGCGCCTCCGCGGCGTCCATCCGCCAGCCTTCGCTCCAGGCCGCCGCAGCCGCGTTTCCGAGGGCTTGCTTCTGCTCGGCGATCAGGCGCTCGCCGCCGGCCCGCTCGGAGGCGGGCACCGGCCAGCCGAGCCTGACCCGCAGCGCGGCCGCGGCCGCGAACAGCACGAGCGCGCGCCGCGGCTGCCCGTCGGCCGCCGCCAGCGCGCCGAGCTCCTCGAGCAGGCGGGCCGCCGCGCGCTCCGAGCCGAAGTCGCCGAGCGCGAGCACCTCGCCGCAGTGGCGGCGCGCAGTCGCGAGGTCGCAGGCGCGCCGCGCCAGGCGGGCGAGGTCGGTGAGCACCGTCGCGACGCCGCCGCCGTGGCCTTGTTCGCGGAAGATCTGCAGGCTCCGCTCGTAGACCGAACGCGCCCCCTCGCTGTCGCCCGCGTCGCGCGCCGCATCCCCTTGCTGGTCGAGCGCCCAGGCCACGCCCATGCGGTCGCCGCTCGCCTCGAACACCTCGCGGCACTGCTCGAACAGCTCGACCGCGCGCGCGGGCTCGCCGCTCGCGTGGGTCACGCTCGCGAGGTTGTTGAGGGCGTGCGCCAGGTTCGAGGCGTCGTTGCGCTCGCGCGCCTCCTGCAGCACGCGCTCGAGGTGGTCGCGCGCCGCCGGCAGGTCGCCCATGAGCTGGCACGCGACCGCCAGCGAGTTCTCCGTCACCAGTGCCGCGCGCGCGTCGCCGAGCTCGCGGTAGAGCCGCGTGGCCTCCTCGAGCATCGGCCGCGTGGCGGAGCCGTCGCCCTGCTCGCCCGTGAGCAGGCTCGCCGCATAGAGTGCCCCGGCGCGCGCCTTCGGCGAGGCCCCCTCGAGCGCCAGCACGGTCGTGAAGCGCTCGCGCCCCTCGGAGAGCCGCTCGCGGCGCCGCCAGTAAGGCAAGAGCGCGGTCGCGAGCCGCGTCGCCCACTCGACTTCGCGGGCCGCCACCAGGTGATCGAGGGCCGCGCGCAGGTTCGGCAGCTCCTGGTCGAACTGCGCGAGTGTCGCTCCGGCCTCCGGGCCCGAGAAGTCCTGCGAGCGCTCCTCGGCCAGCACCAGGGCGTAGGCGGCGTGCGCGCGCCGCGTCACTGCCTCGTCGCCGCTCTTCGCGAGCCGCTCGAGCCCGAACTCGCGCACGATCTCCAGCATCTCGAAGCGCGGGTCGGGGGCGGTCGCGTCGCGGCAGCGCAGCAGGCTCTTGTCCACGAGCGACGACATCGCGTCGAGCACGTCGTGCCCCAGGTCCTGGCGGGCGTCGGCAACCGCCTCGGCCGCCTCGAGCGTGCAGCCGCCGACGAACACCGACAAGCGCCGGAACAGCGCCTGCTCCGGGGGCGAGAGCAGCTCGTGCGACCAGTCGATCGTCGCGCGCAGCGTCTGCTGGCGTGCGGGCAGGTCGCGCGGGCCCGTCAGGAAGTCGAGGCTCTTCTCGAGGCGCGCGGCGAGCGCGGCCGGCGAGAGCAGCTTCACGCGCGCCGCCGCCAGCTCGATCGCGAGCGGCAGCCCCGCGAGGCGCGCGCAGATCGCGGCAACGGCGGCGGCGTTGTCGGGGGTGAGCGCGAAGCCCGGCAGCGCGGAAGCGGCGCGCTCGACGAACAGCGCGACAGCCGGCGACTGCGCGAGCTCGGCCAGCGCAGGCAGCCGCGCGGGGTCCGGGGCGGAAAGCGGCGCGATCGCGACCTCGCGTTCGCCGTAGAGGCGCAGCGCCGCCTGGCTGGTGACCAGCACCTTGAGCCGCTCCACGCGGCCGACGAGCGTCGTGATTTCGGGCGCGGCCTCGACCACGCGCTCGAAGCTGTCGAGCACGAGCAGCGCGGGCGCGGTCAGCGAGCGCGCGAGCGCCTCGCCGAGCGCGAGCGCCCCCTGCGGCCCGGCCCCGGCGCGCAGCCCGAAGCCGCCCGCGATCTCGGAGGCGACGCGCGTCCCGTCCGCGAGGCCCGCCAGCGAGACGAAGCAGGTCCCGCCGGGGAAGTCCGCGCGCATCTCCTCGGCGACGCGGATCGCGAGCCGCGTCTTGCCGGTGCCGCCGGGCCCGGTGAGCGTCACGAGCTTCACGTCGGGCGCCTGGAGCAGCGAGCGGATCGCCCCCCGCTCGGCCTCGCGTCCGACGAAGGAGGTGCGCGTCGGCGGCGGGGCGCTGAAGCTCGCGGCGAGCCTGCCGGCGCGCGGCGACTCGAGCTGGTCGAGCAGGCTCGCGAGCGCGGCCGCGATCTCGCGCGTCGAGGCGTAGCGCTCGCTCGGGTTCTTGGCCAGACAGCGCTCGATCAGCCAGGTGAGCGGCGGCGGCAGGGCGGCGCCGTCGAGCGGCGGCGGCGGGTCGCGCAGGATGGCGGCGATCGTCTCGGCGGCGGTGCGCTGCTCGAACGGCCGGCGCCCGGTCGCCATCTCGTAGAGCATCACGCCCAGCGAGAACTGGTCGGTCCGGAAGTCCACGTCGCGGCCCTGGGCCTGCTCCGGCGACATGTAGGCCGCGGTCCCCAGCACGATGCCGGAGGCGGTGAGCGGCCCGGCGGCGGTCTCCTGCTCCGCGCCGCCCCCTTCGGCGAGCCCCGGCGCCATGCGCGCGAGACCGAAGTCCAGGACCTTGACCCGGCCTTCCTTCGTGACCACGACGTTCTCGGGCTTGAGGTCGCGGTGCACGATGCCCTTCGCGTGTGCGGCGGCGAGCGCGTCCGTCACCTGCGCCCCGAGCGCCAGCAGGCGCGCCACCGGCAGCCCGCCGCTGTCGATCAGCGCGCGCAGGTTCGGCCCGTCCACGAGCTCCATCACGATGTAGTGGTAGGGCGGCGAGCTGCCGAGCTCGTAGATCGTCACGATGTGCGGGTGGTTGAGCGCCGAGGCCGCCTGCGCCTCGAGCTCGAGCCGCGCCACGTACTGGGGGTCGGTCGCGAGCGCCTCGGGGAGCGTCTTGAGCGCTACCTCGCGGCGGAGGCGCGTGTCCCGCGCGCGGTACACCTGGCCCATGCCGCCGGCCCCGAGGACCTGGAGGATCTCGTACGGCCCGAGCCGGCTTCCGGGTCCGAGTGGCAAGGCGTGGACGATTGTAGCCCGGCGCCGCGCCCTTCCCGCGGCCTCCGGAGAGCGATGCGGCCCTTGACAGGGTCCGCGGGCGAGGCAATCGTCCGTCGCATGTGTCGTCCTGTCTCGCGGGGTTGCGCGCTCGGCGCGGGCCTGCTGGTGCTCGCCAACGCAGCGCTCGCGGCCGACGATCGAAAGCCCGTGGTGCTGAACGACGACGCCGGCTGGTGCTGGTTCCAGGACGAGCGCGCGCTCGTGATCGGCGATCGGTTGATCTTCGGCAGCGTCGCTGCGGGGCGGACGGACGAGGCGCGCCGCGGCGCGGTCGAGGCCACGAGCGTCGACCTGCGGACCGGGGCCGCCACGCGCACGCGGCTGAGCGCCACTCCGGTCGAGCGCGCCGGCCGATACGACGACCACGATGCGCCGGCCTTCGTCGTCCGCTCCGACAGCCGGATCCTCGCCGCCTGGGCTGGCCACGGTTTCGACAACAGGATCCTGTCGCGCGTGAGCCAGGCGCCCGGCGATCCCGGCGCCTGGAGCGAGGAGCGCGCGTTCGTTCCGAGCCCGGCCTCCAAGGTCTCCTACACGAACCTGATGCGTCTCGGCGCCGAGCGCGGACGCATCTACGACTTCTTCCGCGGTCTCGACGATCGCTTCAAGCCGTCCGTCGCCTGGTCGGACGACGGCGGGGAGAAATGGACGGCCGGCGGCGTCGTGATCGACGTGCCGGCGGCGTTTCGGCACCGTCCGTACGTCAAGTACGCGTCGGACGGGAAGGGCGTCGTGCACCTCGTCTACACCGAGGGTCACCCGCGCGATTTCGACAACAGCCTCTACCACGTCTACTACCAGGGCGGGACGCTCCACCGTTCGGACGGCAGCGTGATCCGCTCGCTGGCGGAGGGCCTGCGTGAGCCGGCCGAGGGGACGCGCATCTTCCAGGGTGACCCGCAGAACGTCGCCTGGGTGAGCGACGTCGAGCTCGACGCGAACGGCAGGCCTTCGGTCGCGTACTCGGTCCAGAAGGACTCGGCCGGCCTGCCGCCCGGGCAGGGCGGAACGGATCACCGCTATCGGCTGGCGCGCTGGAACGGCAAGGCCTGGGAGGACCACGAGCTCGCGCACGCGGGGACGCGGCTCTACGCCGGCGAGGACGACTACACGGGCGGCGTCGCGCTCGTGCCGGGCGACCCGACGCGCGTCTTCCTCTCGACGAACGCCGATCCGCTCGGCGGAGCGCCGCTCGCGAGTGCCGCGGACGGCAAGCGTCACTGGGAGATCTTCCGCGGCGAGACGAAGGACGCCGGGCGGACGTGGCGCTTCGAAGCGGTGACGCGCGACTCGGTCTTCGACAACCTGCGCCCGATCGTGCCGCGCAGCACGGGCGGCTCCCCGATCCTGCTCTGGCTCCGCGGGAGCTACCGCGCGTACACCGACTACGCGCAGGAGGCCGTCGGGCTACTGCCACGACGCTAGCCTGCGGCGCGCCCGCTCGCTTGACTACGGGCCGGGTTCGAAACCTAATACGCCGCCCCGACGGCCGGGGCGCCGTCGCCGACGCGATCACGGCATCCGGGAGGTTCCCATGAAAGCAGCCGTCAAGCGCGCGCTCGACCGGCGCTCGTTCTTCAAGTCGGCCAGTGCCGCCGCGGCGGGCGCCTCGGCGTTCGGCCTGCTGAGCGACGCCGAGCTCGAGGCCGCCGCCCAGAACGTCAACCGCAGCTCGATCCCGTCGCAGCTCAAGATCACCGATCTGCGCGTGGCGTGGGTGGTCGGCGCCCCGATGAGCTGCCCCATCATCCGCATCGACACGAACCAGGGCCTGTACGGCTACGGCGAGGTGCGCGACGGAGCGAGCGCGACCTACGCGCTCATCCTCAAGAGCCGGCTGCTGGGCGAGAACCCCTGCAACGTCGACCGGCTCTTCCGCAAGATCAAGCAGTTCGGCCACCACGCGCGCCAGGCCGGCGGCGTCTGCGGTGTCGAGATGGCGCTCTGGGACCTCGCGGGCAAGGCCTACGGCGTCCCCTGCTACCAGATGCTCGGCGGCCGGTTCCGGGACAAGGTGCGGCTCTATGCCGACACCACCGAGACCGAGGACCCGAAGGAGCAGGGCCGGCGGCTCAAGGCGCGCATGGACCAGGGCTTCACGTGGCTGAAGCAGGACTTCGGCATCAACCTGCTGAAGGACGTGCCCGGCGCGCTCATGAAGCCTGCGGGCGTCGACTCGACCGGCCGCGACACGGTCATGCACCCCTTCACCGGCATCGCGATCACCGAGAAGGGCGTCGCCTGGCTCTCGGACTGGGTCGGGGCGATCCGCGAGGTGATCGGGACCGAAGTGCCGCTCGCCTCCGACCACTTCGGCCACATCGACGTCAACTCCTGCATCCGGCTGGCGCGCGCGATGGAGAAGCACAACCTCGCCTGGATGGAGGACATGGTGCCGTGGCAGTTCGGACAGCTGCTGAAGCAGATCAAGGACGCGACCGAGACGCCGATCCTGACCGGCGAGGACATCTATCTGAAGGAGGACTTCATCAAGCTCGTCGACATGGGCGCGGTCGACATGATCCACCCGGACCTCGCCTCCGCCGGCGGGCTGCTCGAGACCAAGAAGATCGGCGACTACGCGATGGAGCGCGGCGTCGCGATGGCGATGCACTTCGCCGGGACGCCGATCTCGTTCATGGCCAACGTGCACTGCGCGACGGCCACAGAGAACTTCGTCGTGCTCGAGCACCACTCCGTGGACGTGCCCTGGTGGGAGGACCTGGTGACGGGCCCGGACAAGCCGCTCAACAACCACGGCTTCGCGACGGCTTCCGAACGGCCGGGGCTCGGCGTCGAGCTCGTCGAGGAAGCGGTCAAGGCGCACCTCAAGCCGGGCACGCAGTACTTCGCGCCCACGCCGGAGTGGAACGAGGAGCGGTCCTGGGACCGCTTGTGGAGCTAGCAGCCTGGGCCCCGGGGCGCCAGCCCCCGGAGGCCAAGGACCCGGGCACGGCCACCCTGCCCAGCTCGCGGCCCGGGATGCAGACCACGCTCCTTGCCGAGTCGCCGCGCGGCGTGGCGATCAGGAGCGTCGCTGCGGCCGACTTCGCCGAGCCCGCGCACTCGAAGCACGACTACGACCAGGTGGTGATCGCGCTAGGCTCAGGGGATCTGTCGCTTACGGTGGGAAGCAGTCACATCACGAGCTGGAAGCGCGGCGACGTGCAGTTCATCGGCCGCGGCGTCGAGCACGAGTCCAAGAACACGAGCGGCAAGCCGATCGAGTTCGTGATCGTAGCCATCAAGTAACGGGCCGAGGGTGCCCTCGCGTGCGTGGCCACTGTTGGAGAGCTCGACGGAACGGACGCCTGGGGCTCCCGGGGCATCTCGCCCCCCTCACGCGCCCCCCTAACCTCTCCCCACGAACGGCATCTTCGTCGCCATCAAGGTGACGAACAGCACGTTCGCGTCGAGCGGGAGGCGCGCCATCTGCAG
>Ga0335076_10006890_pt1 | contig 11461 bp, 11 predicted proteins | sample Lox_Sample_25_FD_206717 | JGI IMG/M metagenome (GOLD analysis project Ga0335076, IMG submission 206717) | Soil microbial communities from Loxahatchee National Wildlife Refuge, Florida, United States - Lox_Sample_2.5 | ecosystem: Environmental > Terrestrial > Soil > Wetlands | place: USA... | reverse complement strand
AAAGTCATGATCACGATTGGGGGCCGACTACTCGCCGGTCTGGTTGGTGGCTAGCTCGGTGACGATGTCGAGGTGGCCGGTGTGCCGGGCGTACTCCTGGAGCAGGTGGAACAGGATGCGTTCCAGGGTGGCCGGGTCGGCGCCGTCCCAGCGGTCACCGGGCTGGCCGGCGTCGGCCAGGTGGTGCGACGTCACGATGGCCCGGGTGCGCCCGGCCTGGGTGGCCAGCTCGGCGGTCAGGCCGGCCAGGGTCTCGTCCGGCCCGACGTACCAGCGGTCGCCGCGCCGGTCGGCCCAGGGATCGGCGACCGGCTGGCCCTCGAAGCCCCACTCCAGCCAGCGCAGCTCCACGTACCTGAGGTGCTTGAGCAGCTCGATGGGCGTCCAGCCGGACGGCAGCCGGCTGCGGCGCAATTCGTCTTCGGGCAGGGACTCCAGCTTGCTCACCAGCCGGTCGCGGAAGTAGTCCAGGTAGCCGAGGAACACCTCGGCGCGGGTGGCGACCGGGGCGGTCGGTTCCGGGAAGGGCACGCTCATGGGTCCCAGCCTGCCGCACGGGACCGACAGCACAGGACCGACAGCACAGGACCGACGGCACAGGACCGACAGCACGTGACCGACAGCACGGGCATCAGGGAGTGGGCTCGGCCTGCGGAAGCAGGGCCAGGAAGGCGCGCGCGGCCGGCGTGGCCTGATAGCGGCTCAGGATAGCGGCCAGCGTCCAGGTCAGGTCGATATCGGCCAGCGGGATGGCGCGCAGATCGGGGCGGCTGGTGGCCAGCTGCTCCTGGACCAGGCTGACGCCCAAGCCGTGCGCGACGAAGTCCATGATGGCCAGGATCTCGTTGACCTCGAACGGCACCCGGCGCTCCCGTCCGGCCCGGGCGAACACCCGGTCCACCGCCTCGTGGCTGATCGAGCCCTTCGGGGCGCCGACGAATTCCTCGTCCGCCAGCGACTCCAGGGTGACCTGCTCCCGGCTGGCCAGCGGGTGGTCCGGCCGGCAGACGAACATCATCGGCTGGGTGCTCAGCGGGATGGCCCGGACATGGTCCGGAAGCTGGTCCGGCAGCGAGACGAACGCGACGTCCAGCCGGGACGCCTCGACCTCGGGAATCAGGGCCATGCTGGTATCCCGGATGTAGCAGATGTCCACGGCCGGGTACCGGTCACGGAACCGGGCCAGCAGGCCGGCCTGGTCCAGCGACACCGGCGTCGGGATCCCGCCGACCGCCAGCGAGCCGCGCAGCAGCCCGCGCAAGGCCAGCACGGCGTCCCGGGCCGAGGTCGCCGCGGCCAGCGTGTGCCGGGCCTCCTCGAGCAGCGTCCGGCCGGCCTCGGTCAGTTCGACCCGGCGGGTAGTGCGGGCGAACAGCGGCAAGCCCAGCTCACGCTCCAGCGAGCGGATCGACGTGGACAGTGCGGACTGGCTGATGTGACAGCGCCCAGCCGCCCGGGTGAAGTGGCCGGTCTCGGCCGCGGCCACGAAGTGCTCAAGCTGACGGAGTTCCACGATTCATTTATAGACCAGAACAATCCGATCGGATCTTTGAATTTGCCTGCATAGTGACTGTTCAGCACAATGCTGTGCGTGCCTGAGTGCGGGGTTGAGCTGACGAGCCACCGGCTCGCGCTGGATCTGCTCGAAGCGTGGCGCGGCACGGCCGGCGCGTGCCGGCCGGCTGCCGTGACGCGGCGGCTGGCCGACCTGGCGGCGTGCGACAGCCCGGCCACCGTGGAGCAGATCGTGGTGGCGCTCACCGCGCTGGCCGACGCATTCCTGGAGCTGTACGCCGACACCGCGGCCACGCCGGTGAGCTGGATCCTGCGGGAGACTGCCGAGCTCACCCTGGACGACGGCTCGTAGACCCGGGGGGGACCAGCGCACTGAGCTGGTGCAGGGTGCGGTGGGCGAGGTCCAGCGGCGGATCTCGCCCACCGCGGCGCCCGGACGGTGTGGCGGTCAGTGGCCGCCGAAGCTGGCATCCACGTCGGCGGGGGTCAGGCCGAAGTCGGCCAGCGTGTAGCGGTGCGCCGGGCGGGCGTCGCCCGCGGTGCTGGCCGCGTGCAGGGCGCGCATCGCGTGCTCGGCGGCCGGGGTGAGCGGCAGGCCGAAATAGTGGTAGATCGCGGCCACGGTGCCGACCGGATCGCCGGTGAACGTCTCGTACTGGACGTCGTAGAACTGAGCCGGGTCATAGCGGGCCCGGGCCGCGGTGAAGCAGCTCAGGCCGCGGGCCCACAGGTCGAGCTGGTCCCGGCCGAGCACTGTGCCGCGGAATGTGCCGGACCAGCCGTCGGTGGCGTGCGCGGCCAGGCTGCACACCGAGGCGATGGCGGTACGCGGGTCGCGGTGGGTCTGGATGACCAGCGCGTCGGGATACACGGCGAGCAGCGCGTCCAGCGTGAACAGGTGGCTGGGGTTCTTCAGCACCCAGCGCTGGTCCGCGTCGTTCAGCCCGATGAGCTGCAGGTTGCGCCGGTGCCGCTGGTAGGCCGCGGTCCAGTCCTGGCCGCGCAGCCAGGCCGAGTAGCCGGGCAGATGGGCCAGGCACTCGTAGGAGATGGACCGCATCGACTGGCGAAGCAACTGCCAGCACTCCTCGACCTGGTCGGCCGCCATGTAGTGCACGCCCATGAACTCGGGGTGCGCGACGTGGTGCTGCTCGAACGCGGCCTGCAGTTGCTGGAACACCGGGTCGCCGGGCCAGCTGCCCCGCGGCGGCCGCGGCTGCGGCACCTCGATCAGCCACATCTCCAGGCCCTGGTGCGCCGGATCGGCGGTGAGCAGCCGGTGCAGCGCGGTGGTCCCGGTCCGGGGCAGCCCGGTGACGAAGATGGGCCGCTCGATGCGCACCGCCGCGTGCTCCGGGCGCGCCTGCCACGCGGCCTGGCTGAGCAGCCGCGAGGTGAGCGCGCTGCGCAGCATGCCGCGGCTCATCTTCCGGCCCAGCGGGGTCAGCCCAGCGTCCCGCTGGTAGGACTCCAGCAGCACGGCCAGCCCGTCGGTGTAGTCGTCCGGACCGAAGTCGGTCAGCCCAGTGATCCGGCTAGCCGACATATGTAGATCTGCGACAGTGCCGACGTTGTCCCGCGCTGGCCTGGTCAATGGTGGAACTCGCCGCAGTTCACGTCCAGGCACTGGCCGGTGATGGCCCGGGCCATCGAGGACGCCAGGAAGACCACCGCGTCGGCGATCTCGTCCGGCTCGGGCAGCCGGCGCAGGTCGGTGGTGGCCGCGGTCTCCGCGTACACCTCGTCGGCGGTCACCCCACGCTGCTCGGCCAGGTAGCCGAAGTACCACTTGAGCACGTCGGCCCAGATCCAGCCGGGCGCGACCGAGTTGACCCGGATGCCCTGCGGGCCCAGTTCGGTGGCCAGGCTCTGGGCCAGCGCCAGCAGTGCTGACTTGGCTATCTTGTAGCCGCCGTAGGGCAGCCGGGAGTGCCGCAGCACGGCTGAGTTGATCATCACGACCGAGCCCCGGCTGGCGGCCAGCGCCGGGATGAACAGCCGGGTCATCCGCAGCGCGGCGATCACGTTGGTGTCCACCGCGGCCCGGATCGAGTCCAGGTCCACGTCGGCCAGGCCGACCAGCGGCGGGATCGCGAACGCGTTGTGCACCAGGGTGTCGACCTGGCCGAACTCCGCCATGGCTGCCCCGGCCAGCGCGGCCGACGCGGTCTCGTCGGTGATGTCGGTGGGCACCGCCAGCGCCCGCCGCCCGAGCGCGGCCACTTCCTTGGCCACCTCCTCCAGGCGGCTCTCGGTGCGGGCGGCCAGCACCACGTCCGCGCCCGCCCGTGCGCACTGCACGGCGATGGACCGGCCCAGCCCGGGGCCGATCCCGCAGACCACGACAACCTTCCCAGCGAGCAGCATCAGCCCAGCATTCTCTCGGCCACCGCGGTCTGCCGGGCGGCGATCCGGGCCGCGTACTCCGCTTGCGAGCAGTGCGCATCCTGGTAGTAGGGCAGCCGGTCGGGCAGGTCGCTGACTGGCAGCACCTCGGCCGACGGCCCGTCTTCCGCGGCGAGCTCCCGGGTCAGCCGCTGCCAGCGCAGCTGCACGTAGCCCCGGCTGTGCCCGGTGCGCTCCAGCCAGTTCACCACGCCGGGATTCTGCTCGCTGATGACGAACCGGAGCATGCCGTCCGGGTCCACCCTGGCCTGGTCGGCGGTCAGGCTGGTCTGGTGATTGATGTAGTCGAGCGAGATGTACCACATGCTGCCGAGCTGGATGCCCTGGTAGGGCGCGACGCGATGGCCGGCCGCGGGCACCGTCACGATCATGGCCTGGTCGTCGGCCAGGTCGTAGTGGCCCACCGCGGAGAACTGGGTGGCCAGCCCGCCTGGCGTGGGCCGCGGCTCGGTCAGCGTGTTGACCGGCAAGTTCAGGTAGAACCACTCCGGGAAGGCCAGGAAGGTGCGCAGCCGGGACAGCAGGATCTTGCCCGCCACCCGGTACCTCTTGGCCATGGTCCCGGTATCGGCCGCGGGCGGCGCGGCGCCGGCCCGGTCGGCCCGGTGGATCTGGATGCCGCCGCGCCGCTCCAGAGCCCAGTCGCTGTACACCTCGCGCACCAGCAGCATGGCTGACCCGGCCGGCAGCGTGATGTACTGCGGGCCCGGGTCACGCCGGGCCGGCCCGAAGCGCAGCTCGAACGAGCCGTCCGGGGCCACCTCGATCTCCCGGTCGTCGAACGCGGTCAGGCTGTCCGGCACCTCGGCCGGCGAGTAGTCCCCGTTCAGCACCTGGAAGCTCAGGTCGGCGGTGCTGCCCCGGCGGCCGGTGACCACGTACTCCGCGTCGTCCCGCAGGTAGGAGTGGAAGTACAGGGTGTCTGGGTTGTCCAGGCCCATCTTGGTGTACGGGCCGGTGGAGGCGACGAAGTAGGGGAAGTCGCGCTGGTAGGCCCAGGCCAGCTGGATCGCGCCGCGGATGTGGCCGGCCAGGTAGTCGTAGCCCTCGGCGAGATCCTGCTCGGTCTTGATGTGCGGGGCGCCGGTGATGATCGTCTCGGCTTCGAGCAGCGCGTCGGCGAACGACTGGGTGAGCACCCGCTCACACTAGAACGTGTTCTAGAAACCGGTCAATCCTGGGTGCGGATCGTGATGTCACCGGAGTTGTTGCTCACCCGGATCACGTGTGCCGAGGTCGGGCTCTGAGCCACGGACACCGACGTACTGCCGAACGAGTTATGCGTATGCACCTGGTAGGCGGTGGCGCCGGCCGGCAGGAGCAGCGTGACGTTGCCGAACGAGTCGGTCACGGTCACCTGCCGGGGCACGGTGGTGAAGCGCAGCGTGATGTCGCCGGAGTTGTTGGCCGCTATCGCGCTGGCCGCGGCCAGGCCGGTCACGTAGATATTGCCGAACGCGTCCTGCAGCCGAGTGTCCCCGGTGGCGCCGGACACGTTGATGTCGCCCGAGTTGTTGACCAGCCGCGTGCTGCCGTCCAGCCGGCTGGAGTTGATGTTGCCGAACTGGTCGTTCAGCTGGATCGGGCCGGTCAGGCCGAACACGTTGATGTCGCCGGAGTTGTTCACCATCCGCATGGTGCCGCGCAGCTGGCTGGCCCAGATGTTGCCGAACTGGTCGTTCAGCTGGATCCGGCCGTCCAGGCCGGAGGTGTCAATGTCGCCAGAGTTGTTGGACAGGCTGACCTGGCCGGACACGTGGCGGGCGGTCAGGTTGCCGAACGCGTCGTCGAGCGTGACCGGCAGCCCAGCCGGGGCGGTCACGGTGAAGCTGATGTTGCACCTGCCGAATGGGGCGTTGCAGCCCGAATTCAGGTCCAGGCCAGTCGCGGTGGACTGGTGGCTGAACGTCGGCCGGGCCAGCTCGCCGCTGAGGTGGCCGCGGACCGAGATGTCGTGGGCGGTGCGCGAGGTACGGAAGACCATGTCGCCGTTGCCGCTGGTCACTTTGACCTGCCCGCCGCGGACCGGGGCGCTGACCGCCACCGAATAGCCCACCTGGTCGTGGTTGGCGACGACCTGGAGCGCACCGCGGGCCCACAGCGGCACGCACACGAGGATCAGCGCCACTGCGACCGGGACGCCGATGACCAGCGCGGTCCGGCGGCCCCGGGTCATCGGCAGCGGTGTACTGGCCATGGTCATCCCACTCCCAGGTAGCGCAGCACGGCCAGCACCCGCCGGTGGTCCCGGTCGGCCGGGGGCAGTTGCAGCTTGGCGAAGATGCTGTTGATGTGCTTGGCCACCGCGCCCTCGCCGACGACCAGTGCGGCCGCGATGGCCGCGTTGGACCGGCCTTCGGCCATCAGCGCCAGCACCTCACGCTCCCGGGCGGTCAGCCCGGCCAGCGGGTGCCGGCTGCGGGCCAGCAACTGGGCCACCACCTCGGGGTCCAGCACGCTGCCGCCCGCGGCCACCCGGTCCAGCGCGTCGAGGAACTCGGCCACGTCGGCGACCCGGTCCTTGAGCAGGTAGCCGACGCCGTGTGGCCGGTCGGACAGCAGTTCGCTGGCGTACCGCTCCTCCACGTACTGGGACAGCACCAGCACGCCGACCTGCGGCCAGCGCCGCCGGACCACCAGCGCGGCACGCAGCCCCTCGTCGGTGAACGTGGGCGGCATCCGCACGTCGACCACCACCGCATCCGGTTCGAACTTGCCGACCGCGCGGAGGAACTCCTCGGCCTCGCCGGCCGCCGCCACCACGTCGTGCCCGGCCTCGGCCAGCAGCCGGGTCACTCCCTCACGGAGCAGGACCGAGTCCTCAGCGATCACGACCTGCATGGCAACTCCGCTTCGATCACGGTCGGGCCGCCGGCCGGGCTGCGCACCGACAGCCGCCCGTCCACCCCGGCCAGCCGGTCGGCCAGCCCGGCCAGGCCCTGCCCCCGCGGGTCGGCGCCGCCCACGCCGTCGTCCCGGATCAGCACGCGCAGCACGTCCCCGTGCCGGGTGACCGAGACGTCGGCCCGGGACGCGTGGGCGTGCTTGGCCACGTTGGTCAGCGCCTCGGCGACGACGAAGTACGCGATGGCCTCGGCCGAGGCCGGCGGCCGCGGGCCGGTGTCGGCGTGCACGGTGACCGGCACCGGGCAGAGCGCGGCCAGGCCGGAGATGGCGGCGTCCAGGCCGCGGTCGGCCAGCACCGGCGGATGCACCCCGCGGACCAGGTTGCGCAGCTCGGCCAGGGCTTCCTTGGCCTCGGTATGGGCCTGCTCGATGATCTCCCTGGCCGCGTCCGGGTCGTCGGCGAACCGGGCCTTGGCCCGGCCCAGGTTCATGGCCAGCGACACCAGCCGCTGCTGCGCGCCATCGTGCAGGTCCCGCTCGATCCGGCGGCGTTCCGCCTCGGCGGCATCCACCACCCGGGCCCGGCTCTGCTCCAGCTCGGTGATCCGCTCGGTCTGGTCGGTGCTGCCACCCGGGCCGATCAGATACCGGGCCACCGCGATGTCCAGGCTGGCCAGCCCCCGGGTCAGCTGCGCGGCAACGGGCAGCAGGAGCAGGCCGATCGCTGCGCCGGCGAACATCTCGCCCAGATACGGGACCGGTGCGGAATCATGCCATTGGTGGTGCAGCAGCCACCAGCTGAACAGGGGCAGCCCGAGCAGCGTCAGCACGAACGACCAGGCCGCGGTGACCAGGAACCCCTCGGCGAAGCCAAGCGGGCAGCGGATCACCGCGTAGCCGAACTGGCGGCGGGTGGCCCGGTCGGCCACCAGCCGCCACAGCCGCTGCCACAACGGGGCGCCTGAGCTCAGGTCGACCGCCGGGGTGGGCAGCCGTACCCCGAGCAGCAGGGCGAACCGGGCCCGTTCGAACCGGCCGAACTGCAGGCAGAGCCAGAGCATGGTGACCAGCACCGGCAGGCCGGCCAGGAAGAACCACACCGTGGTCACGCCGATCGCGGTCAGCGCGATGACCCCGGCCAGCGCGACGGCGCCGGTGATCGCGCCGGTCATCAGGTGGATGACGGCCAGCCAGGTCTCGGCGGACACGATGGGCTCGGCCGCGCGCCGCAGCAGCCCGCGCGTGCGCCGCTGCGGTGCGGCCAGCGGCATGGCGGCCACCGGCCCGCGTTCGGCCATCAGATCCTCCGGTGCGTCCCCGGCCCCCCAGCGGGGTTCCTGCCCTCGACGGTAGGGGACCGGCAGGGTGGCGGCTATCCAGCAGGGCTCCGCATCCGCAGGGTACCTAGCACTACCCCGAACCAGGGTGCCAGCCGGATGTCGGGCCGCACCCATTTCCGGGACGCTGAGGCACCATGGATGCTCTTATCGAAGTCAGCGATGTGACCAAGCGCTACGACAACGATGGCCAGCCCGCCGTGGATGGCGTCACGCTGGAGGTCGCGCCGGGCGAGGCGGTGGCTGTGATGGGCCCGTCCGGCAGTGGCAAGTCCACCCTGCTCAACCTGATCGCCGGGCTGGACCGGCCGACGGCCGGCTCGGTCACGGTGGCCGGCCAGCGCATTGACCGGCTGAGCGAGACCGCGCTGGCCCGGTTCCGGCGGCAGCAGGTCGGCATGATCTTCCAGTTCTTCAACCTGCTCGATGACCTGACCGTGCTGGACAACGTGCTGCTGCCGGCCCAGCTGGCCGGGCTGTCCCGGAAGCCGGCCCGGGCCCGGGCTATCGAGCTGCTCGGCACACTGGGTATCGCCCAGCACCGCGACGCCTACCCGGGCCGGCTGTCCGGTGGGGAGCGGCAGCGGGTGGCCATCGCCCGGGCGCTGGTCAACCGGCCGGTGCTGCTGCTGGCCGACGAGCCGACCGGGGCGCTGGACACCGCGACCGGCGAGGAGATCGGTACGCTGCTGCGCGAGCTGAACCGGTCCGGGCAGACCCTGGTCCTGGTCACCCACAACCCTGACCTGGCCATGCAGTACGCCAGCCGGATGGTGCAGATCGTGGATGGCCGGACGGTCAGCGACACGGGCAGCCGGCTGGTGCCGCAATGAGCGGCGGCCCAGTCGTCCGTGCGGTGCGCGGCGGGGTCACCCGCCGCCGCGTGCAGACGTTCGTGATCGGCCTGGTCCTGCTCATCTCCACCGCTGCGTCCGTGCTGGCGCTGTCCCTGGTGGTGGACTCCAGTGCCCCGTTTGACGAGTCGTTCGCCGCGCAGCACGGCGCGCACCTGGCCGTGCTCGTGGACCAGTCCCGGGCCACCCCGGCCGACCTGGCCGCGACCCGCAGACTGCCCGGCGTGACCGGGGCCGCCGGGCCATTCGCCGAGGCCACCGTGGCGACACAGCTGTCCGGCCAGCCGGGATCGGCCGGGAAGCTGCCGCCCCTGACCCTGGCCGGGCGGTCCGCGCCGGGTGGCCCGGTCGATCAGGTCACCCTGGACTCTGGGCACTGGGCCCAGGGCCCAGGCCAGCTGGTGCTGGAATTCAACCAGGCCAGCGACATGCAGATCGGCCTGCCGCTGGGCAGCAAGCTGCGGGTGCTCAGTGCGCCGGGTCACCCGGTGCTGACCGTGGTCGGCACCGCCACCTCGGTTACCAACTCCGCGGCGGGCTGGGTGACCCGCAGCGAGGTGGCCCGGCTGCGCCCAGCTGGCGCGCCCGCCACCGCGCAGATGCTGTACCGGTTCCGCAGCAGCGGCACCCCGGCCGACATCCATGCCGACACGGCCGCGGTCAGCCGGACGCTGCCGCCCGGCTCGGTGCTCGACACCGAGTCCTACCTGACCGTCAAGGCATCGGAGGTGTCGCAGATCGGGCCGTTCGTGCCGTTCCTGGTCGCGTTCGGGGTGATCGGCCTGGTCATGTCGGTGCTGATCGTGGCCAACGTGGTCAGCGGCGCGGTAGTGGCCGGCTACCGCCGGATCGGCATCCTGAAGAGCATCGGCTTCACTCCAGGCCAGGTGGTGGCCGCCTATACCGGTCAGGTCACCGTGTGCGCCCTGGCCGGTGTGCTGGGCGGACTAGTGCTCGGCGACCTGCTGGCGTTGATGCTGCTGCGCCAGGCGGCCAACGCCTACGGGGTCGGCACGCTGGGCGTGCCGGTCTGGGTGGACGTGGCCGTGCCGCTCGGCATGCTGGTCCTGGTCGGGCTGGCCGCCGTGCTGCCCTCGATCCGGGCCGGCCGGCTCAGCGCGACGGCGGCCATCGCGGCCGGCCGGGCGCCCCGGCAGGGCCACGGGTACGCCGCGCACCGGTTGTTCGGCCGGCTGCGGTTGCCCCGGCCGGTCACGATTGGGCTGGCCGCACCGTTCGCCCGGCCGGCCCGCACCGCAATCACACTGGTCGCTGTACTGCTCGGCGCGGCCGCGGTGACGTTCGCGGTCGGCCTGAGCACGTCGCTGAACCGGGTGGTGGGCGGGCTGTCGCACGCCACGGCCCAGCCGGTGCAGATCTATCTCAACTCGCCGGACACGTTCGACGCCGCGCAGCAGCACACGGTGCAGGCGGCCCTGACCGCGGAACCGGGCACACTGCACTACGTCGCGGAGACCGACAGCCCGTTCAGCGTGGCCGGGCTGACCGGGCAGCACCCGCTGACCGCGTTCCGCGGCCCGGCCGCGTGGACCGGCTACCCGCTGATCAGCGGGCACTGGTACACCGGCCCCGGCCAGGCGGTGGTGTCCACCGGGTTCCTCAGCCTGACCGGGAAGAAGATCGGGGACGACGTCACGATCGTGCTGGGCAGTACGCCGATCCGGGTACGGATCGTCGGCGAGGACTTCGACTCCGAGGGCCGGGGCGTGTCGGTTATCACCGACACCCGGACGCTGGCCCCGGCGGGCCAGGCGCTGACCGAGCCGCAGCAGTACGACGTCGGGCTGCGCCCGGGCGTCTCACTGGACAGCTACATACGGTCCCTCGGCACCCGGCTCGGCTCGGGGTACGGGGTGTCGCTGAACACCAGGAACTCGGTCGTAATCAACCTGATGCTCGGCCTGATCGGCACGCTGACCGTGCTGCTCGCCCTGGTCGCCGGGCTGGGTGTGCTGAACACGATCGTGCTGCACACCCGGGAGCGGGTGCATGACCTGGGCGTGTTCAAGGCGGTCGGGATGACGCCGCGGCAGACCATCGCCATGGTGATCTGCTGGGTGGCCGGCACCGGGCTGCTGGCCGGCCTCGTCGCGGTACCGGCCGGGATGGCACTGCACCGGGTGGTGCTGCCGGTCATGGCCCACTCGGCCAACCTCGGCCTGCCCGCCAGCTACCTGGCCGTGTGGCAGCCCTGGGAACTGGCCGTGCTGGCGCTGGCCGGCGCGGTCATCGCGGTGGGCGGCGCGCTGCTGCCGGCCGGCTGGGCGGCCCGGATGCGTACCGCCTCAGCACTGCACGCCGAGTGAGTAACTAGCGCGGTGAGTTCGCGGTCACCGGCGACCGCGAACTCACCGCGCTGACGCGTCCGCCCAGCGGTTGGCGGTGAATTTCAGCGAGGGCAGGTCGTCCAGGGACAGGGTCATCTCGTAAGTGCGGGTGTAGCCGGTGTGCGCGATCCGCCACCGGCCGTCTGGGCCGCGG
>Ga0335076_10006889_pt1 | contig 11462 bp, 9 predicted proteins | sample Lox_Sample_25_FD_206717 | JGI IMG/M metagenome (GOLD analysis project Ga0335076, IMG submission 206717) | Soil microbial communities from Loxahatchee National Wildlife Refuge, Florida, United States - Lox_Sample_2.5 | ecosystem: Environmental > Terrestrial > Soil > Wetlands | place: USA: Florida... | reverse complement strand
TTTGAGATTGGTGCTGGCAGAAGTTGGAAAACATAGTTCATCTGAGTGCTGGTACCGGCTCTGGCCTGAATGTCGACTTCGACGGGGGCGGAAAAGCCGCCTGCGGAAGGCTGGACGCTGGCTAATCCATTCACATCGCTCAAGACGGTGCTCTGGCTGGCGGCGAGGATGACGGGCATGGCCGGATTGCTCGGATTGAGTTCACCATTGCCGCCGCCGGAGGAAGCCCCTCCCGGCCGAAGAACCGTGGTCTGGAAGGAAACCAGGGCACCGAGGACTCCATTCGGCGGAGACGAAGAATCTACGACGCGAACGACAAGCGGTTGGAAGGCGGCGCCCGTGGAAACCTGTCCTGTGCCGGAGACGGTCTGCAGGTTCAGGCTCGAGAGCGGCACCGAGTTTGCATAGAACGTCTGGCAAGGAGCGTTGGCGGGAGCGACGCACGCTGTCACCTGCACGATCGATGCGATCTGATTGACGGAAAGATTCACGCTCGCATAGCCACTGGAGTTGGTCTGTGCACTCGGGGCACTCAGCGTGCCCGCTCCGGTGACGATCTTGAAATTCACCTTGACGTTGTTCTGGGGGGCACCGTTGCTCATCACGCGCGCAGTCAGGGAGGTGGTGACAGTCGCGCCCTGGGCAAGGTACATCAGCGGATTGAGAACGCCAATGTCAGATGCGGACTGGGTGGCGCTCAGGTTGGTGCTGACCGCTTTCGCGGAGCTGTAAGCAGCGGGAGCGAGTGTGGCCGTGATTGTGGACGTTCCAGCCGCGGCTGGAGTGAGCCAGGATGCCGCGATGCCTCCTTGATCAGTGGCGACAGAGCAGGATGAAGTCGCGCTGCAGGCCGAGAGTTGCACGCCGCTGGTCGCGCTGAAGGCGATGGTGGCCCCGGCGACGGGAGTTATGCCATCCGCCGCGAGCACCTGCACGCGCATGGGAGTGGGCGCCTGCGTCCCGACCGGGGTAGGCGGATTGTTGGCGCTGCGCAAGTAGATGTTGTCGGTGGCGTCGGCGCCGTAGAGCAATGCGTTGCCGATCGTGCTCGAGGCACCGCTTGCCGGATCGACGATGGAGACACTCTGCTCTCCGTCAGCAAATGCGGGAGCGGCGAGAATCATCTGCCCGGCGCTGATGGAGAGGATGGTGGCGGCAACACCGCCGACGCTGGCGTTCAGTCCGGAAGCCAGGCCGGCGCCGCGCAAGGTCAGGATGCCTCCACCCACGCCTAGGCGCGTGGGAGTCACGGAATCGGCATAGAGCACGCGCGCATGGTAGTGGTAATCGGGACGCCCGTCGCCGCGGAGGTCGGAAATGCCGATCAGGAAGTTGCCGGTGGCCGCAGTTTGAACGTCGAGGCGGCTGAGCCCGAACACGGGCGTATTGAAGGATGACGGAGTGAGGCCGGGCGGAACTGTGCCTTCGGGATCTGATGCGGACCACATGCCGATGACAGGCTGCAGTTTGGATTCGCTGATATTGCCGCTTTCGTCGAGGGCGGTCACGGCAACGGAGAGTGTGTGATTGCCCTTCGCCGGCAGGACAAAATATTGTGTCTCGCCGTAGGTGTCGAGCGATCCCATCCAGTCGCCGCCGGGCGGGAGTGAAGCAGGAGTAGTCCATGTTGTCGCGGGCGCCGCGATCGGCTGCGCTGTGGCGGTCATGAGAATGTCCTGCTGCACGTCCTGTCCGGCAGCGACAGTGACCACGATGGGGGAAAACAGTCCCGAGGGGTTAACCAAGAAGGGCGGATAGGGACCAACTCCGGTCGACCATCCCGCATTGATCGGCTCTACGCTCAACTGATACTGCGCGGTGCTGCCATTCGGGAGCGGCAATCCGCCGAGATCGAAAAATCCTTCGAAAGCGGGATTGGTAGATCCCCACTCGCTGAACGGGTTGCCCAGCGGATCATCGAATCCGGTGACAGGATTGCCGGCATTTCCGGTGAATAGAAATCCTGAGACCGAAGAGAGCGCGTATCGGCGCGACGGCTGATTTGATTGCGGATCGATCCAGCGCGCGATCACATTGACGCCCTGCATCGGCTGTGCGGGATTACCATGCTGATCGGTGAACCGGACAGAACCGTGGATACGAGCGGTGTTGGTGGCGAAGATCTGCTTGCCCGCGAAGGTCGATTGATTCAACTCGGTGACCGGATAAAGACGAGAGATAGCTGCAACGTCGTCGGGCGCAAGCTGGGGCGGGTTCGGATAGCAGAGCGTGACGGGCACACAAACGCGCGCGTCTTTGTAGTGCATGAGGGGAAATCCAAGGTAGTCATCGCTGGTGGGCGCGGGAGTGCCAGTCAGCACGTTGACATTGAGCTGCGCCCACCCTAAGCCGAGGACCGATCCGATCACGCGGACGAGACGATATTGCACATCGACGACCTGAGAGGATTGCTGGGCGCACTGGCCGTTGATCACGATGAGGGCGTGCTGGTAGGTGGCAAGCGGACCGAAATTGTCATCGCCGCCGAAGACTGCATTGGTGAAGCATTGGCTTGAGTTCCCTGCTCCGGCACCGATGAGAGCACTCGTGACGGAGCCATCGGAATCGTAAACGACGCCAATGGGAGTCGCGGTCGCCGAAGATTGAATGTCGTTGGGCAAGGAGATTGTGTTGTCGAAGTTGATGATGACGTTGGAGCCATTCACGTCTTCAGCGAGCTGACCGCCATTGTTTGCGGCAAGCGCGGCGGTGGGAACGGAGGTCCACTGGCTGAAGGCGCTGGCAACCAGAGTGTTAGCCGAAGCGTTGGGCAGAATGGGGCTCAGGTCGCCCTGGTCGGTGAAGTAGGTGACCAGTCCCTGCGGCCAACTGAGAGGCTGACCGTTGACCGTGGGGTCGAAGTAACTGCCGCCGGCGACTCGCTTGGGCCCTCCTGCACGGGATAGAACGGCGAAGAAAACAACGATCGCCGTTGCCAGGGCCAGCCTGAGGAGGAATGAGCGTGCGGAATATGCCATGTCTGTTGTCATGGTCACCTCTTCTGTCACTCCTCCCCGGTGGCCCGCCGCACCGCCAAGGCGAAATCGCTGAGTGTTGGGCGCGATCTCCCACCAAGGACGGGATCTGTTCGGAAGGCAGAAAGTTGTTGTGCGCTGAGCGCGATGCGTCCTGTCGAGTCAAATTCGAATCGTCCGAGCGGAGCCGAGACACAACTGGTTAGGCCGAGTTTGCTGGGTGGATAAAGAAATAGAAGAACGCGCTCACCGACGCGATAGCGCTGCCCGCTGGTCCACAGGCCGATCCATTGGGAAATCGTGAATGTTTCTCCGGGAAGCACGCCTTTGATGGCGCGATCCACGCGGAAGGTAATAGCGACGGTTTCGACGGATTGGGCACGCGCGCTCGGACGCGAGACGGCGATGACTGTGCCAGAAAAGATGGTTCCTGCAGCACGAGCGATTTGGGGGAAGCCGATCGTGCCGGGCGGAACAGGGCGAGGCAAAGTCGTCGTGGGATCGCGATCCGGAGGCAGGATAACGCGCGGATTCAGCGCGCGAAGCACAGAAAGATCGTCCTGCGCACAAAGTATGCAGGGCAGGACAAACCACAAAATGACGAGCAGACGCGAGCAACTTCTCCCTGACATGGGGGAGACCTCTCGAAATAAAGTCCGCTCGGAAGGGGCGCCGGGGACGCCGGGAAACTCGTCAGGCTAGCGCAGGGGCAAGAGAAAATCAGTGACGCCTGTCACAACTGGCCTGTGGATTCCCGTTTTGGTTCAGGATTTTGTTAGGTAGCGTCGAAGAATCTCCACGATGCGTTGATTCGCAGGCGATGAACTCGCTCTGTGCGACAAAAACCAACCCAACGACTCTTCGCCAACCTTTGCACCGGCATCAAGCAGTGCTTCAATGATCGGGGCGTAGTCGATGTTGTTGTCACCGTTGAGTGCACACCAGAGTGCTTGGCCGAGTGCATCGCCTCCGTAAATATTTTTCTCTTCCACAGAGGCGCCTCGCGCTAGCAGCAACTTCACCGTTTCAAACTGGCCTCCGATGACGGCACAGTGGAGAGCGGTCTGCCCTGTATTCGCGTCGGTGTTCACGTCAACGCCGTTCGATAGAAGAAACTCTGCGATCATAATTTGACCGTATTCGCACGCCCAGAGGAAGCCACGATCTCTTTGCCTTGCGGTCGCGTTTTGCAGTTCACCGCCGCGAAAGAAGCCTTTCACTGTATCCAGACGGCCGATGCCTGCGGCGGCTTCGAGGTCCAGAGCCGCGCCGCGGGAAGCAAGATGTTTCGCGGCTCGAAGTCGCCCGTTGGCCAGACAGGAATTCACGATAGGCAGATGATTCGAACCGGCCACGGCAGATCGATTCAGCTGAGCCCCGTGTTGCAGCAGAGTTTCCAGTAGCGCTTCCTGGACACCTGCGCGCTCGGGATGAACGCTGGTAGCTGCGAGTTCGAGCGTGGTCGCTCCGCCCCCGTAGACATCGGCTTCGGCGTCGACCTGCGCGCCCGCGCTTAACAGCATTGCCGCGATCTCAACAGCGTTCTTCGGGGTCTTCTGACGATAGCCCTCAACCCCGTTCGCGGACACGTAGTGCAGGAGCGTGGCGCAATGCTCACGCGTGGACCGGGCATGGATCAAAGTGGTCTCTTGCTGCAGGAGGCGCTGGAGTGTCGCCAAGTCGCCAACGACGATCGCGTCGGCTGCAGCCTCGAAGGCCGAAACACCGGACCAATCACGTTCCAGGGCTCGTACGTGATCCGAGAATTTCGGCCAGCTTTCGAACCCGTGACACCGGGCAATCACGAATTGTGCATCTGCCAGTCCGGGCTTCGCTCGAGTAGCCAACCGGTCATGCGCGAACTTACTCACCTGCTCGACCCAGCGACGTGTATCGACGGGGAGTCCGGGGGTGACTTTCAGTTCGCTAAGCTCAGCAAGGTTCAACACCCACCGGCGGGCCCACGCATCGAGGACTTTGGTATCCTCTGCCTTCCTTGCCCTGAGCAGATCTTTGGCTTGTTTCTTGTACTGTTCAAGATTGGGACGAGCGGGGAGCGGAAGAGCGTCTTGTGGATTGGGAAACATACGAAGCTCCTTTCATGTACGCCTGGAGTCCGCACGGGTCAGGCTGAAAGAAGTTCGTGACCTGGATTTCGTTCTCTGAAGGTGGGCACGGCCCTTTCCGCGGACTGGATGCGCCCTTCGCGCTTTGAAGAGCGTAATGAGGATGCCGGCGCGAAGTCAAATCAAGCAGGAGACAACTTGGGAAATTCAATCCTCTACAATGCCCGGCGGAGGAATCCATGGGGAGTTCACGCCGGGTATTTCTGACAACAACTGCAATCGGAATGCTGGGGGCGGCAACCCTTCGCGGGCAGAGCCCCGCAGGACAGAGCGAGACCCTCCCACCGGGCGCGCCACCCGCGTTTGGAACGGGAACGCCGGTGGGGCCGGAGGTGTCGACAACGACGTTCGCCGAGGCCGAAAAGCTGGTGCAGTTCTCCATGACCGATGCGGAGCGCGCGGTGGCGGCCGCGAGCTGGCGCAAGACGATGGCAGGACTTTACGAGCGGCGCGTAGGTCCGCGGAAGGTGGCGCTGGAAGCGACGCTTGCTCCGGCTTCGTTATGGAATCCGACGCTGCCTGGGACGAAAGCGGCGCCGCAGACGGATCGGTTCGTGCATAGCAAGGCCGATCCGGGGCCGCTGCCCGAGCGAGACGAAGACATTGCGTTTGCGTCGGTGACGCGGCTGTCGCGCTGGATTGAATCGCGCAAGCTCACCTCGGAGCGGCTCACGAACATTTATCTGAAGCGGCTGGAGCAGTTTGATCCCAAGCTGCATTGCGTGATCACGCTGACGCGCGATTTGGCGCTGAAACAGGCGAGGCAGGCTGACCAGGAGATTGCTGCCGGCAAATATCGTGGCCCGCTGCATGGAATTCCGTGGGGAACCAAGGACTTGCTCGATACGGCGGGCATTCCGACTACGTATGGGGCCGAACCGTTCCGCAATCGCGTTCCTGCGGAGGATGCAGTGGTGGTGAAACGGCTGCGTAATGTGGGAGCCGTGCTGGTGGCAAAGCTCAGCTTGGGAGCGCTGGCGCTGAATGACATTTGGTTCGGTGGGCAGACGATGAATCCGTGGCTGCTGGAGGAGGGGGCCTCGGGATCGAGTGCGGGGCCGGGCGCGGCGACTGCGGCGGGGCTGGTCGGGTTCGCGATCGGGAGCGAGACGGGAGGGAGCATTATCAGCCCGTCCCAACGATGCGGGATTACGGGGCTGCGTCCGACGTATGGACGCGTGGCGCGAACCGGGGCGATGACTCTGTGCTGGTCGCTCGACAAGCTGGGGCCGATGACGCGAAGCGTAGAGGATGCCATGCTGGTACTGCATGCGATCTCGGGGCCGGATGCGGGGGATGTGGCCAGTGTGCCGAGTCACCTGGATTTCGATGCCGGCGCGAGCGTAAGCGGCTTGCGCGTGGGGTACTTCCCGAAGTGGATGGAGGAAAATCCTGCGACGGAGGTCGATCGTGCGGCGGTCGCAGTGGTGAAAAAAGTCGGAATGGTGCCGGTGGAGATTTCGATTCCTGACTGGCCGTATGATTCGCTCGACTTGATTCTGTTTGCCGAGGGCGCGGCCGCGTTTGAAGAACTCACGCTGAACGGCGGGCTGCGAGAGTTGCGGGCTCAAGTGCCAGACGCGTGGCCGAATATCTTCCGGCAAGCGCGGTTTCTGTCGGCAGTGGATTTTGTACAGGCGGACCGCTTCCGGCGCAAAGTTGCCGAGGAGATGGCGCGACTATTTTCGCAGGTGGATTTACTGCTGGTTCCCTCGGTGCGCGATGAGATGCTGACGATTACGAATTTCACCGGGCATCCGGCGCTCGAGTTGCGCGCGGGATTCATCGAAGTCAGCAAGGCCCGCAGCGACTGGGCTCCGGACCCGCAGCATCCGCTGCCAACGTTCAATCCTCCGCGGCGGGTGCCGCATGGAGTTACGCTGATTGGGCGGCTTTTTGAAGAAGGTCCCATGGTGAACGCCGGGATGGCGCTGGAGCGGGCGTTTGGGGTGGTGGGGGAGCGGCCTGAGGGATTCTGAGCGGATGCAGAGTACCGAAAGCTCGAAACCGAGAAGTCTCGCCTTCCGCGGTGTGCGGCGGATGGGGATTACCGTTCTTGTGCTGGCGTTTTTGTTGTTTGTGCCGGCCGGCACGCTCCATTTCTGGGAGGCGTGGGTCTACCTGGGGTTGCAGGCTGGATTTTGGGCTTACTTCTTCTTGTACTTTCTGAAGCACGATCCGGAGTTGTCGGAGCGCAGGTTGCAGAGCAAGGAGAGCGAACCGCAGCAGAAACTCGCGGTCCGGTTATTCAGCGCTGTGTTGTGGGTGGGATTCATCCTCATCGGGCTCGATCATCGTTTGCAGTGGTCGCACCCGCGGCCATCCCTTGCGGGGATCGTTACGGCACAGGTCTTGGTGGTGGCCGGGTATTGGATCGTGTTCTGGGTGATGAAGACGAACACGTTTGCGGCGAGCGTGATCCGGGTGGAATCGGGGCATCGCGTCATCGACACCGGACCCTATGGGTGGGTGCGGCATCCGATGTACACCGGGATGGCGGTGACCGCATTGGCGACGCCGATTGCGTTGGGGTCTTATGTTGCCCTGCCGGTATTCGCGCTGATGATCCCCGTGTTGGGCTATCGGTTGATCCACGAAGAAAGATTGCTCTGCCGTGATCTGGCCGGATACAGCGAGTACTGCGGAAGAACGCGGTACCGGCTGGTGCCGGGGATCTGGTAACACTCACATATTCACTCCGCTTAAGAAGCCGCCAAGATGCGCCGCGAGCACCACTGCGAGCACACCTGAAAGTTCCACAGCGACTCGATAGTTGGGCAACTGAGCCTGCTGTCGACGAGCGCGCCAGTGAATAGACCAGGACGCAGTCAGTAGAAGCACGACCAACAGAGCTGCGAGCAGGTGCCAGAGGAGAATTCCTTTCGGGCTTTTGCCCTCGAGCACCAGTTGCCATGCGACAAGTCCTGTGACCGCCGCGGGAACAGAGCTGATGGCCGCTAAACCGAGGTTTACGTATGCGGCTTGCGCGAGCGGCGTTTCGCGCCGCCCGCGGGAGAGTAGATCAAGCCCTACACCAACAAGAAAAAGTGCGATTGGAAAATGGATCAGTACCACGTGTTGCGCGTGTTTCGCCAGAATGATTGCCTTGGGATCGAATGGGTTCATACCAGTACTCTTCTCTCGCCGTTACTGAACGACGATCTTTCCCACCATCTTCGGGTGCAGGCCGCAGAAGTACTCGTAGGTGCCCGCCTTGGTGAAGGTGTAGGAGTAGCCCTGATCTGTATCGAGCGCTTTCGACTTGAACAGGCCGTTCTGGCTGACGATGGTGTGGGGAATGTCGTCTTTGTTCGTCCAGGTAACGGTGCTGTTCGGGGGTACGGTGAGCGTTTGTGGGTTGAAGGTGAAGTTGTCAACCTTCACCTCGATCGCTCCGGGCTTCGATTCCTGCGCCCCCGCACGTTGCGGGTAGACCAGAGACACGACGTCGGCAATCGACAGAAGCAGAGTTAATACTGCGAGTAACACTTTCCTTTTCATCTTCAGATCCTCCTCAGGATTTTCTTTTGCCCTGAATTCTTAAACGAGCGTCGAGTCCACAATGCCAAGGGAGTGATGTCCTTTGACGTAGTTGACGTCGGTAATGCCGAGCACGCTGCGCAGCTGTTCGGCGGGCACCTTCATCGGACCGGGTCCGTCGGCTTTGCCGGGCGCAGGTTGGGGAAACGCAGTGGAGCAGGCGGTGTGAAACGTGACGTTGCCCTCGATCTTCTGCATGGTTTGGTGGATGTGCCCGTTGAGTACAGTGACGGAACCGAATTTTTTCAGGTACGACAAGGCTTGCGCGCTGTCGTCGGTGCCCCATCCCCACTGCGGATACACGGACCAGAGCGGGATGTGGGCGAAGACTACGATCGGAGTGCTGGATTTGAGGTGTTTGACGTCGTCCTCCAGCCACTCGAGTTGCTCGTTGCCGAGAGAGCCGAGGCCTCCGGCCTTCAGGTTCATCACATTTACGAGGGCGACAAAGTGAACGCCTTTCTGATCGAAGCTGTACCAGCCGCTGCCCCTGCCGTTCCTGGCGTAGCGCTCGCGGAAGGTGGCGCCGTCGTCGTTGAGCACGTCGTGCTCGCCGGGGACGAAGAAGATTTGCTTGTTCGTCGCTTTCAGGATCTGATCGACGTTGTCGAACTCCTCGGGCTTGGACAGGTGAGTGATGTCGCCCGTGTGGAGAATGAACTCGGGAGCCTCGGGAAGGGCGTTGATCTTGTCTACGGCAGCTTTCAGCGTGCTGATGACGTCGGGATTGGCTGGCTTGTTGAATCCCATGTGGCTGTCGCTGATCTGAACAAAGCTCAATCCGGATGTTTTGTGCGACTTAGTTGATCCCATCTGGGAGCCGAGCGCCGAAGACGTAAGCACTCCGCCTTCGATCAGGCAAAGGGCTCCAGTTCCGGCCCAAGCCATACATTTCAGGAAGCCGCGGCGGTTGACGCCGTCCTGGTTGTGGTCGTGCTCAATGAAGCCGGCGGCAACTTTCTCGAGAAGTTTTGTATTCCGCATCGTGTTTCTCCGATCTAAGGAATGGGCATGTCACTGGGACCAGGCGGCGCGGGTGAGCGCTGATTCACTCGCGCCGCATTGTCAGGACGTGTTACACCTGCATAGACCCGGAGCTGGGAGGGTTTATTCCACGGGAAAAATTTCTTTTTTGGCTGGAATAAAAATTCTGCGGAAACGGTCTTAGCAAATACAGGACGGCAGGACGTGCTACAAGCAGAGGAAAAATTCCGGTTCGAGCAACTAGTGTTGCCGCATCTGGACAGCGCCGTCAACCTCGCGCGCTGGCTGCTGAAGAATCGCAGCGACGCCGAAGATGTAGTGCAGGAGGCGATGTTGCGGGCCTGCCGGTTCTTTGACCGGTTTCGCGGGGGCGATGCCCGGGCATGGCTGCTCCAGATCGTTCGTAACAGCTGCTACAGCTGGTTTGAGAAGAATCGGAGGTCCGAGTTCATGACGGAATTCGACGAAGAACTGCACGGACCTGCGGTAGCGGATCCAGAAACGCTCGCTGCGCAAGCGGACGACCGGCGGCGATTGACGAAGACTCTGGCAGGACTGCCGGCGCGCTACCGGGAAGTGATTGTGCTGCGCGAGTTGGAGGGCTGCTCGTATAAGGAGATCGCGGAGATCACGGGCATTCCCATCGGCACCGTGATGTCGACGTTGTCGCGCGCACGGCAACAATTGCAGGGAGCGCTGTCTGGTGTGGCGAGCAAGGAGGCCCCATGAATTGCGAGTTCGCAGAAACGACCGTCCACGGATATTTTGACGGCGAACTCGACGCGGTGCGGTCGGCGGAATTCGAGCGCCACCTGGAGCGCTGCGTGGAATGCCAGAGAACTCTGGAGAGTATGGAGTCTTTACGCACGCGGATACGGCACGCCGACTTGAGCGAGCGGGCATCTCCGGCGTTACGCGACAGGATCCGCAAGGATCTTGCGGGCACCCCAGAGAAAGCAGCTCCGCGACGGGTCTTCCACCCGGGCAGATTCCTGGTTCCAGCGTTCGGTCTCGCCGCCGCCGGGCTGATGATCGCGCTTGGATTGGGATGGATCCAGCGGAGCAGCAGGACTACGCAAATCACCGCGGAGTTGGTAGACGCTCACGTGCGTTCGCTGCAACCGGGACACCTGGCGGATGTGCAGTCAACCGACCAGCACACGGTGAAACCGTGGTTTGACGGCAAGCTTGATTTCATTCCTTCTGTGTCGGATTACGCAGAACAAGGGTTCCCGCTGACGGGCGGCCGTCTTGACGTCATCGATGGTCACACGGTGGCGGCGATGTCGTATGGCCGGCGCAAGCACATCATTAACCTGTTCGTTTGGCCCGCGGCGCGAGAGAGCCTGCCGGACACTTCGGGATCGCGCCAGGGGTACAACTGGATGGCGTGGAGAGCCGGGGAAATGCAGTTCTGCCTGGTGTCGGACGTGTCGGCCGGAGATCTCGGCGAACTCAAACGGCTGATGCTGGCGCGTTGACCCCATTCAGCTTCCGCGGGCTCAACCTTCCCACACGAAAGCGTCAAAAATGCGCTTAGTATCGAATCCCAAGCGGCGGTAAAGAGCGACAGCTCCAGCATTCGCCTCGGTGACGGTGAGGGAGAGCGAAGAAAAGTTACGCTTGCGCAGGTTCAGCGCGGTGGCGGCAAGAAGGGATTCGCCGATTCTGCGCGAGCGGAATTCGGGCAGCACGCATACTTGCGTGACGTGGCCCACGTCGTTGCGGACGCGCGAGCACAGGATCAATCCCATCAATGTTCTGGTCTTGCGGTCGAGGGCAACGAAGGACGAATCGGGGTCGAAAACGCCGCATCCGGGGAACCGAACGATGTTAT
>Ga0335076_10006887_pt1 | contig 11464 bp, 13 predicted proteins | sample Lox_Sample_25_FD_206717 | JGI IMG/M metagenome (GOLD analysis project Ga0335076, IMG submission 206717) | Soil microbial communities from Loxahatchee National Wildlife Refuge, Florida, United States - Lox_Sample_2.5 | ecosystem: Environmental > Terrestrial > Soil > Wetlands | place: USA... | reverse complement strand
GGCCTCAGCGGCGAGGCGGTCGATCCAGAGCGTGAGTGTTGCGCGCGTAGCGGAGAACAGGCGCTCCCACTCTTCCGGCTTGAGTTTGTGTGTGTGCACGATGGGAGAGAGCTGAGCAGCGTGAAGGATCTCGTCGGAGTAGGCGTTGCCGACGCCGCTGATGAGGCGCGGATCGGTGAGTGCGCGCTTGAGGGTGCGGTTTTCGACGGCAAGCGCAGCACGAAATGCATCGAGCGTGGTTTCGGGCGAGAAGATTTCGATGCCGCCGGGGTCGATGTCGCGGAGGGCCTGCTCGCCGCGCAGGAGATGCAGCGAGGCGCGGCGCTTGGAGCCGGCCTCAGTGAGGACGAGCGAGCCGTTGGGGAAATCGAGAGCGAAGAGCGATTGGCGGCCGGCGAGTTTGGCCTGCGGCGAACGCCAGTGGAGACGGCCGGCGATCATGAGATGGATGACGAGCCAGAGGCGGGTGTTGGAATCGTTGGCAGGATCAGCGTCGAGGCAGATGGCGATGCGCTTGCCGATGCGGCGGAGTTCGCGGACGGTGCGGCCTTCGGCGGCAGTGATGGGTGGGTCGACAGTGCGCAGAACGAAGACGCTTTGGAGGCGGATGTGTTCAAGGCGTTGGCCGACGACGCGCGGCTCGAGCGCGGCGAGGTAGGCGGAGATGTCGGGGAGTTCCGGCATTGCTTCAAGATTGCGGCGCAGGCTGCCGGTTGCGCAACGAAATTCCGTTGAAATGCTCCAGGGTCACCCCCACAAACAGGACAATGGAGCGGCGAAAAGTCGAGGGCCAAAAGGCACTGCTTGATCGCCGTCGTAGAGCACTGCGCCCAGTTTGAAATTGCCGCCGCAGGCAGCGGCCAGTTTCCGCAACCCCTTGAAATCCGCGCTCTGCACCGTAGCGGCGGCCTTCACTTCGACACCTACGATGGCTCCGGTTACCTCTTCCATTACAAAATCGACCTCGTCCTGATCTTTATCCCGATAGTGATAGATCGTACAGGCGGTTTCCAACCACGAGGCCAGTTTCTGTAACTCGGAGAAGACGAAGGTCTCCAGCAACGGTCCAAAAGAAGAACGGTCCCTCGCAATCTGCTCCCCGGAAACTCCCAGAAGGGCGGCGAGCAGGCCGGAGTCCAGGAAGTGCAGTTTGGGCGTCTTGATCAGCCGTTTCAATCGATTTCGGAACCAGGGCTCGACACGGCGAACGAGAAACAACTGCTCGAGGATAGCGGTGTACTTGGCCGTAGTCTTCTCGTCGAATCCGATTTCACCGCCCATCTGCGCAAAGTTGGTTAACTGCGCGGAACGGTGAGCAAGAATCTGGAGGAGGCGCGGCATACGGTCTAATTTCTCGATGTCGGCAATGTCGCGGACGTCCCGCTGCACAATGGCCCGGACGTAGTCGCGCGCCCAGTTGCGGCGCCGCTGGGGACGCTTGCGCTTGAGCATCTCAGGGTAGCCGCCGGTCAGCACGGCTTCGACAAGCGCGTTGCCGGCGACAATCTCGCCGGGCTTGCACAGTTTTCCACGAAACGCCAATTTCAGAAAGACTGGCTTGCGGCGATGAAGCTCTGCCTGCGCCAGGGGAAAAAGATTGACGATCTCCATGCGGCCTGCAAGACTCTCCGAGATCCGCGGCAGCGTGAGAAGATTCGCCGAGCCGGTGAGCAGAAAAAGGCCGGGACTGCGGCGGTCGTCCACGCGCCGCTTAATGGCGCGGAGAAGATCGGGCGCGCGCTGCACTTCGTCGATAGTCGATTTGGCCAAGCCGCGAACCAGCCCTGTGGGATCGCTGCGTGCCGACGCGAGCAGCGTATCGTCGTCCATGGTAAGGAAGTCGCGCCTGCCCTTAACCAAATCCCGCACCAGGGTAGTTTTGCCGCACTGCCGGGGCCCGACGACCAGAACTACCGGTGTATCGGCGAGAGCCGTCTCGGCGACATCGGCCGCGAACCGCGGATAAAACCTCGGATCGGTAGCGTCCATTCCGGAATTGTACTTCGTCCAATCCGGATTAAGCAATCGTCCAATCCGGATTAAGAAGTCGTCCAATCCGGATTAAGCAATCGTCCAATCCGGAAGAGAAAGTCGGCAGGCGACGGACAAAGACGCTTTGCAAGCGGATACGCTGGAGCGTTGCCCCGAAAATGCGCGGGCCGAGCGCGGCGAGGTAGGCGGAGATGTCGGGGAGTTCGGGCATTGCATTCAGATTGCGGCCAGAAAGGCCGGACTGCAACGACAATATTCTTCCGATACCCCAAGTTCGTGATGAGTTCGCATCAAGTGAGGATCGTGTTGTCAATCAGCCGCGTTTTGCCGACCCAGGCGGCGACGGCGAAGAGCGTGCCGGGAGCGGCGATGGCGACCGGCTCGAGTGTGGACCAGTCGACGAAGGCGATGTAATCGATCTCTATGCCGGGCTCTGCGGCGAAGACGCCGTGCGCGGAGGCGAGGAGCATGTGGGCGTGGCGCTCACCCTGCGCGACAAGCGATTCGACGAGGCGAACGGTGCGGCTGAGAGTGAGGGCCTGCGCGCGCTCAGCCGGCGTGAGGTAGGCGTTGCGTGAGCTGAGGGCGAGGCCGTCGGAGTCGCGCACGATGGGACAGACAGCGATTTCAGTGGCGAGGCGCAGATCGGAGACGAGGCGGCGAATGACGGCGACCTGGGCTGCGTCTTTCTGGCCGAAGTAGGCGCGGTCGGGCTCGGCAGCGAGCAGCAGCTTGGTGACGACGGTGGTGACACCGCGAAAGTGGCCGGGACGAGACTGGCCGTCGAGACGATCGCTTAGGCCGGGAACCTCAACGAAGGTGGAATCGGGGCCATTGGGATAGAGTTCCTCGACCGAGGGAGCGAAGAGAACGTCGGCGGCTTCCGCTTCAGCGAGGGCGCAGTCGGCGTCGAAGGAACGCGGGTAACGCGTGAAGTCCTCACTGGGTGCGAACTGCGTGGGATTGACGAAGAGGCTGACGGCGACTTGCGTGCAGGCGGCGCGCGCGGCGCGGATGAGTGACGCATGGCCGGCGTGCAACGCGCCCATGGTGGGCACGAGGCCGACGATAGCACCGGAGTTCCCTGCAGCAGGAAACCTTCCCTCAGCGGCTAAAGCCGTGACCTTTGGGTACTGGGAATGGACGGACTGAAGTCCGTCCCCTTCACAAGACGCCTGCGCAGCTGTCCCGGATCCCCAAATGCGAGGGATCTCCGCCCCACGGACCTGGGGCACCCCCTCTGATCTTTCGGCTGACGCTTTACGTGCAGCGCGAGACCAGCGGCGAAGCTCGCCGACGGTGCGAACGATCTGCATCAGCGGTAATTCGCCTGCTGATTCATCTCTTCGCGAGCGTCTGGATTTACAACCGCGTCGGCATCGTCGCGGTCGATCTGGATTATTCTGCGCGCCGACTCAGGCAGGTGGTAGCTTTCCGCATCGGACGGGAAGGCGCGATGCTCGACGTCTTCTCGATAGTGCTCGATGGCGGAGCGGAAGAGCGCGGAGGCATCGGCGTAGCGCCGGACAAACTTGGCAGGCGGAGCGAACGCGAGGTTGACGAGATCGTGAAATACAAGAATCTGGCCGTCGCAATAGGGTCCGGCGCCGATGCCGATGGTGGGGATGGGGAGGGCTGCGGTGATTTGTTCGGCGGCTTCGCGAGGAACGCCTTCGAGGACGATGGCGCCGGCACCGGCGTGCGCGATCGCGAAGGCGTCGGCCTGGAGCTGGAGCACGGCATCGGCAGTGCGCGCCTGCACGCGGTAGCCGCCCATGCGGTGGATGCTTTGCGGCGTGAGGCCGAGATGGCCGACGACGGGGATTTCGGCTTCGACGAACGCATGTACGAGCTCGACGCGCGGGCCTTCGATCTTGACAGCTTCCGCGCCAGCTTCCTTAACGAAGCGCACGGCGTTGGCGACGGCTTCGGCGAGCGTGCCGTGATAACTGCCGAAGGGCATGTCGGCCACCACGAGCGCGCGATGGACGGCGCGACGCACGGCGCGCGTGTGATGGAGCATCTCATCGACCGTAACGGAGAGCGTGTTTTGGTGGCCGAGAACGACCATGGCGAGCGAGTCGCCGACGAGGACGAAGTCGATGCCGGACTCGTCAGCCAGGCGCGCCGTGGGGTAGTCATAGGCGGTGAGCGCAGAGATAGGCTTACCCTGGCGCTTCATCTCGCTCAATGCAGGTATGGTGACTTTTGGGAGGGAGACGCCGGACGGCGAAGAATGGGCGCCTGCAGAAAACTCGGGGAAACTCATGTTTGGCTCCAGTGCCGCTCCGAAGATTCAGGATGCGACCCGAACAAAACCAGTATACGACGGTTGGTCGAGGCACGAAAGCGGGTACGGGCGGGTGAGTGTTTCGGTGGACGGAACCTCATACAATGCTATAAGGGGTGAGGGAACCAGGGCAGTGGGGGACGGGGTAAAGGTCTGATTCTGTATGCGGCTCATCGTGAAAAGTGCATGGACCGCTGCATCGGGCCAGCGACGGCCGGAGAAAGTTCAGCCAAAGCGTGCGAAACTCCGTCAAAATGAATATCAGACATCCCGATAACTAGCGGATATTTCGACCGGTCAACCCTTGGGGATGGAATCGCGCGGCGGAGGAAGGCATGGGCTACGACCTGGCGATCGTGTTACCCACATTCAATGAGAGCCGTAATGTGCGGGCGATCGTCGACCGGCTCGAGCAGGCGCTCAACGGCATTCATTACGAAGTGATCTTCGTGGACGACGACTCGCCCGACGGCACAGCGGACGCGGTGCGGCGGCTCGCGCGAAGCCATGACAATTTGCGTGTGCTGCATCGGATTGGGCGAAGAGGACTAGCGTCGGCATGCATTGAGGGGATCCTGGGTGCGGCGGCGCCGTTTGTTGCCGTCATGGATGCGGACCTGCAGCATGACGAGAGCATACTGCCCGAGATGCTGCGGCGAATGCGTGAAGAGAACCTGGACCTTGTGGTGGGCTCGCGCAATATCTCCGGCGGAAGCATGGGTGAGTTTGCGAAGTGGCGTGTGAAGCTGAGCCAGCTTGGAAAGCGGCTGAGCCTGATGGGCGCCGAACATGAGCTGAGCGATCCCATGAGCGGATTTTTCATGGTGCGCATGGCAACATTCGAGCGATTTGCGCACCGGCTTTCGGGGATCGGCTTCAAGATTCTGCTCGACATTGTGCTGTCGGCAGAGCCGGGGCTGCGCATCGGCGAGGTGGGTTACCACTTCAGACAGCGCGAGCACGGCGAAAGCAAGCTCGATCTGGTGGTTGGACTGGAGTACTTTGAGCTGCTCGTGGACAAGCACCTGGGCAGCCTGGTGAATGTGAAGTTTGTTCTATTCGGCATGGTGGGCGCGCTGGGCGTATGTGTGCACCTGATGATTCTGAGCGCGCTGCTGAAGCTGGCCGGTGTAGGTTTCGCCGCGGGACAGACGATCACGACGTTTACCGTGATGATTTTGAATTTTGTTTTGAACAACTCGGTGACCTATCGCGACCGGCGGCTGAAGGGATGGCGATTCTGGGGCGGACTGGTGACATTCTGCCTGGCCTGCGGACTGGGCGTGGCAGCGAATGTTGCGATTGCGAACGAGGCGTTCCATCGCGGCGTGCCGTGGGTGTTGGCGGCAGTAACGGGCCTGATGTTTTCGGCGGTATGGAATTACGGCATAACGTCGATGACGACGTGGCGGCAGGAGCGGCGGTCGAACGAGCGGCGGGCCAGGCAACGTTTGCAGGCCGAACAGCGCGAAGAGATTCCGCAGGGACTAGGCGATAGGCAATAGGCAACAGGGAATAGGCAATAGAAGGGGAAAACCCTTGAGACAGGTTGCGCATATTGCCTGTGCCGGCTTTGCCGCCGCATACTGACAATCAGAATGATCTCTCCTTTGGCGACCGGGGTGTATACCGGATTGGGCGCGGCTGCGGCAGCGGGACTGGTGTGGGGCACATTTTCCTATGCGTCGCTGTGGCCGAGTTCGCGCATCTTCGGTGAGGCGCTGATTGCGCCGGCGAAGCCCGGAGAACTGGCGCTGACCTTTGACGATGGGCCGAACGCGACGTGGACGCCGAAGCTGCTGGACGCGCTGGCAAAGCACAATGTGCGGGTGACATTTTTTATGCTGGGCGGCCGTGCGGAGGCGCAGCCTGCGCTGGTGCGTCGGGTTGTGGCGGCCGGGCATCTGATCGGGAATCACTCGTGGTCGCATCCGAATCTGGCGCGAAGCTCTTCAAGCCGCATTGGAGAAGAGCTGCGGCGCACGCAGGATGTGCTGCAGCAGATTACGGGAGCGACGGTGAAGTTTTTTCGGCCACCGTTTGGGGCGCGCCGGCCTGCGGTGTTTCGCATCGCACACGCGTTGGGCCTACAGCCCGTGCTGTGGAATGCGATGACTTCGGATTGGAGCGAGCCGTCCGCGGAGCGGATTGCAGCTGCGCTGATGAAGAGAATTGACGCGGCGCAGGCGCGCGGACGGGCGGCGAACATCGTGCTGCACGATGGAGGGCACCGCGATCCAGGCGCAAATCGAGAGCCTTCGGTGATGGCGGCCGAGAAGCTGATCGAGCGGTATAAGCAGACGTGCCAGTTCGTGACGCTGGATGCGTGGAGCTGAGCGCGAATAGAAAAAATGAGCTTGGGACGGCTGTCCTTTTACGAACGCGATGCGCCCGTCGATGTTGCCTGACAGACCTGTTTCTCATAACAGAGGAATCGCAACCCTGGGCGAAATCCCAGGCCGATCTCGCCAGCATACACATAGCCAAGCTTGGGGAGGAGTCGCTGCGTTACCGAATTCGCCGAATTTGTATCGACCCGCACGGTGGCGATGCGTTTCTCTTTCGCTACGGTTTCGGCCTGGCGCATCAGGGCGATCCCCACACCTTTTCCACGGAACGACGGATCGACCGCCAATCGGTGGATGACGATGGCCGTTTCGGTGATGTCCCAACCGACTGCAGCGTACTCCGTGGGTTGATCCATGGTGATGGCGGCCACTCCGGCGATTTGCCGATCGATCTCCACGATCCACAACTGCCGGTTCTTCACGTCCTGCTCAAAAACGCGGAGATTGGGATACTCATCGTCCCACTGGTGATTTCCGGCGGCGTGCATGAGGGGAACCACGCGGCGGATCAGTTGCATCACCGCATTCAGATCTGCACTGGTTGCTTGTCGTATCTGCATCTATTCCTGTTTCTATTTCGAGTTGACTGTCCCGGCGGATGTCTTAAAGCGAGCTGCGGACCGCCCGGAAGGCCGCGCGCGCGGCGGCGATCGTGGCTTCAACGTCGGCGTCTTCGTGAGCCGTGGAGACGAATGCGGCTTCGAACTGCGAGGGCGGCAGCCAGATTCCCTGATCGAGCATGGCACGGTGGAAGCGACCGAAGGCAGCGGTGTCGGACTTCGCGGCGTCGGCGTAATTCATGACCGGGCCTGCGTTGAAGAACCAGGTCCACATGGAGCCGACGCGGTTGGCGGTGAGTGCAACGCCGGCGCGAGCGGCTTCGGCTGCGACGCCTTCGGCAACGGCTTTGGTCGTGGATTCAAGGCGCGGGTAGACTTCGCCTGCGTGTTTCTGAAGATGGGAAATCGTGGCGAGGCCGGCGGCCATGGCGAGCGGATTGCCGCTGAGCGTTCCGGCCTGGTAGACGGGGCCGAGCGGCGCGAGCTGGTCCATATACTTGCGCTTGCCGCCGAAGACGCCGACGGGCAGGCCTCCGCCGACGATTTTGCCGAGCGTGACGAGATCGGGATCGAGCTCGTAGAGCTGGCAGGCGCCGCCGAGCGCGACGCGGAAGCCGGTCATGACCTCGTCGACGATGAGCAGAGCACCCCGCTCCGCTGTGAGAGCGCGGAGGCCGCCGAGATAGCCGGGCGCGGGAGGAATGCAGCCCGCATTGCCGACGATGGGTTCGAGAATGACCGCGGCGATGGCGTCGGAGTGCGCATCGAAGGAAGCTTCGACGGCGGCGAGATCGTTGTAGGGCAGGGCGAGGGTGAGGTGGGCGATCTCGTTGGGAACTCCGGCAGAGCCGGGAATGCCGAAGGTGGCGATGCCGGAGCCGGCTTTGACGAGCAGGCCGTCAGCGTGGCCGTGGTAGCAGCCTTCGAACTTGATGATGAGCTTGTGGCCGGTGGCGGCACGGGCCAGGCGAACGGCCGACATTGTCGCCTCAGTGCCGGAGCTGACGAAGCGCATCTTCTCAATGGCGGGATAGCAGGCCGCGATGCGCTCGGCGAGATCGGCTTCGACTGCCGTGGAGGCGCCAAAGCTGGCGGAGTTGCGCGCGGCGCGCTGGATGGCTTCGACAACCGGAGGGAAGGCGTGACCCAGAATCATCGGCCCCCAGGAGCCGAAGTAGTCGATGTAACGGTTGCCGTCGGCGTCGTAGAGATACGCGCCCTCGGCGCGTTCGATGAAGGGCGGATCGCCGCCTACTGCGCGAAAGGCGCGAACGGGCGAGTTGACGCCGCCGGGAAAGAAGCGCTCGGCACGCTGCTGAAGGGCCTGGGAGCGGGCGCGGTTCATGTTGGGTTCAGTATAGAGGGCCGCGCCGCGGCAGTTCTTCCGGGGTTCCCTCGTGGACTATGAGTTCGCACGGCCGGCGTTGACGCGCATCAGCACAACAACTGCAACCATTTCAAACGTGAGCCCAAGGCCGATCGAGAAGCCGTGGAAGAAGTCGTCCACTGCAGTTGAAAGATGAAGCATGGGTGCGAGGGCGTGTTGCCAGAGGATGCCGCAGCTCACCAGAAGCAGTCCGAGCGAGAGCAGAACTAAACCGGCGGAGCGGCTTTTCTTTGGATCATTGAGCAGCATATTGGTTTCCTTTCGGCATAGGTAGCGTGCATTTTTTGCAGAGCGGTTTCAGTTGCGCGGCGCGGCGCGGTCAGGCTGCAATGCGCGCCTGGCCCAGATGCGAGCGAGCTGGAAGAGCACAAGGACGTCGATGGAGGTGCCGATGCCCGTACAGACACCGCGGCACAAGTCATCGGGGGCGGGAGTGAGATGCAGCAGAGACAAAAGCGCAGGGGGCCAACCGGCGGCGCTGGCCAGATCGATCTGCGCCACGATGAGAAGGGCGATGAGAAGCGGCAGCGATTTTTTCAGACTGTGACCGTCGAGCAAAGACATGGGCGTTCCTTTCACGAACGAGGTATACAGCCTTTTCTGTGGCGCACTGACCAGAACAACAGGCTGATAGCCAGACCCATCAACAGAAAGCGCAGGCCGTCAAAGATGGCTGGGTGTTGATGGCCGAAACCTTTGCCAAAGACCGTGAGTATGAGACCTGATGCGAGGCAGAGATTGCCGGTGGCGAAGATGCGGCGCGATTTTGGATCGAGTTGGCGAACGAACATAGAATGGCTCCTTTTTAAAAAATCAGTTCCTGAAGCGGTACCAGAGCATGAGCGCAATTTTGGCGGCGCCCATGGCGTAGATCACGACGATCAGATCCCAGGGCACGCTATGCTCGACGAGCAGCCGGTACTCAAGCAGGACGAAGAGCGTGAGCACACCGACGATGGCCGCGGCGCTTGTGGAGCGGCGTTGATGCTCACGAAACCGTTCGTCGGCAACGTGGTCGAGCATGAGGATGCGGCTGAGCACGGGGTGGGTCATGACTTGCTCTCCAGTTGAAAGATCTCGTCGGTAGGACAGGAGAAGATGCGGGCAAAGGTGAGGGCCAGCTCCAGGCTCGGCACGTAGCGCTCGCGTTCGATGGAGTTGATGCTTTGCCGCGAGACACCGGCGGCGTCGGCGAGCTGCTCCTGGGTCCAGCCGCGGGCGACGCGGAGCTCCTTGACGCGATTGATGATGGCTGGGCTCATGTCAAGCTGACTTTCCGTAAAGCCGACTTTCCATCTCAGAATAGGACGAATTGGGGTGGATGTCAAGCCGACTTTCCATTTTATTTCCTGAGGAACTTGCGCGCCCGATGGGAGCGTATGAAGACATGAGCGGCGAAAGGTTCGCCGCACGATTTTGGGAATGCCTAACTTGTGGGAATTGCGCGGCGCAAATTCCTGCTAGAATTCTGCTTTCCGGACCTCCGCTCCGAAGCATCCTCCACGAAAGAAAGACCGTGACGTGCCAAACGAAGTCAAAGCAAAAACCGTGACCTACGCCGATGCAGGCGTGGATCTTGCCGCCAGCGGACACGCCAAGGAACGGATCAAGTATCTGGCGCAAAAGACCTTCAACCGCAACGTTTTAGGCGGCATTGGCAGCTTTGGGGCCATGTTCCGGCTGGACCAGCAGCGGTGGAAGAACCCGATCCTGGTGAGCTCGGCCGACGGCGTGGGGACCAAGCTGAAGGTGGCGTTTGAATTGGGGCTGCACCAGACGGTGGGCGCCGACCTGGTGAACCACTGCGTGAACGATATTGCCGTGCAGGGTGCGACGCCGCTGTTCTTTCTGGACTATCTGGCCACCGGCAAGCTGGATCCCGATGTGGTGGAGACGGTGGTGAGCGGCTTGGCCGATGCATGCAAGGCGAACGGCTGCGTGCTGATTGGCGGAGAGACTGCGCAGATGCCGGGCTTTTATCAGGACGGCGAGTACGACTTGGCGGGATTTATTGTGGGCGCGGTAGACCGTGACAAGATGATCAACGGCTCGACGATCAAGGCGGGCGATGTGCTGATCGGGCTGCCCTCGACAGGACTGCATACCAACGGCTACTCGCTGGCCCGGAAGCTGCTGTTTGAGGTGGGCGGCTACAAGCCGACGCAGTACGTGACGGCCATCAAGGAGAAGGCCGGCGCGGCGCTGCTGCGCACGCATCGCAGCTATCTGCATGTGATCCAGAAGCTCACGACGAGTGGGATGACCACTGGCATGGCACACATTACAGGCGGCGGCATTACGGAGAATCTGCCGCGCATTTTGCCCAAGGGCACTGGGGCGCAGGTGGAGATCGGCTCGTGGCCAGTGCTGCCCATCTTTGAGCACCTGCGCGAGCTGGGCAATATTCCGCAGGAGGAGATGCTGCGCACCTTCAACATGGGCATCGGTCTGATTGCGGTGATTCCTGCGGCGAAGTTTACGCGGGCCAAGAATCTGCTGGATCGCGCGGAAGAGAAGTTCTACGTGGTTGGCCGCGTGGTGAAGGGCGAGCGGCGGGTGCAGTACACGTAAGACAGGGATCAGTGGTCAGGGATCAGTAGATTCCGGATCGCGACTGAAACGCGCCGGTCAGCCTTGGACTCTACAAAAATCCGATAGACACGCTCGAATACGATGAAGAGGATGAGTCCTCATTCTGACGATGCCTCACGATTGAAGCTCGGCATTTTGCTGAGCGGCCGCGGCTCCAATTTTCTTGCCATTGCTGAGTCGATTCGCGCGGGGCGGCTGAAGGGCGTCGAGATCGCTGTGGTGATTTCGAATGTGGCCGAGGCTCCGGGGATCCAGGCGGCGCGGGAGATGGGGCTGCCCACGGCGGTCTTCGTAT
>Ga0335076_10006886_pt1 | contig 11464 bp, 9 predicted proteins | sample Lox_Sample_25_FD_206717 | JGI IMG/M metagenome (GOLD analysis project Ga0335076, IMG submission 206717) | Soil microbial communities from Loxahatchee National Wildlife Refuge, Florida, United States - Lox_Sample_2.5 | ecosystem: Environmental > Terrestrial > Soil > Wetlands | place: USA: Florida... | reverse complement strand
CTAGCACCGGCCCACTCAGCTTCAGATGCTCATGGTCCAACCCAGGAAGGTTGTAGTTGACCATTTGCATTGAGATAGCGAGCGGAATGTCCAGCATATCGGGATGTTGCTTGGTCAGCGCGTTGCTCATGTATGCATCCGATGCGCCGATCTGAGCGATGCCTTCAACCGCTTGCGAAATTCCGGTTCCGCTGCCGGTCGATTGCGTCGTGATCTTTATGCTTGAATGGCTGTGTGTATAAGCTGGAACCCACAAATTGAAAAGCGGATACAGCAAGCTGGATCCGGTTTCGAGGATGCTGACGTCGCTCGCGGCCAGGCTGGTGCGCGTGCTCATCATGGCGGCGAACGCAAAAGCCAGCACGAACACGCACGTTCTTAGTACGATCTTGTAGCGTGCGGCGGAAATTATAGTTTTAAGAGCTGACACGGATAGCCTCCTTAGATGGGCTTGATTGTGTTTTTCGAAATCCGGCGACGTACCTAATGTTTCTAGGTTGCTTTACCTCTGTTGAGGTAAAGCATTTCAGAAGCAGACATCAAGGAAGGTGTTTGCAATTCCCGAGTGCCGTTTACTCCAAAACACAAAAGAACCAGAAAACCGGCCCACAAATTATTAGAAGCGGTTAGAGCCGCCGCATTCTACACGCTCGTATTAATTTTCGATGAAATTACAGCTCTGCTCGAACCAGGCCGTGCTCTCGATTTCGGAGGAAAGCGCTATGAGAGCAGATAATGCTGGGTCACATCACGAAACGTGCTCAGCTGTTTGGCCTTCATTTCCGCATTCCAGGCGAGCTCGCCGGCCATTAAATCCGCGACCACGGGGGCCATTTCCAGAGTGGCGCGGGCGTTCAGAAAGAGCGCTCGCGTGCGGCGGGCGAGAACGTCTTCGATGCTTCGCGCCATTTCTTCACGCACCGCCCAGATCACCTGCGCCTTCTTATATGGAAGATCCGGGTGCAGCGCTTCACCCAGTTCCGAATCAGCTTCAATCAGCCTGTTGATCTCGACCGCGTCTGTGCCGTAAACAGCGAGTTCGCCAAATTCTTTTGCATTCTGGTGATACCCATGAATGCGCAGGTGCTCGGTCATGCACGGCCAGTCGGGCAACTGGGCGAGAGTGGCCGCCTGATCGACACAATCCTCGGCCATGTGCCGATACGTGGTCCACTTTCCGCCGGTGATGGTCATAAGGCCTGAGGTATCGATGTGGATCACGTGATCGCGCGAAAGCGCTGCCGTTGTGACCGCCCCAGGCGCGCGCACCAGGGGACGAATGCCGGCGAAAACGCTGAGCACGTCTCGACGCTCCGGGGGTTTTTCCAGGTATTGCTTTGCCGTCGAGAGAATAAAGTCGATCTCCTGCTCCATGGCAACCGGTTCGAGTGCGGCATTTGTGATCGGAGTATCTGTTGTCCCCACCAGAGTGTGGTCATGCCAGGGAATCGCGAAGAGAACACGTCCGTCACGCGTGCGCGGGACCAGGATTGCGCTTTCGGCCTGAAGAAATTCGGGACCAAATACCAGATGGATGCCCTGGCTTGGCTCGATCATGGGCGCTGCGGAGGGCAGGGCTTTCTGCCGCAAGCGGTCGCTGAAGGCGCCGGTTGCGTTGATGACAACTTTCGCCGATGCGTGCAATTCCTCTCCGCTCTCGACGTCTCGAGCGACAATTCCGTTTACAAAATCCTGAGAATCCTTCGTGAACCCGGTCACCTCAACGTAATTGAGCAGGGTTGCGCCTTGCTCGAAGGCCGTAAAAACCATGTGGATCAAAAGCCGGGCGTCATCGAACTGGCCGTCGTAGTAGATTGCGCCGCCGCGCAAGCCTTCGGTTTTTAGTGTCGGGATACGCTCCAGTGTTTCTTCACGCGAGAGCAGGCGCGACTTGCCGAAGCCGTATTTGCCGGCAAGCAGTTGATACAGCTTCAGGCCGAGCCCATAGAAGGGAGCTTCCCACCAGTCATAATTTGGAACCACAAAGGCAAGATCGTGAACCAGATGTGGCGCATTTTGCAGGAGCAGACCGCGCTCCTTCAGCGCTTCCATCACCAGTCCGATATTTCCCTGCTCCAGATATCGCACGCCGCCGTGGGCCAGTTTGGTACTGCGGCTTGAGGTTCCTTTGCCGAAATCACTTTGTTCAAGTAGTAGTACGTCGTAACCGCGGCTTGCGCCATCGATCGCGACGCCAACCCCGGTCGCGCCACCGCCGACGACGATGAGGTCCCATGGCTTGGGATGAGCGCGGGCCCGGGCCAACATCTCAGAGCGATTCATGTTCGAGCGCCGATCAAAGAATTCCTACAACTCTGATGATCACCGCCGCAACAGCTGCGCCGATGAGTGGCCCGACAATAGGCACAAAAGAATATTTCCAATCGGAGCCGCCTTTTTCCTTAATCGGGAGAAGAGCGTGCGCGACACGAGGGCCAAGGTCACGCGCAGGATTGATGGCATAACCCGTTTGCCCGCCCAGGCTCAAACCGATGACCCAGACCAGAACTCCCCAGAACCACGGGCTGAACCCTGGTGCAAGACCCGTCGGCGGAGCAAGCAGTTTGCTGCCAAAGCTGAAGCCGACCACGATCAGGCAAACTGTAACAATCGCCTCGCAGAGCAGATTCGCAGGATAGTTGCGGATCGCGGGAATGGTACAAAACGTTGCCAGCTTCAGAGTTTTGTCAGGAGTCTCCCTCCAGTGCGGAAGATAGACCAGCCACATCACTACCGAGCCGGTAAATGCGCCGAGGATCTGGGCGCACCAGAACGGCAGGACGTTCGACCAGTTCTTCGAGAGCAGGGCCGCAGCCAGCGTGACCGCAGGGTTGATGTGCGCGGCCGGGCTTCCGCACGCCACCGCCGTACAAATTCCCGCAACGACGGCAAGTCCCCATGCGGTCGCGATGACAATCCAACCGGAGTTTTGGCCCTTTGATTTGTTGAGCAGAACGTTGGCCACAACGCCATCGCCGAGCAGAACCAACACCAGCGTGCCCATGAATTCACCCACGAAGGGTCCATGCATGCCCCGGCCTCCAATTGAATCCTTGAGTCTTATTCAATCCAGTCAAATGAGCGGGTCACCGCTTTCTTCCAGAAATGATAAAGATGCTCGCGTGATTGCTGGTCCATCTTGGGCTGCCAGCGTCGCGCGACCGCCCAATTAGCGCAGAGTTCATCCGTGTCTTTAAAAAAACCGACGGCCAGCCCCGCCGCATAGCATGCGCCCAAAGCCGTAGTTTCACTCACCCGCGGGCAAACGACCGGAATATTCAGGATGTCGGATTGAAATTGCATCAGTAAATTGTTCTTTACCATTCCGCCGTCAACACGGAGAACGTCAAGGTCCATTCCGGAATCTTTTGCCATAGCCTCCACGACTTCGCGAACCTGGAATGCAGTGGCCTCGAGCACGGCGCGTGCGATGTGGGCCTTATTCACAAAACGAGTCAGACCGGCGATTACACCGCGGGCAGTATCTTTCCAATATGGCGCATAAAGACCCGAAAATGCGGGAACGAAATAAACCCCGCCATTGTCTTCGACGGTCTTTGCCAGCTTCTCGATTTCGTCACTGCTGGAAATCAAACCCAGATTGTCGCGCAGCCACTGTACCAGGGCGCCGGTAATTGCAATGCTGCCCTCGAGCGCGTAATGCGCAGATTTGTTTGCAAGCTTGTACGCCACAGTCGTAATCAAGCCGAATTTCGATGGCACTATTTTTTCGCCGGTGTTCAGCAGCATGAAACATCCAGTGCCGTATGTGTTCTTAGTTTCGCCGGGTTTGAAGCAAACTTGTCCGACCAGCGCGGCTTGTTGATCGCCAAGAATCCCAGCAATCGGGACGTCCTGAATGGCAGCAATTTTTGCGCTGCCGTAGACTTCGCTGCTGGAAACGATCTTCGGCAGAATCTGAAATGGAATGCCGAAGTCGCTGCGGACCGATTCATCCCATGCGAGCGTGGCGAGATTCATCAACTGCGTGCGGCTGGCGTTGGTCACATCGGTGATGTGCACACCGCCGTCTTTCGCGCCAGTCAATTTCCAAACGAGGAACACGTCAATTGTGCCGCATAAAAGCTCCCCGGCCTCGGCTTGTGCACGCGCATCTGGAACGTTTTCGAGGATCCAGCGAATCTTAAGCCCACTGAAATACGTCGCCAATGGCAGACCGGTTTTTGCACGATAGCGGTCTTGGCCGCCGTGCGCTGAAAATTTTGCGACGTCGTGCGCGACTCGAGTGTCCTGCCAGACGATCGCGTTGTAAACCGGTTTACCGGTTTTTTTGTTCCAAACAACTGTCGTCTCCCGCTGATTGGTAATGCCAATTGCGGCGAGATCATCAGGTCGCAGTGATGCAGACTGCATCGCCTTCGCAATTACAGACTGCGTGCGCTGCCAGATTTCTTCGGGATTGTGCTCGACCCAGCCGGGTTTGGGATAGAACTGTTCGTGCTCTTCCTGCGCCGAGCTGATAATTTTGCCTGCGCGATCGAAGACGATGAAACGCGTGCTGGTCGTGCCTTGGTCAATGGCGCCGATGTAGTCTGCCATCGGTGTCAGGCGGCTTCGCCCTTCACTTCAACCCCCGCCCATTTCTCAAGTAACAGAAGCGTGGCCGCATAGTCGAGGTCAGCGTGACCATCCTCGACCGCCATCTCGTAAACTTCTTCTACAGTTTCGAGTCCGGGAAGTTTAACCCGCGCTTCTTTGGCGGCATCGAGCGCGAGGCGAATGTCCTTGAACATCAAGCGCAGGGGGAAATTTGCCGAGAAATCGCGATGCAGTACAAATGGCGCTTTATACTCCGCAACCCCGGATTTCACCATCGATGCGTTGATCAGGGGCATCAGGGTCTCGGCATCAACCCCAAGTTTCGCCGCCAGCGTGAGTCCTTCAGCAAAGCCTTCGTAGATGAGCGCAATTTGCAGGTTCATGGCGAGCTTTGCCGATTGCCCTTTACTGGTTTCGCCCATACGGAAAATTTTCTTGCCCATGGCGGCGTACAGCGGTTTCAGTTTTTCCACCGTCTGCTCATCTCCCCCGACGATGAACAGCAGTGTTCCGGCTTCGGCGCCCGCCTTCGACCCGGTCATGGGCGAATCGACGTAGTCAGCGCCTTTCTTGCGTACGCGTTCGGCAAATTTGCGAGTCGCGGCGGGAGAGATCGTGCTGGAGTCGCTTATGATCATCCCCTCGGTGAGCGACTGCTCGACGCCATTCGGTCCAAATAGAACTGATTCGACCGCTGCAGTATCGGAAACGCATAGCCATACCACCTCCGCGCCTTGCGCTGCCTCTGCCGGAGATGCCGCTATGCGTGCGCCTTCCACCTGCTTTCCGGGAGTGCGATTCCAGACAGAAACCTCGTGTGCCGCTTTGACAAGATTCGTGGCCATGGCATGGCCCATAATTCCCAGTCCTAAAAACGCTACGCGCATGCGAGCTCCTGACTATGAGAGAAGACAAAGAGAAGACACGAGAATTAGAAATGACACGCCGGGTGCGGTCAAGCTAATCCGCGTGATTGGTAGAATGTTGATGTTGGCGATCAGGTTGGAGAGCTGCATCTAAGCTTCGGCATAAGTTGTTCGAGCGGTAATTGAAAGCACGCTTCCTATGTTGCGACAAGCGCTGAAGAGTCCCGCAATGCGCAAACGCGCCCGGCAATTCGGGCGCCTGGTGCGGCATTCGGCGGTCACTCCCCGCATTGGCGAGTCTCACAAACCCGTTCTGGTTACCAATGGGCAGATGGGCGTGACCTTCATTGGCCACGCGAGTTTCTTTCTCCAAATCGGTGGCGAAAACGTCATTATCGATCCTAACTTTGCGCGCTGGCTTTTCGTGTTGAAACGCCTTCGTCAGCCGGGAGTCAAGGTTCGTGACTTGCCTCCGATTGACTTGGTTTTAGTGACTCACGCGCACTTCGATCATCTGCACCGGCCATCGCTCCGCGCGCTGGTTCATCAGACAAAACAGTGGCGAGGGTCGGCGCCAACCATCGTTGTGCCGGAGCACGTTTTTGATCTCGTCTCTGATCTTGGATTCCGCGACGTAGTCGAGCTGAATTGGTGGAACAGCTACCGGCATCGCGGAGTCACGATTACACACGTACCGTCGCGGCATTGGGGAGCACGCGTTTTGCGAGATGCGCACCGCGGTTATGGCGGATACGTGTTGCGCAACGGCAAACATTCCGTATACCACGCCGGAGATACGGCCTATTTTTCCGGCTTCCGCGAAATTGGGATGCGGCTGCATCCTCAGCTTGCGCTGTTGCCGATCGGCGCTTACAATCCGCCGACATTTCGCAACGTTCACGCCAGTCCCGCCGATGCAACACGTGCGTTCCTCGATTTGAATTCGCGCTGGATGGTCCCCATGCACTACGGGACATTCCGCCTTTCGCATGAACCCATGGAGGAACCTTTGCAGCTGCTCGAGGAAGAGGCTGAGCGGGCAGGAATTCAGGACCGGGTGCTTGTCCTTCCCGAAGGCATCACCAAAATTTTTTGACATTTTTTAATTTGCGCCGGACTAGAATGCTCCGACGAGGAGGTTTTATGCCGAGCAAAGTTCAAGCTATCCCTGCTGGATTTCATACACTCACCCCGCACCTTATCGTCCGCAACGCCGCGGAAGCGATCGAGTTTTATAAGAAAGCTCTGGACGCGGAAGTCCTGAACGTCGCACATATGGACGATGGAAAGGTAATGCATGCAGCACTTCGCGTCGGCGATTCCATGCTGATGCTGAACGATGAAATGCCGGAATATGGCGCGCTTTCGCCATTGGCGAACGGCGGTTCGGGAGTGACGATTCACGTCTATACAGAAGATGTGGACTCGGCCTACAACCGCGCAGTCTCGGCCGGAGCAAAGGTCAAGATGCCTCTGATGGACCAGTTCTGGGGTGATCGATACGGCGTTGTGTCTGACCCTTACGGCCACAGTTGGTCGCTGGCCACGCACGTGAAGGACATGTCACCCGAGGAGATGCAGCGCGCGCAAGACGAGGCGTTTGCGAAAATGCCGCCAGCTGCCAAGAAAACAGCTTAATAGGCTAGCAAAATTCGCAGGTCGCGTAGATTATTGCCCGTGGGTCCGGTGATGATTGCGTCGCCGAGCGCCTCGAATAATGGAAATGCGTCGAAGGCGCGCAGATGAGCTGCAGCATTGAGCCCGCGGGCTTTTGCTCGTTCGGGAGTTGATCCATCAACCACGGCGCCAGTTGCCGGACTGTTGCCGTCGATTCCATCCGACCCAGCGCTGAGAACGCAAATATTTTCTCCGCTGATCTTCTCTGCGCAGTACAACGCAAACTGCTGATTGCGTCCACCCATGCCTCCATTCTCGACGTGAACCGTGACCTCGCCACCGGAGAGAAGGCAGACGCGTTCATTCGTACGACCCAATTCGCGCAACCGATGCAGCAAGTGATCTGCGGCTTTGGCGTAGTCCCAGTCGTCACAGGCGTTTTCAATTTCAACCACGAATCCCTGGCGCTCGGCTTCCCTCTTCGCAGCCGCGAGCATGGCTGAGTTGGAAAGGATCGTCCACCAGCGCGCGCGGAGAAACGCCGGATCGTCGGATTTGGGAGTCTCTTCAATTGCGTGCCGTTCGAACAGTTCGCGAACTGATGCGGGGAGTTGATGAACAAGCTTGTGTTTCGCTGCGAGCGCGTAGCAATCTGCAACCGTGGTCGAATCCGGCATTGTCGGCCCGGAGGCAAGCGCATCAGGAGTATTGTCTGGAACGTCTGACACCAGGATCGACACCTGCTGCGCAGGATATGCCGCTTGCGCGAGTCGTCCACCCTTGATGGCGGAAAGATGTTTGCGAATCGTGTTGATCTCGCTGATCGAACCTCCTGAGTAAACCAGGGCTCGGTAGGTTTCAACCAGGTCATCCAGCGAAATCTCGTCATCCAACGGCCTTTCAAGCGTCGCAGAGCCACCGCCGCTGAGAAGAAAAATTGCGAGCGATGCCTCATCCAGCGCGTTCAGCGATTTCAGCATTGCTTCGGCGGCGCGAATCGATTCCGCGTTGGGCAGCGGATGTCCACCTTGAAAATAACGAAAGCCGCGAACCTGAAACTCAGCAGCGACGGAACTTGCAACGATGCCTTCGAAGCGCTCTCCAGTTTGTTCGTGCAAGGCGGTAAGCATTGAGTGCGCCGCCTTGCCAATAGAAATGACAAAAACGCGGCCGTAAGAATTCAGGTCGTAAAGATCCTCGCAAATGCGCAGAATGCCGCGCTCGCACTGCACGTGACGGGCGAACGCCTGAGTGATGCTCGATTCCCGCAGAGCATGCTCGAAGATGTGACGGGCAATTCCTTTCATGGGATGGCAAGCGTGTCTTTTATCCAGTGTTCGATCGCTTCCCGCATTTCGCGCAAACGGCCTTCGAAGAAATGATCGGCGCTCTCGACGATGACCAGCTTCTTCGGCTCGGGCAGCGAGTTCACCAGAGCCTCAAGCTTGGCCCGCGGACCGAACTGATCACGGCTGCCGCTGACAAAAAGCTTTGGTTTCAAACATGACTGCAAGAACCCAAAATCGTAATTGCGGTCGTCCACCGGCGATACGGGCACGCCTAATCCGATCAGCACTTTTACGCGATCATCTTCGCAAGCCACGCGAAGCCCGACCGCCGCGCCGAAAGAAAAACCGGCAAAAACCAGCGGCAGATGAAACTCGTTTTCCACCCAATCGAGAGCGGCCCGCGCGTCTTCTGCCTCTCCCCCGCCGAAATCATGCTCGCCATGGCTAAGACCTGTGCCGCGAAAATTGAAGCGCAGCACAGGGAATCCGAAATTGTTCAGCGCCTTCATGGCATGGAACACGACCTTGTTGTGCATGGTGCCGCCAAAGAGCGGATGCGGATGGCAAACCACCGCGGCATGGGTTGAATTCTCCGCGCCGGAATTCAGCAAGGCTTCGAGCTGGCCCGCTGGGCCGTTTAGAAAGAGGGAGCGAATGGATGAACCGGCAACTTTCATCGCGTCTAGATTACAGCAGGTTGTTCCATTCAAACCCGGACGGGATTGCGTAGGCCGGGCGATATGCGAACGAAGCGGCGCGTAATACAGAATCGTAATACTTTGTATTCGAAACCTGAGTTTCGCTTCACGCAACCGCGTGATTTATCCTTCAATCGCAAATGAATGTTGACCTGGTCGCATTAACTCGAAAGCTCGTAGACATCGAATCCATCACCGGAAACGAAGGTCCGGTCGGGCATTTGCTTGCGCAAGAGCTGGAACGACTCGGTTATAAAGTGCAGCGCATGCTCACAGAAGGTGAGCGCGCGAATGTTTATGCGACCACGCCACAGCAGCCGAATCCCGCAATTGTTCTTTCTACGCACATGGACACGGTGCCGCCATTTATTCCTTCATCGGAAGATGATGGACGCATCTATGGCCGCGGTTCATGCGATGCCAAGGGGATCATTGCAGCCCAGATTGCCGCGGCGGAGCGATTGCGGAGCGAAGGCGTCTGTGTTGGACTACTGTTTCTGGTCGGCGAAGAACGTGACAGCCTCGGCGCAAAAGTCGCGAACCAGAGGCCGAACGCGTGCAAGTTTCTCATCAACGGCGAACCCACGGAGAACAAAATTGCGATCGCCTCAAAAGGCGCACTGCGCGCGGAATTGACAGCGACGGGACGCATGGCGCACTCGGCGTATCCGGAACTCGGCGAGTCGGCAATCGACAAACTGATCGAGGCGGTGCACCGGCTGCGTGCAATGAAGCTTCCTTCCGATCCTGAGATTGGGCCATGCACGTTGAATATCGGCCTGATTGAAGGTGGTCGCGCGCCTAATGTGATCCCGGACAGAGCCCGAGCGCTTCTGCTTTACCGGCTCATCGGACCTTCAGAGGAATTACGAACGCAAATTGTTGAAACCGTCGGAAATCTGGCGAAAGTCGAATTCACGTTGGAAATTCCCTTCGTTCGCCTGCGCACGTTTCAAGACCTGCCGACCATGGTGGCGAAATTCACTACAGACATTCCGGCGCTCAGCAATTGGGGACAGCCCTTATTGGTCGGCCCGGGATCGATTCACGTGGCGCACACCGAGGGCGAGTACATCGCCAAAGAGCAATTGCGGAGCGCAGTCGACCTCTATTGTGAGATCGCGCGAAAATTGTCCGCGTAGACTGCGTCGCAAGCGATACAGCGCGCTGCACATCGCCCCGGACTACACTATCCATATGTCGACCACTACTCTCAATGGGCTCGCGAATGCCTCTTCCTCGTATCTGCGTTCTGCTAGGCACCAGCCGATTCAATGGCACGAGTGGAGTGAGGAGGCGTTCGAAAAAGCCAAGCGCGAGAACAAGCCAATCCTGCTCGACATCGGCGCGGTCTGGTGCCATTGGTGCCACGTGATGGATCGCGAATCCTATGAGGATCCGGAAATCGCGAAAATCGTGAATGAGCGCTTCATCGCGATCAAAGTCGATCGTGACGAACGGCCCGATATTGATAGCCGTTACCAGGTTGCCGTGCAGGCGATCAGCGGCCAAGGTGGTTGGCCACTTACCGGCTTTCTTACGCCCGATGGCCTGCCATTTTATGGCGGCACTTATTTTCCGCCGCAGGACCATTACGGGCGTCCGAGTTTCCGCCGCGTGCTGCTGGCGATTTCCGACGCGTTTCGCGAAAAGAACGGCGACGTGATGGAGCAGGCGAATCTGGTTGAGGGAGCACTCGCGCATTCGGAGTCGTTCTCGGATAAGTCTGGCGAATTTTCATCCAAGATTGTCGACGAGATCGTCGACTCTGCTTTGCGGATGTTCGACGAGACGAATGGCGGATTCGGCAGCGCACCCAAATTTCCCCATCCATCCATCTTGGATCTGCTGATAGATCGTTACATACGATCTCATGCCGGAACAAAGCTCGGCCACACGGTCGGGGACGCCCGTCTCCACACGGTTATAGAAACTACCCTCGAAAAGATGGCGCGGGGCGGAGTTTACGACCAACTTGCAGGAGGATTTCATCGCTACTCGGTTGATGAGCGCTGGATCGTTCCGCACTTCGAAAAAATGTCCTACGACAATTCGGAGTTGCTCAAAAACTATGTGCACGCCTATCAGGCAACCCGCAATGAGTTCTTCGCTGATGTCGCTCGCGACATCGTTCGCTGGATGGATGACTGCTTAAGCGACCGGAAGCACGGCGGCTTCTATGCTTCGCAAGATGCCGACCTCTCGATGGACGATGACGGCGACTACTTCACGTGGACGCTGGATGAGGCGCGCGCGGTCTTGACCGAGCAAGAGGCGCAGGTCGCGGCCTTGCATTATGACATTAACGAAATCGGTGAGATGCATCACAATCCGGCGAAGAATGTGTTGTATGTGCGGGCGCCCGTGGATGAGATCGGGCGGCGAATGAATCTTGCGCCGGAGCTGGTGAGGGAACTGCTGGACTCGGCGAAGA
>Ga0335076_10006885_pt1 | contig 11465 bp, 11 predicted proteins | sample Lox_Sample_25_FD_206717 | JGI IMG/M metagenome (GOLD analysis project Ga0335076, IMG submission 206717) | Soil microbial communities from Loxahatchee National Wildlife Refuge, Florida, United States - Lox_Sample_2.5 | ecosystem: Environmental > Terrestrial > Soil > Wetlands | place: USA... | reverse complement strand
CGGCATCGGGAGAATCGTGGGGCGATGCAGGACCTCGCCCAGAATCCGGGTGAAATCCGCGTTAGAAACGGGATTGGGAGCAACTGCGTTCACCGTGCCGCGCAAATCTCCAGTCAGGGCCGAGCTGATAACTGCGACCAGGTCCCCGATGTGAATCCAACTCATCCACTGTCGCCCGCTGCCTACCCTACCGCCAGCGCCCATGCGAAAGGGCAGCAGCATCTTGCCGAGCGCACCACCCTTTGTGCTCAGGACAATGCCGATGCGCGGCAAGACAACGCGGATCCCTGCCTCCGCAGCGGGTTTAGTGGCATCCTCCCAGGCGCGGGCGACCTCGGGAAGAAAGCCCGTGCCGCTGGCGCTGGTTTCGGTGAGCATCTCGTCGCCGCGATCCCCGTAGTAGCCGATCGCCGACGCAGAGATCAAAACGGCTGGCTTGCGCGCCAGTCCGACCAGAGCGCGGCACAGTCTTTCCGTGCCTAGCTTGCGGCTGTCCAGGATGCGGCGCTTCTGTTCCACCGTCCAGCGACCCGCGGCTATGCTCTCACCCGCAAGATGGATCACCGCATCGGCGCCTTCGAAGATCGATGACGACAGCTCGCCGTGCGGATCCCACTGGCGCTCGCCGGCTCCGCTGGGAGGTCGCCTCACTAGGGCGATCACCTCGTGACCAGACTGCGTGAGCGTGGGTACAAGCGCGCCGCCAACGAGACCCGACGCACCGGTGACCATTACTTTCATGTCGCGGAAATATTAACCCACACGGAAGGACAGCGGCCGCCGCGCCGGCCGTGGCCCGCAGGTCATTTGAATCCCCCGCAAGCCGGCCGTAATCTTTGTAACTACAGGAAAGGTTTCGTTTCGGCCTATAATCAAGCATGGAAGCCGGCTGGCAGAGGCCGTTGTCGGTAGCTTCTCATCCGACGGCGCACGGATGTTTCGCGTTCCGCTCTTATTCTCTTTAAAGGAAACGGGTGCCTTGCGACCGGCGGTCGCCATCGAACATCTCTATCCGCCGGTGGCGAAGGGCTGAGTAGCTGTGGGGACGTTACGGGAACAAATCGCGACCAACATGCTGCGGGTCACGCGCTTTCGCGACCTGCTGAAACAGGTGGAAGCGTATCGCCCGGGCGATGACCTGGCTCTCATCCGCAAAGCCTACGACTTCTCGCTATGCCATCACACCGGGCAACTGCGTGCCTCCGGCGAGCCCTATCTCGTTCACCCGCTCGAGGTGGCGTGCGTGCTGGCCGAGATCAAGCTCGACCCCATCGCCATTGCCGCCGGCTTGTTGCACGATGCGGTGGAGGATACCAGCGTCACCATCGGAGAAATCCAGGAGCAGTTTGGTGAGCAGGTAGCGCACATTGTCGAAGGCGTCACCAAGATCAGCAAAATCGATTTTGCTACCCGTGAAGAACGCCAAGCGGAAAACCTGCGCAAGATGATGCTGGCCATGGTGGACGATATCCGCGTGGTGCTGATCAAGCTGGCCGACCGCGTACACAACATGCGGACCTTGCATCACCTTCCGAAGGAGCGCCAGGAAGCCATCGCCCGAGAAACCCTCGAGATCTACGCGCCCATCGCTCACCGCCTGGGCATGGGCAAGATCCGCGGCGAACTGGAAGACTTGGCTTTTCCTTACGTCGATCCCATCGCTTACGGTCAGGTGAAAGAAGCGGTCGAGGCCCGCCGCAAAACCGGCGAGGAGTTCCTCACTCAAATCCAAGGCACCATTGCCGACAAACTGAAAGAGGCCGGCATTCAGGTGCGGGTCGAGCATCGCATCAAGCGGCTGTACAGCATTTATCAGAAGCTGCAGCGGCAACGCATCACCGTGGACCAGATGTACGACCTGCTGGCTGTACGCATCATCACCACCTCGGTGCAGGATTGCTACGCGGTGCTGGGAACCATTCACAACCAATGGCGCCCGGTGCCAGGGCGAATCAAGGATCACATCGCCATGCCGCGGCCCAACTTTTATCAGTCGCTGCACACCTCAGTCATCGCCGACAACGGCACGCCTTTCGAGGTGCAGATTCGCACCGAGGACATGCACAAAATGGCTGAGGAGGGCATCGCCGCCCACTGGAAGTACAAGGACGGACCGGTCTCAGCGCGCGACGAGAAACGGCTGGCATGGCTGCGACAGGTCGTGGAGTGGCAGCGGGACATGGCCGACCCCAACGAATTCCTGTCCACGCTGAAAATCGACCTTTACCCGGAAGAGGTGTACACCTTCACCCCCAAGGGCAAAGTCGTCGTCTTACCGCGCGACGCTACCCCAGTGGACTTCGCCTACACCGTGCACACCGAAGTCGGCCACTCCTGCGTAGGCGCCAAAGTGAATGGCCGCATGGTTCCCCTGCGCTACAAACTGCGCAGCGGCGACATCGTCGAAATCCTCACCCAGCCCGGACACAAGCCCAGCCGAGACTGGCTCTCCTTGGTGAAGTCATCGCGCGCGCGGCAGAAGATCAAGCACTGGCTGAACGTGCACCAGCGCGAGCGCGCCATCGAAATCGGCCGTAAGCTGATCGAGAAAGAGGCCCGCAAGTATCGCGTGCCGCTGAAGGACTTCAAGGAAGAAGACTTCCAGCGCGCCGCCTCGGAATACGGCCTTGGCCGGCCTGACGATCTGATGGCGGGCATCGGCTATGGCAAGTTTTCTGCCCGGCAGGTGCTGGCCAAGCTGGCCCCGGCAACCGCGGCACAGCCCGAAGCGCCTCCCGAGGAGCCCAGTGGCGGCATATCCAGCGTGGTGCGCCGCGTCTTCGGTGGTGAGAACGGCGCCATCAGCGTCAAGGGGCACGACGATCTGCTGGTCTATCGCGCGCGATGTTGCAATCCCATTCGCGGCGAAGACATCGTGGGCTACGTCACCCGCGGCAAAGGCGTCGCCGTGCACGCCAAGGCGTGTCCCAACGTCACCAATTTGATGTACGAGTCCGACCGACGCATCGCGGTCGAGTGGGCGCGGCTAAAGAAGGAAGATGGCAGCACCGCCGGCTACCCGGTCAAGCTCACGGTTTTCTGCGACGACCGCTCCGGCATGTTGAAGCAGATCACCGCCGTCATCAGCGACGACAACACCAACATCCGCAACATCGAGGCGCGCACCGGCAACACTCAAGCCACCATCGATGTGGTCATCGACATCGAGGACATGAAGCATCTGGAGCGCATCATTCACGGCCTGCGCAAGATCGCCGGCATCCACGATGTGCAAAGGGTGCAGAAGCTGTAGCCGCCGCACCCTGCCGAGTCGTGCTGATCTAGGCCTGCTTCTTCATCCGCCGCCGCAGCGCTCCGCCAATCGCCAGCAGCCCCGAACCAAACAGCGCCAGGCTCGCCGGCTCCGGCGCGTGGCCGATGTATTCCTGAGTCGGGGTGTGGTACGGAGCATTGGGGCCGGTCGGTTGCCCGCCGGCGAAGGTATAGAAGTAGTAGTCGTCGAAGTAGCCGCTGGACAGCGTCGGCACCACCGACGCAGCTTGCGCCAGCCATGTCCCCGCGTCCGCCCAATGTGGCGCGCTAGGGTCCATCAGATCCCACACCGCGTGGTTGATGGCATTCTCATAGGCGCTGTCGCTCTCATGTCCCAGCGCCTGGCTGTACAGCCAGGCTGCTTCCTCATAAACGAAGGCCGCGTTCGCCACGTTCATGAAGTTGTTGGCGCCGGCTTGGGCCACGGTGAAGACGTTCGCCTGCCAGCTCTCGCCGAACTGCACGTCATCCTTGTAGTCGTCGCACATCAGCGAGACCAGCTTGCTGGTGCCGTTGATGCTGAACTGGTAGGGGTAGGTGTAAACGGAGCCGTCGTTGTTGCTGGCCGATTTCAGAGTGAGGGTGACTGTGTCCGCCTGGCCGATGGTGGTGAAAACGAGCAAGAAGAGAATAGAACAAACTGCAAAGAGCCTTGTGGTCATCCCAGTGTTCTCCCGCCCTTGGGAAGAGCAACCGAGCGACCACAAAAGACACTAAAAAGTATGCTAAGTGGCTATATTTTCAAGCTGTTATGTGGATGGTTCGAGGTGACCATCGTGGGTTACCAAGGAGCTGCAACACTTTGCACTTCCACGACGTCACTTTTCCCAGCACTCCTAAGGTAAACCTATGATATTAAATAACTTAGGTAACCATCGACGGTAACAGTAGGCAGTCCGGCAGGTTCAGACCAGCGCGATCACATCGATTTCGACCAGCACATCCTTGGGCAGGCGCGAAACCTCCACCGTTGACCGCGCCGGCGGCTCCGACTTGAAGAAGCGCCCATAGACTTCGTTCATGGCCGCAAAGTCGTTCATGCTTTTCAGGAAGACCGTGGTCTTCACCACCTGCTCCAGCGAACTTCCTGCCTGCCACAGTACCGCCGAGAGGTTCTTCAGCACGCGCTCGGTCTGCGCTGCCACGTCGCCTTCAATCACGGTCTGCGTCTCGGGACTCAGCGCTACCTGCCCAGAGCAGAAGACCATGCCGTTGGCGCGAATCGCCTGCGAGTAAGGGCCGATTGCCTTGGGAGCTTTCTCGGTCGCGATAACCTCTCTCATCATTTTCCTTCCGTGGTCCTTTCCCAGAATGCGTATCAGCTTATCCGGTGCTCGGAGATTCCGAGCACGTTCCCATCGGGATCCTTGAACCATGCGACCTTGTCGCCATTGGGCGCTGTCCAGATGCCGTTGGGGTCGTTCACCCAAGGATATTTCTCAAACACGATTCCTTTGCCGCGCAACTCGGCTGCAACTTTGTCCACACTCGGGACCTCCCAACCGAGAACCGTGTGCTGCGCCGCGGTGAATTTTCCGGCCTCGGCCTTGCCCAGCCGAACCATGTTTTCGCCCGAGCGCAGCGTCAGCGCGAAGCCGTCCTCGCTGATGTACTTCAGTCCCAGTTTGTCGACATAAAACGCGCGCGCCTTGGCGTAGTCGGTGGTGAACAGAAATCCGACAATCTTGTGCGATTGCAGCATGCTCGTCGCTCCGTGCGAATTACTTGTTTTTCAGATACTTGTCGAACCACTCCACCGTGCGCCGAATCGCGTCCACCTGGTTTTCCCGCTTGGCGAAGCCGTGGCCCTCTGCCGGATAGTACTTGGCGTCCACCGTCCGCCCCTCCTGCTGCAGAATCTTTACCACCTGCTCAGCCTCTTCCTTTGGCACGCGAATATCGTTCTCGCCTTGAAGAACCAGCAGCGGCGCCTTCTCGTTACGGATAAATTTGATCGGCGAGGCGTTCTCGTACACGGTGCGGTCCTTCTCCGGATCTCCCAGCAGCGACTTTTCGTACTCCTGGAGATACGGATCCTCGTGCTGAAGCATGGTGTACCAGTCAATGATGCCGTACTGCTCCACGCCCGCCGCCCAGACGTCGGGTGTCTTGCCGATGGCCATCAGGGTCATATAGCCGCCGTACGAACCGCCGGTGATACCGATCTTCCCGGCATTCACGAATCCCGTCTGTTGCAGGAACTGGGCGGCGTACACCTCGTCCTGCAAATCGCCCCCGCCGAGATCCTGATAGTTGGCCTTTTGGAATGCCATGCCGTAGCCGGTTGAGCCGCGAGGGTTCGGCGCGATGCAGACGAAGCCGCGCGTAGCCAGTGCTTGTGCGGTGCGGTTAAAAGAATCCAGTGTCTGCCCCGTGGGGCCGCCGTGCGGCATCACTACGCCGGGGTTATTGCCATCGCGTTTCAAATTGAAGGGCACCCACATAAACGCGCTGATGACTTTGCCGTCGAAGCTCTTGTAGTGCACCAGCTGCGATCGCGGCATGCGCTTGGGATCAAGGCTGGCAATCGCAGAGTACGTCAGTTGGCGCGCGCTGCGTCCGGCGATGTCGTAGATCCACACGTCAGCGGGCCGATTCGATGCCTGATGCGTTATCAGCACCTGCTGCCCGTTGGCTGAAAAGGGGCTGGGATTGCCGGCAAAACTGTTCAATCCTTCGGGAAGGCTGAGCTTGACGGCCTTCTGGGTTGCAGTGTCGGCCAGGTAAGCATCGGTTCGGCCATCAGCATTGATGATGTAGGTAAAGCTCTTGCCGTCACGGGAGAAGTCGCCGGCCGACGGGTCCCACTTGGTATCGGTAACGAAGGTGATCTTCCTCGAAGCGACATCGAGCAGTGCGACGTGCGCGAAGCCTTCTTTGTCGTCAGCATTAATGAGCAGCGTATGCCCATCCGGCGAAACATCGGTGACCTGGTAACGAATATTGCCCTGATGCGCCGTCAAATTCTCCGGGCTTCCCCCACTCACCGAGACGCGGTAGATATCCGCATCGCTGTCCCCGGCGTTGACGCGCGTCGCGTAAATGTACTTGCCGTCCGGACTAAAGCTGGCGGCCTGCCAGGAGTGGTCCTTGGTCTCCTCGTTGGTGAGCTTGTGAACCTGATGCGTCGTCCAATCCATCACGGCGACGTCGGTAGCCGGCGAGGTCTTCGGCTTGTAGGAGATGACTAGCTGCTTGCCATCCGGTGAAAAGTGCGCGTTCGTTTCGGAAATATCGGGAGTATTGGTCAGGTTCACGGCCTGGCCGCCATTCGCCGGCACGGCGAAGATATCGTAGGCCTCATTGCCGCCCTTGTCGGACTGGTAGAGGATCCACTTGCCATCGGGCGACCATAGGGCGCTGTACTGGCGGTCATCCGACTGGCTCAGTTGGATGGGAAAGCCTCCGCGCGCAGGGATCTTCCATAAGTTCAGGCGTCCAGTCAGATTGGTGGTAAACGCCACCTCTTTTCCGTCGGGCGACCAAGCGGGACCGCTGACTGCCCGCGTGAAGTAGAGATCGTCGATTGGTACCGGACCGGCTTGCGGATTGCTCTCCGAGGTCACCGACTTGGGATCGGTAATCTCGCGCGTGTCAGGAGAGGTCGCGGCCAAAAAAATCAAGCAGGCTGATAACACCAACAAGAGTTTTCGCGCAGACATGTGCACCCCCACTGCGAAGCGGAAGATTGTAAATGATTGGCGCAATGTTTGGGCGGGCACCCGTGCCATCGAGACATCGAGACGGATCGCCAACCAGACCATCCGTTACTTTTGCAGAAACATCTTTGCCGCCACCACCACGAGCAACGCAGCGACGAATCGGCGCAGCGTGGCGGCGGGAATCTGCTGTGCCCAAACCGCGCCAAAATATCCCCCGAGCAGTACGCCGATGGCGATGATAAGCCCCAGCCTGAGATCAGCGTGGCCTTGGCGATAGTACTTCATGAAAGCCAGAAGGCCGGTGGGAGGCAGCAGCACCGCCAACGAGGTACCCTGCGCGACGTGCTGCTCCAGTTTGAAGCCGTACAGCAGAATGGGAAGCAGGAGGATGCCGCCGCCGACTCCGATCAGGCCGGAGAAAACCCCCACGAGCAGTCCTACCGCCAAGCCCCACACAATGGTCTGCATGCGCACCTCGGTGCAGTCGACTATTTTGCAATTAGCTGATTTGTCCGGAACTGGCCTCACACTCTAAACGATTCAGGCCGCCGCGCATTACACAATTTCCACGCCCGGTCCGCTCGTCCCTTAGAGGCAAAGAAAAGGCCCCTCCTCGCGGGAGGGGCTGGGAAAAAGCGACTGAACCGGCTTATTTCGTCTGGTCGAGCGTGATGCCGCCCGGCTGGGCAGCCTTGTCGGCTTTTGCCTTCTTCACCGCCATGGTCTTGTCCACCCACTCGTCAGCCTTCTTCAGGTCGGCGGCGCGGGCGTCAGGGTCGCCGCACTCGATGTCGGCCTTTTCACGCCACATCAGGTTGAGATAGGCCATGGCGTCGTCGTAATCGGGACGCAGTTGTAGCGCCTTGTCCAGCATCTTCATGCCGTCATCAACCTTGTCGGTATTCTGCTGGCGCAGATCCTCACAGACTTTCTTATCCTTGATGGGCTCTTCCGGCTTCAGTCCGAGCTTGGCTTTTTCTTCCATGCGCGGCTGATAGGTCTGCGTCCAGTCGATCACCGCCACGGAATAGTACGGCTCGGGATCGTTGGGGTCGATCTCGGTGGCCATGCGGTAGTACTTTTTCGCGTCCTCGAACTTCTTCATGTTCAGATAGAGGTACGCGATGCCCTTGATGCTGTTGATGTTTTTCGGATCGCGGTCCAGGACGTTCTTGTACTCCTGAATCGCCTGTTCGGCCGACTTGTTGTTCTCCGGAGTATCCGCGCCGGGTATGTATTGCTGGGCATACGCTGTAGCCAGGTAAAGGCGGGCGTTGATGAGAGAGGGGTCGTAGGCCACCGCCTTCTGGAACCAGTCGATCGCCTTCTCGTATTGCGCGCCCTTATAAGCCTGCACGCCCTTATTGAGCGCGTCGCGCGCCCTGAGTTTACTGCAGCCGGCGGCGGAGAAAATCATCACTATCACGGCCGCGAGCGCCAGCAGTTTTGTGCCTCTGTTCATTTGATTTGTACTCTCCCTTATTCAGGAGTTCTCTGGCGAGCATTGTACGCTGCCGATGACGCGGGAGCGTGGGCCGCCATACTTCGGACTATCGCCTCGTGCTGAATACGGCCGGGCGCTCCGAGCGAGCGCCCTTCCAACCGATCTGTTCAACTGCGCCGGGAGGTCTTCCTCTATCCGCCGGCTTCAATCTTGGCAGTGATCAGGCCGACTTTGTCTACGCCAGCGGCATGGGCGATATCGATCACCTGGGCCACGTCGGCAAACGGCAGGTCGTTGTCTGCCTTCACAAACATCACCTTCTCGGCGCGCGTCTTGTAGATCTCTTCCAGACGGCCCTGCAGCGTCTCCCAAGTCACATCATCCTGGTTGATCTTGAGATTCGGCTTGTCAGCCGCGCCCTTCAGAACCTGCACCACGATGGTGCGGTCGGTCGGAGACGTTTGCTGCTGCTTATCCTTCGGCGGCTGGGGTACGAGAGCATCCAGTCCCTTGGGCGTGAGCGGTGTGATGACCATGAAGATGATCAGCAACACCAGCAGCACGTCGATCAGCGGCGTCACGTTCATGTCCGCCGTGGGGCCGCTTCCGCTCCCTCCAATTGCCATTCCCATAGTAATGTCCTCTTCTTCAAATCAGTGTCTGACCCGCGCCGGATCACGGCCGTACGCGGCCAGGCGGTGCTAATCGCCCGTAGGCGCCGCCGGCTTGTTGCCTCCCGGCGGAGGAGTAAGCGCTCCCGACTTGCGCTGATCGGTCAGCAGGCCGAGCTGGTCCACGCCCGCAGAGCGAACGTTATCGACCACCTCCACCACCGAGCCATACTTGGCACGGGCATCGGCGCGGATGAACACGCGCTTATCGGTGCGGTTGCTCAGTTTGTCTTTCAGCTTGTTGGTCAGCTGGTCGGGCTCGATGCGGTCGGTGCCGAAGAAGACCTTGCCGTCGCGGGTGATTGCCACCAGCAGCGCGTCTTCCTTGTCGGCGTCCGGCATCTGCACAGGATTGTTGGTCTTGGCCAAATCCACGCTGACGCCCTTCTGCAACATAGGCGTGATCACCATGAAGATGATCAGCAGCACCAGCATCACGTCCACCATGGGCGTGACGTTGATGTTGGAGTTGACCCCCAGAGTTCTCTTTGCGATCGCCATAATTCTGTTTTTCTCCTGCTGCGGTTGCGCCGGCGGAGGGCCTGGTTCCTCCTCACCAACCCAGGGCGAGGAGGAACCGGCAACCCATGCTCGCATCAACTTCGGCACGAGAGCGGAGGTCATCCGCGCTCGGCCCGGCGCGGTCCCTACTACCGGCGGACGGCGTTCCGCCGCTTCAGGAAGTAATCCACCAGTTCGCTGGAGGAGTTATCCATCTCCACGTCAAAAGCTTCGACGCGGCCGGAGAGGTAGTTGTACATCATCACCGCGGGGATGGCGACGAACAGACCGATCGCCGTAGTCACCAGCGCTTCGGCGATACCACCCGCCACCGCGCCCAGACCTGTCGCCTTCTGCTCGGAGATGCCCTTAAACGCGTTCAGAATGCCGACCACCGTTCCGAACAGTCCCACGAACGGGGCGGTCGCGCCGATGGTGGCCAAACCGGAAAGTCCGCGCTTCAACTCGGCGTGAACAATCGCTTCGGCGCGCTCCAGGGCGCGGCGCGAGGCTTCGATCTGTTCGCCGGGGATTTCCGAGGACTCGCCGTGGGCCTTGAATTCCTGCAGCCCGGCGGTCACGACCTTGGCCAGGTGGCTCTTCTTGCTGCGCTCGGCCACACGAATGGCTTCATCGATCTTGCCCTCGCGCAGGGCGCCGGCCACGGCAGGCGCGAACTGGCGCGACTGCTTACGGGCGGCGCTGAAGGCCATCCAGCGGTCGATCATGACGCCGATGGACCAGCCCGACATGATGAACAGGATGATCACCACGCCTTTGGCCAGTTTGCCCATCGAGTTCCAAAGTGAAATCGGATCCGAAAATCCGGTGGTGGGCTCCTGGAACAGCATGAGCGCCACCGCGGGCATATGGGTTAGTACCAGGGTTGCTAGAGCTGTGAGCATGAGTTACTTGTTCCTCCTCAGAACTGATCAGGCGATATCTACTTGCCTGCGGCAGGAGCTTTGCTTTCCCGCTCCCTGCCGCCCGCCGCCGCTACGCGCTCTCGCCTGCCCCACGCAAAGCAACGGCTCAAACCGAAATGAGCGGATGCCTAGGACGCCCCTCCAGAAAGGGTGAAGTTGACCGTGATCTGGGTTTCCACTTCGACTGCCTCACCGTTCAGGACGTACGGCTTGTATCTCCACTGCTGTACCGCCTCGATGGCGGCCGGCGCCAGCATGGGGTGACCGCTGACGACCCGCAGGTTCTGGATCGTGCCGTCCTTAGAAATCTCGGCCTGTAGTACTACTTGGCCTTGGATGCGCGCCTGCTTCGCCAGCGCGGGATAGTTCGGCGTAACCTTGTGAATCAGCAGGCCCTGGGTGACGCCTTGCGACACGCGCACGCGCTGCGGGGTCGCCACTTTGGGCACCGCTACCGGCGTAGAACTGATGATGCCGCCGATCACGCCGCCCATCTGGCCGCCCGCGACTCCACCGGGAACACCGCCGACAACACCGGCGACGGCCGTCGACGGCGGGGGCGCTTCCTCTTCCTTAATCATCTTTACTTTTTCGGGAATCTTGGTGGGTGTGCGCAGCTCGCCATTGTCGATCTCGGTTTCAATCTTCCGAACCACCTCCACCTTGGGCATGGCGGCCGGCGGCGGTGGCGGCGGCGGGGGCGGCGGCGGGGCCACCAGGAAGGTCATCAACTGCTGTTTGGGCAAAGCATCCGTGTAAATCAGCGGGATCAAAATAAGGATGCCCACCAGGAACATCTGCAGAATGAACGACAAAATCGTCGTCCAACCTCTGCGCTTGGACCCTAGTCTGCCGCCCGATTCAATAAGGCTGTCTTCAAACATACCTTGCTCTCCGTGAGCCGAAACTACCTATGTGAACTTAGACACCGGATGTCCGCGATTTGCTCCCAGACAAGGCCCAACAATTTTTGCGCGCTGCAATTGCA
>Ga0335076_10006884_pt1 | contig 11465 bp, 9 predicted proteins | sample Lox_Sample_25_FD_206717 | JGI IMG/M metagenome (GOLD analysis project Ga0335076, IMG submission 206717) | Soil microbial communities from Loxahatchee National Wildlife Refuge, Florida, United States - Lox_Sample_2.5 | ecosystem: Environmental > Terrestrial > Soil > Wetlands | place: USA: Florida... | reverse complement strand
CCGACCTGTGGACCGAGGTTGAGGTCACTTTCACCGCTGAAGGTCCGGACCGGACCCGGGTCGCTCTCGAGCACCGTGGCCTCGACGCCTACGGCGACAAGGCGGAGGAGATGCGCGAGATGTTCGACGGGCCGGGCGCGTGGCGCGCGACGCTCGAGCGGTTTGCCGAGGTGGCGGTGGCGTGAGGACTACGCGGCGTGCGGGCGCCTGTCCGCGTGCCGTGCTTCGACGAACAGCGGCCCGGCGGCGTCGTTGGCCCACATCAGGGCCTCGAGGTACAGGTCGCCGGCGCCCCGCACCAGCCGCCCCGCGCGATCGAAGTCACCGGCCTCGAGCGCGGTGACGGACTGGAGCAGCCTCCCCTTGTCGCCGGCGCGCGACACCAGTGCCTCGCGCATGTCTGGCGGGAACGGGATCAGCGCGATCACGTCGCCGATCGGGGCGTCCATGAGCGCGTCGATCACCGAGAACAGGCCGAGCGTGAACAGCTCTCCGGGACGCGGCCCGGGGAGCTGCCGGCCCGCCAGCTCGCAGAAGCGAGCACGGATCAGCGCCGTGACGGTCAGCTCCGGCGGCTTGCCGTCGACGCTGGCCAGCACGGTCAGCGTCGCCCAGCGCCTCAGGTTCTCGACGCCGAGGAGCGCGAGGGCCTGGCCGATCGAGCTGATCTCGAACCGAAGCCCGAAGAAAGCGGAGTTGATATAGCGCAGCAGGCGGAAGCTCAGCGTCACGTCGCGGCTGATCTTGCGCTCGAGCTGACCGAGCTGCACGGACGGATCCTGGAGGGCGGCCACGATCTCGAGCATCGACGAGCGGTTGGCGGCGATTCCCCGGTTGTGGAGCAGCTCGGGCCGGCAGAAGAAGAAGCCCTGGAGCAGCTCGCAGCCGTGCTCGACGCACCAGGCGTGATCGTCGTACGTCTCGACCTTCTCCGCGAGCAGCGTCATGCCGTATGGCTTCAGCCGGGCCAACTCGCGGGACATGCGCTCGCGTCCCATCGCCAGCACGTCGAGCTTGACCACGTCGACGAGCCCGAGTAGCCGCTCGGCGCTGACCGTGTACTCGAAGTCGTCGAGCGCGATCCGGTACCCCTGGCGCTTGAGATCGATCAGTGCGTGGACGAACCGTTCGTCGAGTAGCTCGTCCTCGAGGATCTCGAGCCCGACGACGCTCGGCGGCAATGTGCGCGCCAGCCCGCTCAGGACGAACTCACGCGAGACGTTCACCCACGCCGGGCTCCGGCCGACGAGCCGCTCGAGCCCGATCTCGGTGAACGAGTTGAGCACGACCGACGCGGTCGCGCCTTCGGGGTCGGCGACAAGCGCGCGGCTCGCCCCGCCGCCCCGGAACAGCAGCTCGTAGCCGGCGACCTGGAGCGTCGGTGTGAAGATCGGCTGTCGTGCGACGAATACCTCTGCCATGGCTGCGCGCGCGGTTGATCGACCGCTCTATGCCTCATCGACCTCGCGCGGGCGAAGCTGAACCCCTTGGTTCGGATACTGACCAGACATACGTCAACGGGACTACGCTTTAGCTTTGACGTGAGCACGACGACCAAGAGCCGCCATGCGGTGGGGCGCGGGCGACGTCAAAGCCATGGGCAGGCGCGCGCGCCCGTGCCCTTCTGGCGGTTGCGCGTGGTCGCGTTCTGCGTCGGCGCCGCCAGCCTTGGCGCGGAGATCGCCGCCGCACGGCTGCTGGCCCCGTATTTCGGCGCCTCGACGGTCATCTGGGCGAACACCATCGCCACCGTGCTGGTGGCGCTGTCGGTTGGCTACGCGGTCGGCGGCCGCCTCGCCGACCGCCGTGCGGACATGCGGGGCATGTGCGTGATCGTGCTCGGCGCGTCGGTCCTGCTCGCGATCGTGCCGTTCGTCTCGGATCCGTTCCTGAACGAGGCGGTCAAGGCGCTCGGCGCGCTGTCGGTCGGCGGCTTCTTCGGCTCGCTGGCGGCGGTGCTGGTGCTCGTCGCCGTGCCGGTGCTGCTGCTAGGGATGGTGGCGCCGTACGCGAACCGGCTCGCAGTCGGACGCGTGGCCGACACCGGCACCATCACCGGACGGCTGTATGCGATCTCGACCGCCGGGTCGCTCGTCGGCACTTTCCTGGCGGCGCTCCTGCTGATCCCGCTGATCGGGACCCACCGCACGTTCCTCGTGTTCGCGCTGGTCCTCGCGATCGCGGCCGCCGTCGGCGCCGGCTCGTGGCGGTTCCTGGCCGTGGCCGCGGCGGTCGGCGCGCTGGTCGCGGTGCCCCCGGTGGCCATCGGCTCCGACGTCTGGGGCGCCAAGGTGATCTTCTCGACCGAGACGCAATATCAGTACGCGCGCGTGCTCCAGTTCTCGAGCGGCGAGCGCTGGCTCGAGCTGAATGAGGGCGTCGCGGTCCACTCCGTGTATCTCCCGTGGACGTACCTGACCGGCGGGTATTGGGACGACTTCCTCGTGCTGCCGTTGGCGGCGGGGCCGCGCGCGCCGCGTCGGATCGCGATCCTCGGCGACGCGGCGGGTACGGTGGCGCGGGCATTCGGCCACTATTTCCCGCACACGCGCGTGGATGCGGTCGAGATCGACGGCGAGCTGACCGCGATCGGCAAGCGCTACTTCGGCCTCGGCGGGCCGAACCTGCATCTGTACACGGCGGACGCGCGACCGTGGCTCGAGACCAGCCACGCGAAATACGACGCGATCTTCGTGGACGCCTACCGCCAGCCGTACATTCCGTTCTACCTGGTCACGCGCGAGTTCTTTTCGCTGGCGCGCTCACACCTGAACCCTGGCGGGGTGGTGGTCGTCAACGTCGGACACCTGCCCGGCTCGGACGCGCTCGAGAAGGTGGTGACGGCGACGCTCCACGCGGTGTTCCCCGTCGTCGCGCGCGACCTGCAGAGCGACACGAACTCGCTGGTGGTGGCGAGCACGCGCCCGGTGTCGGCCGAGCAGCTCGTCGCCAACAGCCCCGTGCTGCCGCAGGGCCTCGTGCCGCTCGCGGAGCACGTCGCCGCACAGATGGCGGCACCGCTCCGGGGCGGGCAGGTCTACACCGACGACAAGGCGCCGGTCGAGTGGCTGACCGATCTGTCGATCCTGCAATATGCGATCGGCAAGCGATGACCCTGGTGGACGAAATCCCCCCAGGCGCGACCGTGCTCGACGTCCGCTGGGAGCTCGGCGGGCCGCCGGGACGCGAGCTGTATCTGGAGGGCCACATCCCGGGCGCGGTGTTCGTCGACCTCGACACCGCGCTCGCCGGCCCTCCGGGCGCCGGCGGCCGCCACCCGCTTCCTGATCCGGGCGTGTTCGGCGGCGCGATGCGGGCGGCGGGCGTTTCGGGGTCTCGGCCAGTCATCGTCTACGACGCCGGCAACTCAATCGCCGCGGCCCGAGCCTGGTGGCTTCTGCGGTACTTCGGTCACCCGGACGTGCGTGTTTTGGATGGGGGTTTCAGTGGCTGGGAGGCCGCGGGGTACGCCATCGAGCGGGGGGAGACCGTCGCCGAACCGGGCGACTTCATCCCGCGCCCCGGCGGGATGCCATTGCTCGACGCCGACGCCGCGGGCGCGCTGGCGCGGGCCGGCGTGCTGATCGACGCCAGGGCGGGGGAGCGATTCCGGGGCGAGCACGAGCCGATCGATCCGGTCGCGGGTCGCATCCCGGGGGCCGTGAACGTGCCCGCGCCGGAGCTGGTGGAGGCTGACGGGCGGTTCCTGGCCGCCGATGCGCTGCGGGCTCGGTTCGGGGAGGTCGGCGCCGGCGACGGCGCCGCGGTCGGAGCCTACTGCGGGTCCGGGGTGGCCGCGTCGCACACCGTGCTGGCGCTGTCACTGGCCGGCATTCCGGCGGCGCTGTACGTCGGCTCGTGGAGCGACTGGATTACCGATCCGCGGCGGCCGGTAGCGACCAGCTGACGCGCCGCCTCAGTGGGGAGGCGCTTTCGGCAGGTGCAGCGTTGCCGTGCGCCGCGAGCTCGAGTGCTTCCCCGCCCGGTTTCGCGCGGCGACGCGGACGGAAACCGGAATCGAGGCAGCACCGCCGAGCTTCGCCAGCGCCGCAGACGACAGCGCCACCTTCACCGCCGCGCTCCGATTCCCGGAGATGTGGAAATGCTGTCTGCCGAGCACGCCCGCTCGCTGATAGGGGGCTGAGGCGACGATCTGGACGGTCCCATCACAGTAGGACTGCCCGCGCGGGCAGGTCAGCCGCACCGTCGTCGTCCCATTCGCAGCGCCGAGTCGTGCGGCCGCGATTTGGACGCTCCAGGCCACGCCTCCAGGCCGACCACCGGACGACCCGAAGCCAGGCGATCCGCTCCAGCACGGTTGATAGAGGCTCCCGTCGAGGTTCAGATTGAACAGCGCGCCCATGATTCCGGCCCGGTTGTCCGCCGCGCAAAACTGACTCGTGGAAAGGTTGTACTCGGCGTTCAGCACCGGCTTGCCCGCACTTAGATACGGCTTGAACGAGGAGCATTCCGAGTACTCGTTGCACTGCTCGTCGAGCACGCCGTCGAAATACGGTTGAAGCTCGGTGGCCTGCTCGGGATCGTTCTTCTGAAGCACCGCAAGCCCCAGCGAATGCACCTCTCTGGCGACCCACTCGTCATAGGTCAGTTGGTCCTGAGCCGAGATCGGGAATCCTGTGCCGTTCTCCCAGCCGTCGATGTTGTCGGGCTCTACGGCGTCGAAACCCTTCTGTTTGCACATCTGGAAGCGGCTGGTCATGATCGGCTCGAGTACCGACAACTGGCGGACGTCGAGCCACCGTTCCCCCGGCCATCCATTGTCGTTACCGAGTACGGAAGCCGGAAACTTGCTCGCATCCGGGCGCCAGTTCTCCCACGTTCCGACGTCGATGTAACAGATCACGTGCTTCTTGGCTGAGTGCAACGTCGCGACTTCGCGCTGGCTGTTGTCGAACCCGTCTATGTCGTATGCCGCCGCCGGGTACGAGTTGTTCACCGTCCCCGTCAGCTGCCAGTACCACGACAGCTGCGAGGGGGGCTGCCACCACGCGAGTGCTGCGGGGGCCGAGAGCACCAACGTCGCGGCCGTCACCAAAAGCAGCGCGGCCGTTCCGCTAATCGCAATCCTGCGGGCTCGCACCACGTCGACCCTAGCAAGCGGATTCGGCTCCTGAGGGTCCACAGCGCACTCACGCGAGGCCGCTGCGAACCGCCCTGACGGCCGCCTGAATACGGTTCTGGACTTGGAGCTTGATGAGGATGCTTGAGACGTGATTCTTGATCGTGTGCTGGCTTAGAAACAACGCCTGCGCGATCTCCGAATTGTCGAGCCCGCGGGCGACCAACTCCAGGACTTCGAGTTCTCGCGGCGTCAGCTCGGCCCCCGCGTTGGCGGGCTCGAGCTCATGAGGCTCGCGCAGCCGGCGTATGAGATGACCGGCGATCGACGGTGAGATCGACGACTCCCCGCGTTCTGCCGCCCGGATCCCTTCCACGATCTGCTCGACCGTCGAATCCTTCAGTAAATAGCCGCAGGCTCCAGCCAGCAATGCATCCATCACGTGCTGATCGTCCGCCGAGGCCGTGAGCACCAGAACCCGAGCCAGCGGTGCCACCGCGGTCAAGCGCTGTGTCGCCTCGATCCCGGACATGCCGGGCAGGCTCAGATCCATAAGCACGACCCCTGGTCCCATCTCCGATGCCTGCTTGATTGCCTCTGCGGCAAGCGTCGCTTCACCGAAGACTTCGATCCCGCGCTCCTCGAGTAGACCGACCAGCCCGCGACGAAACAGTTCGTGGTCGTCGACCACGATGACCTTTAGGTCACCGCCCCTCACGACTGCGAGGTTAAGGAGCAGGCACCTGCATTTCAAGGTACCGGTTGGAACGTTGCATCTAGTGCTCCCTAGCTCTGGCGTTCCAAGACCCGAGCCAGCAACGCAAGCGCTCCGCCAGGCGCGCCCTTCATGCTGCTGGCCTTGTGGCGTCGCTTGTGCCGCTTGTGTTTCTTATTGGGGCCTTTCGTTGTAGCTGGATTAGTGCCGCCGGTCGTGACGCTCCCGACCCCAGAGGACGTACCGCCGGCGCCGGCGCCGCTGCCGGACGAAGAGCCGCCTCCGACACCGATCCCGCCGCTGCTGGTCTGGCCGACGGGCGCGCATGGCGAGTACGTCTTCCCGTCCAGATCAACGTCGAACAGCGCACCGACGATGCCGGCTGCAGTGTCCGCGGGGCAGAACTTCGCGGTGGTCTCGCCGTCTTGCGTGTATTCGGCGTTGAGCACAGGCTTGCCCGCGGCGAGGTAGGCGGTCGCGTCGCCGCCGCTACCGGCGCAGGGGTCGTTGTAGAAATTGCACTCCTCGATAATCATCCCGTCGAAGAGGGGTTCGTCAACGCTCGCGTTGGCCGGGTCGTTCTTCTGGAAGATGGCCAGACCGTCAGAGTGCGCGGTGTATGCGAGCCACCGCTCAAAGCCGGCGCTGTCGGCCTGCGTCAAGCCCCAGCCGCCGCCGGCCGCGCCGGTCTGCGATGGATTGTCATATCCATCGAGGTCGTCGGGCTCGATGGCGTCCTGGCCCTCGACGGCGCAGTCATCGATCCGGTTGGCGAGTCCGGCTGCGATGTTCACCGCCGCGCCTGTCAACGTCGACGGATCACCTGCCGCATAATTTGCGAAACCGCGGATGTCATACCAGTACTCGCCCGGCCACCCCTGCATCTCGGTCGTCTGCGGGTTGGAACCATTCGTGTAGTCGGTCGGCGCGAAGTTCGAACTGTCCGGCTCGGCCTGCTGTGCGCCAGCCTCGATGTAACAGATGCTGTACTTCCCGGTCGCGTGCAACGCCTGCACCACCGGCGAAGGACCGGTCGGGACGCCGCCGTCCGTGTTGGAGTCGGCGAACATGTCCGTGTCCCACATGTTCGCCGAACCGGGCGATGGATAGGCGCCGCTGACGCTCGGCAGACCTGCCAGACCGTTCGAGCCCGGACTGATTTCCCAGTACCACTGGTCCTGACCTGTCGGCGGCAGCCTGTAAGTCGCCGCCGCCGCTGCTGGGGCAAAAACCCCCAGCGCAGCAATCGCGATCGCGATCACGATCGCCAGACACCTATTCATGGTTCCGGTCCCTCCGCCTGAGAGTGGGCGCCGTCCCATGACGGCTCTGCCACCGGCGCCTTATACCCCGTCTAGCGGTTTCAAACCATCTTGGCCGGAACTTTGCGGGAAGCCCTGATGAGCTTGTGCGAGCTTTCCCCAGCTTTATTCATCGGGGGTTATCTCGGGGCTTCGGTTCCGGTTAGGCTAAGACCCCAATTTTCGGCGTATGGCCTGGGCGCAGCGTCCTCGGGCTATCGAGGTGCGGCGTCCGATCGAGGAGGCCCAAATGTTTAGCGTGCGGCGTTGCGCGATGGGAGTGGCCCGAGCCGGCTCCCTGCTCGTCCTTGTTGTCCTGCTGATCTCTGGCGTGGCCGCCCAGGCAGCCACGGCGCAGACGATGGCCGTCCCGGCCTATTTCTATCCCGGCTCGTACTGGACGCAGCTGGACCAGGCGAGGCCCGGCGTCGGTGTTGCGGTGATGAATCCCGACAGCGGCCCGGGTGCCGCCCCGGATCCAAACTATGTCGCTGCGGTTCGGTCAGCCAAGGCCGCCGGCATCACCGTGGTGGGCTACGTCTACACGAGCTACGGAAGCCGCTCCATCGCCGCAGTGGAGTCCGACATCAACAACTACTACAGCTGGTACCCAGACCTGAACGGCATCTTCCTTGATGAGGCCAGCACCAACTGCGCCGACGAGCCTTACTACGCGACGCTTCACAGTTATGTGAAGAGCAAGGGCGGAGCTGCACTGACGGTCCTCAATCCGGGAACTCAGACCAACCAGTGCTACGAGCCGGCCGCGGATATCCTCCTTACCTTCGAGGGCTCAGACCAGCAGTACGTGAATTCCTACTCGGCGCCGTCCTGGGTAGCTCATTATCCGGCGTCACATTTCTGGCATGTGATCTACGGAACCCCGACGGTGTCGGCGATGGCTACAGCCGTCCAGCTGAGCAAGGCGCGTAACGCTGGGTACGTGTACGTGACCTCGGCATCGCTGCCGAACCCGTATGACATATTGCCGAGCGGGTTGTACTGGTCCAGCGAGCTTGCCGACATCGCCGCGACCGGTGGCGGTGGTCGGCGCGGGTAAGGCAGGGCACCTTAGCCGGGGCGTCGATTCGCTCGCGGCTACCGCCAACTCACGCTACGTACCGAGCAGGTGCGACAAGCTGCAACTCGGTGCCGCCACCGACCCCGGGGCCCGCGGTCAGCCGACCGCCGAGCGCGGTGGCGCGAGCACGCATGGTCCGCAGGCCCATGCCGGACGTAGATGCATCGGTGATCCCGCATCCATCATCACTGACAGTCATGAGGAGATCTCTCCCCTTCTGTAGCAAGACGACATCGACGTGACGGGCTGCGCCGTGCAGAGCCGCGTTGACGATCGCCTCACGAGCAATGCGAACGACCTGCTCTCGGTCTGCCGGATCGAGGTCGCCGCCGGCCGAGAGAGCACCGGATGTCTCGATTCGGATCGCGATCTCGAGACCGTAGCGGTGCCGAAGTTCATCGCCGATCATGCGAAGGGCGGCTTCGGTGGTCGGAGCTGTCGAGGCCGAGAGGTCCGCGATTACGCCCCGCGAGGTGGCGAGCGCGTTGCGAGCCGCGATCATCAGCGGGTGCTCAGGTTCGAGTTCGGCGCCGAGTCGCTGGCCTTGTGCCGCGATGCACGCCAGATCCTGAGCCAGCCCGTCGTGCAGGTCCCGTGCGATCCGCTCACGCTCTGACTTGATCGCTGCAAACGCTCGAGCGCGCCGCCGCGACGCGTACTCCCAGTATGCGCTTCCCAGCAGCAAGGCATAGGCGGTGATCCGCAGGCCCTCCCGCGGGGTTATCCAATCCGTGGCCACCGCGGGGAGCGCGAGATACTGCAGCCGAGCCGCGGTCAGCAGAAAAGCTGCGCCCGCGAGAAGTCCGCAGCGGCTTTCTCCTCGACGACCGCGGCGCAGGAACGCGAGTGCGGACGCGACCAGCAACCCCGCCGCCACGACCTCGACCGTGAGCGCGACCGGACGCCGGATCGCGCCTTGGATGCCGACGTCCTGCAGCGCTGCGTTCCAGTGCGAGCCCGTCGCCTGCTCGATGAACTGGGAAAACAACACGATGCTGGCGCCGGCGAGAATCGCGCCACCGATCGCCCGCGGGCCAAGATGCCGAACCACCTTGTTGGGTGCGAATGCCGCCGCGGCGAACGCGAGCGAGACGATCAGGCTGCAGCAAAGCCAAGCGCCCCCGCCCGACTCGGGCCTCGCGCCAGCGGCGAGGGCCGGGACAGCGCGGTAGGCGAAATCGGTAACGGACACAGCCACAAGCGCGCACAGGAGCATCAAATCGGGCAACCGGCCGCTGGCCTGGAAGTTCGCTACGAGCAGCCAGACCGTGCAGATTGCCGAGAGCACGATCAGGGTCTCGAACGCGGCACGACCAGCCGGGCTCGTGACATGAATCGGGTTGACGAGCTCCAGACCGACCACGATCGCCGACAGACCGCCGGTCGCGATGGCCGCGCGAACGAACCAATCCGGCCTCAGGCCCGTCCTCAGAACCCTGACAGGCGAGGGGGTTACAGCAACACTCATGGCGACGCGATCACCGCCATACTCTTCGCCCCTTCGATTTATGCCCGGCTCACGAAGGTCACCTCACGGCGCCATGAAGCGCCCTTACGGTTCCGGCCGAGCTGCCCCAAACTTCGCGCGCCCGCCGACCCCTTCCCAACCAATCCGGTCGAAAGGTCGACTTCGCGTCCGTCTTCTCTCTAAAGCTGCTCAAATTGTAACGCAGTTGTCAATGAGAGCCAATTCATATCTGCCGGCCGCCACATTGCGCCGCTCGGGTCCCGGCCGCTCGCGGACTATTGGTGCCGGCGTGCAGGCCGCCCGGGCGGCCTAAGGGAATGTGCAGTAGCTGCCCGCCGCGGTGGCGTTCAGATGCGAAGGAGCGTACGCCCAGACGTAGCGGGGGTGGGCGTACCAGTAGATCACTTCGAATGCCGCTATCGCGTAGGTCTGTTTGCCGCGAGGCACGTGGATTGGAGCCCAGGTCCACGGATTGAGCGCGCCCGCCGGCGTCATCCATGTGGCGACTCCGGTGGGCGTGGCCGACCAGCGGTACCAGCTGCTGCTGTTGACCCCCGTCGTGCCGAGCCAACGCCAACCGTTAGCCGGCGTGTACCAGGCGACCCACGGCCTGACGTCGATGATTACCGGCGGCATCACGGTGAAGTTGGGTGCCACCAGGTACGGCTCGTTCGGGCCGAGGAAGCTGCATTCCATCCCGCCGTTGCTCCAGTCCCTGGGCACCGTCGGCCGCGCTCCGAGCGCGATCGAGAACCGCTCAGCGTTCCCGCTTCCGAGGGTTACGCGCGCAACTGTCGACTTCAGAGCCGCCAACCGAGCGGCGGCGCTCGGTCTCAGCGACAATCCAGCGAAGCCCTGACCATGTGCGCAGGCGTAACCGCCTCGCGCGAGGACGCCGGAGCCCAGTGCGGACGCCGTCAAGCTGACCTGCCCGCCCCGCCGACACGCAATCGCGAGCGTCAGCTGGCGTCCGCGCACGGACACGAACCCGCTCCTCAGCCCAGCGCCCGCGAAAGCGGTCGGCAGCGACGCGGCCGGCCCTACCGGACCGGCCGCTGGCACGGTGCCGGGCGCGGGACCGGTGGGGAAGCCCTGTTCCGCTCCGGGAGGGGGGCCGGGAAGCGCCGGCGCCGCACTGCCCCATGCCGGGGCAGGCATCGCCGTCAACCCGAGCGCCACCGCGATGCCGCCGACGAGACCCAGCAGGCGCCTGGACCTCGCCGTCCCATGTCCCAGGCTGGATCTAGCTGTAGCCACAGTACGGAGAAGAGGGGTATGAGTGTGCGTACCGCCACACGTACACCGGGTGGCTGTACCAGTACACGGCCTCGAGCACTGCGATCACGTAGGCGCCGTTCCCCGGACCGACCGAGACCGGCCCCCAAGTCCACGGGTTGATCGCGCCCGACGGCGTGTGCCACTCAGCGACGCCGTCCGGTGTACCCGTCCAGCGGTACCAGCGACTCGCGTTCGGTCCCTCGGTGCCGAGCCACTGCCAGCCGGTGGCCGTGGTGTACCAGGCGAGCCACGGCCTCACGTCGATCGTGGTCGCCGGCGTGACGGTGAAGTTCGGAGCGAGAAGCTCGGCCTGATTGCTCCCGGGCGAGCTGCATTCGAGGCCGAACGCGCTAGTCCAGAAGCCCGGAGCCGGAGGACTCGGCCCGACCATCACGGAAAGCTGCTCGTTTGCCGCCCCCTGCTTGAACGTGACCCCGGCGAGCACGCTGCCGCTGCGGGTGATCTGCCCCGCGACCCGTTTGTCGAGGGTGAACGACGCCGTGCCGCGTCCTCCCACGCACTTGTACCTGGTCTGCGCGACG
>Ga0335076_10006881_pt1 | contig 11467 bp, 10 predicted proteins | sample Lox_Sample_25_FD_206717 | JGI IMG/M metagenome (GOLD analysis project Ga0335076, IMG submission 206717) | Soil microbial communities from Loxahatchee National Wildlife Refuge, Florida, United States - Lox_Sample_2.5 | ecosystem: Environmental > Terrestrial > Soil > Wetlands | place: USA... | reverse complement strand
GTAATCGTCGGCGCCGACCTCCAATCCGACCACGCGGTCGAGTACATCGCCCCGCCCGGTCAACATGATGATTCCGACGTCTGAGCTTGCCCGGATCTCTCGGGCAAGCGTCAAGCCGTCTTTGCCAGGCATGACCACGTCGAGCAGAATCACATCGACTGAGTCGTCAAGCTGTGCGCGCATCGCCCGGCCGTCCGCCGCAACGCTGATCCGATATCCTTCCTGCTCGAGATAGCGGGTCAGCATCTGACGAATGCGCTGGTCGTCGTCGACGATCAGGATATGGACTGCGTCTTCCCTGCGATTGGCCATGATTTCAGTCGGGAAAGCCCGTTACTTGTTGTTACAAATCGCAACAAAAGTTCACAAGCCGATGATACGGCGATGACATCCCGCGGTTCAAATGCCCCCCGCCAGCTAACCAGAGGGCGACGCCATGTATAGCCGAACCGCGGTCTCAGCGTCTCGTTATCCAGCCATTCCCTTTGCTAGCGCGGTCGAGCCAGCCCCGACCCTCAGAGATCTCTTCAAGGATCAGCCGACGGAGAGCTTTGCGGCGGGCGAGGCCCTCTTCTGGGAAGGCGACGAGGCTGGGCAAATCTTCGACGTCTTGGAAGGCGTGGTCCGTGTTTACCGGATAATGTCCGACGGCCGACGCGCCATTATCGGTTTCATTCATCCCGGCGAGGTGCTGGGCGTTTCTTTTCAGAGCCGCTATCTCTTCACCGCAGAAGCGGTGACTAAGGTCAAGGCTCGACGCTTCGCCCGCGGTCGTTTTTTCGCGATGATCAACGAATCGCCGGCTTTGCGGCCGCAACTCTTCGCACTCCTCTGCGATGAGATGTCAGCCGCGCAGGATCAGATGTTGCTTCTGGGCCGCAAGACCGCCGAGGAGCGTGTCGTCAGCTTTCTCCTCGCCATTCATCGCAAGAGCGCCGTGGGCATTGAGATCGAGCTGCCGATGAGCCGTCAGGACATGGCGGACTATCTCGGCCTGACGATAGAGACCGTGTCACGGGTGATGACCAGCCTGACCCGCCGTGGTTTGATCGCCGCGGGCGCTCGTCATACTGTCGCTCTTCGCAAACTGACGGCTCTTCGAGAAATCGCCGGCGACGACGAGAACGAAACGACGACGCCGACCGTGCAGCCTCGTCGGGCGGTTTGGCCCAATTGAACCGAAACTGATGCCTAATGCCGACATCGGCTACAACCGTCGAATTGACTTCTCTCGCGGAAATCCTGGATTTGGCCAATGTCATCATTCATGACGTGGGCGGAAAAATTCTATATTGGACGGCAGGTTGCGAGCGTCTCTACGGCTGGAGCCGGGAGGAAGCGCTTGGGCAGGTCGTCCACAAGCTTTTGAAAACTAAATATCGACTGCCCCGGAGCAGGATCGTCGCGAAGCTACGACAACAAGGTAGTTGGCAGGGCGAATTCGAACATCAGAAGAAAGACGGCTCAACCGTCTCGGTCTCGAGCTTGTGGGTAGCACTGAAATCTAAAGACGGCGTTATTCATTCCGTGCTTCAGAACAACAGCGACATTAGCAGCCTCAAGCGCGCTCAGGATGAAATCGCGGCGCGCGAGGCGCACCTGCGTTCGATCCTCGACACTGTCCCGGAGGCGATGATCGTCATCGACGCAAAGGGCTCCGTCACTTCGTTCAGCGCGGCCGCTGCTCAACTCTTCGGCTATTCTCCTGAAGAAGTCATTGGCCAAAACGTCAAAATGTTGATGCCCGAGCCGTATCGGGCCGAACATGACGACTATGTCAGGCGCTATCTGAGCACGGGCGAAGCGCGGATCATCGGCTATGGTCGCGTGGTCAGGGGGCTGACCAAGCAAGGCGCCGTCTTCTCTATGGAATTGGCGGTCGGGGAGGCGCGATCCAATGGCCAGCGGATCTTCACTGGCTTCATTCGCGACCTGACAACCCGTCAAAAGATGGAGGACGAGCTAAGGCAGTCGCAGAAAATGGAGGCGATCGGCCAACTGACCGGCGGCCTTGCTCATGACTTCAATAATCTCCTGACGGTCATCAGCGGCAATCTCGAGATGCTGGAGACGACAATCAGGGATTCCAAACAGCGCGAGCTGTTGAAGGAGGCTCAGGATGCCGCGCAGGATGGAGCGAAACTGACCGGTCAGCTCTTGGCGTTCGGCCGACGTCAGCCTTTAAATCCGGAACCTATCGATTTGGCGCCGTTGATATCGAATTTTTCCGATCTTCTGCGGCGAACCTTAGGCGAGTCGGTCGAGTTGAACATTCGGATAACTGGATCGGGGCATCGATGCGTTGTCGACGCCCCCCAATTGCAAAGCGCTTTGCTCAACCTCGCGATTAATTCCCGCGACGCCATGCCGCGCGGGGGAAGCTTGACGATTGAGGTATCGAAAACGCGTCTTGATGCGGATTACGCGCAGATGTACCCGGAGATCCGCATAGGTCGCTATGTCCTCATTGCCGTAACCGATACCGGCTCGGGGATGTCGGAAGAGGTGCGCCAGCGCGCGTTCGAACCATTTTTCACGACGAAGCCGACGGGCGCAGGAACCGGTCTCGGTCTCAGTATGGTCTATGGTTTCGTCAAGCAATCCGGCGGGAACATTCAGATCTACAGCGAGCCAGCACGGGGCACGAGCGTAAGGATCTTCTTGCCTTTGGCAGAGATCGTCCTGTCGAGCGACGAGTCGGCGCGAGGTGCTTCGGAAATAGGTGCAATGCCGCAAGGATCGGGGACCATTCTCGTCGTTGAAGACGATGCGCGTGTGCGCCGGGTCACCTCCAAAAGGCTGAGAGGCCTCGGCTATCATGTCGTCGAGGCGGATAACGGCACGGCCGCTCTCGCTCTCCTCGCTGCTCATCCCGAGATTGCAATGATTTTCACCGATGTCGTGATGCCCGGCGGCATGAATGGCGACGAAATGGTGGAGGCGGCCCTCGCCGGCAGGCCGGACCTCAAAGTCTTGTTCACATCCGGCTATGCCGAGCCAGCCGTGGCCCGTCAAGGAATGGGGGCCGACGCGTGGTTGAAGAAGCCGTACACGGCGCTTGAGCTCGCGGAGAAAATTCGCGGGATCCTTCGCCAGTAGTCGGGAGTGGTTGGTTCTCTTGGCTTTGACGAGAACACGCCTCCAGCCCAATGCCAATTGGCGACTTCTCGGCGCGCTCGCAAACATATGCCGAACGACGTCTGGGCCGAAGCCCGGAGCGGTTAGGGCGCGCGGCGCCGCGATATTGATCTGCATCAAAGCGGACGTGCGTCGCTCGTGCAGTTTCGGCGCGCAGTATCCGATAGGCACAGGGGGCAGTCATGGCGGCGGTAACGGCGGGTAAGTCGCTGCGAACAGGAGAACTCGGTCTCGTTGCCTTCCTTGTCGCCCTGGCGTTGTGGTGCATCTTCAGCGCCTCCAGGACGATCGAGCCCGCCTACGCGTTCCATATGGGGCTCGGCGTGCTCGCCGCCACGGGCGGCATTTTCACGATCTTGTATCGCTATAGCGAGCGGCCGACGGAACCGCCGCCGCTCGAGATCGACGGCAAGCCGAACTATAATTTCGGACCCGTTAAATTCGCCTCGATCGCGGCCCTGTTCTGGGGCTTCGCGGGCATGGCGGTTGGCATCTATATCGCGTTCGAACTCGCCTATCCTGGGCTGAACGTCGCGCCGTGGTTCAACTTTGGCCGGCTGCGGCCGCTACATACGTCAGCGGTGATATTCGCCTTCGGCGGCAACGTGCTGCTGGCGACTTCGCTGTACGTTGTGCAGCGCACCTGCCGCGCGCGCCTGGCTGGCGACCTTGCGCCCTGGTTCGTCGTGCTCGGCTATAATTTCTTCATCATCATCGCCGGGACGGGCTATCTCCTCGGCATCACCCAGAGCAAGGAATATGCCGAGCCGGAATGGTATGCCGACCTTTGGCTGACGATCGTCTGGGTCGTCTATCTGCTGATCTTCCTTGGGACTTTGATGCGGCGCAAGGAGCCGCACATCTATGTCGCAAACTGGTTCTACCTCGCCTTCATCGTGACGATCGCGATGCTGCATCTCGGCAACAATGCTGCGGTGCCGATCTCGGCGTTCTCCTCGAAATCGTACATTGCCTGGAGCGGCGTGCAGGACGCGATGTTCCAGTGGTGGTACGGGCACAACGCCGTCGGCTTCTTCCTGACCGCCGGCTTTCTCGGGATCATGTACTATTTCGTGCCAAAGCGCGCCGAGAGGCCAATCTATTCCTACCGGCTCTCGATCATCCACTTCTGGTCGCTGATCTTTCTCTACATCTGGGCGGGCCCGCATCATCTGCATTACACCGCCTTGCCGGATTGGGCGCAGACGCTCGGCATGACGTTCTCGATCATGCTCTGGATGCCGTCGTGGGGCGGCATGATCAACGGGCTGCTGACCCTTTCCGGCGCGTGGGACAAGTTGCGCACCGATCCGGTGCTGCGAATGCTCGTCGTTTCAGTTGCGTTCTACGGCATGTCGACCTTCGAGGGTCCGGTAATGTCGATCAAGACGGTCAACTCGCTCTCGCACTATACCGACTGGACCATCGGCCACGTCCATTCGGGCGCGCTCGGCTGGGTCGGCTATGTCTCGTTCGGCGCGCTCTATTGCCTGGTGCCCTGGCTGTGGAACAAGCGCGGGCTTTACTCGTTGCGCCTCGTAAACTGGCATTTCTGGATTTCAACTCTGGGCATCGTGCTCTACATCACTTCGATGTGGGTGTCGGGGATTCTGCAGGGCCTGATGTGGAGGTCGTACACGCCGCAGGGGTATCTCGAATATTCCTTCATCGAGACAGTCGCGGCGATGCATCCCTTCTACGTGATCCGCGCGCTAGGCGGCATCTTGTTCATCCTCGGCTACCTGCTCATGCTCTACAATGTCTGGATGACGATCCGCGTCGGCGAAGCCGAGGCGGCATTGATCGAGCCCGCCCTCCAGCCTGCCGAATAAGGAACGCGAAATGAGCAGTGGAACCCCTACTTCCTCTGGCTCCGGCTGGTTCGCCACGCATCAGATTTTCGAGAAGAACCCGATCGTCTTACTTCTCGGGATTCTGGTGGTGATCGCGATCGGCGGTCTCGTAGAGATCGTGCCATTGTTCTATCTGCAAAGCACCGTCGAAAAAGTTGAGGGCCTGCGGCCTTACACGCCCCTCGAACTTGCCGGCCGCAACATTTACGTGCGTGAGGGCTGCTATCTCTGCCACAGCCAGATGATCCGTTCGCTGCGCGACGAGGTCGAGCGCTACGGACACTATTCGCTCGCGGCCGAGAGCATGTACGACCACCCCTTCCAATGGGGCTCGAAGCGCAATGGTCCCGACATCGCGCGCGTCGGGTTGAAGTACACCGATGCTTGGCACATCGCGCATTTGAAGGATCCGCGCTCGGTGGTGCCGCAATCGATCATGCCGGATTACGGGTTTCTGACCGAAAACACGTTGGATACCCGCGAGATTGCCGATGACGTGCGCGCCAACCGGATTGTCGGCGTGCCCTATACCGACGAGATGGTCGCCGACGTCGACGCCGACCTGAGGACGCAGCTCAATCCCGACAGCCCCGACGCCGCGGCATTCCTCAAGCGCTATCCGAAAGCGCAACTGCGCAAGTTCAACGCCGAGACCGCAACCGTGACAGAAGCCGACGCGCTGGTGGCCTATTTGCAGATGCTGGGCACATTGGTCGATTTCAAGCTCTACGACGATAAGGCCAATCTGCGCTGAGGAGGGGAAATGTCGTCGACCTACGAAGCACTGGAGACCTTCGCGCGCTCGGCGGGGATGATCTATGGCCTCTGCCTTTTCTTGGGCGTGCTGGCCTACGCGCTCTGGCCGGCCAATAGCGAAAAATTCAAAGAGGCGGCCGAGTCGCCGTTGCGCGAGGATTGAGCGATGGCGAAGACGGAACACACTCCGGTCGATCCGGTTTCCGGCATGGCGACGACCGGCCACGAATGGGATGGCATTCGCGAACTCAACACGCCCTTGCCGCGCTGGTGGCTCTGGACCTTCTACGCAACAATTCTATTCTCGGCCGTCTATTGGCTCGCCTATCCCGCTTGGCCGCACATTTGGGGCTTCACGGGCGGCGTTCTAGGCTATTCCACGCGCGGCCAAGTTGCGACGGATCTTGGGGACATCAAGGCGGTTCGCGCGTCGATGGAGGGCGCGCTTGCGACCGCGACAGTGGCCGAAATCGCTCAAGACAAGAAGTTGCTCGCGCTCGCCCTCGCCCATGGCAAGGCGTCGTTTGCTGAGAATTGCGCGCCATGCCACGGCTCGGGTGGGCAGGGCTCGAAGGGCTACCGTAACCTGACCAACGACGACTGGCTGTGGGGCGGCACGCTTGATGCGATCGAGACGACGATCACGCATGGCATCCGCGCCGACTACGACAAGAACACGCGCACCAGCATGATGCCCGCCTTCGGCAAGGACGGCATTTTGAAAGCGGACGAAATAAAAGAGGTCGTCAATTATTTGCGGACCCTGAGCAAGCTGCCCCCCGAGCCCGGCGTCGATATCGCCGCCGGCAAGAAGATATTCGCCGACAATTGCGCAGCCTGTCATGGCGACGAGGGCAGGGGCAATGTAGAACTGGGCGCGCCCAATCTCACCGACGGTCTCCAACTCTACGGATCAAGCCTGAAGGATCTGACGCAGACCATCGCGTTCGCCCGCAACAGTACGATGCCGGCCTGGGGAGCTCGCCTTGATCCTGTTACGATCAAAGCGTTGACTGTGTACGTCCACAGTCTAGGCGGTGGTCAGTGACGGCGACGGACATACCGGACTCCGTCGACGCATACGCTGAGGGTCCCCTCTATGCCCCAGCAAAGAAGGTCTATCCGCAGAAGGTCAGCGGAACCTTCCGCCACATAAAATGGATTTTACTGGTCCTCTGTTTGGGGATCTATTATTTGCTTCCTTTTGCGCGTTGGGACCGCGGGCCAAACGCGCCGAACCAAGCGGTGTTGGTCGACCTGGCGCACTCGCGCTTCTATTTCTTTTTCATCGAGCTATGGCCGCAGGAAGTCTATTATTTCACCGGGTTGCTGATTCTTGCCGCGCTGGCGCTGTTTCTTTCCAACGCCTTGTTCGGCCGTGTCTGGTGCGGCTATTCTTGCCCGCAGACGGTCTGGACGGACTTATTCCTTACGGTCGAACGTTTTTTCGAGGGGGACCGGCGCGATCGCATCAAGCTCGACGAGGCGCCGTGGACCGTCGACAAGTTCCGCAAGCGGGTCGCAAAGCACGCCGTCTGGTTGCTAGTCGCCTGGTGGACTGGGGGAGTGTGGGTACTCTATTTCAGCGACGCACCAACGCTGGTGCGAGATCTGGCGACGGCGCGGGCGCCGATTTCGGCCTATGTTTGGATCGGCATTCTCACCTTCACCACCTACTATCTCGCGGGTCACATGCGCGAGCAGGTCTGCCTCTACATGTGCCCGTGGCCGCGCATTCAGGCGGCGCTGACCGACACCGAGGCGCTTAACGTTTCCTACCGTCGCGATCGCGGCGAACCGCGAATGTCGCTGAAAGACGCGGGCCGCGCCCATGCGGCAGCCCTGCCGGCGGGCGACTGCATCGACTGCCATCAGTGCGTTGCAGTCTGCCCGACCGGCGTCGACATCCGCAAGGGCTCGCAGCTCGGCTGCATCCAATGCGGTCTCTGCATCGACGCCTGCGACGCCGTGATGGCGAGAGTCCATCGACCGATCCGGCTCATCGGTTACGACACCGACGAGAACATCAAACGCCGTGCACGCGGCGAGCCGGCGATCTACCGCCTCGTCCGTTCGCGCACGATTCTCTATGCCGGCCTGATGGTCGTCGTCAGCGCATTGATGCTGTTTCAACTGACCGCGCGGCCTCATATGGGCCTCAGCGTCCTGCATGTCCGCGCGCCGATGTACACGGCGACCAAGGATGAGGGCGTCCGCAACGGCTACACTTTGCGGCTTTCCAACAAATGGAGCGAGTCGAGGAAATTCGCGATCGAGGTCTCAGGCTTGAAGGACGCCTCGATCAAGAGCGTGGAGGCCGATGCGCTGCCGGACGGGCGGCTCGCCATAAGCGTCGATCCCGACGCAACGGTGGAAGCCCAGCTCTATGTCACGGCCCCGCGCGCCGCTCTCGAAGGCTCGAGCCAACCGATCGTCGTCAAGGCGACCGACCTGATCAGTGGCGAGAACGTCTCGGTGAGCGATCATTTTTTCGGCCCCTGAGACGATTCGCATTTCGAGGGTCGGTACAATGTGCTGTGAAGGAATGGGATTCATGCTTCTCAATTCCGACGACTCCTCGCGCCGCAAGGGCGTTCCGCAAAAGCCGAATCTGTCGAAACCTTTGACCGGCCGATCGGTCGTTCTCCTGCTCGGCCTGTTCTTCATAGTGATGTTCGGGGCCAACGGCGCCTTGATCTACGCCGCGCTTAGCACGTTGCACGGCGAGGAACTCGAAAATCCCTACGACGCGAGCCAGGCCTATAACCAGCGCATCGCCGCCTCGCGGGCGCAGGATGCGCTCGGCTGGCGCGCCGACGTCGCCAGTCGCCAGGAGAACGGCGGAGTCCGCGTGGTCGCGGCTTTTCGCGATGCCGGCGGCACGATTATTCCGGGGCTCGAGGTTCGCGCGCGCTTCGTTCATCCGTTCGATAGCAACGCCGACCGCGAGGTGACGCTGTCGTCGAACGGCGGTGCGTACGAGGGCGTCGCACCGCCGCTGCACGAGGGTAGATGGACGCTCGTGATCGAGGCGAGCCAATTGGGCGCGCGAAAATTCCTGAGCGAGAATAAGATCACATTGGGCCCCGGGGGGGGCTGAGCCCTTGAGCGAGACGCAGGATTTCTCGATCTACGTCCGGCACCCCGCAGAGGGCATCGCCGCGATGGACCTCGTCGTCGAGGGCGTTCATTGCGGCAGCTGCATCAGCACGATCGAGAAAGGCCTCAGCGGCGAGCGCGGCATTCGCGGGGCCCGCGTGAATCTGGCGAGCAAGCGCGTCACCGTCGAGTGGGACGAGCATACGCTCGCGCCCGCCGCGATTCTGCACCGCCTCGAGGGACTCGGCTATCCCGCCTATCCCTTCGCGACCGCCAAGGTCGACAGCGTCGAGGCCTTGGAGGAGCAGCGCCTGCTGCGATGCCTGGGCGTCGCCGCCTTCGGCGCGATGAACATCATGCTGATCTCGGTATCGCTCTGGTCCGGAGCCGCTCGTGCCGAAGGCTTCGCGACGCGCGACTTTTTCCATTGGCTTTCCGCGCTGATCGCTCTGCCGATCGTCGCCTATGCCGGCCGCCCGTTCTTCGACAGCGCGCTGAAAGCGATAAAACAGCACGCGTTCAACATGGACGTGCCGATCACGCTCGGCGCTCTGCTCGCGCTCCTGCTTTCGGTGGTGCAGACCTCGAAGCACGAACCCGAAGCCTATTTCGACAGCGCCGTCATGCTGCTGTTGTTCCTGCTCGCAGGTCGCTATCTCGACCAGCGCATGCGCCGCCAGACTCGCGATGTCGCGACCAATCTTGCCGCAATCAGGGCAGAAAATGCGGTTAAGCTCATCGACGGCGGTGAGGCGTGCGAAGTTCCGATCGCGGCGATTTCGCCGGGCGATCTCGTGCTGGTTCGGGCGGGCGAGCGCGTTGCGGTCGACGGCCTCGTCGAGGAGGGACGCTCCGAGGTCGATCAAAGCCTCGTCACGGGAGAGACGGCAGTCACGCCCGTCGCCGCGGGCTCCAACGTTTACGCCGGCACGATGAACGTGACCGGCGCGCTGCGCGTGCGCGTGCGCAGAGCCGCGACCGGAACGCTGCTCGACGAGGTCAACGCTCTGCTGGAGCGCGCGATCGAGCAGCGCTCCTCTTATGTGAAGCTCGCCGACCGCGCGGCGCGGATCTATGCGCCGGTCGTGCATCTGACGGCGCTGACGACATTCCTCGGTTGGATCGCCTTCGGCCTAAACTGGCAGCAAGCGCTCGTCATCGCGATAACCGTGCTGATCATCACCTGCCCTTGCGCGCTGGGCCTCGCTGTGCCGGCGGTTCAGGTGGTGGCGGCGAGCGCGATGTTTCGTCGCGGCGTGCTGCTGAATTCCGGCGACGCGCTTGAACGCCTTGCCGAGATCGACACGGTCGTGTTCGACAAGACGGGCACACTGACTTTGCCGAAGCCGATCCTTGCCAATAAGGACGACATAGCGCCTGAGGATCTCGCGCTTGCGGGCACCCTCGCGCTCGCGAGTAAGCACCCCCTCGCGAAGGCGGTCGCCGCCGCGGCCGGAGCAACTACTCCGTCCACTGCGCACGAATTCCCCGGCCAAGGCGTCACCATGTTACACGACGGCAAGCGGCTGAAGCTCGGCAGCGTTGCCTTTTGTCAGGCCGAGGCGGAGGCCGTGAGGGTCGCCGATGCCTGGCCGGACGCTTCGCTGATCGCCTTTCGCGGACCCAAGCGTGTCGTCGTCTTCGCGATCCGCCAAGCGCGGCGGGCCGATGCGCGCGAAGTCGTCGCCGTGCTCTTGCGCGCAGGACTAGCTGTCGAGATCCTCTCCGGCGATCGGCGAAGCGCGGTCGAGGGGGTCGCGCGCGAATTGTCGATCTCGCGTTTCAACGCGGGGTTGAATCCCGCGCAAAAAATCGCACGGCTGAAGGCGCTGCGGGGAATGGGTCATCGCGTGCTGATGGTTGGCGACGGACTCAACGACGCTCCGGCGCTGGCGGCGGCCAACGTCTCGATCTCGCCGATCTCCGCCGCCCATCTGACTCAGGCGCAGGCCGATGCAGTGTTTCTAGGCGACCCACTCGCGCCCGTCGCGGACGCAATTTTTCTCGCGCGCAAAGCCAAGCGCCTGATGATCGAAAATCTCTGGCTCTCGGCAATCTATAATTTCATTGCGGTTCCCATCGCGATCGCTGGGTTCGCGACGCCGCTGATCGCCGCGCTCGCGATGTCCAGTTCCTCGATCCTGGTGACGCTCAATGCGTTGCGCGCGCGCGCCGCGAAGGGCGCCGTCCGATGAACGTGCTCGTCTACCTCGTTCCGCTCGCGCTTGCGCTTGGGGGCATCGGCCTCGCGGCGTTCCTCTGGGCGATGCGCAACGGCCAGTTCGACGATCTCGAAGGCGCGGGTTGGCGTGTGATCTCCGACGACGATCTGCCGGAGAGCAAGGGCTAGGAGCCTGTCCAGATACCTTTTGGCGCGAGTGGTGGAATGAAGGATAGCCCGCTCAGTTGGCCCGGGCGAGCTTGCTGAGGTTGTGTGCGGTGCAGATCAGCGCCCATTCGGCCCTTACTTTGTCGAAGCGGCGTAACAGGAACGGTCTGAACCCTCTTGCCTGTTTGATCTGTCCGAACACCGGCTCGACCACTTGCTTTCTGAGCCTGTAGCGGCTTCGCCACCCGGCGCGTTTCAGCTTGTCCCGCATGGCCTGGGTGAGCGGGCCGCC
>Ga0335076_10006880_pt1 | contig 11467 bp, 8 predicted proteins | sample Lox_Sample_25_FD_206717 | JGI IMG/M metagenome (GOLD analysis project Ga0335076, IMG submission 206717) | Soil microbial communities from Loxahatchee National Wildlife Refuge, Florida, United States - Lox_Sample_2.5 | ecosystem: Environmental > Terrestrial > Soil > Wetlands | place: USA: Florida... | reverse complement strand
CGCCTTGGCCCGCCCGGTGGTGCCCGAGGTGTACAGCCAGAACGCGGGCGAGTCAGCGGTGGTCGGGTACACCGTCCCGTCGGCCGGCCCGGCAGCCAGCGCGCCGATCGCGTGCACCGGGACCGGGCTGTCCGGCACCGCGTTGCCCACCACCGGGTTATCAAGCACCGGGCCGCCAGCCAGGATGCCGGCCAGCCCCGGCGCGCTGGCGGCGGCCGCGGCGGCGGTGGCAGCGAACTCCGGGCTGACGGCCAGGAACCGGGCCCGGGAGTCGGCCAGCAGGTCGGCCACCCCGTCGGCGAGCAGCATGGTGGACACCGGGACCGGGATCGCGCCCATCCGCATCGCGGCCAGGTACATGGTGACGAACTGCGGCGAGTCGGTCATCAGCATCAGCAGGCGCTGCTCCGGCTGCAGCCCGAGCCCGCGCAGCCCGGCCGCGGTGCGGCAGACCTGGTCGTGCAGCCCGGCGTAGCTCAGCTCACCGGCCACGCCGGTGAGCGCCGTCCGCGGCCCGTCGCCCGCGGCGAGCCGGCGGTCGAGCAGGTACTCACACGCGTTGAATAGCTCCATTGCTGGGGTCTCTCCTAGGCCAGGTGCACGTAGTCGTAGTCGAACGGCTTGCCGTTGATCCCGTTGCGTGGCGGGGCGATCCAGGCGGCGATCTTGCCCCGCTCGTGCACCGGCTGCATGAGCGAGCGGACGTACGTCTTGTCCACGTCGGTGGGCAGCCAATGGCCCTGCTGCTCGGCCCACTCGTCCGCGCTGAGCAGCGCACCGTCCGGGCTGGCCTCGATGCCGGCGAACGCGCCCACCCGGCGGTTGAACGCGATGTGCGGCAGCTTGACCCGGTGCGGCAGGCCGGCCGCGGCGAGGATCTTGTTCCACCGGTTGACCCCGCCCTGGCAGTCGGCGATGTACTCGCGGCGCAGGTCGGTGTTGAGCCCGACCAGGGCGGACACCTCGAGCTGGCTGATGGCGGGCCGGCCATCCCCGGCGTCGTCGATCGCGTCCACCATGATCGAGTCGTCGGCCAGCTTGTGGTCGTCCTTGCGGCGGCCTTCGAGCCACCGGCCCTTGAGCCCGGCCGTGTAGTAGTTGGCCACGTTGGTGGATGTCTCGCCGCCGAACAGGTCAAGCGACACCGAGTAGTGGAAGTTGAGGTACTTCTGGATCACCGGCAGCGGGATCGCGCCGAGCGCGCCCACTTCGTCGGTGTCGTTCTCCACCATGACCTGCGCGGTCCGCTCTACCACCCGGTCCACCCCAGTGGTGCCGACCATCATGTGGTGCGCCTCTTCCTTGAGCATGAACTCGCAGGTCCGGCTCAGCGGGTCGAACGCGGACTCCTTCAGCGTGCCGAGCTGGTACTTGCCGTCCCGGTCGGTGAAGTAGGTGAACATGTAGAACGACAGCCAGTCCGGGGTCTCCTCGTTGAACGCGCCCAGGATGCGCGGCGACTCCAGGCTGCCCGAGTTGCGGTGCAGCAGTTCCTCGGCCTCTTCCCGGCCTTCCCGGCCGAAGTAGGCGTGCAGCAGGTAGACCATGGCCCACAGGTGCCGCCCCTCCTCGACGTTGACCTGGAACAGGTTGCGCAGGTCGTACAGGCTGGGCGCGGTGGCGCCGAGGTTGCGCTGCTGCTCCACGCTGGCCGGCTCGGTGTCGCCCTGGATGACGATCAGCCGCTGCAGGTCGGCGCGGTATTCGCCGGGCACCTTCTGCCAGGCCGGCTCGCCCTTGTGCGCGCCGAAGCCGATCTGCCTGCCCGGGTCGCGCTCGGCCAGGAAGATGCCCCAGCGGTAGTCCTTCATGGCCACGTGGCCGAAGTGCGCCCAGCCCTCCCGGCCCACGTTCACCGCGGTGCGCAGGTAGACGTCGTGGGTGGGCAGCGTGGGGCCCATCGACTCCCACCAGTTGAGGAAGTTCGGCTGCCACGACTCCAGCGCGCGCTGCAGGCGGCGGTCCTCGCGCAACTGGACGTTGTTCGGGATCTTCTCGGAGTAGTCAGGTGCCGTGGTCATGGCTGGTCAGACTCGCTTTCGGTCGAAGTCGGCGCGCTGCCCGGTGCCGTACCTGCGCAGCGCGCCGTCGGGACCCGAGGCGTTCGGGCGGTAGAAGATCCAGTTCTGCCAGGCGGTCAGCCGGCCGAAGATCTTGGTTTCCAGCGTTTCCGGGCCGGCGAACCGGTAGTTCGCTTCCAGGCCGGTCAGCGCGTCCGGGCTGAAGCTGGCCCGTTCCTCGACCGCGATCCGGACCTCCTCGTCCCAGTCGATGTCGTCCGGCGCGAACGTGACCAGGCCGAGCCGTTCGGCGTCCTCGGCGGTCAGCGGCTCGCCGGCCCGCTTCTCGGCCGTGGCCAGCGCGTCGGGGTCGCCGAGGAACCTGGTCTGCAGCCGGGTCAGGCCATTGCCCATCGGCAGCGGGCCGAGGCTGGCTGGGCCGATTTCGATGGCGGCCGGCGCGGCGTCCGGGTCGATCTCCTCGAACACGCCGGCCAGCATGTATGACCGGTCGGCGGCCAGCGCCAGCTCGAGCAGCGAGCCGGCGAAGCAGCTGCCCGGCTCGATCAGCGCGAGCAGGCTGCGGCTGGTCACGTCCAGCCGCTTCAGCGTCCGCTTGAGGTAGAGCAGGATCTCGGTGGCCAGCCAGTCGTCGCGATGGTTCAGCAGCATTTGATCGAACGCCAGTACCTGCTCGGCGTCGCCCTCGGTGCGCAGTACCCAGGTGCCCAGCTCGAGTTCGTTCGTGCGCAGGTCCAGGATCAGGTCGTCCAGCTCGCGGGTCATGGCCAGGGTCCAGAACCCGGCGCCCTGCTCGTGCACCTGCTCGATGCGGGCGGGTGCGGTGCCGTCCGGGCCGCCGTCCGGGCCGCGGACGGTGATCTCGGCCACGCCGCGGTCGCGGTCCAGCCGGGCCCTTACGTGGGTGTAGCTGATCTCGCTTGCGGTGCGGGTCTTGGCCAGGGGGGTGAGCTGGATGCCGGCCGCGTCAGCTGGGCGGGCGGAGCGGCCGGCCAGCTCCCCGGCCCGCTGGGCCACGATCCCGGCCCATTGCCCGCGCGGCACGGCCTCGTCCACCAGCCGCCACGCGACGGCCTTCTTGCCGCCTATCCCCTCGGACTTGGTCGCGAAGTAGTCGGCCAGGTCGCGGCGGACGTGCCGCTTGTCGGTGACCCGGGTCAGCCCGCCGGTGCCGGGCAGCACGCCGAGCAGCGGCAGTTCGGGCAGCGACACGGTGGATGACCGGTCGTCCACCAGCATGATGTGCTCGCAGGCCAGGGCCAGCTCGTAGCCGCCGCCGGACGCGGTCCCGTTCAGCGCGGCCAGGTACGTCTGCCCGGAGCAGGCGGTAGCGTCCTCGATCCCGTTCCGCGTCTCGTTGGTGAACTTGCAGAAGTTAACCTTCCACGGGTGCGGCGCCGCGGCCAGCATCCGGATGTTCGCCCCGGCGCTGAACACCTTGTCCTTGCCGCTGGTCAGCACGACCACACGGACCTCGGGGTGCTCGAACCGGAGCCGCTGCACCGCGTCGTACAGCTCGATGTCCACGCCGAGATCGTAGGAGTTGAGCTTCAGCTCGTAGCCGGGGACCAGGCCGCCCTGCTCGGCCACGTCCATGGTCAGCGTGGCCACCGGCCCGGCGATGTCCAGCCGCCAGTGCTGGTACTGGGCGGGCTCGGTGCGGAAGTCCACCTGGGGCAGCGGCGTGTCACTGGTCATGGTTGATCAGCCCTCCGGTCCAGGGTACGCACTGCCCATGTTCTACGTTCGCTAGTTGTATCGTCAAGTATCCGTAGCACGTTTGCTTGTGGGCTAGCAAATGGAGCGCCAGCCGTGCTGGGCGGGTCAGCCGATGTCGTTGAGCCGCTTCCAGTCCAGCCGGGCGTCGGCCGACCAGCGCTGCCGCCGGTCGGCGAACAACTGAGCCGCGGCCAGCCCGCTCCACCTGGCCGGCAGCAGCTCCCGGGGCAGCACCGGGTCGATGGACGGGAACCGCCGCCAGGCGTGCACCAGCTCGATCAGCCGGGCCAGCGGATCGGCCGGGGTCCTGGCCCGGAACTCCTCGATGAACCGCTCGTACTGCTCCTCGATCGCGGCCAGGTCCCAGGCGCCGGCCACCATGACCCGCACGTCGGCCAGCCCGGACCGGGTGGCCACGAACACGTGCGCGTCACCGGCCAGCCCGGCCGCCTCGAGCACGCCGACCGCCTCGTCGGCCCGCGACGGGTGCGGGCTGATCCACAGGCCCGCGCCGAGGGAGCCGAACCCGGCCCAGTTCAGCCGGGTGCGCACCACGTGCCGGGCCCGGCGGTCGATCTCCGGGACCCGCGCGTAGATCAGCAGCCAGCGGCCGTCCCAGTCCTCGGCCGGGCCGGTGAACGAGTAGATCCGCTCCGCGCCGTCGGTGAGCAACTGGCGGGCGCTGCCGGTCAGCCGCCACCGGGTCCGGCGGCCGTGCTTCTCCGCCACCAGCCAGCCGGCCGCGGCGGTGCGCATCAGCGCCTGCCGGGTGGCCTTCTCCTCGACGCCGAGCCGGCCCAGCACGTCCAGCACGGCCGACGTCCAGGCGGTGCCGTCGCCGGTCAGCACGCACTCGCCGAGCAGGGTGAGCAGCAGGCCGCGGGCGCTCGGCGCGCCAGCCGCGTGCCGCCGGGACAAGGTGGGCACCGGCGTGGACGCCGAGGTGGGCGCCACCGCTCTGCTGCCCGCCATGACGACCTTCCCGCTGCCAGCCCAGCGCTTCGCGCACCGCCGTATGTCAGTGAGGCTATCAACCGGGCCGCTTCCCGCACCCGTCACCGCATCGGCCACGCACCCCGCGTTAACGGCTGGGCCGGCCGGGTAGGGAGAGGCCACTCAGGCCTCCTGCCTGGGGGGAGGAGGCCTGCGGCCATGCCCGAATCAGCCGCCCCAAACCGGCACGCACGTACCCCTGAGACCACTCGTCCCGCCGAGACCACGGGCGACGCCCCGGACAACCCCGTCGAACTCGGCCACGGTGGCTGGCTCGCGGCGGGCCGCCGGACGGCCCGCGAATTCAAGCAGGACAACCTGCGGGACTGGGCCGCCGCCCTCACCTACTACAGCATCCAGTCCATCTTCCCCGGCCTGCTCGTGCTGGTCTCGCTGCTCGGCCTGATCGGCAAGTCGGCCACCCAGCCGTTCGTTACCGGCCTGGCCAAGCTCGTCCCGGCCAACGTGCGGACCATCCTGCTGAACGCCATCACCCACCTGCAGCAGCACCGTGGCGCGGCCGGGATCCTGACCGTGGTCAGCATCGCGCTCGGGCTGTGGTCCGCGTCCAACTACGTGGCCGCGTTCATGCGCGCCTCGAACGCCATCTACGACGTGCCGGAAGGACGGCCGGCCTGGAAGGCGTACCCGATCCGGCTGGCCATCACGCTGGCCATGCTGGTGCTGCTGGTGGGGTCGGTGCTGATCGTCGTGGTGACCGGCAGCCTGGCCCGCCGGGCCGGGCACGGGCTGGGCGTCGGCTCGGCCGCGGTGACCACCTGGGACATCGCCAAATGGCCGGTGCTGGTCATCCTGGTCAGCATCATGTTCGGCATCCTGTACTGGGCCAGCCCGAATGCCCGGCAGGGCTTCCGCTGGGTCTTCCCCGGCGGGCTGCTGGCCGTCATCCTGTGGCTGATCGCCTCCGTCCTGTTCGCCCTGTACGTGGCCAACTTCTCGCACTACAACAAGGTCTACGGCAGCCTCGGCGGCATCATCATCTTCCTGATCTGGATGTGGCTCTCGAACATCGCGATCCTGTTCGGCGCCGAGTTCAACGCCGAGCTCATCCGCGGCCGGGCCATCGCGGCCGGCGCGCCGCCCGACCAGGAGCCGTACACCCAGCTGCGCGACACCCGCAAGCTGGACAAGCAGTTAGGACGTGGAACAGCCGGGTAGTGGCTGCCCACTGGTGATCCGGCTCCAGGTGGGAGGCCGTGACGCTCAGCCCGTCGGTTCGCAGCGTATCCGTGCAGCTGAAGAAGCCAGCTAGCTAGCCGGCCAGGCTAGCTGGGCAGCATCCGGGGCAGCCCGAACCGCGGCAGCACGCTGGTCTCGAACCGGGTCAGCTCGCTGATCTGCTGGCCGGCCAGGGTGGCGGTCAGCAGGCCGACCGCCCGGTACGCGCCGGCCTGCGGGTCGCGCACGTACAGGCCGAACGCGGGCTGCCCGTTGGCCCGGGTCGGCACCAGCCGGTAGCTACGGCCACCCCAGATCGCGGTGAAGAACCGGCAAGCCAGGTCGCGGCCCTGGTACTCGAGCGGCAGCGGCGGCATGCGCAGCCAGGCGTCCTCGGTCATCAGGGCGACGATGCCGTCCACGTCGCCGCTCTCGAACGCCCGGGTGAACCGGTCCACCAGGTCCTGTTCGTCCGCTGACCCGGGCGCCGGGGCGGGCGGCTGGCCGGTGGTTCCGGCCATCCCCTCCCGGGTCGCGGCCCGGGCCCGCTTCAGCGCGCTGGTCACCGACTCCTCGGTGACATCCAGCAGCTCAGCCGCCTCCCGGGCCGGGTAGCCGAGCACGTCGCGCAGGATAAGCACGGCCCGCTGCCGGGGCGGCAGCAGCTGCAGCGCGGTCACGAACGCGAGCGAGACCGCCTCGCTGGCCTCGTACCGGGCCTCCGGGCCTGGCGCGCTGTCCGGCAGCCCTTCCAGCGCGCTGTCCGGCAACGGCTCCAGCCAGGGCACCTCACCGAGCCGGGTCGGCTCCGGCGTGTTCGTCCAGGCCGGCGGCGCGGTGGCCGGGCGGCGGCTGCCGGCCCGCAGCGCGTTCAGGCACCGGCTGGTGGCCACCCGGTACAGCCAGGTGCGCACCGACGACCGGCCCTCGAACCCGGCCAGGCCGCGCCAGGCGGCCAGCATCGTCTCCTGCAGCGCGTCCTCCGCGTCCTGCGCCGAGCCGAGCATCCGGTAGCAGTGCACCATCAGCTCCCGCCGGTGCGGCTCGACGAGCTGCCCGAACGCCTCCCCGTCGCCCGCGCGGGCCCGTTCAATCAAATTTGCCTGCATAACGCCAGTACCTCGCCGGTCGGGTGTGGTCATCATCCGGTACTGACCCCGCCGGGCGGGGAAACTGGGCGGCGGCCGTCGCGCAGCACGCTGATCAGCGCGGCGTCGTCGAGCTGGCCCAGGCCAAGCTCGTGGCCGCGGCGGTAGAGCTGGGCGGCTGCGCTGGCCAGCGGGGTGTCCGCGCCGGTGCCGTCCGCGGCCGCGGCGACCAGGCCCATGTCCTTGACGAAGATGTCCAGCGCGCTGCGCACCTGGCCGAACTCGCCGGACACCATCCGGGCACCGCGGTCGGCGAGCATGAACGACGCGGCCGCACCGTCCCGGAGTACCTGCCAGCAGTCGGCTGGGTCCAGCCCGAGCGTCTCGGCGAAGGCCAGCGCCTCGGCGGCGGCCGCGATGTGTACCCCGCACAGCAGCTGGTTGACCAGTTTCATCCGCTGGCCGTCGCCGGCCGCCGCGCCGACCACCGGGGCGGACCGGGCCAGTGCGTCCAGCACCGGGCGGGCCCGGCGCACCGCCTCAGCCGGGCCGGACACCATGATCAGCAGGTCACCAGCCGCGGCCCGGGTCACCCCGCCGGACACCGGGGCGTCCAGCACGGTGATCCCGCGGCCGGCCAGCCGGGCGGCTGCGTCCTCGGCGGCCGCGGGCCCGACCGTGGCCATGATCGCCGCGATCGCCCCGGCGGGCAGCGCGGCGGCCACGCCGTCCGGGCCGGACAGCACCCCGGCCAGCTGGTCCGGGGTGGCCACCATGATCGCGGCCAGGTCGGCGTCCGCCACCGCGGCCCGGATGCTGGCCGCGGCGTGCACCCCGTCGCCGGCCAGCGCCGCGGTGCGGTCCGCCACGATGTCGTAGCCGCGTACCTGGTGCCCGGCCCGGGCCAGGCAGGCCGCCATCGGCGCGCCCATCGCGCCCAGGCCGAGCCAGCCGATCCGCATCAGCTGTCCTCCTGTCCGCCGTTGAGGATGTCCACCACCTGGGCCAGCGTGCCGTCGTCCCCGACGTTGCCAGCGAACACCACGTAGGGCAGGCGGCCCGCGGCCGGGTCCGCCTCGACCGGGTGGAACACCGAGATCACGCCGGGGAACAGCTGGCCGGCCACCACCGCGCGGCGCATGCCCAGGCCACGGGTGGCGACGTCGTGCGAGGTGATGCCGCCCTTGGCCAGCACCCAGCCGGGCCGCCGGGCGGCCAGCACGTGGCGCACCGTCCCGGCCAGCGCGGCGGACACGGTGCGGGCGATGGCCAGGCTGCCCGCCGCGTCCCGGCCGGTGGCCACCGCCCGGCTGGTGTATAGCAGCACGTCGGATTCGGGCAGCGCGGCCGCCGCCTGCCGCGCGGTCAAGGCGGCTACGTCGTCGCCGCGCAGCACCGCGGGCACGTCCAGCTCGATGGCGGTAACGCCGGGCCGGGCGCGCAGCGCGGCCAGCTGGCGGCTGGTGTGCCCGACGTGCGAGCCGACCACGATCAGCCCGTGCCCGCCGTCCCGCCCCTGCTCCCCCGGCGGCCAGATTCGCGCGCCACGCAGCGGGGGCTGCGGGTCCTGGCCGAGCAGGGCGCGCACGAACGACGGGCCGGTGCGGAATAGGAATGCCTGGCCGGCCCGCCCGGCCCGCAGCACGCCGCTGGCCACCGTGTCCAGGTCGGCGTAGTCGGTGGCGTCCACCGCCACCCAGCCACCGCTGGGCACCCCGGCCAGCAGCTCGGCCACCCGGTCCGGCCCGCCGAGCCGGATGTCGGCCAGGCCGATGCTGGTCACCTGGCCCGGCTGGACCGCCCCGCCGCTGCGTTCCGCGATGAACCCGGCCAGCGCCGAGGACCGGTAGCCGAACGCCGGATCGCGGGCGAACTCGGTCTGGCCCACCGGGACCAGGTCCGGGCCGATCCGGGCCCAGTGAATGCCGCCCGCGGTGACCCGGCCCGCTTCCAGGAACGCCGGGATCAGCAGCACGCCGTCGAAGCCGTGGCCGAGCACGTCCCGGCGGGCCTGCTGGATCGCCGTGATCTCGGCCAGCAGGTGGCCGCGCAGCGTCGAGTCGCTCCGGCTGATCAGCTGCATCGGCTGGCCGCGCCGCCGCGCGATCGTGAGCAGGTCGTGCGTGGCCTGCCTGGTCAGCCGGGCCGCTTCCGGCTCGGCCAGGCTGCGGGTGTTGGTCAGCACGAAGCAGGCGCCGGCCGGGCCGCCGCCGTCCAGCGCGGCCTGGTACGTAGCCGGGTCGAGCGCGGTGGCGACCTCGATGCCGTGCACCGCCTGGGAGCCGGTCGGGTCGTCGTCCAGCACGCCAAGCAGCAGCCCGGCCGCGGCGCGCTGGGCGCGGACCGCGGCCCGGAGCGCGGCGTCATCCGGGCGGGCCGGGGGGAGGCCGGCGAACACCGACTCGGCGGCCGGCAGGCTGTCCCGCAGCGCCTACTTCCTTTCGCCGCTCGGCGACGGATGATGGAGGGTGCGCGCTCACTGTAGTGGAACGGGGACGCCGTGATGAACATCATGATCACTGGTGGGGCGGGTTTCCTGGGCGCCCGGCTGGCCCGGGACCTGCTGGCGGGCGGGTCGCTGGCGGTGGCGGGCAGCGCGCCCCGGCCCATCGGCCAGCTGACCCTGGCCGACCAGGCGCCGGTGCCGCCGGATCTGGCCGCGGACGAGCGGGTCAGCGTGCTGCGCGGCGACCTGGCCGGGCTGGTCCAGCCGGGTGGCCCGGGCTGGGCCGCGCTCAGCGGCGCGTCGGTGATCTTCCATCTGGCCGCCGCGGTCAGCGCGGAATGCGAGGCCGACTTCGACCTTGGCCTGCGGGCCAACCTGGGGGCCACCCAGGCGCTGCTGGCCGCGGTCCGGGCGGCGGGCAGCAAGCCGGTGCTGGTGTTCGCCAGCTCGCTGGCCGTGTTCGGCAACTCCCCGGAGCACCCGCTGCCCGCCGTGGTGGACGACCAGACGATGCCGAACCCGCAGACCAGCTACGGGGTGCAGAAGGTCATCGGGGAGCAGTTGCTGGCCGACTACACCCGAAAGGGCTTCCTGCGCGGCCGGGCCGTCCGGCTGATGACGGTGTGCGTGCGGCCGGGCCGGCCCAACGGGGCCGCGTCCGGGTTCCTGTCCGGCATCATCCGCGAGCCGCTGGCCGGCCAGCCCGCGGTCTGCCCGGTGGACGCGCACACCGAGGTGGCGCTGTGCTCCCCCAGCCGGGCGGTGGCCGGGCTGCGGCGCGCGGCCGAGACGTCCGGGGCCGCCTGGGGCGGCCGGAGCGCGGTCAACCTGCCCGCGCTCACCGTGACCGTCGGCGACATGGTGGCCGCGCTGGAGCGGGCGGCCGGGCCGGCCGTGACCCGGCTCATCGACTGGGCCCCGGACCCGGGCATCACCCGGATCGTGACCAGCTGGCCGGCCCGGTTCCGCAGCGAACGGGCCGAGTACCTGGGGCTGCTGCCCGACCCGGACTTCGGCTCGATCGTGCGCAGCTACCTGGCCGAGACCCGGAACTGAGACCCGGCCGCCGGGCCGCTAGGAAACCGGCACCGGCGTGCCACCCTCCCGCGCCGAACTGGCCACGGCGTCCAGCACGGCGATGCCGTGCAGCCCGGCGCGGAAGCTGGCGCACGGCGGCAGCCCGGCCATGCCGCAGATCTGGTCCAGGAACGCGCGGGCCTGGTAGGCGAACATGTCGCCGGTGCCGTAGCCGACGCCGCCGGCCACCATCGGCAGGCCGTCCCGGACGTACGGGTGATCCGGGCCGACCAGCACCCGCCGCGGCCCGTTGACGGCCGGCCGGGGGCCCGCCGTGGAGACGCTGAACTCGCCCATCCGGTGCAGGTCGAACGCGGCCGAGCCGGCCGCGCCGAATACCTCGAAGCCGAGCCCGTCCGGCTGCCCGTGGGCCACCCGGGACACCGAGAACGAGCCGGCCGCGCCGCTGCTGAACCGGGCGGTGAACACGGCGGCGTCCTCGTTCTCGACCGGGGCGGCCTGGCCGCTGCCCTCGGCCGGGCCGTGACCGACCGTTCTTCCCGCGGGTACCGGCCGCTCGGTCACCGCGGTGCGCACCATGGCCCCGCTGACCATGACGATCGGCCCGCACAGCTGCTCGGCGATGTCCACCAGGTGACTGCCCAGGTCGGCCAGCGCGCCGGAGCCGGTGCCGCCCTGGTACCGCCAGCTCAGCGGGGTGGCCGGGTCCAGCGCGTAGTCCTCCCAGTACCGCCCGCTGAACTGGACGATCTCGCCGAGCTCCCCGGCGGCCAGCAGCTGGCCGACCGCGCTGATGGCCGGCGACCGGCGGTAGGTGTAGCCGACGGCGGCGACCAGCCCGGACGCTTCCGCGGCGGCCGTCATGGCCTGCGCGTCGGCGTGCGAGGCAGCCAGCGGCTTCTCGCACAGCACGTGCTTGCCCGCGGCCAGCAGGCCCTCGGCCATCTCCCGGTGCAGGTGGTTCGCGGCCGCCACGCTGACCG
>Ga0335076_10006879_pt1 | contig 11468 bp, 10 predicted proteins | sample Lox_Sample_25_FD_206717 | JGI IMG/M metagenome (GOLD analysis project Ga0335076, IMG submission 206717) | Soil microbial communities from Loxahatchee National Wildlife Refuge, Florida, United States - Lox_Sample_2.5 | ecosystem: Environmental > Terrestrial > Soil > Wetlands | place: USA... | reverse complement strand
CTGTCACCGGCACCAACCGCGCGGTGTACGTCGCGTTGCCCGGCGCTTTCGGATTCTCTCCGATCGGCGGGCAGAGCACCGCCAGCCCGGCGCTGACCGCGTACAGCGACAGCACCGGCGTCACGCCCGCGTTCCGCAGGTTCGGATTGGTTTCGTGACACGGTTGGGGCCGAGCCTGCAGGTCAGGGTAGCGGCGGCTGGTGCCGGGGAACCAGATGCCATAGTGACACGATTTTCATATTAAGAGCCTTTCCGGAGGTGATTCTGAGTTATACCCTGGTGACATGTTCGTGCGCACTGCGACGCGGCGGAACAAGGACGGCAGCGCCGTCCGCTACGTGCAGCTCGTCCAGAACCAGTGGGACCCGGCGACGAAGTCGTCGCGGATGCGGGTAGTGCACAGCTTCGGCCGGGAGGACCAGCTCGACCGGGCCGCGGTCGAGCGGCTGGCCGGATCGCTGGGCCGCCTGCTGGGCCAGGGCCGGGAAGCGGCCGGGGCCACCCCGGAGCTGGCCTACGCCGGGTCGGTTGCCTACGGCGGGACCTACCTGCTGGACCAGCTGTGGCAGCGGCTGGGGATCGGCCAGGTGATGACCGCGATGCTGAGCGGGACCCGCCGCGACGCGGCCACCGAGCGGGTGCTGTTCGCGCTGGTCGCGAACCGGGCGCTGGACCCGTCCTCCAAGCTCGCCGCCGCGCACTGGGCCGGCCGCAAGGCCTATATCGACCGGCTGCCGGCCACGACCGACGACGCGTGCTACCGGGCGATGGACTGGCTGCACGAGGTCCGGCACGCCCTGGAGCGGCAGGTGTTCAGCCAGGTCGCGGCCGCCCTGGACCTTGAAGTGAATTTGCTGTTCTTCGATACCACCTCGACCTATTTCGAGGTGGACGGGGAAGACGAGCCGGTGCCGCGGGGCAAGGACGGCGGTCCCGTCCCCGGCGGCGGGGACGGGGGCGAGGCCGGCGGGAACGAGAGCACGGCCGGCCAGGACATCCCGGAGACGGGCGGGTTCCGCGTGCTCGGCAACTCCAAGGACCACCGCGACGACCTGCCCCAGATCGTGATCGGGATGGCCGTCACCCGCAGCGGGATCCCGGTCCGGGTCTGGTGCTGGCCCGGGAACACCGCCGACTCCAAGCTGATCCGCCAGGTCAAGGACGACATGCGTGACTGGACGCTCTCGAAGATCGTCTGGGTCGCCGACCGCGGGTTCACCTCGAACGCCAACCGCCGCTACCTGCGCCGCGGCGACCATCACTACATCATCGGGGAGAAGCTCCGCTCCGGCTCCGCCGAGGCGGCGGCCGCGCTGTCCCGGCAGGGCCGCTACCAGGAAGTCACCGGGAACCTGCGGGTCAAGGAAGTCCGCATCAGCGACGACGAGCGGTTCGTGATCTGCCACAACCCCGACGGAGCCGAGCGCGACGCCGCCATCCGTGCCCGGCTGCTGGCCCGGCTCAGGGAGAAGATCGACGGCACCGACAAGCTCACCGCCACGAAACGAGCCGAGCTGCGCGGCGTCATCTCCACCAGGCCCGGCCTGAACCGCTACCTACGCGTCACCCCCAGCGGACTGCTGCGGATCGACGCCGCGGCCGTCAAGGCCGAGGAGAACCTCGACGGCAAGTACCTGCTGCGGACCTCCGACCCGAAGATGACCTCCGAGGACATCGCCCTGGGCTACAAGCAGCTCCTGGAAGTCGAGCGCGGCTGGAGAGACATGAAACAGGTCATCGACCTGCGCCCGGTCTACCACCGCAAAGAAGAGCGCATCCGCGCCCACGTCATCCTCTGCTGGCTCGCCCTGCTCCTCATCCGGATCACCGAGACCACTGCCCGCACCACCTGGAACAAGATCACCGACGAGCTCGGCCTGCTCACCCTCGGCACCTTCACCGGCCCCGCCGGCACCTTCCGCCAGACCGCCGACCTCACCCCCGCCCAGCGCGGCATCCTCGCCATCCTCCAGATCCCCGGCCCGAAGAAGATCATCCAGGCCGCGCCCGCAGGCTCCGGCCAGGACCGCGCCAGCGCCTAGTGACACGCCCCGTCACCACGAAACCGCTCATTCCCGCAGGTCAAACCACAGATCCACATACCAGGCCTAGCCCACATCTGCGGAACGCAGGTCACGCTGGCGTGGTTTGTCCGCGGCACCGACAACGCCGCCTGGTACGTGGTCAACAACAGGCCGGAGTGGACGTCCATCGGCGGCCGGGTGAACTCCGGCCTGGCGGCGACCACAGATCGCGCTACCGGGACCACGTACGTGTACGCGCTCGGAACCGATAATCAGGTGTATGAGACGACGGGGAAACTGACCAGGTCCCCGCCGTGGGCCACCTTCTCCGCCACCTGGAAAAAGGTGACCGGCTAACGGCCGGGAAGCCTGGCGAGTCACTCATCTGCCCGGTCGCGAGGCGGAGTGGCCCGGCGGTCGGGCAGCCCGGTTCGAGCTGATCTAGTCGCGTCCGGGCCGTGCCCGACACCCAGCGATGCTTGATCGCCAGGCTGCCTGCCAGTCGGCACCTCCGCCGCCAGCGACGTCCCCCGAGCCGGCCATCCCCACCGGTCCTTTCCGTGGGTAACGCGCGGGGTGACCAGGTGGCGGCGGGTCTTGCCGCTGTCAATTGGGTGGCCGAACTCCCGTACCGAGCGGCCGCCGGCTGACCGGCAGCGACCTGCGGTACGTACACGCGAATAAGGATGCAGGCCAACGGTCAGCCCGTACCTGTTGTTCCGCCAGCCGGGGACGCTTTATCGGGACCGGAAGTCACTTCCGGCGATGGCCTCCGGCCCTGGCCGCGACCGGCAACAAGGCGAAGCGTGGAAAAGAGAACAGCCGACGCAAAGGGTTCGGGGTCGGCATGACAGCGGCAAAGCAGGCCGCGCCGCAGCGGCCAGGCGCCCGGGCGGACCGCCAGCGGCACGCCCGGCGGACGGCCTACCTTGGCTGCGCCGCGGCACTGGGCTACGGAGTGCTGAAGCTTGTCTGGTCACTGGGCAGCACGCTCGGGCGGAATGGTCAGATGCCACCGCCACCCGCGAGCCTCATCGCGGCGGCACGATGGTTCGACTACTGGGGAACGCCGATCCTGGCCGGCGCGGCCGTGGTGATCCTGCTCGGCCTGGTGTACCGGTGGGGCAACGTGAAGCTCGTGCGCCCGGTGCTGCGTGCCCTCGCCTGCGCCGGGTCGCTGATGGCCGTGGTCGGCGTGGCCGGGCTCATCGTGACCATCCAGGACTTCGCCGGGGATCTCAGCCCGACCGGCTGGGCGGGATCTACCCCGCCACCTTCTTGTTCGTCTACATCTGCTTCCTGGTGCTAGGTGTGGCCTTCGGCGTGACAGCCTGGCTGACCCGACGGGACCCAGCACCCGACCAGGCATAACGACAGCTACGCGGGCGGACTTGCCAAGCTGGCCGCTGAACTACGGCAGGCCGGCGGTCACAACCAGTCCTGTAACCCCGGGCACTAGAGGTCTCTAGATCTGCCCGCAGGTGGTCACTGGGACGGCACGCCGACAGCGATCCGATCACCCCTCCGGGTTGAGGACGGACACCATGATCGTGGCCGAAGCCTTCCTGACCGGGCGCGGGTCTCGGCGGCTTGACCCTCAGGCCTGACGCCCCGGGGGGTGGGGACCATTTGCCCTGCCGCGGCCCCGTTTACCTCAGCAAGCGTGGAGGCGTAATTCCCAGGAGAATGCCTGGACGCGAGGTGAGGGAGATGGGCGCCGCATCGGCTCCGGAGTTGGCGGAGGACGGCACCGGGCGGGTGGTCCCCGCTGGCGGCATCACGTACTGGCTGTCGGGGGCGCTGGCCGTCGCTGCGGCCCTGAGCGCGCTGCTGACCTATCTGGCCGGCGATGTGCTGCGCGGCCCGGCGGTGATGAACGGATCGGCGCGCGGCACCGCGCTGGTGGTGCTCGTCGCGGGCGTGCCGGTGCTGGCCTGCTCGCTGGTACTGGCCCGGCGCGGCTCGCCGATCGCCGTGGTGACCTGGCTGGCGGCGGTGGGGTTCCTGCTGTACAACGCGCTGATGTTCGTGTTCGCCACGCCGGTGAACCAGCTGTTCCTGCTGTACCTGGCCATGCTGTCGCTGGCGGCCTGGTCGGCGGGGACGCTGCTGTGGCATACCGACACCCGAGCGCTCGGCCGTCTCGTCCCGGCACGGGCGCCGGCGCGGCTGGCCGCGGGGTACCTGGGGGCCCTGGTCATCCTGAACGGGGGCGCCTGGCTGGCCCGCATCCTGCCGGTCCTGGCCAGCTCCGGGGAGCCTGCCTACCTGCGGGGCACCGGGATGACCACGAACATCGTGTTCGTGCAGGACCTGGCCCTGTGGCTGCCGCTGTTCGCCGTCGCGGCCGCCTGGCTGTGGCAGCGCAAGCCGCGGGGCTACCTGCTCGGCGGGGCGAGCATCGTGATGGGAGTCCTCGAGAGCATCAGCATCGCGGCGGACCAGTGGTACGGGCACGCAGCCGACCCCGCCTCCACCGTCGTCTCGGCCGTCCTGACCCCGGTTTTCGCAGCTCTCGCGGCGCTTTCGCTGGCAATCGCCTGGCTGCTGCTACGCGGCCTGGCACCGGCCCGGGCGCCGGCTCCCTCGCCCGCCCTGCCGCCCCGGGACCGGGCCGCCTGGCTGATGGCCGGCCTCGCCGTGCTGATCGCCGCCGCCAGCGCCTTCGGCGGCATCCGGCTGATCCACGACGGGCTCGGCATGCCGGCGGATTACCTCACCGCGACCCCGTTCAGCAGCTGGGTGCTGCCCGGGCTGGCACTGCTTACCGGCGTCGCCGTGCCGCAGCTCGCGGCGGCCGTCTTGATCGCGGCCGGGCACCGGTGGGCGCTGCTCGCCAGCTATACCGCCGGTGCCCTGCTAGTCGCGTGGATCCTGGTGCAGCTACTGGTGATGCAGCGGTACTTCTTCCTGCAGCCGGTCATCGCCGCACTGGGAATTGCGGAACTCGCGCTGGTCAGGGTATGGCAGCAGGCCGGTCCTGCGGGCCGGGCTCTCCGGCGGCACCGGCCCGTGCTGCACGGCTGACGTCGCGTCCGGTCCGGCTCAGGTCAGGAAGCCGACCCGATGCCGGCTTCCCTCAGTACCTGCGCGAGTCGAGCTTGCTGACTGGCTTGATTAGGCCTGCGCCAGCTCGCTTAACCTTCACCCTGGCCTCCGCATCGACAGGAACCGGCGGTCGCACGCGAACCTGAGTGTTGCCAGCCGCGTGACCATTGCCGTACCCAGCGGGACCCTCGCCCCTGCGACCTCCAGCGGTCCCGGCCAAGGCTAGGGGTGGCGTTGCCTTATGGCCTCGGCTCTCCTGTCCCGGAGATTGGCATGACTCACCATTCCCGCACCACTGCCTTGTTCATCATTGCCGTAATCACCACCGTGGTGGCCTGCGGCTGCGGCAGCACGCCGGCCCCGGCCCCGGCCGCCGGCACCAGCTCCGCAGGCTCGGCCGGAGTGTCTGGCTCGGCGACCGCAACGGGCCCTGCGCCGACCACGCCCGCAACGACGCCGGCTGCGCCTGGGACGCCTGCCCAGACCACTGGCCTGCCTGCCGGGTACCTGCCGTTGTTCCCGTTCGCCAGCCTCGCCGACGTGCGCGCCTGGCAGGCCAGCTACCAGTCCGGCGGTCATCAGCCCTGGCACCGCAGTCAGGCCCTGACGGCCACCGCGTTCGCCGCGTTCCTCGGCTACACCGGCGTGGGCCAGGTCGCCCAGAGCGCGGTCAGCGGCGGCGACGCGCACGTGGCGGTCGGGATCAAGCTGCCGGACGGCACCATCAGCACGGCCGCCGTCATCCACCTGGTGCTCTTCGGCTCGGGCACGCACGCGCCCTGGGAGGTCGTCGGCACCGATGACCGCACGTTCACTGTGGACCGCCCGGCGTACGGCGGCACGGCGCGGTCGCCGGTGACGGTCGGCGGCACGATCACCGGGGTCGATGAGAGCATCCGGGTCACCGTGCACGCCCTGCCGGCGCAGGAACCGGTGGGGGCCTACTGCTGCCAGGCAGCCGGAGGCACCCGCAGCCCGTGGTCGGCCAGCGTCACCTTCCTCGCCACGCCCGGCCAGGTGATCACCATCGCGGCCGCCACCGGCGGGCACGTCGCCGCCGTGGAGCGGTTCGCCGTCACCGGCACCCGCGCCGGCTGACGGCGGTCGGCAGCGACCGGACCGGGCTGGCCGACGTGCCGCCCGGCGATGGCCGCGGAACCCCGGAGGCGGAAGGCGGGGTTCCTCCGCACCCGGCGAGCAGGCCCAGCGCCGCGGCGGCGATCACCGCGGCGACCCCGGGCCCGCCAGGCGAGCGGGCTGGACACGGCGTCAGAGCTCATGCCCGACCGCTACCGCGGGGAGGCGGGACGCGCCCGGGGTCAGACGATCATGTCCGCCGGGTCGTTGGCCCGTTCCGCGGCGGCTCGCGCCTTGCGCCGCCGTTCGCGGCTGATCGTGTAGGACAGGCGGCCGGCCGCGATGTCGAGCGGGATGATGATGTGGCGTCCGGCCCAGGGGCCGACCTGGTTCACGAAGATCACCGGCAGGCCTAGCGCCCGGGCGTACAGGACCGGCAGCTCGGTCATCCGCCGCTGCTGCGCGGCCATGTCGGCCTGGCTGACCAGTCCGGCGGCACGGGCCGGGTCGGCCACCCGTGCGGCATCAGGATCAGGTCGGTGCGCTGCTCGCGCATGATCCGCGATATTGCGGTGAACTGGTTGTTGGCGCAGATCCCGGCCGCGCGACCGCCCCGATAGCGGGGGCCAGGGTCAGCCACAATCCGATGGTCACCACCATCGACGTCACATACCCGAATGGCCGGATGCCGACGTCAGTATCGACGATCCCGGCGAAGATCATCAAGATCCACGCGCTCACGAAGAACAACGGCCCGGCTGCAAGGAGCCTGAAGAACGCGCCCATGACTTCCTCCATTGAGCTGCCAGCCCGCTCGACGCGATGGGCCTGGCAACGATTCCTGGCCCTGCCATCCGCCGCGGGACACGACACGAGCGTCATCTTTGATGATGACCACGGACCCGGCAGCCGGCCGCGGTCGTACGGTCCGAAACCGGCGGGCGTTGGTCACTTTCCTGGTCCCCGGCATCAGGGAACCACCCGGGCCTGCGTCCCTGCGTCATCACCCAGGGCGGCGCCCGGCTGAACGGGCAGGGAGCTACTTCGCGGCTTCCGGTGGGACAGCTGGTGGACGCGGCTGTCCTCCCGGCCGGCCAGGCCGAGGCGCTCCATCCAGCGGCCGGCCGCCGCCGCAGCCTCACCGGCGGACAGCCCGCCGTGTTGGCCGAAGTAGGCGATCTGCTCCACGACCCGCATGGCCGGGTACAGGCCCCGTTCGCCGGGCATGTACCCGAACCGCTGCTGCGGGAGCGCGTCGACTGGACGCCCGGCCCATCGCATTGCGCCGGCATCCGGCACCACCAGGCCGGACAGGGTGCGCACGCGGAGTGTGCCCGGACAGCACGCTGGCCACCCACGCGCGGCACAAAAGGGCCTTTGGCCAGGTCTGACCGGGACGTCTGGCTCGGGTTCCCGCGGCCCGGCGGCCTCATGCTGGGAACGAGATCGGCAGGGAGGCCCCATGCGTGGCATCAGGGCACGGCTTGGCCGTGCTGGCCTGGTCCTGCTGGCCGGGGCGCTGGTGTCGTCACTGGCATCCTGCGGCGGGGGTGCCGCGCCCGCAGGCGGCCCGGCGCCGGTGATCGTCGACACCGACATGTCATCCGACGACATCATGGCGCTGTGCTACCTGCTGGAACGGCCCGACATATCCGTGCAGGCGATAACGGTCGAGGGAACCGGGGTCGCCCACGGACCCGCCGGCGCACGGAACGTCCTGCGCCTGTTGCGCGCGCTGGGCATACACCGCACGATTCCGGTCGGCTACGGCCCGCCCAGCCCGCTGGCCGGGACCCAGGCCTTTCCGTCGGCCTTGCGGAACGGCGCGGACGGCATGTACCACCTCAACCTGCCCGCCTGGCCGGGACCCCAGCCCTCCGAGTCGGCCGTGCACCTGCTCACCGGCACCATCAGCGGATCCGCGCGGCCGGTAGAGCTGATCACGCTCGGCCCGTTCACCGACATCGCCCTGACGCTGCAAGCCGATCCCGGCATCGCGCACAAGATCGCGATGATCTACGCCATGGCCGGGGCCGTGCGGGTGAACGGGAATGAGCCGACGTATGCCAATGCCGAATGGAACCTCTACGTCGACGCCGTTGCCGCCAACCGGGTGCTGCGGTCGGGCATCCCGATGACCTTCGTCCCTCTCGACGCCACCGGCAACGTCCCGATCACCACCTTCGTCCAGCAGACGGTGCAAGCCCACCCGCGCACCCCGGCGCTGCGCATCGTCGGCACGATGCTGCGCGACCCCTACTTCACGAACCTGCAGTCCCCGGTGTATTTCTGGGACCCGCTGGCCGCGGTGACCGCGACCGATCAGCAGGCGGTGCAGCTGCAGGCCGCGCGGCTGGTCATCAGCACCGGGCCGGGAGCGGACCTGGGAACCACCAGGATCAGCCCGGCCGGGTCCCCGGTGCGCCTGGCCATGTCCGCGAACCAGCCCGCCTTCGAACGCCAGTTCCTCGCGGCGCTCAACGGCGGCCAGCCGGTACCCATCCCGGCCGTCCCGGCGTCCCGGCAGCTGGCGGTCAGCTACGACGGCCACGGCTACGCGTACCGCGGTCCGCACGCCGCGGGCGCCGGCCAGGTGGAGATCGGGCTGGCCAACCGCAGCGCCGCGCCGTTTGACGGCTTCTCGCTGATCATCGGCAAGCTCGCGGCCGGCCGGACGCTATCCGACGTCCAGGCGGTCATCCGCGCCGGCACGGTGCTGAATGCTCCCCCGTGGTTCCAGGCCACTGCTGTCCTCCCCGCCGCGTCCGGCGCCAACCCGGCCTGGGGCCTCGCCCTGACGCCCGGCCGGTACGCGCTGGTCTGCGTGCAGGAGCGCAGCAGCGCGCTGTATGCGCTCACGGAGCTGACGATCGGCTAGCCCGGCTGCCAGCGGACGTAGGCCGCCGGCGACGCGGGCACACGGCGGATAGTGACTTGGAGGTGAGCGGTGATGACGGGCAAGGATACCGGGGTTATCCCGCAGCCGGGACGTGAGCAGGTTCCGCCGCGGTCGCGGCCACCGGTGGTGCTGGTGGTGATAGCCGTTGAGGGAGCGGCCCTGGCCGTACTAGCCGGGCTGGATGGCTCGGCGGTGTGGCAGGTGGCGCGGGTTCTGGTGATCCTCGCGGTAACCGCCGGGGCCGTCTGGTTCACCGGCCGGGCCGGGCGGGCTGGCCGAGGGGCAATAGCTTTGCTGTTCGGGATCGCGGGCACGGTGGCCGGTGCCGGCGTGGGCAGCGCGCACCTGGCCAAGGCAGGGCTGGACCCCGCCGCGGTGCTGGCAGTCATCGTGCTGGTCACCGGCCTGTTCCTGCTCATCTGCGGGGCCGCCGCGCTGATCCGGGCGACTCCGAGCTGGTGGCGGCTGCTGGCGATTCCGGCGGCCCTGGCGCTGCTGCAGTTCGTGCTGCTGCCGCTGACCTACGCGTTCCACGCGACCAACCGCCCGCCCGGCGCGCTGGGAACCGGCACCCCCGCGCGGTATGGGCTCACCTACCAGGAGGTGGCGTTCCGCACCGCCGACGGGGTGCGGCTGTCAGCTTGGTACATCCCGGCGCGCAACGGCGCCGCGGCGGTGCTGCTGCCCGGCGCCGGGTCCACCCGCACCTCGGTGCTCGGGCAGGCCGCGGTGCTGGCCCGGCACGGCTACGGCGCGCTGCTGGTCGACGACCGCGGTCACGGGCTGTCCGGCGGGCATGCGATGGACTTCGGCTGGTGGGGTGGCCGGGACCTGGGTGCCGCGGTGTCGTTCCTGGCCGCGCAGCCCGGCATCCAGGCCGGCCAGATCGCCGTGCTGGGCGAGTCCATGGGCGGCGAGCAGGCCCTGGCCGCGATGGGGGCTGACCGGCAGATCCGGGCCGTGGTCGCCGAGGGCGCCACCGGCCAGCAGTACGCCGATCACGGCTGGCGGCCGCACGACATCACCGGGGTCATCGACCGCGGCGTGGACTGGGTGCAGTACACCGCGGCCGGGCTGATCAGCGGTGCCCCCCGCCCGGTGAGCATCCGCGATGGCATCCGCGCCGCCGCCGCCCGCCCGGTGCTGATCATCGCGGGCGGCGCCGTGGCCAGCGAGCCGGTCGCGGCCCGCTGGTTCCAGGCCGTCTCGCCCGCCACTGTGCAGGTGTGGGTCGTGCCGCACGCCGGGCACACCCAGGGCCTGGCCACCGCGCCCCAGGCCTGGGAAGCCCACGTCATCGGCTTCCTCAACGCTGCCCTGCATCCGGTCGCATAGAAGGACCAGATCGTATGACCAAGACATCCTTCTTACCGGGTCGTCGAGCTCCCGTCCGCGTGCCGACGCCAGGGCCGACCGGGGGGCTGAGCCATGGGTCACGCCAGCCGGTTCAGGTCACTCGCGGGCCACCCCGGCCGTCCCGCGGCCTGGCCGGTGGGAAAGGACCCAGAAGCCCGTGAGTGCGGCGGCTCCCAGGGCGGCGATGAGCAGCGTGCTGCCGATCGCGCCGCGCGGCAGCTCGAGCTTGTAGAACGTGCGCACGGCGGGCACGGGGAACAACAGCACGAACGCGGCGAGCGCGGCGACGACCAGCGCGATCCTGCGCCAGGTCAGCGGCATCGCCAGCAGGGCCAGCACGCACAGGCTGAGGATGAGCGTGACCAGGGTGGCGGCCGTGCGCTGCTCGGTCAGGGGCAGGCCGCGCGCCCGGGCGAGGGCGTACGCCGAGAACGTCGCGGCGGCGATGATGAGCCCGGCCGGGCCGGCGAACCGCAGCACCCGGCCGGCGAACCCGGGCAGGTAGCGGCGGCGGTTCGGGGCGAGCGCGAGGAAGAACGCGGGGACGCCGATGGCCAGCGTGTCGATGATGGTCAGATGGCGGGGCAGGAACGGGTACGGCATGAGGGCGGCGCCCGCGGCGACCGCCAGCAGCGTCGCCCATACCGTCTTGGTGATGAACAGGTTGGCGACACGTTCGATGTTCGCCGTCACCCGCCTGCCTTCGGCCACCACGCCGGGCAGCGTGGCGAAGGTGTTGTCGAGCAGCACCAGTTCGGCGACCGCCTTGGTCGCGGGCGCGCCGGAGCCCATGGCCACGCCGATGTCGGCGAGCTTGAGCGCCAGCACGTCGTTGACCCCGTCGCCGGTCATGGCCACCGTGTGCCCGCGCGCCTGCAGGGCCTGGACCATCGACTCCTTCTGGTGCGGGCTCACCCGGCCGATGACGGAGCGTTCCTCGAGCAGGGCGCCGAGCGCGCCTGCCTCCTCGGACAGGTCCCGCGCGTCGAGGGGGTCGCCGGCCCGGGGCACGCCGGCGCGCGCTGCGACGGCGGCCACGGTGTGCGGGCTGTCCCCGGAGATGA
>Ga0335076_10006878_pt1 | contig 11469 bp, 8 predicted proteins | sample Lox_Sample_25_FD_206717 | JGI IMG/M metagenome (GOLD analysis project Ga0335076, IMG submission 206717) | Soil microbial communities from Loxahatchee National Wildlife Refuge, Florida, United States - Lox_Sample_2.5 | ecosystem: Environmental > Terrestrial > Soil > Wetlands | place: USA: Florida... | reverse complement strand
CGGACCGTATCACCCGCCGCCTGGTTCTTACCAGAAGTGGAACATTTGGTGAACTGCAAGTGACCTATGGTGGTGGATAACCTGTGAACAATGACACAAGACCCGCCCGCACTGGGATTCTGCGGCACACAAGCGGCAAGGCGCGGTGGCCTGAACGTGACGTAAAGATGAATTTTTGGTGAACGGCACTTAGCCGGCCGCCGGCGGCCAGGCGACGCCGGTGACGCTCTGGACGTCCTCCGGGCGCGGCATTGCCTCCTGCGTGCCGCGCCTCGTCGCGGCGACGGCGGCGGCGGCGCAGGCCGCTCGGACCGCGGCGGCGGCCGGGACGCCCAGGCCCCGGGCGACGGCGAGCGCGCCGACGAACGTGTCCCCGGCGCCCACGCTGTCCACCGCGTGGACCGGAAAGCCGGGCACCGCCCCGTCGCCGTCCGGGCCGGAGAAGGCCGCGCCTTCCGCCCCGGCCGTGACGACCGCGTGCACGGCCAGGTCCGTCAGGGCGATCGCGGCGGCGTGAGCGACGTCCAGCCCGGCCACCGGCCGGCCGAGCACCGCGGATGCCTCGGATTCGTTCACCACCAGCCAGTCCACCGGGCCCGCGGGGCCGGACAGCAGGCTGGCTGCTCCGGCAGGAGCGGGAGCCAGGTTGAGCAGGCACGCGACGTGCCTGGCACGGGCACCGGCCAGGGCGGCGGCGATCGCCGGGACCGGGATCTCCGCCGAGACGATGAGCACGTCAGCGGGCCGGTCGAGGGCGGCGGCGACGTCCCGCTCACCGACGGACCGGTTGGCACCGGGAGCCACGGTGATCGTGTTCTCGCCATCCGTTCCGACGGTGATGAGGGCCAGCCCGGAGGCCACCTCGGGAACCACGCGGACGGCCGCGACGTCCACCGCTTCGGCGGCCAGTGCGGCGGTCAGCCGGGCCCCGAATTCGACATCTCCGGCACAGCCGGCCATCCGGGCCCGCGCGCCGAGCCGGGCCGCCGCGACGGCCTGGTTGCCGCCCTTGCCGCCGGGCGCGAACCGGGCGGCGGAACCGAGCACGGTCGCGCCCGGACCAGGCAGCCGCGGCACGGTCACCGAGATGTCCATGTTCATGCTGCCCAGCACGGTCACTCGCGGCATCGCCGTCATCTGCGCTCCTGCCCGCGGTGCACGCCGGTCAGCGCTGCCGTACCGGCGCATCGCCCGCGCGGCTGGCCCGCCAGGCGAGCAGCATAGCGAGCACGGAGGCGACCGCGCCGGTAAGCATCGCCGCGCGATCACCCGTCACCCCAGCCCCGGCGCTCCGCCCGATGCCCTCGGCCACCGCCGGCAGCAGGGCGGCGCCGATGGCCGCGCCGATCTGGCGGCTCGTGTTGATCATGCCACCGACGACGCCCTGGTCGCTGTCGGGCACGCCACGGCTGGCGATGACGATCGAGCCGAACGCGGTGCCCGCGGTGCCGAAACCGATCAGCATCACGGCCAGCAGCAATGGGCTGTACCCGGCCGCGGGAAGTTGCGTGAGCACGAGGAAGCCGACGGCGCTGGCCGCGGCGGTCACGGCGAGCAGCCGGCGGACGCCGCCGAAGCGCGCCGCGAGCTGCGTGCCGTACATGCCGGCGGTGAAGCCCGCCATGCCCTGCGGGGCGATGGCCAGCCCGGTCACCAGCGGCGACTCGTGCAGGACCTGCTGGAAGTACAGGGACAGCACGAGCATCTCGCCGCCGTTCCAGAGGCCCATCAGCAGCGCGAGCGCGCTCCCCCGGCGCAGGCCCGCGTGCCGGAACAGGCCGAGCCGGATGAGCGGTTCGGGGTGCCGCGCTTCGGCCAGCGCGAACACGGCGCCTGCGACGATCGCCACCGCCGCCGCGGCCAGCACGGCCGGCGAGAGCCAGCCGAAGGCGTTGCCCTCCGACACGGCGAACACGGCGAGCGCCACCGCGACCGTGATGAGCAGCGCTCCGCGCACGTCGAGCCGGTGCCCGGCGCGGGCGTCACGCAGGTTGGCGGAGTGGCCGAGCAGCTTCGGTGCGGCGAGGGCCGCGATCAGGCCGACGGGGACGTTCACCAGGAACACCGCACGCCAGCTGGTGAACTCGACGAGCACCCCGCCGAGCACCTGACCGGCCACGAAACCGAGCGACGCGGTGGCGCCGTAAAGCCCGAGCGCGCGGGTACGTTCCCGTCCTTCGGGGAATCCGGTGGTAACGAGGGACAGCGCGGCGGGCATGACGATGGCGGCGCCGGCGCCCTGGACGACGCGGGAGGCGAGCAGCAGCACGGGGTCCTCGGCCAGGCCCCCGGACAGCGAGGCCAGGGAGAAGGCGACGAGCCCGATGACGAACATCCGGCGGCGTCATGTCGGCGGCCCGGCCGCCAAGAATCAGCAGGCCACCGAAGGCGATGGCGTAGGCGGTGACCACCCAGTCCACGACCGACGGGGACAAGTGCAGCTCGCGCTCGATCGAGGGCAGCGCCACATTCACGATGCTGAAGTCGAGGACCATCATGAACGACGCCACCAGGATGAGGCCGAGCCGCAGGGCCTTCCGGCGCGGGGAGTCACCGGCCGGGTGGTCCACGACGCGCGTGGCGGCCTCGCCGGCGGACGGCTGCACTGCCGGTGACGTCGCCGCCGGTAGCTGCGCCGGCGGTACCTTCGGCGCTGGTGACTGCGCCGCTGGTGACTGCGCCGCTGGTGACTGCGCCGCTGGTGACTGCGCCGCTGGTGACTGCGCCGCTGGTGACGGCGGCTCGGCGGTGCCGGACTGATGCGTGGCCGGGGTGGCGGGCTGATGCGTGGCCGGGGTGGCGGGCTGATGCGTGGCCGGGGTGGCGGTCGGCTCGGGCGCCACCGGAGCAGCGCTGGGCGCGGGGTTCCCGGGTCGAGCGGTGACGGCCGGAATGTGTTCCACGGGAAGGCGTGCGCCCGGGATACGGTCGGCGTGTACCGCTGGGAAGGATGGCATGATGTCCTTCAGACAATCAAATACGGAACGGTTCGTTTCGGATGTCTAGTGAGCTGAACAGCCAGGGGCGCACAGGTATTCCGGCTGCCCCCGGCCCCCTAGGCCGGGCCGCCGGGGGCGCAGCCGGCGCGGCGGGAACGGCCGGCGCGGCGCAGCGAGGCCGGCCACGGAGCGAGCAGGCAGATCGCGCGATCATGACGGCGGCACTGGAACTGCTGGCCGAACGAGGTCTCGCGGGTATGTCCATCGAGGAGGTGGCGTCGCGGGCGGGCGTCGGCAAGGCGACCATTTACCGGCGCTGGTCCTCAAAGGGAGCGCTCGCGCTCGACGCATTCCTGGTGGAGTTCAAGCAGCAGCAGCCACTGCCCGATACCGGGACGCTCCGCGGCGATCTGCGAGCCGAATTGCGGGCGTGGGTCAAGGCGGTCACGCAGACCCCGGCCGGGCGGATACTGGGCGATCTCATCGGCGAGGCCCAGCACGACACGGAACTGGCCGCGAGCTACCGGGAGCGCGTCCTCGCGCCGCTGCGCCAGCAGCACCGGATCATGCTTGACCGGGCGATCGCGCGCGGCGAGATTCCGGCCGGGTCCGACCGCGAAGTCATCCTGGACCTGCTGTTCGGCGCGGCTCAGCATCGCCTGCTGCTGGGGCACCTGCCGCTTACCGAACTCTTCGTCCGTGAGGTCGTCGATGTGATCGTGGCCGGCCTGCAGGCACCCGGGCCTTCGTGATCCTCTGGCCGGGAGGCCATCCGGCACGGCGCGGCGGTTGACCGCGGCGGGGGGCGCGGCGGTTGACCGCGGCGGGGGCGTGGCCGGGCCGGACGTTGCTGCCGCGTTGAGCGGCGTGGCCAGCGAGGATCACGTTTGGATATCGGTGGGGTGAGGTAAGTTGCACATACGGGATGCGAAGGGATGCCCCGATGGGGAAGTTTGAACGGCAGCTCCGGGATCTGTTTTCTTCACTTCAGTCCGCGTGGCGCAGACACGCCCGTGGCGGCACAGCCGACGGCCCCGGCGGGCAGCCCCGCCGGGGTCCCCGGGATCTGCGCCGGACGGAGGCGGCCCGGAAGGCGCAGGAAGCGGTCCGCGATGTGCGGACGGGCGAGGCCAGCCGCCGAGCGCAGGAGACCGTCCGCGACCTGCGCAACAGCGACACGGCCCGCAAGGCGCAGGAGGCCGTCCGCGACCTGCGCAACAGTGAGGCCGCGCAGAAGGCACAGGCCACGATGCGGGAGTTCCGTGAGAGCGAGACCGGCCGCAAAGCCGAATCGACCATCCAGGAGGCCGAGGCTGCCGCCCGCGCCGCCTACCTCCGGCTGCGCCGCTCGATGGGTGACCGCTGATCCGCGTGTTACGCGGCTCGCCGGGTGCGGCGACGGGACCATGTCCCGCGTCGTGCGACCTCGGCACGGCCCGATGGCGGGGTCGGCGTACCTTCGTTACTTTCAGTAATAACGCAACCGCACATTCACTTGCATAATGTGTGACTTCTGCCGGTCGTTACGAAGCGTTGTGATGCCCCGATCGCCAGCCGAGGATCGCCACAGCCAGCATGTACATGCTGATGGAGCGGATAAGATGTCACTGATGTGTTACTTTCGGTGATTTCGTTCTTGACGGGCCGAAAATGTGAGCGATAACATCATCAAAACTCACCAGTAGCTCCGGCACGCCACGTGCCTGGCCGAGCCAGTGCGCGGCGGCGAGCCGTCCGCTGTGCTGCCGGTGGCAAAGGGAGGCGCGAGGTGACGTCGTCACCGCGTAATCCGGGCAGGCCCAGCCAGGGCCAGGCACGCGTCAAGGCAAGCGCGGCCGGCCGCCGGGCCGCCGGGCCCGTCCGGCCACCAGTCATGGCCGACGTCGCTCAGCTCGCCGGAGTCTCCCACCAGACGGTCTCCCGCGTGCTCAACGACCATCCGAATGTCCGGCCGCATACCCGGCAAAAGGTCCTCGAGGCGATCCGGCAGCTGGCCTACCGGCCCAACGCCGCGGCCCGCGCCCTGGTCACCCGGCGCACGCACACGCTCGGCGTGATCGGCATCGACTCGCCCCTGTACGGCCCGGCCATGATGCTGAACGGGATCGAGCGTGCCGCCCAAGACGGGTACTTCGTGGTCATCGCGAGCCTGCCCGCCCTGGACCGGCGGTCGATGCTGGACACCGTGGACAGGTTCCTCGGGCACGCCGTCGAGGGCATCATCGTCATCGCGCCGCAGACCTCCGCGGTCGCGGCGCTCAGCCACGTTCCGGCCGACCTGCCGCTGGTCGCCGTCGGCTGCGGCACCCGGGCCCCCCTGACGTCGATCGCGGTGGACAACGCGGCCGGGGCGGGCCGGGCCACCCGCTACCTGCTCGACCTGGGCCACGAGACCGTCCATCACGTGGCCGGCCCCAGCACCTGGCTGGATGCCCGCGAGCGCATCGACGGGTGGCGGGCGGCGCTGAACGAGGCAGGCGCCCGCGAGCCGGGCGTCATCTCCGGCGACTGGTCGGCGCGTTCCGGCTATGAGATCGGGCAGAAGCTGGCGGCCAAAGACGACGTCACCGCGGTTTTCTGCGCCAACGACACCCTGGCCCTGGGACTGGTCCGGGCACTGACCGAACACGGCCGCCGCGTCCCGGACGACATCAGCGTGGTCGGCTTCGACGATGTGCCCGAGGCCGGGTACTTCCTGCCGCCGCTCACGACGGTCCGGCAGGATTTCGGCGAAGTCGGCCGGCTGGCGCTGAGCGCGCTCGTCGACCGGATCACCAGTGGTCCCGGACCCGGCGTCCACCTCGCCGTGCCGCCCGAGCTGGTGGTCCGGGCCAGCGCCGCGCCACCGCCGGGGCCGGGCCACGGACCGGCGGGACCGGGCCACGGACCGGCGGGACCGGGCCACGGACCGGCGGGACCGGGCCACGGACCGGTGGGACCGTCGGCAGGGGAATCGGCGGGGCCGGGCCACGGACCGGCGGGGCCGGGACGATAATCAGCGAGGCTCACACGCGGAGACGCGAGGCTGGGGCAAGAATTAGCGGGGCCACGGCGGGGAAGATCACAACAGGGCTCCAGCCGCGGAAACGGAAACTGTAGGGGCGCAAGCGCCCACCTGGGAGGCAAGCATGGTTGTTAACGCTAACAACGGTGGCCGGTATGTCGTGGGCGTGGACTACGGCACCCTGTCAGGACGCGCGCTCGTTGTCCGGGTGAGCGACGGGGCGGAGGCCGGCACCGCGGTCCACGAATACCGGCACGCCGTGATGGACCGTGAGCTGGCCGCCACCGGCGAGCCGCTGCCGCCCGACTGGGCTCTGCAGGACCCGGCCGACTACCTGGCCGTGCTCCGGACGGCGGTGCCCGAGGCCATCAGGGACGCGGGCATCGACCCGGCCGCGGTGATCGGCATCGCCACCGACTTCACCGCCTGCACGGTGCTGCCCGCCACGGCCGATGGCACGCCGCTGTGCATGCTCCCGGGCCTGGAGGGCCGCCCGCACGCCTATCCCAAGCTGTGGAAACACCACGCGGCCCAGCCGCACGCGGACCGGATCAACGCGCTGGCCCGCGACCGCAAGGAACCATGGATCGCGCGGTACGGCGGCAAGATCTCCTCGGAATGGCAGTACGCCAAGGGGCTGCAGCTACTGGAGGAGGACCCCGAGCTGTACGCGCGCGCCGAGCGCTGGATCGAGGCCGCCGACTGGATCATCTGGCAGCTCACCGGGGCCGAGACACGCAACGCCTGCACCGCGGGTTACAAGGGCATCTGGCAGGGCGGGCACTACCCGTCGCGCGAGTTCCTGGCCGCGCTCAACTCGGAGTTCGCCGGCTTCGCGGCCGACAAGCTGGAGCACCCGATCTCTGCCCTGGGCAGCCGGGCCGGGTCGCTGACCGCCGAGGCGGCGGAATGGACCGGCCTGCCGGAGGGCATCGCGGTCGCCGTCGGGAACGTCGACGCGCACGTCACTGTGCCCGCCGCGGGCGCCGTCGGGCCAGGCCAGATGGTCCTCATCATGGGCACGTCCACCTGCCACGTGATGAACAGCACGGAGCTCGCCGAGATCCCCGGCATGTGCGGCGTGGTCGATGGCGGCATCATCGCCGGCCAGTGGGGCTACGAGGCCGGGCAGAGCAGCGTCGGCGACATCTTCGCCTGGTTCACCGAGAACGCCGTGCCCGGCTCGTACCGGGACGAGGCGTCGGTGCGCGGCATCTCCGTGCACGACCTGCTCACCGAGGAGGCAGCGGCTCAGCCGGCCGGGGCGCACGGGCTGGTCGCGCTGGACTGGTTTGGCGGCAACCGGTCCGTGCTCGTCGATCACCACCTCTCGGGCGCCATCGTCGGGCTCACGCTCGCTACCCAGCCGGCCGAAATCTACCGGGCGCTGCTGGAGGCGACCGCGTTCGGGACGCGGGTCATCGTCGAATCGTTCGGCCCGGCGGGAGTCCCGGTCACGGAGGTGGTCGTGGCCGGCGGCCTGCTCAAGAACGACCTGCTCATGCAGATCTACGCGGACGTCCTGCGCCGTCCGCTCGGCGTGATCGCCTCGGAGCAGGGCCCGGCGCTGGGCTCGGCCATCCACGCGGCGGTCGCCGCCGGCGCGTACCCGGACGTGCCGGCCGCGGCGCAGGCCATGGGGAAGGCCCGGCACGAGGTCTACAAGCCCGACCCGGCGAACGCCGCCGTGTACGACGAGCTGTACGCGGAGTACGTCACGTTGCACGACTACTTCGGCCGGGGCGGCAACGGCAGCATGCACCGGCTGCGCGCGCTCCGGGACCGGGTGCTCGGCTCGCGCGCCGGTGATCCCGATCCTGATGTCGGCGACACCACATCCGCATCGCTGGACGATGAAATGGGGGGTTCCTGATGAGCGTGGCCGAGGACGGCCTGCCGGCCACCGAGCTCGTGGCCGAGCTACGCGAGATCGTCTCCGACCTGCACGCCGAGCTGCCGCGTAACGGGCTGGTCGCGTGGACCTCGGGGAACGTGTCGGCGCGGGTTCCCGGCGCCGATCTCATGGTCATCAAACCGAGCGGCGTGGGCTACGACGACCTGACGCCCGAGTCGATGGTCGTCTGTGACCTGGATGGCAACCCGGTCGGCGACGGCTACACGCCCTCCAGCGACACGGCCACGCACGCCTATATCTACCGGCAGATGCCCGAAGTCGGCGGCATCGTGCACACGCACTCGACCTACGCGACGGCCTGGGCGGCGATCGGTGAGCCAATCCCTTGCGTGATCACGGCGATGGCGGACGAGTTCGGCGGCGAGATCCCGATCGGCCCGTTCGCGCTGATCGGCAGCGACGAGATCGGGCGCGGCGTGGTGGCCACGCTGGCCGGCCACCGATCCCCCGCCGTCCTGATGCGCAGCCACGGCGTCTTCACGATCGGGCCTGCCGTACGGGACGCCGTCAAGGCCGCCATCATGTGCGAGGACGTAGCCCGTACGGTGCACGCCGCGCGCCTCCTGGGCCCCCTCCAGCCGCTCCCCCAGGACCAGGTGGACGCGCTGCACAAACGTTACAAAGAGCACTACGGCCAGCACTAAGCGGCCGCGCGGCGGCTTGCCCGACGCGCGCTCCGGCCAGCACGACCCGGGACCAGGCCCGAATTGAGAAGGAGATTGTCATGGCTGACCGCAGGCCGCGCATCGGGATCCTCGGCATCATGCAGGACCTTTACGACGACATGATCCCGGGGATCGCCCAGCGGCAGGAGGGTTACGCCGCGGAGATCGCTCGTCACCTGTCCGACGTCGCGGAATTCATCCCGAGCAAGGCGATCAAGTACCGCGAGGACGCCGAGCGCGCGATGCGCGAGTTCGAGGATGGCGACCTGGACGGCGTGATGGTCGTGATGCTCACCTACGGCCCGGCCATGCGGGTAGCGCGGCTGCTGAGCGAGTCACGGCTGCCCGTGCTGATGGCCAACATCCAGCCGGAGCCATCGGTCACGCCCGCGTGGGACATGGCCGACATGACCTACAACCAGGGGGTGCACGGCGCCCAGGACACCGCGAACGCCATGGTCCGGGCGGGCAAGCGCTTCCAGGTGCTGACCGATGACTGGAAGAGCGACAGCTTCCGCGCCGATGTCGGGCGGTGGGCGCGCGCCGCCGCGGCCGCCACCGCGTGGAAGTCACTGAAAACCGCGATCTTCGGTTACCCGATGAACGACATGGGCGACATCCGGGTCGATGAGAACGCCCTGATCAGGACCCTTGGGCCGGAGATCATCGCGGTCGCGCCGGGCGACCTGTACCGCGGCATGCAGGACGTCACCGACGCCCAGATCGCGGAGGTGATCGCGTCTGAGGACGCGCGCTTCGAGATCGACCCGCGGCTGTCCCGCGAAGAGCGCGAGGACCACGTGCGGATGCAGGTGGCGATCGAGCAGATCCTTAACGAGCATGGATTCGGCGCCTACACCGCGCATTTCGACGCCATCGGTGAGGACGGCCGGTTCCGCCGGCTTCCGCTCGCGGCGGCCTCCAGCCTGATGGCCAAGGGGTTCGGCTACGCCGCCGAGGGCGACGTGCTGACCGCGTGCCTGGTCTACGCCGGGCATCTGCTGATCGGGGACGCGCACTTCACCGAGATGTACGCGATGGACTTCCCGAGCAACTCGATCCTGCAGAGCCACATGGGTGAGGGCAACTGGAAGGTCGCCCGGTCCGACCGCCCGGTGAAGCTCATCAAGCGGCCGCTCGGCATCGGCCGGCTGGACGACCCGCCGACGTTCCTGTTCCAGCTCCAGCCGGGCCCGGCGACGCTCGCGACCCTGGTCTCGCTGGGCGGCGAGAAGTTCCGGCTGGTCTGCGCCGAGGGCGCGAACCTGGACAGCCAGGAACTCCCAGCGCTGGAAATGCCATACGGGCAGTTCCGGCCGACGTCGGGCGTGCGCGCCTGCCTGAACGGCTGGCTGCGCGCGGGCGGCCCGCACCACGAGGTCATGAACCTGGGGCACCACGCCGCCGCCTGGCGCGACTTCTGCGAGATCGCCGGCATCGAGTTCGTTCAGGTCTGATCTGGGCCGCCGCGCGTTCCCCCGAAGGGATACCACGACTTACCGGCAGAGTTTGCGGCAGCATTTGCCGCAAACTCTGCCCGTAGTGCCAAGTGGCCGCGCCCCGGCCCCGCATCGGAGGCAGGGCTTGGCAGGGCTCACGCGAAAGGATGACCGACGGCGGGTGCGCCGTTCTACACTGCGTCCCCATCACCATTTATGGTGACCTACGGGTTTTCTACCGGCATGGGGCGCCAGCCCTCGGCGAGGAGCAGACGATGGCAACCAGCCAGCATGATCATCCCGGGCGGAACGGCGGCCGGCGCCCGTTGGCGGGCGGCCCGTCCAGACGGCAGTTCCTGGCCGGCGCGGCTGGCGCGGCCGCGCTCGCCATCTCGGCGGACGGCCTCACCGCGCCGACTGCACTAGCTTCAGCCGGCCGAGCCCAGGCGGGAGCCCAGGCGGGGGGCCTGCCCAGCCTGCAGGAGATCTGGGGCTGGCAGCAGCACCTCGTCCGGTTCGGCACCCGTTACACCGGCAGCCCTGGCCATGTGGCCTACGTTGACTGGCTCACCAGCCAGCTCGCCGCCGTGCCCGGCTTCACCGTCCAGACCGACCGGCTGACCTTCAGCCGCTGGCTGGCCCGCGACTACACGCTGCAGGTGAGCGTCCCCGCAACCGTCGGCGCCTCCGGCCCGGTCCCGCTCACCTACTACTACCCCTACTCGGGGCAGACGCCGCCGCAGGGCGTCACGGCCAAGCTGGTCGACCTCGGGATCTACCCACCGGCCGTTTCCGGCGTCTCCGGGTACACCACGGCGTTCTGGGCCGCCGCCCGCGGCGCGATCGCCCTGGTCCGCGCCGCCCCGCCGGTGTTCGATCTCGATACCGGGCAGACCGCCACCGGCGGCTACGAGCCCGGCAAGTCCTCGGTTCAGGCCGCCGCGGACTACACCGCCTACGCCGCGGCCCTGCCGCATCCGGCCTGGCAGGGCATATTCGATCCCGTTCCGCTGCTGGACGCGCGCAACGCCGGGGTGCTCGGGGTCGTCATCGCCTGGACCGGCCTGCCGGACGAGGAGATCGTCAACCAGTACAACCCCTTCATCACGTCCTACCCGGCCGCCTCCGGGCTGCCCTCACCCGGCGACCCCGGCTGCCCGGCGGTGTGGGTGGGCGACGCCACCGGCGCCGAACTGTCCCGGTTCGCCGCCAGCGGGCAGGCCAGCGCGACCCTCGTGCTCACCGCCGACATCACCGCCGGCGCCGCCACCGAAACGGTCTGGGGGTGGCTCAAGGGCTCCGGGCACACCGGCGAGAACATCATCATCAACACCCACACCGACGGGCCGAACGCCACCGAGGAGAACGGCGGGCTCGGGCTGGTCGCGCTCACCCGGCACCTGGCCAGCCTGCCCTCGCGCAACCGCGACATGTACTTCGCCCTCGTCACCGGGCATTTCCAGCTGCCGCAGTTCATCCGGACCATTCCCAATCCGAGAAACACCGA
>Ga0335076_10006876_pt1 | contig 11470 bp, 8 predicted proteins | sample Lox_Sample_25_FD_206717 | JGI IMG/M metagenome (GOLD analysis project Ga0335076, IMG submission 206717) | Soil microbial communities from Loxahatchee National Wildlife Refuge, Florida, United States - Lox_Sample_2.5 | ecosystem: Environmental > Terrestrial > Soil > Wetlands | place: USA: Florida... | reverse complement strand
CCCCAACCAGCCCTACGACCCGAACGCCGCCCAGGCCTACGACCCCGCCGCGGCCGGCTACGACCCCAACCAGCCTCACGACCCGAACGCCCAGGCCTACGACCCCGCCGCGGCCGGCTACGACCCCAACCAGCCTTACGACCCGAACGCCCAGGCTCACGACCCCGGCGCGGCTCCGGAGGAGGGCCTCGCCGAGGCCGCGCCGGTCGAGGGCTCCCTCGCCGACTGGAGCAGCGCAGAGCCCGCTCCGCCGGAGGACCACGCGGCCATGGCGGAAGGCCAGCCCGCCGCGCCGAGCGCGGCCGGGCCCCTCCCCGACGGCGCGGTCGCCGACCTCGATCCCGCGGCGTACGCCGTCCCGGCCGAGGGACCGGCGGACGCCGCCGCGGCCTGGGACGCACAGGGCGCCGGCCCCGCGCTCGAGATCGAGGCCGGGACGGCCCTTCCTCCGGACGGGTCCGGTCTCCCGCCCGAGGGCTGGGACGCGACGCCGCCGTTCCCCGGCGCGCCGATCGAGCCCTCCTTCGGCGAGTACGACGAGGCGGGCGCCCCGGCGCTTGGCCTCTCCTCGCCCGACGACCTCGCCGCTCACCTCGAGGGGACCCCTCCCCCCAGCGGGCCTGCCGCTCCCCCGGCGCTGGGCGCCTACGACGACATGCTCGCCTTCGAGCCGGCGGCAGAGAGCGCCGACCTCCCGGTGGAGGGAGCGGCGCCGGGCGCCGACTGGCAGCCCGACACGGCGCTCGACCAGGGCTTCCAGCTCGAGTCCGGCGGATCGTTCGTCGCCAGCGCGGAGGCCGCCGCGCCCGAGTGGGCGGGGCTGTCCGCGGAGCCTCCCTGGACCGGGGCCCCGGTGGCGCCGGAGCCCGCCGGGGCGCCGCCTTCGCTCGGCCTCGAGGACGAGCTCGACGCCTCGTTCGCGGAGCCGGCGGCGGCGCCGCCGCCCTCGGCGGTGGCCGGGGTCGAGGACCCGGGACCGGAAGGGCTCGACTTCGCGGAGCCGCTGCCCGCGGCGCCGGAGCCCCCCCCCCTCGACGGCGCTGCGGACGCCGCCCTCGAGGCCTTCGCGGAGCCGGAGCTCGACCTTGCGGCCGCGCCCGAGCCCGCCTCCCCGGCCGCCAGCCTCGAGGGCCCGGGACCGGAGGAGCCGCCGGCCGATTGGGCGCCGCCGATCGCGGCCGCGGAGCCGCTTCCCGAGGCGGACGCCGAGGCGGACGAGATCCCGACCATCGAGGGCGAGGAGATCCTGGAGGAGATCCCGCCCGAGGAGGGCGTCGCGCCGCCCGCCTCCCTGGACTTCGGCCCGCTCCCGGGAGCACCGCTGGCCGAGCCCGAGCCCCTGGAGGCCGCCCCGCTGCCGGCCCATGCGCCGCCCGCGTACGAGCCGCCTCCCTTCGAGCCACCTCCTCACGAGCCGCTCCCCGAGGCGGCGGCCGCGCCGCCCGAGGAGGCCGCGGAGGCGATCGCCCCGCCCCCGCCGCTCGCCGAGGAGGCCGCTGCCGAGCCGTTCCCGGCACCGATCGAGCCGCCCCCGGCGCCGGCCGAGCCCGCCCCGGGCACCGCGCCCCTCGCCGGCGCGCACCGCGTGGTCGTCCACACCGTCGAGGGCCAGGTGAAGCGCGGCCTGCTCGAGGACCCCGACCTCGGGGCCGCCGAGCTCGCCCTGCTCCCGCAGCCGGGCGGCGCCGCCGAGACCATCGCCACCGACAAGGTGAAGGTGATCTTCTTCATGCTCCAGCCGGGCGAGAAGGCCGCTCCGCCCGAGGGGAAGAAGGTCCGGGTCACCTTCCGCGACGGGCGACAGGTGGCCGGGTTCAGCCCGGACTACCAGGAGGGCGGGGTGGGGTTCTTCATGATCCCGGCCGACACCCGCACCAACACCGGGCGGATCTGGGTGTACCAGGCCTCGGTCCGCCAGGTGGCGGTGAGCTGAGGCCGGCGCCCGCGCGCCGTCAGTTGAGCCAGCGGGGCGGCTCGTCCGAGCCGTCCTTGCGGATCACCTTGAGGTGCTTGGCGCGCCGGCGGAACTCGCGCTCCGACCACCAGTCCCGCAGCTGCATCTTCCAGCGCCGGGTGGGGAGGCGGCCGCGGGAGAGGACCCAGGCCACCGCCAGGGCGAAGAGGTGGAGGGCGAAGGCACCCAGTCCCGCGATCCCGCCCGCCGCGAGGCCCCAGAGCACCGTCCCGAAGACCACCAGGAGCCCCAGGGTCCGGCCGGTGACGGGGAGGACCATCATCAGGCTCACCTGGGCGTCGGGGTGGAGCATCGCCCAGGAGAGCAGGAGCGCGTTGGCGAGCGGCCAGATCCCGAGGTGCGGCGCGTCGGCCGCGCCCCAGACCAGCGCGAGCAGGGTCGCCCCCAGGCTGGCGCCGACGGTGATCACCAGGGAGCGGACGAGGAAGCGCCCCTCGCCCCAGGCGTAGGTGAGCTGCGCCCCCATCGACCAGAGCAGCAACCCGGCGAAGAGCAGGGTGAGCGGGTCGCTCACCCACGGCCAGGCGACCAGTCGCCAGAGCTCGCCGCGGACGATCGCCGTGGGCGAGAAGGCAAAGAGATCGGCGCGCCGGGTGACGTAGCCGGCCACGCTCCCCACCACCATCAAGGCGAGGAGGAGCCCGACCGCCGCGGGGACGCGGCCGCCGAAGGTCAGCCCCGACGGGAGCCGCGGGCCTCGTCGCCAGCGCACGGTCAGGCCTTCGTCCTCTCGCGGTAGAAGAGGGTGATGCTGAGGCAGTGGAACTCCTTGTCGGAGCTCTGCCGGACCTCCTTCTCCACCACCTCGAAGCCGGGGTGCTCGGCGAGCCACCGGCTGATCTGCTCGCCCATCTGCTCCCGGTCGCGCGCCAGGGTGGTGGAGAAGACCTTCACGCCCGTGAAGCTCGCCGCCATCGTCGCCCTCCGGCCAAGGCCCGCGAGGACCCTACCGTCCCGGGTGGACCCGGGCAAGATCGCCGCCGGGAGGCTCACGGCGCCTCGAGGACCACCGCCACGCCCTGCCCCCCGCCGATGCAGGCCGCCCCGATCCCGGCCCGCGCCCCGCGGCGCCGGAGCTCGTACAGGAGGTGCATGGTGATCCGGGCTCCGCTCGCGGCGAGGGGGTGACCGAGGGCGATGGCGCCGCCGTCCACGTTGGTCCGGTCGCGGGGGAGCTCGAGCTCCTGCTCCACCGCCAGGTACTGGGGGGCGAAGGCCTCGTTCACCTCGAAGAGATCGAGGTCGCCGAGCCGGCGGCCGGTCCGGGCGAGCGCATTCCGCACCGCGGGCACCGGCCCGATCCCCATGATGGTCGGGTCCACCCCGGCGTGTCCCCAGCCGGCCAGCCGCCCGAGCGGGCGGAGCCCCTTCCGCTCCGCGTAGGCGCGGGAGGCCACCACCAGCGCCCCGGCCCCGTCGGCGATGCCGCTCGCCGCGCCGGCGTGGATCACCCCGTCCGCCTTGAAGACCTTGGGGAGCTTCCTGAGCGCCTCGACGGTGGTGTCCGGGCGCGGGTGCTCGTCCCGGGCGAAGAGGACCGGCCCCTTCTTCCCCTTCAGCTCCACCGGGGCGAGCTCCTCCCGGAACCGGCCTGCCTCCTCCGCCGCCGCCCAGCGGCGCTGGGAGAGGACCGAGAGCTCGTCCACCGCCTCCTGCGAGATCTTGCGCTGCTCTGCGAGCTTCTCGGCGGTGAGCGCCATGGGCATCTGGGCGTAGGTGTCGGTGAGGGCCGACCAGAGCATGTCCTCGAGCGCCGGGGTCTTGCCGAAGGGGTGGCCGAAGCGCGTGCCCCGGAGGACGAGGGGCGCCTGGCTCATCGACTCGGTGCCGCCGGCGAGCACCAGCTCGGCCTGCCCGGTCTGCACGAGGAGCGCCGCCTGGATCACCGCCTCGAAGCCCGAGCCGCACAGCCGGTTCACGGTGAGCGCAGGGGCGGCCTGGGGCAGCCCGGCGCGGAGCCCGACGTGGCGGGCGAGGTAGATGGCGTCCGGCGACGTCTGGGCGACGTTGCCGATCACGACGTGGCCGTAGTCCTCCGGGGGGGCGCCCGCCTGCGCGATCGCCGCCTTGGCGACGTGGACCGCAAGATCGGTCGCGCTCCAGTCCTTCAGGGAGCCGCCGAAGGTCCCGAACGGGGTCCGCTTCGCGGCGAGGAACACCACCTCCATCGATCCGGCTCCGGCCATGACACCCTCCGTCATGAGGAGATAAGGGCGCCCGCCAGCCCTTTCACGGCCGCCGCCCGGATCGCCAGCCTGTGAGGTGGTGAGGGAGGGGCCCTGTCCCGGGAGGCCCCTAGGCGCGGGCGGCGGGCGCGGCGGCCTCGGCCTCCGGCTTCTTCCCGAGCATGCGGGCGAGGATGATCCCCACCTCGTAGAAGAGGCACATCGGCACGGCCATCAGGGCGAGGTTCAGCGGGTCGCCCGTGGGGGTGATGATCGCCGCCAGGGTGGTGTTCACCACGATCGCCACCCGCCGGTACTTGGCGAGGGTGCTCGCCTTCACCACCCCGATCAGGGAGAGGAAGGCGATGATCACCGGGACCTCGAACACCACCCCGAACCCGAGCAGCATCGCCATCACGATGGAGAGCTGCTCCGTGAGGGACAGCATGGGGGAGAGGGTCGAGTCCTCGGCGAAGGCGAGCATCGCCGGGAAGGCGGCCGGCATCACCAGCCAGTAGCAGAAGGCGGCGCCGAGGTAGAAGAGCAGCGTCCCCCAGAACAGGAAGGGGAAGACGAGCTTCTTCTCCTTCTTGTAGAGCCCGGGGGCGATGAAGAGCCAGAGCTGGTAGAGGATCCAGGGGGCGGCCACGAACACGCCGCCGTAGATGGCCACCTTGATGTAGACCATCATCGGCTCGATCGCGCTCGTGTAGACGAGCTGCTGCTTCCCCTCGGGGAGCGCGTGGCGCACCGGCGCCATGAGCCCGTTCACGATCTTGCCTACGAAGAACCCGACCACGCACATCCCGGCCACCAGGCCGTAGATCATCCGCATGAGCCGCACCCGCAGCTCTCGCAGGTGCTCCATGAACGTGAGCTTCACCTCGCTCTCCGGCTCGGCAGGCTTGGGGAGCTTCGGGACCGGGACGCTCACGGGCCCTCCGGCGCCGTGCCCGGATCGGCCGGAGCGGCCGCGGCGCGGGGCTCGGCGAGCGCCGCCTCGAGCCCGGGGACGTTCTGGGCAGTGGCGGCGGGCGGCGGCCCGGCCGGACCGGGGATCGAGGCCGGGACGGGCGGCACCAGGGCGGGCTTCGCCCCCTTCCGCTCGTCGGCGTAGATCTCGGTCTCGATCTGATCCTTGAGGTCGTCGGTGGCGCGCTTGAACTCGCGCATCAGCTTCCCGGCCTGCTTGGCGGCGTCGGGGAGCTTGTCGGGGCCGAGCAGGACGAGCGCCAGGACCGCGATGATCACGAGCTCAGTGAAGGAGAGGCCGAACATGCGGGGGCAGGTATAACACGCCGGAAAGCGGGACGCTTCCACCGCGGCGCGGTTGTCGTTGCGAGCGGGTCGCGGCGGCCCTAAGGTGCCCGGCGATGGCCTACTGGCTGCTCAAGACCGAGCCCGGCGAGTACGCCTGGGACGACCTGGTCGCGGAGGGGACCGCCGCCTGGACCGGGGTCTCGAACCCGCAGGCCCAGAGGAACCTCTCCTCGATGAAGGCGGGGGACCGCGCGGTCATCTACCACTCCGGGGAGAAGCGGGCGGTCGGGGTGGCGGAGGTGGTCCGCACGGCCTACCCCGACCCGACCGCGGACGGGGACCTGGTCTGCGTGGACGTGCGGGCGATCGAGCCCCTGCCCGCGCCCGTGCCCCTCGACGCCCTGAAGCTCGAGCCGGCCTTCGAGGGGTCGGTGCTCCTGCGCCAGGGGCGGCTCTCGGTCGTGCCGCTCGCCCCGGCGGAGTGGCGCGACCTGGCGGCGCTCGCCGAGGTGATCGCCAGGACCGGCGGGCCCGGCCGATCCCGGTAGGCCAGCCCCCTACCCAGCCCCCTAGAGCTTGAAGCGGCGGACCTCGCCCCTCAGGACCTCGGCCTGCGAGGCCAGGTCCACGATCGCCGCCTCCAGATCGCGGACCGAGTGGGTCTGGGCCTCGGCCACCTGCTTGATCTGCACCACCGCGGTCATCACCTGCTCCGACCCCTTGGTCTGCTCCTTCTGGGCGCGGTTCAGGTGGTGGACCATCTCGGAGATCGACTCGATGGCGCGGGTGATCTGCTTCGAGCCGCGCGCCTGCTCCTGCGCCGAGCGCTCGACGTGCTTGGTGATCGCCTTCATCTTCTCCGCGCTCTTCATGATCTGCTCGGAGCCGCGCGCCTGCTCGGCGGTGGCGGTGGCGATCTGTTGGACGGTCTCGGCGATCCGGTTGATCGCCATGGTGACCTGCTTCGAGCCGCGCGCCTGCTCGATGGTCGCCCGGGCGATCGCCTTCACCATGTGGGTCGACTTCTGCGAGGACTCCTGGATCTTCTTCAGGGCGGTCTCGGTCTCCTGCCCGAGCCGGACCCCCTCCTCGACGTTCCGGACGCCCCGGTCCATGGCGGTGACGGCGAGCTTCGAGGACTCCTGCACCCCGCGGATCAGCTCCGAGATCTCCTTGGTCGAGGCGCCGGTCCGCTCCGCCAGGTCCTTGATCTCGTCGGCCACCACCGCGAAGCCCTTGCCGTGCTCGCCCGACTGGGCGGCGAGGATGGCGGCGTTCAGGGCGAGCAGGTTGGTCTGCTCGGCCACGTCGTCGATCACGTTCAGGATGTTTCCGATGGCGGCGATCTTCTTCCCCAGCGCCTCGATGACCTGGGCCGCCTCCTTGGAGGACTCCTTGATCTTGTCGATCCCGGCCAGGGTGCGGGAGAGGGCCTCCGCCCCCGACTCGGCGTCCCGCTGGGCCTGCTCCGAGAGCTTGGCGGTCTCGTTGGCGTTGGTCTCCACCTGGGAGATGGAGACGTCCATCTCGTTCATCGAGGAGGAGGTCTCCTCGGTGGTGGCGGAGAGGTCCTCGATGTTCTTCGCCACCTCCTTGATCGAGTAGGTCATCTGCTCGATGGCGGCGGTGGTCTCCTCCACGCTGGCGGCCAGGGCCTGGATGTTCTCCGCCACCTCGTCGTTGGTCGCGGCCATCTCCAGGATCGAGGAGGACGACTCCTCGGCGCTCTGGGCGAGCACCTCGACGTTGTCGGCGATCCCCTTGAGCGAGGCGATCATCTCCCCCATGGAGGAGGAGGTGTCGACCACCCGGTCCGAGACCGTCCCCGCCCCGGAGGAGACCGCCGCCCCGGTGCGCGAGATCCGGTCGATGACCGTGGCCACGCCGCCGGTGACGTTCTGCACCCGGGAGAGGGTGACCGCCAGGTTCTCCCCGATCCGGTTGAGAGACTCGGCCAGCGTCCCGAGCTCGTCCTCGCCCAGCTTCTCCGCCCGGGCGGTGAGATCGCAGTCCGACACCTTTCGCGCCACGGCGCTCATCTCGTCGAGGGGCCGGAGCACGAAGTGCAGGACGAGGAAGTAGATGAGCACCGCCAGGACCAGGCCGCCGCCGGTGAGGAGGAGGAAGATGTAGCCCGCCGCCTCGGCCACCTGGCCGTGGAAGTCGTTCGCGGAGAGGCCGAGGAGGACGTAGCCCACCGTCCGGTCCTCGCGCCCGCCGCCCGGCCGGGGGATCGACAGCACCACCGGCCGGCTGAAGGCCAGCTCGGCGCCGTTTTGGAACCAGCCGGCGGAGAGCCCGTGGGCGGTGTGGGCCTGGATCGCCTCCTCCAGCGAGCCGCGGAAGTTCCGCGACGACCGGCGGGCGGCCACGGTCAGGTTCTCCCGGAGGATCACCACGTAGGAGAGGGCCTGGTCGTCCCAGTAGCGCTGGAGCTCGGCCGCGATCCGGGCGTCGTCGCCGGCCGCCAAGGCGTCGTCCAGCTCGGCCGCGTACACCCGGGCGAAGGCCTCGCCGCGCTGCGCCTGGGCCCGCTCCAGGGAGCTCCGGACCGACTGCTGGACCAGGAATGCGGTCAGGCCTCCGGCGAGCAAGAACACGAACAGGAGCGAGAGGAGGAGCGTCCGCTTCACTCCGAGCTTGGCGACGTGTCTCACCATTCGGGGGTCCGGGGGCCGGAGCGCGGAAGGACGCGCCATTCCAGCGGTTCGCCGATGGTACCGGCGGGGGCGGGGGGACGCAACCCTGCGTCCACGGGCCGGACGGGCGGGCACGTGGGCCCGCACCCCACCCGCGCCTACTGCGTGAAGAGGTCCTGGACCTCGACCTTCTGCTTGTCGTCCGGGGCGGCGGCGGTCGGCTCGGTGCCCTGCTTGAAGGGCTCCAGCACCCCGCGGGCCTCCTCCGGGACGGCCTTGCCGGTCTCGGGATCGATCTTCACCTCGACGATCCCCTCCGGCGCCTCGAACTCCGGCTGCGGCCGGTCGCGCAGGGCGGCGGCCATGTAGTCGAGCCAGATCGGGAGCGCGGCGTGCCCGCCGGTCTCGTAGCGGCCGAGGGGGGTCTCGTTGATGTCGTAGCCGAGCCAGACGCCGGTGGCCAGGTCGTGGGTGAAGCCCATGAACCAGGTGTCGAAGGAGTCGTTCGTGGTGCCGGTCTTTCCCGCCGCCGGCTTCCCCAGGGCGGCCGCCCGCGCGCCGGTCCCCACCGTGGCCACCTCGCGCAGCAGCCGCACCAGGATGTAGGCGGTCCGCGGGTCCATCGCCTGCTCGCGCGGCCGGGTCACCTCGACGGCGCCCGCCGCCAGCCGGGAGGCGAGCGGCACCCAGGGATCGCGCCAGTCGCCGTGGTCCTCGAGCACCGCCCCGTCCCGGTCCAGCACCCGCTTCACGAAGGTGGAGGGGCGCTTCTCGCCGTAGCGGGCGAAGAGGGCGTAGACGTTGGTGAGCTCCCAGAGGTTCACGCAGGAGCTGCCGAGCGCGCTCCCCAGCTCGAGCTTCACCGGAGTGGTGATCCCGAGCTCCTTCGCCCAGTCGGCCAGGGCCTGCATCCCGAACTTGTTGGCGATCGCCTCGGCGGTCTTCACCGCCGGGATGTTCATCGAGTTCACCAGGGCGGTGCGGAGGGTGACGTCCCCCTTGAAGTCCTCCCCGTAGTTCTGCGGCTTCCAGCTGTTCTCCTCGTCGCGGAAGACCAGCGGGGCGTCGGTGAGGATCGTGGCCGGGGTGAAGTCGAGCTTCTCGACGGCGCAGGAGTAGACCACCGGCTTGAAGGCCGAGCCAGGCTGCCTGCAGGCCTGGAAGGCGCGGTTGAACTCGGAGGCCTCGAAGTCGTAGCCCCCCACCATGGCGGTCACGTAGCCCGACCAGGGGTCGACCGAGACCAGCGCCCCCTGGAGCCGCGGATCCTGCTCGAGGGCGAAGAGCAGGGCGGCGTCCGGCACCTCCTTCGGCTTGCCGTTCTCGCTCGCCGCCTCCCGCTCCACCAGCTCCTGCCGCTCCACCCGCCGGAGCACCACCACGTCTCCCGCCTTGAGGGCGGTCGAGACCCGGGAGATGAGGGCGTCCGGGTAGCGGACCTCGGGGTTGGGCTTCCGCGCCCAGCGCATCCCGGAGATGGGGAGGAGCCCCTCGTTCTCGCCCACCCGGACCTCGGCCGCGCCCGCCCGATCATCCACCCGGGTCACGATGCCGACGCAGTACTCCCCGGGCGCGAGCTCCCCCTTCGGCCAGGCGCGGGCGAGCCGGGCGAGGAGGGCGTCCTTCTCCTCGCCGGCCACGTGCCCGGCCGGCCCGTAGTAGCCCTGCCGGTGGTCCACCTCCTGGAGCCCCTTCAGCATCGCGGCCTGGGCGGCCCGCTGCTTCTCGAGGTCCATGGCCGCCTCGACCCGGAGCCCGTCGTGCAGCAGCCGCTCGTTCCCGTAGCGGTCCACGATCTGGCGCCGCACGGTCTCGACGTAGAAGGGGGCGGTCTCGCGGAAGACGTCGTCCACCGGGAAGACCTTCACCTCCGCCTCCGCCGCCCGGGCCCGCTCCTCCTGGGTGATCATGCCCTCCTCGGCCATCCGGCGGAGCACGTAGCGCCGCCGCTCCTTGGCCGCCTCCGGGCGGGAGAAGGGCGAGTAGCGGGAGGGGGCCTGGGGGAGCCCGGCGATCAGGGCCGCCTCCTCGAGGGTCAGGTCCTCGACGTTCTTCCGGTAGTAGTTCTCCGCCGCGGCCTGGACCCCGTAGCTGTGGTGCCCGAGGAACACGCCGTTCAGGTACATCCAGAGAATCTGGTCCTTGGTGAACTGCCGCTCGAGCTGGCGCGCGAGGAGGAACTCCCGCACCTTGCGGCGCAGGCTCCGCTTCGTCCCCTCCTCGAACCCCTCGGCGCTGATCAGGATCGCCTTGGCCGTCTGCTGGGTGAGGGTGGAGCCGCCCTGGATCTTGCGCCGGAGGACGTAGGTGTTCACCGCCGCGCGCAGGGTCCCGAGCCAGTCCACCCCGCCGTGCTCGAAGAAGTTCTTGTCCTCCGAGGCGATGAAGGCCTGGACCACGCGCTTCGGGATCCGCTCGAAGGGGACCACCTTGCGCCGCTCGACGAAGAACTCGCCCGCCAGCTGGCCGTCGGAGGAGATCACCTCGGTGATGATGGGCGGGCGGTACTGGTCGAGGGTCGGGATCTGCGGCAGGCCCCGGGAGAAGTGGAGCCAGACGGCCACCGCCGCCACCAGGGCGGCGTTGGCCAGGGCGATGGCGAGGAAGAGGGCCCAGCGGAGCAGCCCGCGCCAGAAGGGCCGGCGCGGGGGCAGCCCGGTGAGGACCACGCGCGCGGGGAGGTCCGCGCCTTCGGGAGGGCTGGCTCTGCCGGTCTCGGTCATCGGCCCGCGAATCTATGCGCCTGCGCCCCCGGAGTTCAACGCCCGCGCCCCGCCCCGGTACCGGGGCGGGCGCTCGCCGGCTCGCCGGCCCCGCCGGAGAAGGAGAGGTTGGCCCGGGAGAGGACCGCCGCCAGCTCGGCCGGGAGCGGCGCCTCGAGCCGGAGGGGCGCCCCGGTGATGGGGTGCGGGAGGGCGAGCCGCCAGGCGTGGAGCCCCATCCGGCGGAGCCCCCAGCGCGTCCGGGCGGTGCGGTTGAAGGGGAAGTCCCCGTAGCGCTTGTCGCCCGCCACCGGGTGCCCGACCGCCTCCAGGTGGCGGCGGATCTGGTGGGTGCGCCCGGTCTCGATCGCCACGGAGAGCAGCGAGATCTCCCGGGCGGCGGAGAGCACCTTCCAGCGGGTGAGCGCCTCCTGGAAGTTCACCCCGCGGGCGGCCTTGGAGCGGGACGTCTGCTCGTGCTCCGAGAGCGGGAGGTCGATGGTCCCCGCCTCGCGCGGCATCTTCCCCTTCACCAGCGCCAGGTAGCTCTTCGCCACCGTCTCGCCCGCGGTGAAGATCTCGGTGAGCTTCACCATCGCCTTGCGGGTCTTGGCCACCAGCACCACCCCGGAGGTCTCGCGATCGAGCCGGTGGGCGGGCGAGGGCCGGAACTCGGTGGGCGGGAGATCGGCCGGGGTGTGCAGATAGGCCCGCGCCATCTCCACCAGC
>Ga0335076_10006875_pt1 | contig 11472 bp, 10 predicted proteins | sample Lox_Sample_25_FD_206717 | JGI IMG/M metagenome (GOLD analysis project Ga0335076, IMG submission 206717) | Soil microbial communities from Loxahatchee National Wildlife Refuge, Florida, United States - Lox_Sample_2.5 | ecosystem: Environmental > Terrestrial > Soil > Wetlands | place: USA... | reverse complement strand
GGTGCTGCCGCCCGGCGGTGAACGCGGCGATGCCCAGGCACACCGCGCACACGCCGATGCCGGTGATCAGCCACGAGCCGGCCGGGCCGCCGAACCCGGCCGCGGCGGCCGCTACGGCGATCCCCAGGGCGGTGCCGGCCAGCGGCCAGTACCGGAATGCCGCCGCGATGGCCGCGCCGGCCAGGCCGATGATCAGCAGCGGCGCGCTGGCCGGGTACAGCCCCCAGACCGGATGGCTGACCCCGGCGTGGTACAGCGGCGCGGTGGCCGCGTACCCGATGATCCAGACCACCGCCATGACGGCGGTCCAGGCCTGCCGCTTGCGCTGGGCCGGACCGCTGACCCCGGTGCCCGCGCGCCCGATCACCCAGGCTGTCCAGCCGATGTTGATGGCCACGAGCACGACGGCGACGGCGATGGCCCAGCCGCTGATGTGCCCGGTGTAGGGGTGCTGGCCGCGCACGGACAGCCAGAAGCCGCCGAACACGACCAGCGCGACGACCGCCCGGAAGGCGAACAGGGCCGGCGTGAGCGGCGTGAACTGGCGGCGGGCCTGCCGGGTGGCCTGGTCCAGCAGGTCAGCGGCCTGGCCGGGATCGAAGCCGCCGCCCTCGCCGGTGCGGGGAACGGGGTCCATGAACCCTCCCTGACTAGCTTCGGGCCGTAAAGCATGACCTTGACTTTATGTCATAAAGCGGAGTCTACTTTATGACATAAAGTCGTGTACAGGGGCTGAGGCGTGCGGCCTGCCGGGGCAGCGCGACTTGTGAAAGCTGGTGGACATATGACTCAGTACGCCACATGGGCCAGCTACGGCGGGGATGCCAGGATCTGGCTCGCCCTCGGCCTGCTGGCCGCCGCGGGCGCCGCGGTCCTGTCGGGCGTCCGGCTGCCGCTGCCCGTCCAGTTCGCCCAGCCCGGGCCCGCCGGCCGGGCCGCCATGATAGTGGCCTGGGCCACCTCGACGGCGGCGCTCCTGGTCTGCGGAACCATCTACTTCCGGCAGGTCACCCACGACATCCGGGCGTCCGGGGTGAGCGCGCCCGCGCTTAGGCTGACCATCCTCCCGGTCACCTTGACAGCGGCCGCGGTTCTCTTCGTCATCATCTGGCGCAGGTCCCCTGACCCCCGGACCGGGCTGGCCAGCGCCGCTATCGGCGCGATAGCCGCACCGATGATCTTCGAGCTGCCGTTCGACCCCCTCGTGATATTCAGGATCCACTTGGTCCTGCCCCACCCGCCCCCGGTGCTAACTCTGATGTACCCGCCCATACTCCTAACCGAGATCACCACGCTGCTGCTGCTGCGGCTGTCGCCGATGGTCCGGCTGACCCGGGCCACGTTCTTCTCCTTCGCGCTGATGCTGGGCGTATGGGCAGCCTGGGCCCTGACCGGATTCGGCTACCCGTCCGCGCCGCTGCCGATCGCGCTGAATATCGCGTCGAAGATCCTGGCATTCGTTGCTGCCTTCACCCTGTTCCTGCCCCGGGCAGCAGAGCCAGGGCGGGCACCCTTGCCCGAAAACAACGAGCAGGCCAGCCCGTCGGCCGGGCGTAGCCGCACACACCTGCTGACTGCTAGCTGACATGACTCCGCCCTCCGATAGCTGCGGCCAGATCAACCCATTCGGCACGCAGCCGCCCGGGGGTCGGCTACCGGTCCGGGAGTGATCGCGGCAGCCCGAACCACGGCAGCACGCTGGCCTCAAAGCGGGTCATGGCGCAGATCCGGCCGCCGGCCAGGGTGAGCACGTAGAAGGCGGTCGCGTGGCGGATGCCGGCCGGGCCGCGCACGTAGGCGCCGAACGCCGGCTGGCCGTTGGCTCGCACCGGGACGAGGTCGAACCTGCGGCCCGCGCCGAACTGGCGGGCGCAGTACCGGGCCACGAGTTCACGGCCCTCGTATCCGAAGGGCTCCGGAGGCATAGCGATGAAGACGTCGTCGGTCAGCAGGGCCACCAGCGCGTCGAGATCGGCCGACTCCCACGCGCGGGCGAACTTGGCCACGATCGCGTCCTCGGCGGGCGAGCCTGCGGCGGGCGGCGGCTGGTGGCCGGCGGTCGGCTGCTGCCGGCGCTGCAGGCTGGCACGGGCTCGTTTGAGGGTACTGTTGGCCGATTCGAGGGTCACCTCCAGCATGCCGGCCACCTCGCTGGCGCGGAAGCCGAGGACGTCGCGCAAGATCAGGACGGCGACCTGGCGCGGCGGCAGCAGCTGCAGGGCTGTCACGAAGGCCAGCGAGATGGCTTCGCTCTGCTCGTAGCGGGCCTCTGGCCCGGGCGGCACCCCGACGGCACCCTCGAGGAGGGCGTCAGGAAACGGCTGCAACCAGACGGGCTCGTCGCGCGGCGTCGGCACGGGCGGTTCGAACCGAGACACGTCCCACTCCCTGGCCGGGCGCCGACTCGCCGCGCGGCGCGCGTTGAGGCACCGGTTGGTGGCGATCTTGTACAGCCAGGTGCGCAGCGACGCGCGTTCCTCAGTGAACCCGCCGATGCCCTGCCAGGCGGCCAGCATCGTCTCCTGGACGGCGTCCTCGGCGTCGGCGAAGGATCCGAGCATCCGGTAGCAGTGCACCTGCAGCTCCCGCCGGTGCGGCCCGGCCAGCTCCCGGAACGCCTCGCCATCCCCGGCCCGCGCCCGTGAGAGCAGATCGGCTGTCACCATCCTGCGCCCCTTCCTTCCGCATCACGTGGCGCTTCCACCCGGTATATACACCGCCCGGGGGGCGAACTGGGCGGCTCGCGGGCGCCCAGTTTCCCGGCGCCGCGGTGTATGCATCACCGACCGCCCGGACGATCCGAGCGCCAGACCCGGCGGCCGATGCCGCTGCCGCAGGAGACGCGGTGATCAGGTCAGGAACCAAATGAGCGAACACCGCACCGATTCTTACCACCCACGCCGCCTGCGGCGGCGAGAGCTGACAACACCAATCAGAAGGCGGAGCAGACCATGACCGTCCACGAATACCTCATGAAAGCCATCCAAGATGACGCCCGGCGGGCCGCCGAACGAAACCGGCTGCTCCTCGAGGCGCGGCGGGCTCGCAGGGCGCGCCGCCAGCGTCTGGTTCCCGCTGCTCCAGCGAGGCGCCGAACCGGAATGGGAAAGATCGTCGTGAGCGAGAACGTCACGCTCGACGGAGTCATCCAAGACCCGGCCGGTGACGAAGGCTTCAGGGCGATCGTGTACCCGGCGACCGCGATCACGCCCCTGCCGTGACCGACCCGATGTCCGAGGCGGCCGGCTGGGAGGCAGCCGCCAGATCCAGATACGGTTCGTCCGCAGGCCCGGGCAGCGAAACGGCCGCCGCGCCCGGCGCGGGCGTCGGCCTGCGCGGTTCCCGGGCCCCTGCCCCGCCTCCGCGGCCGCGGTAGATGAGCAGGCCATTAACCGGATCCGGGACAGCATCCAGGGCCGCCCGCACGACCGGCAGGCTGCGGAACGCTTCCCACTGCTCGTCGGTATCGAAGAGCACCTCGAACACCACGCCCCACCGGTCCGCATGCCACGCCCCGTCGCGGACCCCGTTGGTCAGTGCCGCTTCGATGAGGGCCGAGTCATGCTGTTCCTGCCACCGGAAGGCGGAAACCTCGCCGTGCAGGACTTCGATCGACCACCACTCGGCCACAATCGCGATGGTACGTCCGCGGCCATGAACGCGGACCGGCTGGCTGTCTTCACGGGCCGGGTGGTTGCAGTCTGGACGGGATGAGCGGGTTGCCGGGAGCGGGGTTCGGAGCAGAATAAGTGAGTGCGCTGTCCGATCCTTATCGGCCGGGACGAGCCGGTATCCCTCATTGACGACGCGGTCGGTCGGCTGCGCGCTGATGCAGGCGGCGGCGCGCTGGTCATGGTGGGCGAGGCCGGGGTAGGGAAGACCCGGCTGGCGGAGTACCTGAGCGACGCCGCGGTCAAGGCCGGCATCCGGGCGGTCTGCGGGCGGGCACTGCCCGAGGAGAGGGGCAGCCCGCTGCGCCCGGTCGCCGAGATGCTGCTGGAACTGACTCGCGACCGCCCCGCGCCCGGGGACGCCGACCTGGCTCCGTACGCGGCGGTGCTGGCCTCGCTGGTGCCGCACTGGCGGGCTCCTGGGTGGTCGGCTCCGGCTGAGCCGGTCGTCGTCATGGCTGAGGCCGTGCTGCGGGTAATGCGATGGGCAACGGGAGGCGCCGGGGTGGTCATGATCCTGGAGGATCTCCACTGGGCCGATGACGCGACGCACGCGGTGACCCGCTACCTGATCGATCACGCGGATGAGGTACCGGTACTGATATTCGGAACAGTCCGGACTGGTGAGGCACGAGAGTACATTCCGTCGCTGCTGGAGGCGAGAGGCGCGCGGGTCTGCCAGGTTGGCCGTCTCACTGATGATGAGGCGCGCGACATGGCTGTCGCGTGCGCCGGGACACCGTCCGGGTCGGATGACTCGATCACGGCGGTGGTGCGGGACGCGGAAGGCCTGCCTCTGCTGGTAGAGGATTTGCTAGCTACCGGGGACCTGGGCGGCTTCGTGCCGAGGTTCGCGGGTACCGTGCGCGCCCGGCTGGCCCGCCTGGATGCCCGGCAGCGGATGGTGATGGGCGCGGCAGCGGTCCTTGGCCGCCGGTTCGACTGGCGGCTACTGGAAGGGATAGCGGGAGTCACGGCCGGGGACGTCACCGGTGCGCTGCACCGGGGGGCGGCGCTGCAGCTGGTCGTGGCCGACGGCCCGGGGTTCGCGTTCCGCCATGCGCTGACCCGGGACGTTATCCTCGCGCAGCTGGGCGTGCCTGACAGGTGCCGTCTTTCGGTGGCCGCGGCAGGAGCGCTGGCGTCCTCGGCCGGCGGCCATGACGACGACCAGGTGCTGTTGGCTGGGCGCCTGCTGGTCGACGGCGGTGAACCGCTCCGGGCCGCGCGGATCCTGCTGACGGCCGCCCGCCAGGCTCATGATGCCGGGCTCTTGTCATCCGCCGAGCTGTTCTTGCGCGAGGCGGGACCTGCCGCGCAGGCCAGCGCGGAGCTCAGCACCGAAGTCGCCTGCCAGCTCGCGCGGGTGCTGGTGCACGCGGGGCAGCCGTCGGAGGCGGCCGGGATCGCCGCTTGGATGGTGAGCGTCACCGATGGCCGGGACGTCGCCGCCGCCACGGCCATGCGCCTGGTCCTGGCCCGGGCCGCGGTGATGACGGCATCATGGCAGGATGCCCGGATCCAGCTGGCGGACGTCCGGAGCGGCCAGCTTGCTGACCTCGCGGCCCGCGCGGAGGCCGCCGTCATCGAAGCCCAGGTGGCGCTGGGTGACGGGCAGCCCGGGTCGCGTGCGCGGGCCGAGGACCTCGCGGCTGAGGCAGCAGGCTCCGCCCGGGAAGCAGGCCGGCCCGACCTGGCCTGCGAGGCGCTGGCGGTACTCGGATCTTGTGCCCGGCTGCACGATCTCGACGCGGCGGCGGCAGCGTTCGCCCAGGCACTCAGCCTGGCGGCCGCGGCGGACCTGCGGGTGCACCGGCTTCGGATCCTCAACGAGCTCGGCACGGTGGAGATGCTCCGCGATGCTCGCGGTGAACGCCTGGAGCAGGCCCGTTCCGAAGCGTCCCGCGCGGGCGCGGTCGGGCTGGCCGTCGGGATCGGCGCCAACATCGCGGCACTAGGGGCGATGACCGCGCGATTCCAGGACACCCTGGAGGTCGCACGCGACGTGGAGCGAACGTCCCAGCGGCTTGGCCTGATCCCGCTTCAGGCGGCAGCGCTGCTCATGCAGGGTTTTGCCATGGCCCACCAGGGCCGGATCAGGGAGATGGAACAGTACCTGGCCGCTGCCGAGGCAATCGCCCCCCACGACCCGGACCTGCGAGCCGGCGCATGGGGTATCGGCCGCGGGATCGGCGCCCTCCTCACCGAGGACCGCAGCGGCGCCCGCCAGGCGCTCGCCCGTGCCCGGCAGGAGGCACCCGACCAGCACGCCCGGATACTCAATCCCTACGAGGGGCCTGAGTTCCTGTTGCGGGCGCTCGCCGCCGAAGCGAGCCTGGCCGAGATCGACGCTGTGTCCGCCACGGTCGTTAAGGGTGCACGCTGGCCGGCGCTATGGTTCGGTGCCGCCCAGGCCGTAGGCCGGGGAGCCGGAGCCGATGCCACCGGGGCCAGCGCCGCGCTCAGCGCCGCGCTCGCGGCGGGTGACCGCTACCCGGTCTTCTCCGCGCTGGTCATGCGACTGGTCGCCGAGGCTGCCATCCGGGACGGATGGGGAACGCCCGGCACCCTGCTGCGCACGGCGGACTCCACCTTCACCCAGCTCCGGCTTGGCCGGGCCTCCGCCGCCTGCCGAGCGCTCCTGAAATCGGCCGGCCACCCGGCACCGCGTCGTCGTGCGGCCGATACGGGGCTGCCGGCCTCGCTGGCCGCCGCCGGGGTCACCACGCGCGAGGCAGAGGTACTCGATCTGATCGCCGATCGCCTATCCAACCGCGAGATCGCCGGCCAGCTCTTCGTGTCGCCGCGCACGGTGGAAAAGCACGTCGCCGCGCTGCTCGCCAAGCTCCGCTGCCAAGACCGCGTCGGCCTCGCCCGGCTGGCACGCACCCAGCGCTGAAATCCACAATGGGTGCCCGCTACCCATGTGCCGCGGCCCCCTCAGGGAGACGATCGAGTCACGCGTTCAGCAGCCCGATCAAGGAGGGGTCATGGCAATCGCCGCAGTCTTCGAGTTCCCCGGTGAGCCAGTCGAGAAATACCACAAGGTCTTCGACGCGGGAGAGGCCATCGTCAACCAGCCGAGCCGGCTCTACCACGTCTGCTACCGCACGGACACCGGGTTCACCGTCATCGACATCTGGGCCGACGAGCAGTCCTTCGCCGCATTCGGCCAGACCCTCGGCCCGGCCGTCCACCAGGCTGGCCTCGACGCCAGGCCCGCCGTCTACCCAGTCGAGCAGATCATGACCCAAGACGGCACCCGATCCAGCTAGCGGCTACCACGGAGTACCGGTGGACCAGGCCCCGCTACGGCCCGCTCCACCGGCTCCGCCCGGTCATAAAGGCCCACCCAGCACAGATCCTCGGCCAGCTGGGTCAGCTGAATGCGCGTGGTGCGCAGATCGTCCGGTCTTGGGGCGGCAGGCGAGCGCTGACCCCAGGGCAGCGCGGGGACATCGCCTCCCGGTGCTTGTGCTCTGAGCTGGCCTGCACGCGGTCAGTTCAGGAAAGCGTCGATGCGTTCCCCCCAGGCGCGCATCTCGGGCAGGTGGATGGCGATGTGCAGCTCGGATTGCGGCAGCAGTTCGTGCAATCGCCGCGCCGTGGACTCCGGGTGGCTCGGGTCACCTGCCTCGGCGAGTATCAGCACCGGCTGAGCCAGTGCAGAGATCGCCTCGGGGTCGGGATAGTCGGAGTCGGCGGCGCCGCGCATCACCCACGGCAGCAGCTCGCTGGAGATGTCCGGAAGCGTCGACGGGGGCGCTTCAGGGGAGTCGGCGAGCTCGGCGAAACGCTCGGCCAGCACCGGTGGCAGAGCGTTTCCGGTGAGCCGCGCGATCACCGCGTCCTTGCCGTCGGTCTCGGCAACGGCCGCCAGTTCGCGGTACTGGGCGGCTTGCGCGGGCCGCGTCTGCCAGGCCGTGGACGGCAGGGTCAGCACCAGCCGCCTGAAGCGGTGTGGTGCGGTGACCGCCGACCATAGCAGGGTCCCGGTGCCCATGGACGCGCCGATGAAATCGACCGGATCGCCAGGGCTGAGGGTGTCCGCAAACGCCAGCAGGTCCCCGGCCAGATTGGACCACACGTAGTCGCCGCTGACCGGACGGCCGCCGGTCAGGCCGTGGCCGCGCGCGTCGTACTCCAGGAAACGGCGTCCCCGTCGCACCGGAGACCAGTCGACCAAGCGCAGCCAGCGCTCCATACGGCGGCTGATGAACAGCCCGTGCGCGTACCCGACCAGCGGACCCTTCCCGTTGATCTCGTAGGCTATCGCCGCGCCGTCACATTCCAGATGCTGATCCACCACCGCAGCCTCCTGAAAAGAGCCGGACGCGAGTGCGTACCGCAGCAGCTTAACGGCGATCGGCTCGGGTCATCCCGCAGGTCACGGCTGTTGACGACGATCGTGGCTTCCGGCCTGACACCAGAATGACCCGTTCGGGCACGGCGGCCGATGTCTCAGCAAGATCGAGGAAGCCACGCCGAACGGCGGCGATGTGCGCGGCTGGCGTTGAGGACTGGGTTACGCCGTGTGACCGTGCATCGGCGAAGTCGGACGTGCGGACCCGCCGGAAGGCCGGCCGCAGCCTGCCACCGGGTACCTTCGGCGCCATGGACAAGTCAGTTGCACTGGTCACCGGGGCCAGCAAGGGCATCGGCAACCAGATCGCACGTCAGCTCACGGCCGCCGGCCTCACGGTGTACGCCGGCTCCCGCGACGCCGCGGTGAGGTGGTGCATCTCCACACCGCCTCCACACGCTGTCCAGCCAGATGCCACGCCACAGGCTTGTGCTAGAGGCTCGTTGCGCGTTTGGGTGTCGGGGAATCCACGTTTCACGCAGGCGGGAGTAGCGGCGAAGCTGCCGATCGAACCCGCCCGGGGGATGGGCAAAGGGAGGTCAACATGTTTGTGCAGGTGATCCAGGGCCATGTGTCCGACGCCGCGCGGGTGCGCGTGCAGCTTGACAGATGGGTCGAGGAGGTTGCCCCGGGAGCCGCGGGATGGCTTGGCAGCACATCTGGGGTTACTGACGACGGAAGGCTGGTTGCCCTCGCACGTTTTGAGTCGGACGAGGCGGCGCGGCAGAACAGTGATCGGCCGGAGCAGACGGCGTGGTGGGAGCAGACGGCGATGCTGTTCACCGGCGAGCCGGTGTTTCACAACAGCACGTCGGTCGAGGTCGACACTCCCGGTGACCCCTCGCAGGCCGGCTTCGTACAGGTCATGCAGGGTCGTTCGAGCGACCCGGACCGCGCGCGTGAGTTGATGGCGAATGATCCGGCCGACTGGCAGGAGTTCCGGCCCGACATCCTCGGCACCGTCTCGGTGGGTCACGACGGCAACGCCTGGACGATGGCGATCTACTTCACCTCCGAGGAATCGGCTCGCGAAGGTGAACAGAAGGAACCGCCGCCGCAGATGCAGGAGATGATGAAGGAGATGGAGGCGCTCACCATCGGCGAACCCGTCTTCTTCGACCTCCGGGATCCGTGGCTTCACGCCCCGAGCTGACGCGACCGGAACGGGCCGCAGGTGATCCGGGGCTATGGCCCGCGTGGACTTGACCACTTTGAGGGCCGAGCTACTACTCGGTCGTGCGGGCCGCGACCGTGCCCGGCCAGAATCCATGCTGACTGGACGCTCATCGCGGCACAGCGTGCGGTCTGGTATCGATCACTACGGCGCGGCGTGATGGCGAAGGGACAGAACCCGGTGAAGGCTATCGTCCAGGACAGGTTCGGCCCGCCGGACGTGCTGCGGCTGTCCGACACCGGCCTGCCCGAGGCCGGGCCCGATGACGTGCTGGTCCGGGTGAATGCCGCCGCGCTCAACCCCGCTGACTGGCACATCCTGCGGGGGGCCCGCTGGTCGCGCGGCTGATGGGCGTGGGGCTGGTCCTGCCAGCTTGTGAGTTGACCAGTCAGCCGGCCGCGCGGGAGTCGCCGTCGCAGCTCGCCCCGGATGCGCTGCCGGTCGTGCCGGCAACGGGGGTGAGCTGGTTTGTCTCGTCGTACGCACGCTGCAGGAGCTGCAGGAGGACCTCGGGCGGCTGTGCGCCGCTGACCGCGTACTTGCCGTTGGCGACGAAGAACGGCACGCCGGTGATGCCGTACCACGCGGCCTGCTGCTCATCGGCTCGCACCGCATCGGCGTAGGCGTCCGTCTCGAGGACGGCCTGGACCTGCGCGGCTGGCAGGCCGGCCTCGGCGGCCAGGCGCACCAGGGCGGGCTTGCCGGCGATCGGGAGACCTTCGGTGAAGGTGGCGCGCAGCAGGCGCTCTTTCATCTGCGGCTGCAGCCCGTGATCTTTGGCCAGGTGGAGCAGCCGGTGGGCGTCGAAGGTGTTGCCGCCGCGGATGAGGTCGAACCGGAATTCCAGGCCGTCAGCGGCCGCGCGCCGGGTCATCTGCAGATTGGCCTGTTCGGCCTGGGCGATCGTCATGCCGTACTTGCGGGCCAGATGCGCGGCATGGGTCCCGGCGCGCTGCGCGGGCGCCTCCGGGTCGAGCTCGAAGGAGCGGTAGGTAACGGTGACCTCGCCAGGATGGCCGAAGGAGGCGACCGCGCGTTCGAACCGGCGCTTGCCGATATAACACCACGGGCACACGGACATGGCCACGTCTCGCGTTAGGCCATGGCGCTCGACCCTGTCTGCGGCATGACCGGGCGGTTCCGCATTGGCTGAATGATGCATATGCATTGGCTGGATGATGCATATTTATGCAAGCTGGCCGGCTCGGCCTGGTTTCGCTAGGCGGCCAGTGCAAGTCTGCGCGGCTGAACGTGGTCGGTGCCGGCGCCCTTCCTCAGAGTGCGCTTCCGACGAACTCGTTCAAGCTCACACCGTGGTCGGCCCCTATCATCTCGGCCGCTTTCTCGCCGATCATGATCGATGCCGCGTTGGTGTTGCCGCTCACCACGTTCGGCATGACGCTGGCATCCGCGATCCGGAGATTGGCCACCCCGTTCACCCGCATCCGGGCATCCACGACACCACCGATCCGGCAGGTGCTCGTCAGGTGGTACACGGTAATCGAGTAGTGACGGGCGAGATCCTCGAGCAGCGCATCGCTGGGAACATCGCCCAGAGCGTGCCCATGCTTGGTGGCCAGGAACGGGGGAATCATCACCGGGCCGATCTCCCGGTGCGCCGGCCACTTCGCCACCAGGTCCAGTACCCGGCGGATGATGGCGACCATCACCTTCATGTCGTGGGGGTCTGAGAAGTAGTTCATCCGGATATCCGGCGATTGCAGTGGATCAGCGCTGGCGAGGACGATCGCACCTTCGCTGTGGGCCTGCACCGGGTTGGCGAGAACGACGATGCTCTCGGCGTCGGGGGCCAACCGGGCGGTCACGTCGTCGAAGTACTCGTCCGGGTCGATCCGCAGGCACCGGCTCCAGAGGTCGACGTTGTAGCCGCACGCGAAAAAACCGATCTGGGCGTCATGGGTGTGCCGATCACCCAAGCCAGTGGAGAACCAGGCGCAGGCGTCATACATCGACGATGACGCCAGGCCGTGTCCGGTGGTCGCCCATTCGCTGAGGCGCCGATCAGCCTCCTCTTTGAGCGCCCGGAGCTCTGCGGGCAGGTCCGCATCATCGGCCGGATTCGCCGGCAAGGGCCCGGCAGGTGCACGCAGAACGTCCGGGCCCATAGATATGCCCACCTCGGCCACCGAGACACCAACACCCGGCGCGGTGAAGAACAGCGGCATGTGGAGATGGTCCTTGAGGTGCTTGCCGACGTGCGGCGAGTCGAGCTGGCACTCCACGCCAACGGCTTCGAGCTCGCT
>Ga0335076_10006874_pt1 | contig 11473 bp, 11 predicted proteins | sample Lox_Sample_25_FD_206717 | JGI IMG/M metagenome (GOLD analysis project Ga0335076, IMG submission 206717) | Soil microbial communities from Loxahatchee National Wildlife Refuge, Florida, United States - Lox_Sample_2.5 | ecosystem: Environmental > Terrestrial > Soil > Wetlands | place: USA... | reverse complement strand
TCTCCACGCGTGCCCGTCTTCGTGTGGGTCTGCTCGGCCTTGCCGTCCGTCTTTCTCACCCCTCACCCGCCAAGCGCCGCAAGGCTGCGAGGCCGACCGGGGCCCCGGCGAATTCCGTCATCGCATCGAGGGCGCAGTGCCAAAGATACTCGGCGGAGGCGCTGTCGGCCAAGAGATGGAACGCAGGAGTGGCGCCGAGATCGGCGCGGATGACGATGCCGCTCATCTTGGCGATCGAGGTCTGCGCGATTGCGGCATCGGCGAAACGGTGCAGCCGCAGATCGACGCCGCAGAGCTTCGCAAACATCGCCGGCGCCTTCTCGCCGGTGATCACGAACCAGGCATGGCTTTCGGAGCGCGGCATCGGGTAGCCGATGAGCGTGCGCGGCTTCTCGCTGCCCCAGCTCCAGGCGGCATTCAGGCGCGTGACGAGCGCGCCCTGGCCGGCGAGACCATCAAGCAGAAAGATCTCGGTCGGCGCCAGCCGTGCGGCCAGCTCGCCGCCCGACTGGCGATAGGCGCGGTTGCTCTCGGCCCCGATCGAAAGACCCTGTGCGGTCAGCCATTCGACCGTCCCTGCGCCCTTGAACCCAGTGCGCGGCAGGACGGACAAATCGGCAATCCCGAGGTTGCGGGCCTGCGCGGCCTCGGCGTCTTCCGTCGCGCCGAAGCCCACGGCGACGGCGGCCCCGTTGACTTCCGCGAACCGCGCACCGGCAGCCTGCAAGACTCGGTAGATCATGCTGCGGCGCGCATGCGCCGGGGGTAGAGTTTGCGGCATGACCATCATGCCCCCTGCCGCTTGTTCTCGGGGTCATAGAACGGAATCGGGATCACCCGGCCCTGAACGAGACGCCCACCGCCCACCTTGATGTCGAAGGTCTTGTCGGGTGCGGCTTGGTCGGGCGCGACGAAAGCGAGGCCGATGATCTTGTCGAGCGCGGGCGAGCGAACCGCCGAGGTGACGCGTCCGACGATCTCGGAGCCGCGGACGACCAGATGGCATTCCTCCGGCACCGGCGCCGATGCATCGTCGATGGTGAAGCCGACGAGCCTGCGCGTCAGCCCCTTGGCATTCTGGATCTCGACGGAGCGGCCGCCGACGTAGAACGGCTTGGTCTTGCTGATGGCCCAGGGCATGTCGGCCTCGTAGGGATGCGTGAGGCCGTCGGTATCCTGGCCGATGATGATGTGGCCCTTTTCCAGGCGGAGAACGCGTTGCGCCTCGACGCCGAAGGGACGGATGCCCTGCGCCTTGCCGGCTTCCATGAGCGCGTCCCAGACATGCTCCCCGCAATGCGCGGGCATGTGGATCTCATAGCCGAGCTCGCCGACGAAGCCGACACGCAGGAGTCGGCAGGACACGCCGGCCACGGTCCCCATGCGTACGCCCAGATAGGGGAATGCTTGCGGCGACAGGTCGACATCGGCGCAAAGCTGCTGCAGCACCGTGCGCGAGCGCGGTCCGGCGATGTTGACGCCGGCGAAGGCTGCTGTGATGTTGGCGACGTCGACGGTCAGCCGCCACTGCGCGTTCCAGAACAGCATCGTGCGGTACACCGCATCGACGCCGCTCGTCGTCGCCGTCACATAGAAATGCTCGTCATGGAAGCGACAGGCGACGCCGTCGTCGACGATGGCGCCGCTCTGGTCGGTCATCAGCACGTAGCGCGAGCGGCCGACCGGCAGCTTCGCATAGGTGAAGGTGTACATGCGGTTGAGGAACTCGGCCGCGTCGGGGCCGCGGACGTCGAGACCGCCCAGCGTCGACACGTCGATGATCCCGACATTGTTGTGGACGTTCAGCACCTCTTCCCGGATCGCCTGCTCGCGTCCCTCGGGTTTGCCGTAGTAAGCCGGCCGCCACCAGAGACCGGCCGGCATCAGCCGCGCGCCGAGCTCGAGGTGGCGGTGGTGCATGGCCGTGCGCCGCTCCGGTTCGAAGACGCGGCCGGCCATGTGCCCGAACTTCTCGGGGATGAAGGGCGGCCGTTGTGTCGTGACGGCCGCGGTCGCAAGGTCGCGGCCCATCTCCCTGGCGAGGATGCGGACGGCGGCGACGGCGGAATGCTTGCCCTGGGACGGCCCCATGCCGACGGTCGTGTACCGCTTCAACAGCTCGATGTCGTCGTAGCCATCGGCGGCGCCGTGAAGCAGGTCCTTGACCTGCAGATCCTCGTCGAAATCGACGAAGTCCTTGCCATTGCTGTGCGGGAAGATCGGCCAGGGATGCGTAACGCTGTGGGCGCCCCGCGCGGTCGGCAGATCGGGAGCGTCGCCGGCTGAAAGACCGGCGTCACTCGCCGCCGCCCAGCCGGCGTGCTTGCCGTCGGCCAGCACGGCATCGATGTCATAGGCATCGGCGACCGAACCGGCGACAAACAGATGCGGCGGCAGCGCGGCCACCTCGAACATGTGCGAGCGGTCGTTGTAGCGGAATTTCGCGCCGGCATGATGCAGAAGGTGTGCGGCCGGTGTGTAACCCACCGACATGCAGACGAGATCGCAGGCGATGGTCTCCAGCGCCGGGGCGTACTCGCCCGGGCCGGTGATGCGGGCGACGCGTGCCGCCTGGATGCCGCGCTTGCCGAGGGTCGGGACGGTCTCGACGATCGCACTGCCGGCAATCATCCGCAGGCCGAGCTTCTGCGCTGCCACCACCTGCGGCCCGATCGGGACCTCGCCGCGCAAATCGACAACGGCCTCTACCGTGATGCCGGCTTCGGCAAGGTCAGCGGCCACGCCGTAGCCGTCGGCGTTGGCGGTGACGACGACGGCCTGCTTGCCGGGTCTGACACCGTAGAGCCGGATCAGCCGTTGCGCCGCCGAACCGAGCATGACGCCCGGCAGGTCGTTGTTGCGGAAAACCGCCGGTTGCTCCAGCGAGCCGGTCGCGATGACGGTGGCCCGCGCACGCAGCTTGTACAAGCGGTTGTCGCGGATGACGGCCAACCAATTGTCCGCGAAGAGTCCCGTGCACACCGCCCCCGACAGAACACGGATGTTGGCGCTCTCTTGCACGGCTCCGACCAGCTCGCCGGCAAGCGCACGGCCACGGCTGCCATCGAGGTTGAAGCGTGCATAGCCGAGCGAGCCGCCGAGTTGCGCGCCCTCGTCGACGAGGATGACTTCGGCCCCGCTTTCCGCCGCCTGGAGGGCAGCCGAGAGGCCGACCGGCCCGCCGCCGACGACGGCGACATCGGCAAACAGGTATTCCTTGTCGTAGTAGGCGTGATGCGCGGCCGTGTTCACCTTGCCGAGGCCGGCGCGCCGGCGGATGAAGGGCTCCCAAAACTTCCAGGCGCCCTTCGGCCGGTAGAACGCCTTGTAGTAGAAGCCCGGCGGCAGGAAGCGGCCGAACATCTCGATCCAGGTCTCGCGGTCATGCTCCAGGCTGCCGCTGTAGTTCTGGCCCTCGACGACGAGGCCATCGTTGATCGCCCGGCGGTCGGCCAGGACGTTGGGCTCGTCGCCGACCTGCACCAGCGTGTTGGCATCGAGCCCGGCCATCGTCAGGATGCCGCGGGGACGGTGATATTTGAACGAGCGTGAGAGCGTCCAGACATCGTTGGCGGCAAGAGCGCTGGCGATCGTGTCGCCGCCGAAGCCCGCGTAGGTGCGGCCCTCGAACTGAAAGCGGATCGTCAGGCTGCGGTCGAGCAGGCTGCCGTAGGGAACCGGCAGCCGATTGGCGCCGCTCATCGCGTCTCCCCGCCGGCCTTCGCACGGGCTGGAAACTCGACGCGCTCCTTGAACACCTCGCCCGCCGCATAGGTCCGGATGATCTCGTCGGTGGCGGTATTCCGCTCGGCGATGAACCAGAACGAGGTCGGCACGTGGCACCACCACTCGCGCACCACGCCTGCCGTGTTGTTCTCCAGGAAGACGAAAGCGCCCCAGTCGCGATCGGATCCGGCGCCGGGATCGGGCATCGGCCTCACCTCGCCGCCCCACACGAACTCCGAGATATTGCGCGGTCCGTTCAGCGGACAGTTCAGGATCTTCATCGATCTTCCCTAATGCCCCACCGACGCCGCACCTTTTTCACCGACCTGCGCGAAGTCGACGAAGCGGTCGAGGCGGAACGGCTCGAGGATGTCCGGCACCTTGCCGGTGGCGAGCGTCTCGGCCATGCGCTTGCCGCAGACGGGCGTCGCCTTGAAGCCCCAGGTGCCCCAGCCGGCATCGATGTAGTAGTTCTCGACCGGCGTCAGACCCATGACAGGACTGAAATCCGGAGTCATGTCGGCCATGCCGGCCCACTGCCGGAGCACGGTGACGTTGTCGAGGAACGGGAACAGCTCGAGCATGTGGCCGAGCAGCCCCTCCTTGAAATCGAGCGTCGAGCGTGTCGAATAGAGTCCGTAGGGATCGGTCGAGCCGCCCATGACGAGCTCGCCGCGTGGCGTCTGCGAAATGTAGATGTGCAGCGAGCCGGAAACGACGATCTGGTCGAGAAACGGCTTCAGCGGCACCGACACGCAGGCCTGCAGCGGAATGGTGCGGATGGGCAGGCGGAAGCCAGCCAGCTTCGCGACGAGCGAGCTCGATCCGGCGACGGCCTGCATCGCCCGGTTGCAGTAGACGGTGCCGCGATTCGTCTGGACGCCCTTGAGGCGGCCGTTCTCAGTGACGATGCCGGTGACCTCGGTCTGCGTATGGATCTCGACACCCCGCATCATGGCGCCCTTGGCGTAGCCCCAGGCCACGGCGTCGTGGCGCGCGATCGCGCCCGGCGGATGATAGAGCGCCCCCAGCACTGGATAGCGGGCATCCTCAGACACGTTCATCGACGGACAGAGCCGCTTGACCTCGTCGACATAGATGAGTTCGGAATTGACGCCGAGATGCTTGTTCACCTCGGCGCGCCAGCGGCTGGTGCGCATCGCCGCGTCGGTGTGCGCCAACGTGAAGTGGCCGCGCTCGGAATAGAGGATGTTGTAGCCGAAGTCGTTGCTGAGGTCTTTGTAGAGACTCAGCGACTCGTCATAGAAGCGCACGCCTTCCGGGGTGAGGTAGTTCGAGCGGATTATCGCGGTGTTGCGCGCCGTGTTACCGCCGGCCAAGTAGCCCTTGTCGATCACGGCGACGTTCGTGATCCCGTAGTCGCGGGCCAAGTAATAGGCCGCCGCGACGCCGTGGCCGCCGGCGCCGATGATCACGATGTCGTAGCTGGGCTTAAGCTCCGTCGGCCACGGGAAGTGCCGTTCCGCCGGCCACGTCCGGCTGAGGCCGTATTTCAGGAGACCGAAGGGCATGAGGGGATGAACACCGCTTGTCGGTTGCCGAAGCTACAGGCGGGTTTCCTCCCATGCAAGATTTTTGACCGATAGTCAGCGAAGCTAAGGGGTTGTCAGACCGCGAGAATCCCTGATCCGATCGGAACGGGTTGCAACCGGTCGCGGCGGCGACTTGCCTTCGGGGCGAGGCCGACCCAGATTTCCCGGCGACAAACCGCGGCTGGACGCGCGCCAATGCCAAGTGAACCATCGGACAATGTCGTACTCCTGGAACCGGCCGCCGCCGCGCTCCGGGACGCGTTCATCGGCTGGCAGTGCCGCATCCGACAGCTGTCGGTACGGCAGGCCGGCGGCCGCCCGACCGCCGGCATGCGGCCGCGGGTCTTGACCCCGCAGGGGACGCAGCTCGCGGCCGGAATTACGCTGCTCATCGTCGAGCGCGATCCGCAGGAGAGCACCGCTCTCTTCCGCTTCCAGTATCAGAAGACCCAGGACCCGATCGAGCGCTACGACAAGATCCTGGAGATCCTGGCGGCGAGCTATTTCCAGCAGCCGAGGAAGTTCGGCGACGTCCTGAGCGGTCTCTTCGCAATGCCTTCAGACATCGTGGCGGCCCTGCTGAACCAGGGTCGCTGCATGCTCGAGTTCCGGGAATACGGTCAGGGCTATCGCCTGCCCTGCCGCGTCGCGGCGCTGGCGGAGGCTGACCACCTCTACCAGGCCACCTACTGGCACAACCACATGTTCAATGCCAACCTGCCGCCTGCCATCCGCATCCTGTCCTTCACGCCCGACTGGCCGCACGCCGCTGCTTGGACCGCCGACGAGGCGTGAGCGACGCCATCGGCGGGGCCATGCCGTGCGTCGTCTGATGCAGGAACTTCGTGATCGTCCGGCAGTCGCCCATCGCGCGCATGTCGCTGTTCGGAATAACGTTGCCCAGCGTGACCGTAATCGTCGCGCCGATCTTGTTGCGAACCTCGTGAAACAGGAGCGAATACTTCAGGATCTGATGGATTTTCGCGCCGACCTGGAAGAGCCGGCTGTTCTGGCCGCTGAAGAAAACCGGCAGCACGTCGGCGCCCGTTGAGAGCGCCAGGGTTGCCGCCAGCGACTTCCATTCGAGCTCGACCGCCTTGCCGCGCCAGTCGCGGGCGAATGCCACGCCGCCGCCCGGAAAGACGATGACAACGCCGCCCTCATCGAGCGCCTTCCGGGCTTTGCCCCGCGACTCGATGTTGCTCATGAGCGCATCGCGCGTGCCCGTGAAATCGACGGGCAGCACGTAGTCCTGCACTTCCGGCGCCTGATACAGGATGCGGTGCGTCATGATCTTGTAGTCGGGCCGAACCTGCGACACGAGCCAGCACAGCACGACGCCATCGACGACCCCGAACGGGTGATTGGCAATGACGACGACCGGGCCGGAACGGGGCAGCGCCGCGGCGGGAGATTTGTTCAGCTCGAGCTGCAGCCGCAGCGTCCGCACGGCGTCCTCCCAGAACATCTCCGGCGGACGGCCGAGTTTGGTATAGTCCTCGTAGAGCCGCTTGATCCGCGGTTGCCCGCTTACTTTCTCGATTGTCCGGATCAGCCGCTGGCTGACCGGGCTTACCTCGTCCGACGCGTAGCTGAACTTCGGTGCGGACGACATTCCTTCTGCCATTCGGCCGTCATCCATCTCGTGGACATGAGCGAATCACACCGCATCATGCATACGCGAAGTCTGTTGCAAATTCGTGTCGTTACGGTTGCCTCACGGTTCCGTTAAGGATTCGATCGGCGACGAGTGCCTGCAGCCGCCAGAGGCGGTGGTCGCGGATTCCCAGTTCTTCCAGATGCAAGACGGTCTCCAACAGATACTCGGCGCAGGAGCCGACATGGCCGCTCGCGCGCGCCAGCGCGTCGGCCACCGCCTCCTCATCGAGCCGTCCCGTATAGCGTTCATGCCCGCGGTTGATGACGAAGGCGATGGCGCGCACGGTACCGGCCGGCGTCCGCACGTCGGCCCAATGCGGCACATAGGCGGCAGTCAGGATCTCCCGGGCCCACACGGTCTTGAGAGCCTCGTCGCACTCGCCCTCCGCCAGGCGATAGACGACGCCCCGACAGGTGCCGCCGCGCTCCAGTCCGAGCATCAGGCCCGGGACCTGCGGGGAGCCGCGAAAGCGCTTGATCAGGAGGCAGAACTGCCGGTGATAGCCGTAGAGAGTCCCGACGCGCCGCTCCGCGAACGGAAAGCCGGTCTTCCAGATCAGCGAGCCGTAGCCGAACACCCAGACAGGTTGCCGCGCGCGCGGATGCGCCAGAGTTTCGGCGAGCGAGGCCGCGCGCTCGGCATCCGTAAGATAGCTCGGCAACGGGCCGGGATCGACGTCCGTGCGCGGGATGCGGCCGATCAGCTCGCGGGTGAGCTGCATGGGCGCGCGTTCCCGCGTCTGTGTGGGCCGCTCAGAACTTCTTGTACGCTTTTTTGAGGTCCACCAGCGGGTGGCGCTGCGACATCTGAAACTTGATGAGGAGTTCGCGCGCGATCATGTCGCGGTCCTGCTGGTTGTCCGGCAGCTTCATGTCCGGCGGTACGATGACCCAGCCGTTGACGTTGCGGTCGAAGACGGCCGCCTTGCCCTCCTCGTAGCCCATGTGGACATCCTCGAGCCAGTTGAGGTCGTCCCAGCCCATGAGCTCGATGTACTGCTTGAGGAACGGCGTCAGGCGGTTGTAGTCGGGCAACAGGTTCACGTCGTAGCGGTAGCCGATGTGCTGGCCGATCTCCTTCTCGCGCGCCGTGTCGATGCCCGCGGTCTTCAGGAAGTGGTCGATGTGCTTGGGGTCGGACTTGCCCTTGGCTACCGCGGCCTTCGGCTTCAGCTTGACCACCTTCGATGACTTGCCGCGCGCCCCGTTCTTCTTCGTCGCCATGTGTACGGCTCCTAGTAACGGTTCATGTCGGGACGGCCGACGGTGTGCTGGGTGCCCGCGAGCGGGACCATGGCGAGGGCCGAGGCCTCCATCGTGAGGGCCGCGAGGTCTTCCGGCTCCAGCGAATGCACGTTCGTCTTGCCGCAGGCACGCGCCATCATCTGCGCTTCCATCGTGAGGGTGTGGAGGAAGTTGTAGACGCGCTCGGCGGCGGCGTCGGGATCGAGGCGCTTGCGCAGCTCCGGATCCTGCGTCGTCACGCCCACGGGGCAGCGGCCCGTATGGCAGTGGTAGCAGTAGCCGGCCTCGACGCCGATCTCCTTCTCGTAGTCGGCGTCCGGAATATCCTTGTTGCAGTTGAGGGCCATGAGCGCCGCATGGCCGATGGCGATCGCGTCGGCACCGAGCGCCAGCGCCTTCGCCACGTCGCCGCCGTTGCGGATGCCGCCGGCATAGACGAGGCTGATCTCGCCGGTCTTGCCGAGATCGTCGAGCGCCTTGCGGGCCTGGCGGATGGCGGCGATGCCGGGCACGCCGGTCTCTTCGGTCGCGATGTGCGGGCCGGCGCCCGTGCCGCCCTCCATGCCGTCGATGTAGATCGAGTCCGGGCCGCATTTGATGGCCATGCGCACATCGTCATAGACGCGGGCCGCGCCAAGCTTCAGCTGGATCGGAATCTGGCCGTCAGTGGCCTCGCGGATCTCCTGGATCTTGAGCGCGAGGTCGTCGGGGCCGAGCCAGTCCGGATGGCGCGCCGGCGAGCGCTGGTCGATGCCGGCCGGCAGCGAGCGCATCTCCGCCACCTGGTCGGTGACCTTCTGGCCCATCAGGTGGCCGCCAAGCCCGACCTTGCAGCCCTGGCCGATGAAGAACTCGCAGGCATCGGCGAGCTGCAGGTGGTGCGGGTTGAAGCCATAGCGCGACTGGATGCACTGGTAGAACCACTTCGACGAATAACGCCGCTCGTCGGGGATCATGCCGCCCTCGCCGGAGCAGGTCGCCGTGCCGGCCATGGTGGCGCCGCGGGCAAGCGCGATCTTCGCCTCGAAGGACAAGGCGCCGAAGCTCATGCCGGTGATGTAAACGGGAATGTCGAGCACCAGCGGTCGCTTCGCTTTCGGGCCGATCACCGTGGTGGTGATGCACTTCTCGCGATAGCCCTCGATGACGAAGCGCGTCAGCGTGCCCGGCAGGAAGGTGAGGTCGTCCCAGCTCGGGATCTTCTTGAACAGCGAGAAGCCGCGCATGCGGTAGCGGCCGAGCTCGGACTTGATGTGGATGTCGTCCATCACCTCGGGCGTGAAGATCAGGCTGTGCCCGAGCACGCTCTTGTTGCGCGTCGATTTCTTCTTCGTCGCGGGCGCCGGGGCGGGTGCGCGTTTCTCTTTGGCCATGGCAGGACTCCTTGCGAATTCGGTGGGGCGAGCGCGGTCGCGCTACAGCACCAGCTTCTTCTCGGTCGGCTCGAGGTTGTCGTAGTTCCAGAGCTGCTTGCCGGCGACGATCTTGGTCATGTTCTTGACCCCCTTGGGCGCGGCGAGACCGTACAGCTTCAGCTTGCGCTCGAGCCACTGGCAGTCGAGTTCGGTCATCTCGCCCTCGACGGCGTCGACGCCGAGGCCGTCGATCTTGCCGCCGACGTAGATCGTGCCGTCATACATGGAGTCGCCGAGGTTCTTGCCGGCGTCGCCGAGGATCACCATGCGGCCGCGCTGCATCATGAACCCGCAGAACGCGCCGGCGCGGCCGCCGATGATGATGGTGCCTCCCTTCTGGTCGATGCCGACGCGGGCGCCGACGTCGCCCTTGCACACGAGGTCGCCGCCGCGGATCGCGGCGCCGAAGGTCGAGCCGGCGTTCTTCTCGATGACGACCGTACCGGCGAGCATGTTCTCGGCGCAGGACCAGCCGACGCGGCCCTTGATCTCGACGTTCGGCCCGTCGATGAGGCCGCAGCCGAAATAGCCGAGGCTGCCGTCGATGATGAGGTGGAGCCGGTTGAGGATGCCCACCGCGACGCCGTGCTTGGCGCCGGGATTCTTCATCACGATCGTGCCGTGGCCCTGGCGCATGAGATCGCGGAGCTTGAGATTGATCTCCTGGGCGCTGAGCTTGTCGGCATCGAACTCGGTGCGCTTGTTGTAGTCGACGTCGAAGGCGCCGGGATAGAGGAAGTTCGCGCCCTCCTCCGGCCGGAAGAAGCGCTGCTGGGTGCGGCCGGCGAGCTGCTCGGTGTGCATCCCCATATCGAGAGACTTGGGTTTCAATGCCATCGGTTCAGGCCTTCCAGACGCGGACTTCGCCCTCGTACGGATCGAAGGTGTCGATCTCGTGCGGGAACACGCTGCGGATCGCGACTTCCTCGGAAGCCAGGACGGTGAACTCGTCGCTTTCGTAGAGGACCATGGGCTTGGCTGCCATGGTGTCCTTGGCCATGCCGAGGCTGTCGGAGGTCGCCACGACATAGGTGAAGACGCCGTCCAGCTCGTCGATCGAGTCGTGCATGGCGTCCTTGAGGTCGGCGCCCTGCTGCATCTTGTCGGCGAGATACACGGCGATGAGCTCGGAATCGCAGTTCGACATGAAGCGATGACCGCGATGCTCGAGAGCGCGCCGGCCCTTCCAGTAGTTGGTCAGCTGGCCGTTGTGGACGACGGACACGTCGGCGAACGGATACGCCCAGTAGGGATGTGCGGACCGGATGTCGACATCGGATTCCGTGGCCATCCGCGTATGGCCGATCGCATGCGTGCCGACGAAACCCGGCAGATGATATTGACCCGCCACCCGGGTGGCGTCGCCCAGGTCCTTGATCAGCTCGAGCCCGTGACCGAGCGAGAGGATCTCCGCGCCCTCGACGTCCTCGATGTAGTCGGCGAGCCGGCGCCGATCACCATCGAACTTGATGCGGTAGCGGTAGGCGTATTCGGTGGCCTCTTCTTCCTTCACGATCTGCGCGCCGAGTTCCTTGAGGCGACGGTCGACCTCGGCACGACGATCCTTCACCTGATGATGGATATCGAAGCCCTTCTTCATCTCGTCCTGTTCGGCAACCTTGAAGCGGAGCACGAGCTCGTCCGACTTCGGCTTGCCGTAGAGCGCGAAGCCCGTCGAGTCAGGCCCACGGTGCTTGAGCGAAAGCAACATCGCCGTCATCTCGCGGCCGATATCACCGGTCTTGCCGCGGTGGATCAATCCTGCAATCCCGCACATAGGCGTGCTCCTCTCATCGATCCTTCGTAGGGGCGACCGGCAGGTCGCCCGAAGCTGCCGCGGGCGTCCAGCCGGGCGCCCTTACAGATGAAGGCAGG
>Ga0335076_10006873_pt1 | contig 11473 bp, 9 predicted proteins | sample Lox_Sample_25_FD_206717 | JGI IMG/M metagenome (GOLD analysis project Ga0335076, IMG submission 206717) | Soil microbial communities from Loxahatchee National Wildlife Refuge, Florida, United States - Lox_Sample_2.5 | ecosystem: Environmental > Terrestrial > Soil > Wetlands | place: USA: Florida... | reverse complement strand
CTGATGTCGAAAAAGAGCTTTGACAAGCTCGACAAGAAGCAGCAAGCCGCTTTGCTGGCCGCGGGCAAGAAGGCCGAGATGTTCTATGAAGGCAAGGCCGATCAAGTGAATGCCGAAGCCATCAAGGCTTTCGAGGACCACAAAGTCAAGGTCGTGAGCCTGACGGATGCTCAATTCAACGCCTGGCTCGAGCTGGCCAAGAAGAGCGCGTATGCGAAATTCGCCAAAGACGTGCCAAACGGCCAGAAGCTGATCGACGAGGCGCTCTCCGTCAAGTAGCGGTCCGGCGCGCGGTGCGTCGCGGCGGCGAGGCGCCGCGGGCCGTCGCGCGCGATGCAGGGACGTAGGGGAATCATGGACACGTTCATTCGTGCGGTGGCTTGGCTGTCGCGTGCGGCGGGCGTTGCCGCGGCGGGCCTGATTGCACTTGGTGTGCTCGTCATCTGCGATATCGTGGTGGAGCGCTACGTGCTCAACCTGACCACGATCTGGCAGATCGACGTCGTCACCTACAGCATCGTTTCGGCAACCTTCATCGGCAGCGCCTATGTGCTCATGACGCGCGGACACGTCAATGTCGACGTGCTTCCTCTCGCGCTCGCGCCGCGCGCCCGATTCTGGTTGGCGGTGGTGACGAGCCTCGTTGGCCTTGCGTTCTGCGTGGTGCTGTTGGCGCTGTGTACCGCTTACTGGTATCAGGCCTGGGCCGGCAACTGGCACTCGGACACGGTCTGGCGCGTGCGCCTATGGATTCCGCTTGGCGCGATGCCCTTGGGGATTGGCCTTCTTGTGCTGCAATACCTCGCCGAGTTCTTCTGCCTGGTCAGCGGGCGCACGCGGCCGTTCGGAATTGAGTCGATTCGGGACCGCGCATGAGCCCTACGACGCAGGGCATGATCGTGCTCTTCGTGACGCTGCTCGTGCTGCTGTCCGGAATTCCCGTGGCGTTCGGGCTGGGGGCGATCTCGATCATCTTCCTGCTCATCTTCCAGGGCTTCGACAGCATGCGAATCGTCGCCGAAACCTTCTACGGCGGCCTGGACGAGTTCACGCTGGTGGCGATCCCGATGTTCGTGATGATGGGCGCGGCAATCGGGTCCTCACCTGCGGGCAAGGATCTGTACGAGGCGCTCGATCGCTGGCTATACCGCCTGCCGGGCGGCCTGGTGATTTCCAATCTCGGCGCCTGCGCCATTTTCGCCGCACTCACTGGCTCCTCGCCGGCCTGTTGTGCAGCCATCGGCAAGATGGGGATCCCGGAAATGCGCCGTCGCGGGTACCCGGACGAGATTGCGACCGGATCAATCTGCGCCGGCGGCACGCTCGGCATTCTCATTCCGCCTTCGATCACCTTCATTCTTTATGGCATTGCGACCGAGACGTCCATCGGGCGGCTGTTTCTCGCTGGCGTTATGCCGGGCGTCATGCTGACCGGACTGTTCATGCTCTGGACCCTGTTCGCGATCTGGAAGCGCGGCTACCGGTCGCATGCCGCGGATTTTCGCTATTCCTGGAAGGAAAAATTCAGCTCGGTGCCGAAGGTGATGCCGTTCATTGCGATCATCGTCGGCGTCATGTACGCGCTATACGGCGGCATCGCCACGCCGTCCGAGGCCGCCGGCGTGGGGGCCGCCCTGTGTGTTGCGCTCGCGGTTGTCATCTACCGCATCTGGCGCCCGCGCGACTGGTGGCTGATCTTGCGCGATACGATGCGCGAGTCGGTGATGATCCTGACCATCATCGCCGCTGCCGTGCTTTTCGGCTACATGCTGACCTCGCTCTACCTCACGCAGACCCTGGCACAGTCGATCGCGGACATGCATGTCAATCGCTGGGTGCTGATGGGATTGATCAACGTGTTCCTGCTGGTCTGCGGCTTTTTCATTCCGCCGGCGGCGATCATTCTGATGACCGCGCCGATCCTGTATCCGATCGTCCAGGCGGCAGGATTCGACCCGGTCTGGTTCGGCGTGATCCTCACCATCAACATGGAGATCGGGCTGATCCATCCGCCTGTAGGGCTGAACATCTACATCGTCAGCTCGATCGCGCCGGATGTTCCCGTCACACGCATCATGTGGGGAACCATCCCCTACGTGCTGTGCATGATGCTTTCGATCGTGATCCTATGCGCGTTCCCGGAAATCGCCACTTGGCTCCCGAACCACCTGATGGGTGCCAAGCACTGAGTCCGCGCGCCGCCTGTCAGCGCGCGGTGAATTGCGGCTTGCGCTTGGCGAGGAACGCGGCCACGCCTTCGCGGAAATCCTCCGTGTCGAAGCAAGCGTAACCTTCGTCGCGCTCCTCTTGCGTGAGCGGCCGCGGATCGAGCAGCCGGCGCACGAACTTCTTGTGCCAGCGGGCGACCAGCGGCGCGCCCTCGGCGATGCGCCGCGCCGTCGCGAAGGCTTCCTCGGCGACGCCTGAGTCGGGCAGCACGCGGTTCACCAGGCCCTTGTCGTAGGCCTCGCGCGCTCCCCAGATCCTTCCTTCGAGCAGGAGTTCGAGCGACGCCGCCGGGCCGACCACGCGCATCATGGCCTGCAGCTCGTCGTAGGACTCGGTAAGGCCGAGATTCTTCACCGGTACGCCGAAGCGCGCCGATTCGTTGCAGATGCGCAGGTCGCACTGCGAGGCGATGAGCAGGCCGCCGCCCACGCAGGCGCCCTGGATCAGCGCCACCGTGGGATGACGGCACTGTGCGACCGCGTGCATCCAGCCGATGCCGCCGCGGCTGTAGGCTTTTGCCTGCGCGGCGTTGGCGCGCTCGTTCTTGAATTCCGCGATGTCCGCCCCCGCGGCGAACGCCTTGTCGCCGTCGCCGCGAATCACGATGCAGCGCAAGCTCTCGTCGGCGCCGAGTTCCTGCATCGCGTTGCCGAGTTGCGACCACATCGCCTTGTCTAGCGCGTTCATGCGCCCCGGGCTGGACAGCGTGACGGTGGCGATGGCGCCATCACGCCCGACGATCACGCGGCCCCCGGCCATCACTCGGCCTTGACGCCGATCTCCTTGAGGAGCTTGGCGTACTTGGCGACCTCGGCCTTCATGTAGGCCTCGAACTGCGCCGCGCTCTGCTCGTTCAATTGGGTGCCGACCGACTCCAGCCGCGCGCGCACCTCGGGCACTTGCATCGCCTTGTTGGCGTCCGCATTGACCTTCGCGACGATCTCGCGCGGCGTTCCGGCGGGCGCCATGATGCCGTACCAGTTGGCGACGTCGAAGCCCCTGATGCCTTCCTCCAGGAACGTCGGCACCTCAGGCAGCTGCGCCAGGCGCTTCGGCGTCGAGATCGCGAGGCCGCGCAGCTTTCCGCCCTGGATGTGCGGCAGCACCGGCGGCATGGTGTCGAAGTTCATCGCCACCACGCCGGCGAGCAGGTCCTTGATCGCATCGCCGCTGCCCTTGTACGGCACGTGCACGATGTCGGTGCCGGTGAGCTGCTTGAACAGCTCGCCCGCGAGGTGTTGCGTGCTGCCGTTGCCGGAAGACGCGTAGTTGTACTTGCCGGGATTTGCCTTCAGCAGCGCGACCAGCTCCTTTACCGACTTGGCCGGGATCGAGGGGTGCACCGCGAGCACGTTCGGGACATAGCCGACGTAGGCGATCGCGGCGAAATCCTTGATCGGATCGTAGGGCAGCTTGGCGAACAGGTTAGGCGCGATCGCGTGCGAATTCACGTGGCCCATCATCAGCGTGTAGCCGTCGGGCGCGCTCTTTGCGGTCACGTCGGCACCGATGGTGCCGGTCGCGCCGGCGCGGTTCTCCACCGTCACCGCCTGTCCCCACCACTCGGTGAGCTTCTGCGAGATCACGCGCGCTACCACGTCGGTGCCGCCCCCGGGCGGGAAGCCGACGATCATCTTCACCGGCTTGCTCGGGTAGGCTTGCGCGAACGCGCCGCCTGCGTGCAGCACGCAAGCGGCCACCAGAAGTACTCGCTTCAACATCGGGGTCTCCCTTTCTCGTTGTTGTTGTCAGGCCGCGCGTATCTCGGCCTGTGTGGTCGGCGAGCGGCGGCACTCGGCGAGATATTCGAGCGCAGCCTTCACGCCCTCCTGCTTGATGGGCGCGCCGGCGAGCACCAGGCCCATTTCGCAGCCGGCGAGCGTGCCCGCCAGCGTCAGGTCGTTGAAGTCGCCCAGGTGGCCGATTCGGAACACCTTGCCCGCGAGCTTGCCCAGGCCCGTGCCGAGCGACATGTCGAAGTTCTCGAGGATCACCTTGCGCACGCGATCGGCGTCGTGACCGGCCGGCATCAGCACCGCGGTGAGCGAGCTCGAGTACTCCGCGGGATTTCTCGCCAGCACTTCCAGGCCCCAGGCGCGCACCGCGCGCCGCGTGGCTTCGGCGTGGCGCCGGTGGCGAGCGAACACGTTGTCCAGGCCCTCTTCCTCCAGCAGCATCTTCAGCGCCTCGCGCAGTCCGTACAGCAGGTTGGTCGCGGGCGTGTAGGGGAAATAGCCGTCCTTGTTGCTCGCGAGCATTTCGCCCCAGTCCCAAAAGCTGCGCGGCAGCCTTGCAGCCTTCGACGCAGCCAGCGCCTTCGCCGACAGCGCATTGAAGGACAGGCCGGGCGGCAGCATGAGTCCCTTCTGCGAGCCGCCGACGGTGACGTCGACGCCCCACTCGTCGTGGCGGTAATCGATCGAGGCCAGCGAGGAAATCGTATCGACGAGGAGCAGCGCCGGGTGTCCGGCCGCGTCGATCGCCTCGCGCACCTCGGCGATGCGCGAGGTGACGCCGGTCGCGGTCTCGTTGTGCACCACGCAGACGGCCTTGATGGCGCGCGCCTTGTCTTGGCGCAGCCGCGCCTCGATCGCCAGCGGATCGGCGCCGCTGCGCCAGTCGCCGGCGATGAATTCGGGCTCCAGGCCGAGCCGCCGCGCCATCTTCTGCCAGAGCGTGGCGAAATGGCCGGTCTCGTACATCAGCACCGGGTCCCCGGGCGAGAGCGTGTTCACGAGGGCGGCCTCCCAGGCGCCGGTCCCGGAGGCGGGATAGATGACGACGTGATCCTGCGTCTTGAAAATGCGCTTCATGCCTTCCAGCACTTCCCGGCCGAGCCGGCCGAAGTCCGGGCTCCGGTGGTCCATGGTCGGAAAGTCGATGGCTCGCAGCACCCGGTCAGGCACATTCGTAGGCCCAGGAATCTGGAGGAAATGGCGTCCGGCAGCTCTGGTCATGCAGCTCTCCTAGGATTGCATGCAATCCAATTCATTGTGCGCAACATAAGGGCTGCATATTGCGCAAAATCCGTATATTTTGTATTCTGCATACAAAATGCACGATTCGCAAGAGCCGATCCCCATCGTTCGCCGGCCTCTGCATGAAGAGGCTGCCGAACGGTTGCGCGACCTGATCGTCCTAGGACGCCTTGCCGCCGGGGTCCGGCTGAACGAGCGCCTGCTCACCGCCCAATTGGGCGTCTCGCGCACGCCCCTGCGCGAGGCGTTCAAGGTACTCGCGACCGAGGGGCTGGTCGAGTTGCTGCCGAACCGCGGCGCGATCGTTTCGCAGATGGACCCGGTGCGCCTCACCGAGTCGTTGGCGGTCATGGGCGCGCTCGAAGCGCTCGCCGGCGAGCTCGCCTGCGCGAACGCCACCGATGCGCAGGTCAACGAGATCCGCGCGCTGCACTATGAGATGCTCGCCCATCACGCGCGCGGCGATCTGGCCGGCTACTTCAAGTTCAACCAGGCGATCCACCTGAAGCTCGTGAAGTACTCAGGCAACGCGACCCTCTACAACGTCTACCGGCAATTGAACGGCAACGTGCGGCGCGCGCGCTATATGGCCAATTTGTCGAAGGAGCGCTGGGACGCCGCGGTGCGCGAGCACGACGAGATCCTCGCCGCGCTCGGCGCACGCGACGTGAACCGCATCAAGGCGCTGCTCTCCGACCACCTTGCCCACAAGCTCGCGAGCGTGCTGGTCGCACTGCCGCAAGCTGAGGACAGGGCCGCGTGAACGCGCCCGGCGTCCCGGTCAGGCTGGTCGCCACCAAGGCGGGCGACTCCGGGCTGGCCGCACGCTTGCGCCGCGAGGTCGATGGCGAAGTCCTGTTCGATGCCGCCTCACGCGGCCGATACTCCACGGACGCTTCGATCTACCAAATCGAGCCGATCGGCGTGGTGGTGCCGCGCACGCCGGAAGCGGCGCGCGCCGCGATCGCGATCGCGGCCGGAGAAGGTATCCCGATCCTTCCGCGCGGCGCCGGCAGCTCGCAATGCGGCCAGGCCGTCGGCGCGGCGCTGGTCATCGACGCGACAAAGTATCTAAGCCGCCTGATTGAAGTGGATGCCAAAGCGCAAACCGCGCTCGTGCAGCCCGGCGTCGTGCTCGATGCGCTGAACGCGCAGCTGCGCCCGCGCGGCCTGTGGTTCCCGGTGGATGTGTCGACCAGCGCCCAGGCGACGATCGGCGGCATGGCGGGCAACAACTCCTGCGGCTCGCGCTCGATCGCCTACGGCAACATGGTGCACAACGTGTTGGCCATCGACGCCGTGACCGCAGAGGGGAAGCGCTGGCGCTTCGCCTCGATGGAAAGCCCTTCGGGCCCAGCCGAATATGTCGAATTCGTGTCTCGACTGAAAGCTCTCTATCAACGAGAAAGGGTCGAGATCGAGGCGCGCTTCCCGAAGGTATTGCGCAAGGTGGCGGGCTACAACCTGGACCACCTCGGTCCACCGCATGCGAATGCCGCGCACCTGCTGGTCGGTTCCGAGGGCACGCTCGCCTGGTCCGAGCAGCTGCTGCTCAAGCTCTCGCCGCTGCCCGCCGCGCGCGCGCTCGGCGTGGTGCATTTCCCGAAGTTCTACACGGCGATGAACCTGACGCAGCACATCGTCAAGCTCGGGCCTACTGCGGTGGAGCTCGTGGATCGCACGATGATCGGCCTGGCGCGCGAGAACGCGGCGTTTCGCAAGACCGTCGAAGCCTTCATCCGCGGCGAGCCGGACGCCATCCTGCTCGTCGAATTCTCCGGAGAAAGTTCCTTACAACAACACCAAAAGCTCAAAGAACTAGTACAGCTGATGGCGGATCTGGGGCTGACCGGCAGCGTGGTGGAGATCACGGACGCGCAGCAGCAGAGAGCGATCTGGGAAGTGCGCAAGGCCGGACTCAACATCCTGATGTCGATGAAGGGCGATGGCAAGCCTGTGTCCTTCATCGAGGACTGCGCAGTGCCGCTCGAGCACCTCGCCGAGTACACCGATCGCCTCACGCGCGTGTTCGAGAGGCACGGCACGCGCGGCACCTGGTACGCGCACGCCTCGGTCGGCACATTGCACGTGCGCCCGGTGCTCGACATGCGCCGCGACGGTGCCGAGAAGATGCGCGCCATCGCCGAGGAAGCCTGCGCGATGGTGAAGGAATACAAGGGCGCCTATTCGGGCGAGCACGGCGACGGCCTGGTGCGCTCGGAGTGGATCGCGCCCTTCTTCGGGCCGCGCCTCACGGCCGCGCTCGGCGAGATCAAGACCTGGCTCGATCCACGTGGCCTCATGAATCCCGGCAAGATCGTCGCGCCGACGAAGATGGACGACAAGGCGCTGTTCCGCTTCAAGCCGGGTTACGCGATGCGGCCGCCCGCGCCCGCGGCGCTCGACTGGTCGGAGTGGGGCGGCTTCGACAAGGCCGTGGAGATGTGCAACAACAACGGCCACTGCCGGAAGTTCGACGCCGGCACCATGTGCCCCTCGTTCCGCGCGACGCGCGACGAGGCGCATCTCACGCGCGGACGCGCCAATACGCTGCGCCTCGCGATGTCCGGACAACTGGGCGATCGAACTGGCGACGACCCCGACGAGCAGGTGAAAGCGGCGCTCGACCTGTGCGTTTCCTGCAAGGGCTGCAAGCGCGAATGCCCGACCGGCGTGGACATGGCGCGCATGAAGATCGAGTTCCTCGCGCACTACCGCGAACGGCACGCGCCCTCGCTGCGCGATCGCGCGATCGCCTGGCTGCCGCGCTACGCGCCGCTCGCCGCAGCCGCCGCGCCGCTCGCGAACCTGGCGATGCGCGCGGGCGCGCGGCTCGCCGGGTTCACCACGCGCCGCCCGCTGCCCGAATGGCGGCGCGACTATTTCAGCGATCGCGCCTGGCCCAAGAGCGGCGGGCGCGAGGTCGTGCTGCTCGTCGACACCTTCAACCGCTACTTCGAGCCGGACAACGCGCGCGCGGCGATCCGCGTGCTGCAGGCCGCGGGCTACCGCGTGCACATCGCGCACCCACGCGGCAGCGAGAGGCCGCTGTGCTGCGGCCGCACCTTCCTCACCGCGGGCCTGGTCGAGGAGGCGCGCGCGGAAGCGAGGCGCATGCTCGAAGCGCTCGAGCCCTGGGTCGCGCACGGGCTGCCGGTGATCGGCCTGGAGCCCTCCTGCCTCTTTACGCTGCGCGACGAGTACGGCGTGCTGTTGCCGGGCACCGAGAAGCTCGCGAAACAGGCGGTATTGTTCGAGGAGTTCCTCGCCGCGGAGGCCGAGGGCGGACGGCTGGACCTCAAGCTCAAGCCGATCGACAAGGAAGCGCTGCTGCATGGCCACTGCCACCAGAAGGCCTTCGGCGCGATGGGCGCGGTGGAAAAGACCCTAAGGCTCGTGCCGGGGCTGCAGGTGCGAACCGTGGAATCCAGCTGCTGCGGCATGGCGGGGAGTTTCGGCTACGAAGCCGAGCATTACGAGGTCTCGATGACGATGGCCGAAGCCGGCTTGCTGCCGGCCGTGCGCGGCGTGTCGGCCGATACGTTCGTCGTTGCCGATGGCACCAGTTGCCGGCACCAGATCGAGCACGGCGCGCAGCGTGAGGCGCTGCACGTCGCACGTGTGCTGGAAATGGCGCTCGCCTAGCGCGCCCTCAGGCGCGCCTTGCGCTCCACCAGAACAGCCCGATGCCGGCGGCGATCATCGGCAGGCTGAGCCACTGGCCCATGGACAGGCCGAGCGCGAGCAATCCGAGGAAGGCGTCGGGCTCACGCGCGAACTCGCCGATGAAGCGCGCCACGCCGTAGCCGATGAGGAAGAACGCCGAGACCTGCGCACGCGGCCGCGGTTTCGAGGAAAACCACCACAGCAGCGCGAACAGCGCGAAGCCCTCGAGCGCCATCTGGTAGAGCTGCGAGGGATGGCGCGGCGCATCGCCCGCACCGCGGAACACCATGCCCCAGGGCAGGTCGGTGACGCGACCCCAGAGCTCGCCGTTGATGAAGTTGCCGATGCGCCCGGCCGCAAGCCCGATGGGCACCAGCGGCGCGACGAAATCCATGAGGTCCCACCAATTCACGCGCTGGCGCCGCGCGACCAGCGCCATCGCCGCGAGCACGCCAAGAAAGCCGCCATGGAACGACATGCCGCCCTGCCAGATCGCGAAGACCTCCAGCGGGTGCGCGAAGTAATAGCCCGGCTTGTAGAACAGCACATAGCCCAGGCGCCCGCCAAGAATCACGCCGACGATGCCGCCGAACAGCAGATCGTCCAGCTGCGCGCGCGTGACCGGCGCGCGCCCGGTGTCGATGCGCCGCGTGCCGAGCCACCAGAACGAGCCGAAGGCGAGCAGGTACATCAGGCCGTACCAGCGCACGGCGAGCGGGCCGACCGAGAACAGCACCGGATCGAAGTTCGGATGCGTCAGCACGATAGAATTTCGATTTTAGCGTCCGTGGAGAAAGCACATGGCAGACAATCGCCGCAGCCGTCTGATCACCCAGGGCCCGGCGCGCTCGCCGAACCGCGCGATGCTGCGCGCCGTGGGCTTCAAAGACGGCGACTTCGACAAGCCGATCGTCGGCGTGGCCAACGGCCATTCGACCATGAATCCGTGCAACGCCGGCATCCAGCCGCTCGTCGACAGCGCGATCGCCGCGCTCGAGGCGGCCGGCGCCAAGCCCCAGGTGTTCGGCGTGCCGACCGTAACCGACGGTATCGGCATGGGGACCGAGGCTATGAAGTACTCGCTGGTGTCGCGCGAGGTCATTGCTGACGCAATCGAGACCTCGGTGAATGGCCAGGCGATGGACGGCGCGCTGGTGGTGGGCGGCTGCGACAAGAACATGCCCGGCGGCATGATGGCGCTCGCGCGCATGAACGTGCCGGGCATCTACGTCTATGCCGGCACCATCAAGCCGGGCAAGTGGAAGGGCGTCGACCTCACCATCGTCTCGGCCTTCGAGGCGGTGGGCGCCTATAGCGCCGGCAAGATGAGCGAGGAGGATTTCATCGGCATCGAGAAGAATGCCTGCCCTTCGGTCGGCGCCTGCGGCGGGCAGTTCACCGCCAATACGATGTCCTCGTCGTTCGAGGCGCTCGGCATGAGCCTGCTCGGCTCCTCGCAGATGGCGTCGCCGGATCGCGAGAAGGCGGATTCGTCGGCCGAATCGGCGAGGGTGCTGGTCGAGGCGATCCGCAAGAACCTCAAGCCGCGCGACATCATCAACCGCAAATCGATCGAGAACGCGATCGCGCTGGTGATGGCGACAGGAGGCTCGACCAACGCGGTGCTGCACTATCTCGCGATCGCTTCGGCGGCGGGCGTGAAGTGGACCATCGACGATTTCGAGCGCGTGCGCCGCAAGGTGCCGGTGCTGTGCGACCTCAAGCCCTCGGGCAGGTACGTGGCGGTGGATTTCCACCGCGCCGGCGGCGTGCCGCAGGTGCTGAAAATCCTGCTCGCCAACGGCGTGCTGCACGGCGAGTGCATGACTATCCACGGCAAGACGATGGCCGAGATGCTGAAGGACGTGCCCGCGGAGCCGCGCCGCGACCAGGAAGTGATCCGGCCCTGGTCCAAGCCGCTCTACAAGCAGGGCCACCTCGCGATCCTGCGGGGCAACCTTTCGCCGGAAGGCTGCGTGGCGAAGATCACCGGCCTGAAGAATCCGGCGATCACCGGCCCGGCGCGCGTGTTCGACTCCGAGCCCGCCGCCATGAAGGCCATTCTCGCCAAGCGCATCAAGCCCGGCGACGTCATCGTGATTCGCTACGAAGGGCCGAAAGGCGGGCCCGGCATGCAGGAAATGCTCGCGCCCACCTCGGCGCTGATCGGCCAGGGACTCGGGGAATCGGTGGGCCTGCTCACCGACGGACGCTTTTCCGGCGGCACCTGGGGCATGGTGGTCGGGCACGTCGCGCCGGAAGCCTACGCGGGCGGCGCGATCGCGCTGGTGAAGAACGGCGACTCGATCACCATCGACGCGAAGAAGCAGCTCATCCAGCTCAACGTGCCGGCGAAAGAGATCGCCGCGCGGCGCAGGAAGTGGAAGGCGCCCAAGCCGCGCTACTCGCGCGGCCTGCTGGCGAAGTACCTGCGCCTCGTGAGCACCGCCTCGAAAGGCGCGATCACCGACTCAGAAGCTTGAGCCGGGCTGCGCGAGGAAGGCGATTTCCTCGGGCGTGCTCGCGCGCCCGAGGGCGGCATTGCGGTGGGGAAAGCGCCCGAATCGGCGGATGATCTCGTGGTGCTTGCGTGCCCACTC
>Ga0335076_10006872_pt1 | contig 11473 bp, 12 predicted proteins | sample Lox_Sample_25_FD_206717 | JGI IMG/M metagenome (GOLD analysis project Ga0335076, IMG submission 206717) | Soil microbial communities from Loxahatchee National Wildlife Refuge, Florida, United States - Lox_Sample_2.5 | ecosystem: Environmental > Terrestrial > Soil > Wetlands | place: USA... | reverse complement strand
CATCGCTTCCTCCCTTGCGACTCGGATCGGGCCGGAGTCGCGACAGCCGAGCGGTCGCTTTCCGGTTCAGTGCTGTGCGGCGACCCAGTCGTCGACGACGTGCTCGAGCACGGTGAGCGGCACGCTGCCGGCGCGCAGCACCGTGTTGTGGAATTCCTTCAGCGAGAACTTCGGCCCCAGGGCCTGCTGCGCCTTCGCGCGCAGGGCGAGGATCTTGAGCATGCCGATCTTGTAGGAGCAGGCCTGGCCCGGCATCACGATGTAGCGCTCCACCTCGGCCACGGGGTTGTCGACGGGCAGGCCGTAGTCGAGGGCCTGCTGCCGGCTCCAGCCCATGGCGTGCAGCCCGGTGTCGACCACGAGGCGCCGCGCGCGGAAGAGCTCGTCGTTGAGCTGGCCGAGGTGGCCGGCGACGTCGCCCTCGTACCAGCCGGCCTCGGCGGCGAGCGACTCGGCGTAGAGCGCCCAGCCCTCGCCGTGGGCGGAGATGAAGCCGAACACGCGGTCGCGGCGGAAGCGCGGCAGCTCCGTCATCTCGGCCTGGAGCGCGACCTGGAAGTGATGGCCGGGGATCGCCTCGTGGTAGACGAGCGTCTTCATGCTCACGGTGCGGAACTTCGGCCCGGGCAGCGGCGCCCAGAAGATGCCCGGACGCGAGCCGTCGGGCGCCGGCGGCGTGTAGTGGGCGGCCGCCGTCTTCTCGGTGAAGGGTGGCTCGCGCTTGACGACGCACGGCGCCTTGGGCCGTAGGTCGAAGAGCGACTCGGAGCGTTTCTCGGCGTCCTTCAGGATCTCGTCGTAACGGGCCAGCAGCGCGGGGCGGGGATCGGGCTCGGCGGGCGGCTGCAGCTTGGCCCCGAGCGCGTCCATCCGCGCCTGGATGGAGCCGTCGCTGTAGCCGAGCTGGCGCAGATAGCCGTCCATCTCCTTCTCGATGCGATCCACCTCCTTCAGGCCGATGGCGTGGATCTCCGCCGGCGTGTAGTCGGTGGTCGTCAGCTGGCGCAGGGCCTGGATGTAGGCCCGATCGCCGCCCTTGAATCGCGACACGCCGACGGCTTCGTCGGCGCTGGGCAGCTGCGCCTGCAGCATCGCCTGCGCGCGCTGGAAGGCCGGGATGATGGCACCCGCCACGATCTTCTCGGCGCTCGCGACGAACGCGGCGCGATCCTGGGGCGACACGTCCGCGAGCTTGGCGGCGCGCTCGTCGAGCGAGCTGACGAGCACGTTGGCGCGCGGCGGTCCCGCGAGGAAACGGTCGAACTGGGCGATCGTGGACACGAGGATCGACTTCGGCGGCACGAAGCCCCGGCTGGCTTTGTCCTTCGCCTGCGCCAGGCCCTCGTCCATCTGGGGGGCGACGAGCTCGAGCCTCGCGAGGTAGTTCTCGACGTCGCGCCGGTTGCGGATCGGGTGCGTCTGGCTCAGGAAGTTGACGAGCCCGACCTGCAGGCCGCTGAACTGCTGGAAGACGTATCGGTAGTCGATGAACGGCTCCGCTTCCACGATCATCTCGAGCTGCCACTTCAGCACGTCGGCCGAGATGCGCTGGCTGGCGCTCAGGCTCTGCGGGTCGAAGGCCGCGAGCGCAGCCAGCCCTTCCCTGGCGCGCGCCACGCGGGACTCGCGGTAAGCCTTGGTGATCGGCGTCAGCTGGCGGTCGAGGGCGTCCTGCTCGGCGCCGCTGAAGTACTGCGTGACCGTGGCGCTCGTCGGGTCGGCACGCACCCAGTCCGCGGCGAAGCGGTCCGCCCACTGGTCGAACGGCACCGAGGCGCCGGAAGCGGCGAGGCTCAACCCCAGGGGAAGAAGCAGGCAGGGAACGAGACGAGTGGTCTTCATGGCCTGAGGCTATCAGGACGCGCGTCGGGAAGGCGCGTCATCGCCAGGAACATCCCTGCCATCAGCGCATAGCCGAGCGCGCAGCCGGGCGCTGCGGCCCAGCCGATGCGATCGGCGTGCATCAGTCCGACCCAGGAGAGCGCCGCGGCTGCGGCCGCCCAGCCGGCGGCCACCCGCAGCCGCCGGTCCACGAGCGCGATCGTCATGGCGCAGAAGATCATCGACGTCACCAGCGAGCCGGCGCCGAGCGTCCGGAGCCCGGTGTAGCCGAGGCCGGCCTTCTGGACCGTCTCGGCGCCCACCGCCTGCACGGTCGTGCCCGCCGCGGTCGCGAACGTGTCCAGGATTCCCGTGCCCCAGGCCGCGATGTGCGGCACGAGACCGAAGGCCACCGCCGGGAAGTGCCGAGGCTCGGCCACCTCGAAGGCCTGCGCCGTGATCACGAGGCCGACGAACAGCAGGATCGCGGCGGCGGACTCGCGCGGCACGATCGCGAGCACCAGGCCCATGAGGCCGGTGGTGCAGACGAGCGAGATCACGACGCCGTTCAGGATCGAGTAGCCCTGGCGCGCGCCGAGCGCCTTCCAGGCGGGATGGCCGATGTAGACGGTGGTCGGGAAGCACGAGCCGAGCAGCGCGCCCGCCATCGTGGCCACGCCGTTCACGATCATGGTCGGGAACGGCGCGAAGCGGTCGCCCGCCGCCGCCGCGCTCTCCACGCACTGCAGCGTGCCCATGAAGTTCATCACCGCGAGCGGCGCCACGGCCGACAGGAACGGCAGCACGTCGGGCAGGCCGGCGACGACGGCGGCCAACGAGGGATGCGGCAGGTACACTCCGAAGCTCCCAGCGGCCGGTGCGATCTCCGCGGCGCTCATCATCCCGGTGGCCCAGGCGAGCGCGCTGCCCACGACGACCGCCACCAGCCCCGCCGGCAGGTTGAACGGCAGGCGGACGCGCGCGAAGTAGCCGAGCAGGATGATCGCGAGCGGGACCAGGCCCACCACCGGCCGGCCGAAGAGGTCGAGCGTCGGCAGGAGCGCGATGTACGCGAGCGCCGCGCCCGCGAGCGTCGCGAGCAGGGCCGCCCTCGGCGTGACGCGCTGGAGCGCCGCGGCGACGAAGGCGCCCGCCGCCTCGATCACGCCCGACAGGAAGCAGGCGGCGACCCCGACCTTCCAGGCGAGCTCGGGGTCGTGGCTGCGCACGTAGACCGGGTACATCACGAGGTAGAGGAACAGGAACACGGTCGGCGTGTTGAGCCCGAAGGGCTGCGCCGTCACGTCGTCGCGGCCCTCGGCGAGCGCGAGCTTGCGGGCCTGCCACGAGTAATAGAGGTTTCCGACCAGCAGCGAGAGGCCCGCACCCGGCAGTATCCGGCCCAGGATGAGCGCTTCGGGCAGGTGCAGCAGCGTGCGCCCGACCGTCGCGATGATGATCAGGTCGACGAGGTTGTTGATCGCGAGCCCGAAGAACGCGTCGAGGTCGCGGCGGACGAAGAGCGGGTAGCGCAAGCGGGGCCGAGTCTGACCCGCGCGCGCGCGGCTCGCAACCGGCGCGCTAAGGGCGCCGGCGCAGGCGGGCGCCCGCGAGCAGGCCGGACCCGAGCAGCACGAGCGTCGTCGGCTCGGGCACCGGCTCACCCAGGTCGAGCGCTCCCCCGACGGCCCAGTTCCCCCGGGAGCGGTTGATCGCGTCGATGGCGTCGGCGTCGAGCGTGATCTCGACGAAGTTGCCGTTGTCGGCGGCCGTGACCACGAGCCCGCCGAACAGGACGCCCGATCCGAGGTCGTCGAAGATACCGGTCGCGCCGGTCTGGTCCGCCATCAGGTCGCTGACGCTCGTGCCGACGTCGAAGAGCTGGTAGAGCTCCGACGGGTTCGTGCTGATGTACCCGGTCGGCGGGTTGAAGATACGGAGCACGGCCGAGGTGACGCTCGGCTCCCTGCCGACGTCGAACACGAAGTAGTCGTGGTAGATCTGGTCGACGGGGTTGTCGCACAGGTCCGGCGTCGCGCCGCACAGCCCGGCTATGTAGTTCTTGTTAGTCGCAAAGTGGTCCCCGGCCGCCGAATACCAGCCCGAGTCCGCGACGTTCAGAACGGTCGAGCCGCCGTTCAAGATGAGCTGAATGTCCCCCGCCGACGGGAAAGTCGAATACGCGAACATCGCCCGGCTCGGAATCGCCATCGCTGGGGCCGCGAAAGCGAGACACCCCAGAACGGCCAGCAGCGTCGCCCGACTCCTCATCACGCCTCCTCGGTGAGCCTGCACGTACACACGCCGAGAAAAATACAGCAAGAACGCTGTCGATTGCAGCAAGAGTCGCGCCCGCTGTGAGCGAGCTCTCAGCGCGGGACTGCATATCGTTCCCGAGCCGATGCTTAGCCTTCTTCCCGTTCGGGTCCGGCCTCTTCACACGAGCCGGCCGATTCGTAAGGAAACTCGACGCTCAGGCGTAGCGGCCCTCGATGTACTCCGCCGTGCGCGGATCGCGCGGATTCAGGAAGAGATCCTCGGTGCGCGTGTGCTCGACCACCTCGCCGAGCAGCATGAACAGGCACTCGTCGCTGGCGCGGCGCGCCTGAGCCATATTGTGTGTAACGATCACGATCGTATATCGGCCGCGCAGCTCGAACATCAGCTCCTCGATCGCGCGCGTGCCCTCGACGTCGAGCGACGACGCGGGCTCGTCCATGAGGATCACCTCGGGCTTCAGCGGCAGCAGGCGCGCCAGGCACAGCTTCTGCTGCTGCTCGAGCAGGAGCGACGTCGCCCTCTCGTGCAAGCGGTCCTTCAGGTCGTGCCACAGTCCGACCTCGCCGAGCGCCGTTTCGACGGCCTCGTCGAGGACGCTCTTCGCGAGCTCGACGCGCGGCGTGTGCACGCGCAGGCCGAACACCACGTTCTCGTAGACCGAGATCGGAAGCGGGTTCGGGCGCTGGAACACCATCCCGACGCCCTTGCGCAGCTCGACCAGCGACACCCCCGGCGCGTAGATGTTCTCGCCCAGGATGCGGATCTCGCCCTCGGTGCGCACGTTGCCGTAGCGTTCGTTGATGCGGTTGAAGCAGCGCAAGAGCGTCGTCTTGCCGCAGCCCGAGGGGCCGATCAGCGAGGTGATGATCCCCTGGCGCAGCGAGATCGTGACCTCCCTGAGCGCCTGGAAGCCGCCGTACCAGAGGCTGAGCCGCCGCGTCTCGATCGCGTTCGCGTCGGGCGCCGGCGTCACGAGCGCGCTCACCCGAACACTCCGCTCACGTAGTCGCGCGTGCGCTGGCTGCGCGCGGCCTCCGAGAAGATCACCTCGGTGCGGTCGAGCTCGACGAGCTCGCCCTCCCACAGGAACAGCGTGCGGTCCGAGAGCCGGCGCGCCTGCTGCGTCAGGTTGGTGACGAGCACGATCGTCAGCTCGCGGCGCAGCTCCTTCAGCACGTCCTCGATCCGCATCGTCGTCACCGGATCGATCGCGATCGAGAACTCGTCGAGGCAGAGGATCTCGGGCCGGTGCGAGAGCGCCCGCGCGATCGTGAGCCGCTGCTGCTGCCCGCCCGAGAGCGCCGTGCCGAGGCTCGCGAGCCGGTCCTTCACCTCGTCCCAGAGCGCCGCCTGGCGCAGGCAGCGCTCCACGATCGGGTCGAGGTCGCCGCGGCGCGTGAGCCCCGAGCAGCGCGGCGCGAACGCCACGTTGTCGTAGATCGAGAGCGGCAGCCCGACCGGCAGCGGCGCCACCATCCCGATCTTGCGGCGAAGCGCGAAGACGTCCCGGCTGCGCCGCACGTCCTCGCCGTCCACGCGCACCGAGCCCGACCAGCGCGCGCTGGCCGTGAAGTCGATCGTGCGGTTCAGGCAGCGCAGCATCGAGGACTTGCCGGACTGCGCCGGCCCGATCACGGCCAGGATCTCGTTCTGGTAGACGTCGAACGTGATCCCGTGGATCACCTCGCTCGCGTCGTAGGCGAGGCGCAGGTCCTTGACCTCGATCCGTTTCTGAAACGCGGCGCTCACGCGCTCACCAGCGCTTCCGCGCGCGCAGCAGCAGGCGCACCCCGATCGCGGTGGCGTTCACCAGCAGCACCGAGCCGAGCAGCACCACGGCCGTCGCATAGGGCAGCGCCTCCTTCACGTTCGGCACCTGGGTCGCGAGCGTGTAGAGGTGCATCGAGAGCGCCATGCACTGGTCCTGGAGGCCGTACGGCAGCAGGCGGCCGCGCTCGACCGCCTTGAAGAACACGGCGCCCGTGAACATCACCGGCGCCGTCTCGCCGGCCGCGCGGCTCACCTGCAGGATCACGCCGGTCAGGATCCCGCTGACCGAGTTGGGCAGCACCACGGCGCGGATCGTCTGCCAGCGCGTCGCGCCCACGTTCCAGCAGGCCTCGCGGAACGCCATCGGCACGGAGGCGAGCGCTTCGCGCGTGCTGGCGATGATCACCGGCAGCGTCATGATCGCGAGCGTGAGCGCCGCCGACAGGATCGAGTAGCCGAAGCGGGCCGCGTACACGAAGGCCCCCAGGCCGAAGAGCGCGTGCACGATCGACGGCACGCCGGCCAGGTTGATCACGGCCAGGTTCACGACGCGGTTCCACCAGTTGTCGCGCGCGTACTCGTTCAAGTAGATGGCGGCCAGGACGCCGATCGGGGTCGAGACCAGGAGCGAGAGCCCGACCAGGTACAGCGTGCCGACGAAGGCGGGCCAGATGCCGCCGTCGGTCATCCCCCGCCGCGGCACGTCGAGGATGAACTCGGGCCCGAGCACGGGCCAGGCGCGCACCACCAGGTAGGTCACGATCAGCACGAGCGGCACCACCATCGCCGCCGCCATCACAGCGAAGATCGCCTTCGCGACGGCCTGGGCCCGCTCCTTGCGCGCCACGTGCGGCGTGCGCGCGAAACGGGAGGTCGCGGGGGCGGGCGCCAGGGCCAAGCGCTATCTCCGCCGGATGCCGCGCACGACGAAGTCGGCGGCCAGGTTGACGGCGAACGTGATCAGGAAGAGCAACGTGCCGGTCAGGAACAGCACGCGGTAGTGGTCGGATCCGGCGGGGGCTTCGCCGAGCTCGGCCGCGATGTTGGCGGTGAGCGTGCGCACCGAGTCGAGCAGGCTGCCGGGGATGTGCACCGCGTGGCCGGTCGCCATCAGGACCGCCATCGTCTCCCCTACCGCGCGCCCGACACCCAGCAGCACGGCGGCCAGGAGGCCGTTCCGCGCCGCCGGCAGCAGCACGCGGTACACGAGCTGCCAGCGCGTCGCGCCGAGCGCCAGCCCCGCCTCGCGGTACGAGTCGGGCACCGCTTTGAGCGCGTCCTCGCCGATCGAAACGATCACGGGCACGCTCATGAGGGCGAGGATGATCCCGCCGTTCAGCACGTTGACGCCGACGGGCGCGCCGGTGGTGGAGACGATCAGGCGGCTCATCACCGTGAGGCCGACGAAGCCCCACACCACGCTCGGGATCGCCGACAAGAGCTCGATCGTGATCTTGAGCGTCTCGCGCAGGCGCGGCGCGCAGAACTCCGAGAGGTAGACGGCCGCGCCGAGGCCGAACGGCACCGCAATCAGCATCGCGAGCGCCGTGACGCTCAGCGTGCCGACCGTGAGCGCCAGCGTACCGTAGCGCACGTGGCTGGCGGACGTCGGGTACCACTCCGTACTGAAGAGGAACTGCGCGAGCGAGAAGTCGTCCTTCACCAGCACCGGCGCCGCCTCGCGCAGCACGAAGAAGAAGATGGCGGCCACGAACAGGATCGCGCTCACGCCCGCGAGGCGCACGAGCGCCTCGAGCGCGCGCTCGCCTTGGACGGCCCAGGCCGGCCGGCGCGGGCGCGCGGCGAGGGCGTCGGGCGTGGAGCCGTCGTGGTTCATTGCGGTGTCTCGGACCTGCGGGCGGTGCGCCTCGAGCGAACGCTCTCAGTGCTTGGGGCGCTGGTCGGGCGGCACCGGGACGTAGCCGCTCTCCTCGACGACCTTCTGCCCGGCGTCGGACAGGATCCACTCGATGTAGCTCTTCACCGCTCCCTGCGGCTCGCCGAGCGTGTACACGTGGAGCGAGCGCGCGAGCGGGTAGCTCTTGTCGTGGACCGCCGCCACGTTCGGGGCGACGAACGGCTCGCCCTTCGCCTTGGCGACCTTCAGCATCTTGACCGCAGGCGTCGCGTAGCCCATGCCGCTGTAGCCGATCGCTGTCGGAGTCGAGCCCACGAGCTCGACCACCTCCTTCGAGCCGGAGAGGTCGCGCGAGCCCAGCCGGAAGTCCTTGTTCTGGAGCGCGTGCTCGCGGAAGAACTCGTACGTGCCCGAGCTCGACTGGCGGCTCACGCGCACGATCGTGTCGTCCTTGACTCCGGGAATCTTGACGCCCAGCTCCGACCAGCGCGTCGCCTTGCCGCCTTCGGCGTAGATCTCGTAGAGCTCATCGAGCGTCACCTCGGAGAGCGGGTTGTCCTTGTGCACGTAGACCGCGAGCGCGTCGAACCCGACCGTGAATCCGACCGGAGGCTTGCCCGTGTTCTTCGTCGCCTGCTCGACCTCGCTCGGCTTGATGTCGCGGCTCGCGTTCGCGATGTCGACGGCGCCCTTCAAGAGCGCCGCGAGCCCGACGCCCGAGCCGCCGCCCGAGACCTCGACCTCCACGTCGGGCGCGGCCTTCCGGTACTCCTCGGCCCACACCTGGGCGACGTTCACCATGGTGTCGGAGCCCTTGTTCTGGATGACGCTCTTCGCCGGCTTCGAGGCCCCTCCGCCGCCGCCGCACGCGGCGAGCGCGCCCAGGGCCACGAGCCCGCTCAGCCGGAACCAGGGAACTCCGCTCACAGGTCGCGTCATGCTGGCTCTCCTCTGCCGGTCGCCGGCGGCTACTCGATGCGCACGCCCAGCACCGCGCCCACCAGGTCGCGCACGTGGCTGGACAGGAAGCGGAACGTGGCCTCGTACGCCGCGTGGATCTCGGCGTCCGAGCCCTTGAGCCGCGAGGGGTCGTCGATCGACCAGTCGATGTAGACCATCTTGCGCGGGCTGCGCGGGAAAGCGAGCTGCGCCTCCTTCGCGACGCCCACGATCACCTGGTAGTGGTCGAGGTTCGGCACCTGGTAGATCGCCTTCGGCGCCATGCGGTTCATGTCGAGGCCCTTCTCGCGCATGAACGCGAGCGTCTTCGGGTCGATCGCGCGCGGGTCGATGCCCGCGCTCGAGAAGATGAACTTGGTCTGCCCGAGCGACTGCGCGATCGCCTCGGCCATCTGGCTGCGGCAGGCGTTGTGCTCGCCGACGAACAGCACGCGGAAGGTCTCGGCGCCGGGGTGCTTCGCGTACTCGCCCGTGCACATGTAGATCGTCTCCATGCACACGTTGCGCGCCTGGTCCGCCACGCGCTCGAAGCGCCGGCCGATCGTCACGATCGGCTCCGCCATCTCGGGCAGGATCGTCTGGCCGCGCAGCGCCTCCACCACCTCGGCGTTCAGCTTGCCGAGCAGGGCGTCGACCGCCGGCTCCGACAGGATCACGCCGCGCGCGAGCGTCGGGTCCTGGCGCACGAAGGCCTCGATCGAGTCGTGCAGCATCGGGATCGCGAGGTTCGCCATCTCGACGAGCCGCTCGCGCAACGGCGCCGGCACGCCGCCCGGCGCGCTCGACAGGCTCAGGATCTGGCGCGCGATGCTCTCGGCGTAGTCGCCGACCCGCTCGAGCTCGAGGTTGATCTTGATCGTGCTGTACGCGAGCCGCAGGTGCAGGCCCACCGGCTGCTGCCGCACCAGGAACTCGAGGCACAGCCGGTCGATCTCCTTCTCCTTCTCGTCGATGTACTGGTCGCGCAGGATGACCGCGTAGGCCTGCTGCCGGTTGCCGTCCTGGAGCGCCGCCACGCAGTCCTTGAGCGCGCGCTCGGCGAGCGAGGACATCTCGAGCACCTGCTGGCGGATGCGCTCGATGTCGCGCTCGAGCGACTCCTCGAGTCGTGTCGGCATGGAACCACGACGACCTTAGTCAGCCGTCACGGGGATGTCAAGAAAACGCCGCGCGCGCGTCATGCGCGGCGGGCCGATGGTTTTCTAGACCGCGCTCGTGGGGGCTCCGCAGCTCGGGCAGTTCCGCCACGCGGGCTCGATCGGCTGCCGGCACTGTGCGCAGGCGCGGCGCACGGCGCTGCCGCAGCTCGCACAGAACGCGTGGCCCTTGCGCGCGGGCACGCCACAGCTCGGGCAGGGAACGCTGATCGGCTCACGCAGGATGAAGTAGAGGATGACTCCGATCGCCGACGGGATGAAGATCGCGAGCAGCGTCCAGAGCAGCGGGTTCATCCCGCGCCGGCCGGCGTCGCCGTAGACGTAGCCGATCAGCAGCACGTAGAGCGAGAGCGGCACGATGCCGAAGAGCGTCACCAGGAAGATCGGCACGAGCGTCCAGAGCGCGTGGCGATCGCCGGAGGCGAAGGCCGGCAGCAGGAAGATCCCCGCCATCAGCGCTACAAAGCCGAGCGACAGCAGCACGGCCAGCCAGCGTGCCGCGTTTGGAACGAGCGCCCACTCCTGATCGAACCGGCTCATACCGTCCTCCCTTCCTGCGCCCGCCGTCCGAGCAGCACCGCCGCCGCCGCCGCCGCCAGCCAGCCGGCCAGCAGATAGGCCGCGTACCAGGCGGCCGCGGAACCGATCGGCCGGGCGAGCCGCAGCGCCAGCTCGCCCGCCACGAGCTCGAACACCACCCAGCCGAAGATCGCGAGCGTCCAGGCGAGCCCGACCAGGAAGGCGAGCGCGGCCCGGTTGAAGGCCCGTTCGGCCCGCTCGGCGAGCGCGGCCGCCACCGACTCTCTCGCCCGAGCGGCGAGCACGCGCTCGGGACGCGTCTTCGGCAGCCGTCGCAACGCTTCGGCCAGGCTGCGCCATTCCTCGGCTCGTTCCGCGCACGCCGGGCACTCGCGGAGATGCGCCGCGACGCGTGCGGCCTCGCCTTCGTCGAGCGCTCCCGCCGCGTCGAGGGCGAGGAGCTCCAGCACGTGGCCGCTCATCGCGTCCTTCCCGATGCGGCCGTCGCCAGGAGCCGCGCGCGCAGGCGCTCGAGCGCGCGGTAGAGCCGCGCCTTCGCCGTCGGCAGCGGCACGCCGAGCGTCGCGGCCAGCTCCGGCAGCGCGAGCTCGTCCTCGAAGCGGAGCGTCAGCACCTCGCGGTCGAGCGGCGACAGCGCGCCGAGCGCGGCCTCCACGCGCGCCGAGCTCTGGCGCGCCATCGCGCGCTCGAGCGGGTCGAAGAGGCCCGCCGGGGCCGCGGGCTCGTCGGCTTCGTCGAGGCTCTCGGGCCGCCGGCGCCTCAGGTGGTCGAGCGCCAGATTGCGAGCCACGGTGACGAGCCAGGGCGCGAACGGCCGCGTCGCGTCATACCGGCGGATCCGCTCGGCCACGTTGAGCCAGGTCTGCTGGAACACGTCCTCGGCCACGGTTCGCTCTCCCAAGAGCCGCAGCAGGTAACGGAAGAGGCGGTCCTGGTGCCGATCCATGAGCCCCGCGAGGCCGGATGTGTCGCCGCGGCCGAGCCTTGCGGCATCCTCGCGGTCGGAGTCCACCCGCCCCTCCCTGGTCGTGCGGCCTTTTCTATCTCGAATACGGGTGAGCCTGGCGGGAGGACGCATGTCCCGGGG